>Ga0105050_10002884_pt1 | contig 24210 bp, 22 predicted proteins | sample FRY01_FD_78088 | JGI IMG/M metagenome (GOLD analysis project Ga0105050, IMG submission 78088) | Freshwater microbial communities from Lake Fryxell liftoff mats and glacier meltwater in Antarctica - FRY-01 | ecosystem: Environmental > Aquatic > Freshwater > Ice > Glacier meltwater ...
CTTTTGACTTTTTTTCTCCAAAAAGCGGCAAGAACGCATCGTTAAACGTACCGTAAATAACTGTGACCAGAATTGACGGGATAGCTACCGAGGCAAGAAATACGTCAAGATCGAGGGACGCTCCAAAAATTCGGGTGACAACAATTTGACTCACGAGTTGTAGAAACGTCGAGATTATGAAGATAAGTGTGACAACGACTCCTTTTTTGAACATATCTTATTATAGTACGCGCAAAACAAAATGTCGCTTTTGTCATGCAGAGCGCAAGCGAAGCATCCATATGCTTATTTATCCAAGCGACAGTATTATTCACTTTCTATTGGATCCTGCCGTGGTGGCATGTGACGAAAGGATTTTGAGTAATCCTTTTATATATCCATTGTATAGGTTAAATACGGCAAAAGGAGCTTCAGTCAGTATCGTTTTTGTACGTAGCATGAGCGAAAGTATCGAAATAGGGAATGTGATATTCTTTCCAAGATAGTAGCCATAATATCTATAAAGCATTTTTTGATGGTTGATTTTTGTCTGCCTTGTGCCTCCACTCGGAGCTTTGTGATGATATGCAAGTGCTTTAGGCATAAATTTTATTACACCATGACTGGAAACTCTTTTTCCAAGATCAATCTCTTCAAAGATTTTAGGAAGCCGTTCATCAAAACCTTTTACTGAATTTAGAGTGGATTTTCTAAACGACATATTACAACCATAAGGGAAATCTATAATTTGTTCTTTGGTGCTCCAGAATCTCTGAGTAAATTTAGTGCCAAGCCCGTTCATACGCCCAGTTGATACTTGAGTATCTTTCGGGATGGTATCACCATCATTTATTACTCGTCCGGATGTAGCTACTACTTGTGGATCAGTGTACGCATTCAGTTGTTCTGAGATGGTGTCTTTTGTGATTTCAAGGTCGTCGTCAAAGAAAAATACTATCTTTCCATCCGATTCTTTTATTCCTCTATTCTTTGCGATAGATGTATTTTCAACATTTAAATTAATATACTTCAGATTAAAATCATTTATTTGTTGTAGGTCAATATTCGAAGAGCCAAACTGATCTACGATCGTAATTTGTATATGAGAATGAAAGCTCCTGATAATCTTTGCTGCCTTAATTGCAAGCTGAGGACGATTATAAGTTGGTATGACAACACTTGCTGTAATATTCATTTCTCCTCCATTCCCCAACTATAAATCTCAATCGGCCATTTGTCAGTTGGTGAGACTTCAAGGCTTTCAACTCTATATTCTAGTTTCAAGTTCTTTTTAGCATACTGCTTTATAACTTCCGGTAGGATGCTTTCCCAGTCCTCAACAATGAGAAGGCCTTTGGGTTGTTTTGATTTCAGCTCGAGAAATTGATTTAATGTCGTATAAATCGGTGTGTTTGTAACCGGTAAAACTGATTTCTCACCATACTTTAGACCGGCCGTATGTGGTTTCATAAAGATTGCATCAGGAGCTTTCCCACCAGAGTAATACAGATGGAACTGGACAAAGTCGGTATAAACGACATAATCAGATAAATTAGAGAAGTTATTATCAAGAAACACATATGCCTTTTTGTAGTTTGCGTTTTGTACATCAGCGGCGAAGTCAGCATTCGGGCTATAGTAAGTAGCTGGTTTTCGAACAAATTTATATCCTCCTCCGTACAAAATAATAGCAACAAGAAGGCACGTTATCCAAACTTTACCTTTGAATACATCTTCTCCCACGCGACTCCAAAAGACGGCAAAGTATACAAACAGAATACCAAAAAGAGGGACCGCATACCGGATATTATGTGTGTAGTGTTTAAAAATCCAAAGGTAGCTTAGGATAACTGTGTACACTACTACTGCATAGGTCGCACTTTTAAACTTTTTTGGGACGAATAAGATTCCGAATATTGCAGGAAGGGTAATAAAACCATAATTTCTCCAAAATAATTCCCTAAAATACGTTAAATGATTATATGTGAAGAACGTTTCCTTGATACTTGAACCTAAAAATATTTTAATAATGAGCGGAATTTTTAAGATTAATCCAAGTATTATTGCAGTAACGACAGCAATAAAGACATTCTTAATGGTTAAGTTTTTTATTATAGCTTTTCTATATTCAACAAGAATAAATGCCAGATATGAAACCCATGAAACTATTCCAATGAAATGTAGTAATGTCGAAATAGTGCAGAGTGCGATAATAATCGCGTGAATAACAAAGTATTTTTTCTTATTTTTATTTTCCAATGTTACCAGGACGTGGAATAAATAAAAGATTGCAAGAAGTAAGGTCTGTATTGCAGCATATTGCTTGGCTTGAGTGGAGTTTGATAAGTTTAGTTGAGAAAATGCGAATAAGAAAGCAGCTAGAAGTCCTCCTTCTCTCGTTGATATTTTGGCAGCAAGTAAATATGCAAAGATAATTCCGATACTACCCATAACGACCGTGCCTATTCGAGCACTCCATTCAGATATTCCAAAAAGCGCCATGCTCGCGGTTACGAAAAGCAGGTGCAGCGGTTGATAATCCTGGACTCGCACCGCTTCAATTAAGCCTTTTTCCCCTGCAATTATGCTTCGTGCCATTGCGGCGATATAGGCTTCATCAGACCAAAAAGAATGATTCGTACTTATTCCATAAAGTCGCATTCCGAATCCGGTCAGAAGAATTGCGATGAAAATGATAATAGGAAGTTTTTTGATCATACAATTTTTTTATACTTGAGATTTTTTTGAGCCTTTTAGCAATGAAGAACAATAAAAAAATGTTCCAATAATTAGAAATATTACTGCCCAGGTTACTGCTTTTTCCGCAACGGACGCAAGTTGAAGTATGAGCAGACTAAATGATAACAAAATAAATCCCAATGCCAGCACGAAAGAAAATTGGACGGATATATTATTCTTTTTAATAAAATAAAATGAAAACAAAATGAGTAAGCCATATAAAATATCGCTCTTGAATGGAATAAAAAATATACTACTTAAAATAGCAAGCATTAGGTAAAAAAGTGGCTTAGATTTATGTCGGTAGGAAGTCGTTAATTTGCTTATGATTTTTCTGATAGGCTTTGGTAAGTAGCTTTCTGGTAACAATGGTATAAATACTACATATAAAACAAACGGCATGAGATACATGATTGACACCAAGAGGAAATATGAATTTTGAATGATATAAATCGCTTTTTGCTGCAGAAAATATAGCAAAAAATTGCTATCTGCAAGGAGTTCAGCCTTTGGAAATTGATATTTTGTGACGACGGTAGGAATCTCTTTACTTACTGTGATGATCTCTAGTTCTTTATTCGTAAAAACGGTATAAACGTATGTTTTGCCTTGAGAGTTTTCTATGATGGGAAGGCCAAATGGGAGGAGGGGGAGATACTGGATATGTTTGGTATTTGTTTCACTTTCGTGATACCATTCCTTGGCTCCTTTTTCTTTAATCTTAAAAGCCAATGGTGCGTTTGTTACTGTTTGTGATGTATTAAATCTCAAAAGCACTACTCCCAAATAGTCTTCGTTTGCCCTAAATTCCCCGGTAATTACATTACCCTGAGAAGCTTGTTGAATGGGATTATACTCATGATTTTTAGATAAAACTGAAAAGCTATAATCTTCCTTATTGATGTACTCAGCCAAATAAACAAATGAAAGCACGATCCAAATTGAAAAAAGGAAAATTGGAATTATTAGCCACTCAATGAGTAAATTAGACAGACTTGGTACGTTTTTTCCCATGCCAGAGATAGATAAATATAAATAATATTAAAAATATAGTGCTTGTAAAAATTCCTGCAAGGTAGTATTTTTGACCGTCAAATAGTATTATCAGATACTCATCTTTGGCCTTTGTATTAATCTCCCATGAATTACCAAACGAGTTATGCAATGTGTGTTTAGTTGGATGAGGTGAAAGCCCGCCAAGCGATAGAAGCTCCATATTCCCTGTCAAATTATCATTATCATGTAAACACTCCAAAACATTCGGATATTCCCTTGCGAAGTTTGTAGCATTACGGCAATCAAATTGTTCCTTTGAAATTGAATATATCTTCCAGTTACTTGAAAATCCTTCATGAAAGATCAATTTATCAGAACTTTGAGTATTTATCTTAACTTTATACATAAAATCAGATACTTTTTTAAATCTAAGTTCTGAGTCCGATTTACCCGTATTTAGATGTGAAATTTTGTCATAATTTTTAAGTTTATAGATTGAGTACCCGTCATTCTCATAAACAGGTTTACTCATATCGAGCGGTTTATGATAATCTGGACTTTCATATGTATGTTCTCGAATGAGCTCACCAAATTGTTTTAAGGGTGCCGTGTTTTTTGTATATAAAACATATTTTATATTCAATTTCATGGCAAGCGTAAGGAGGTCTTCTGTTTTATGTTGAAAGTAAAAGCTGTGTGCTGCCGTATTTATCGATGGATCGAGGACCGAACCAAGAACACGAAGATTTCCGAACATATTATGTCCAGTAAAACTCCTGAAACCGGAGACCATAGAACGGTAAAATTGAGAGTTATCCTCTCCCATGATAAAAGAACCAAACCCATAGCCAAGCGGGAACAGGAGAAATTGACTGTCATCTTTAATATATTTTTTGAAATCCTTGCTCACCTGGATGTAATCTTCGTTGAAATTCATCGCACGGACTGTATTGTGAAAGGGATTTTTTTGAGTAAATACTCGTCCAGATATAAAATAAAAACTGTTTGCGAGAATTGCCATAAAAAGCATAGAAATGAGGATTTTTTTATACCTTCCCTTTAAACTCGTATGTAGAAAGTCCAGTGATATACCCGTTAAAATGGTGTAATAAAACAAATAAGGGATATGGAATTTCATTGAAGGTATCCTATTCATATTGAATACAGGAGTGTTATACATGAGAAAGTAATAAAATTTTTCGGTAAGTTGAAAAATATTTACAGTCATGAGTAAAAGAGACAAAATAAACAGGATGAGCACCGGTGCTATAATGCGGCTTCTTTTTTTAACAGCTAAAATAAGACCGGTAAACGAACTAAATACGACAAAGTACATGAATAGCCAAGTCTTATTTAAGTAATGAGTATAAAAATCATAATTTCTAAACCCTTGCAGTCGAGAAATTGGTTCAGGAAAAATATTTGTTAGATAATAATTTATTCTATTCAACTCAATCTCTTTTTTTATATATCCCACCATATCGTCAAGATAAACCGGTCGATTTCGATTTGACAGTGCTTGGTTGAAAGCGCTGCTGTCGCTTTCCATAAATGAATAGATATATGAGAACGTCATGGATGAATTTATAAGTAAGATAAAAATTCCATATAAAAAGAAGTACTTTAATCCTTGTACAATCGTGAATTTTTTGGTGAAAATCGCATAAACTATTATGAATATAAAGAGTAATACCATAAAATTGATGAATGTTGGAGTCATGAGTACTCTTGAAAGTACGAGTGACCAAATTGCACCAATTAGAAGTGGTCGCCAATTCTTACTGTGTAATGAAATTAATAGATGGTAAGCAAGTGCAGGTCCCAGCAATATCGCAAATGTAGATGGCATATGATAGTAATATTCCACCATTACAAAGAATGGCGATAGTGAGTAGAACAAGCCCGCTACTAAATACGTAATACTTTTTTTTGATGAAAGTAATTCAAGTATTTTAACGATATAAAAAAAAGAGAGACTCAAAAGCAGTCCATATACTAACTGTTGTACATTGACAAGGTTAAATGTAATTGCTTTTAAGGAAAGGAGTAAAAGGTTAAATATCAAGAAATGTCCTGAGCCTTCTTCAAAACGGCCGATGTGATCGGCTGAAAACCAAGAAGAAAGCGATTGGTTTAATGTTCCAAGCGTATTGTAGTATGTCAATCCGGTATCATCTTCACCTAGAATATATAAATCCTTTGAAAACCAGAAAAACGGTGCTAAAAAGAGTAATACAAAAATAAACCAAAATGCCCTGTTTTCCTTTATATTGTTAATTAATTTTTTCATAAAAAATACATATTAATGCTCTATGAGATTGACGAAATCATTCTGTAACTCAATATTTGGGTCTTTTGAATAGTACTTCTTGGCATGAGTTTGTGAGGAGGTTCTCATATTTTCAGCAAGGTTAGATGTAGAAAGTGATTGAATTAGCTTAATTGTTTCGTCTTTTTTACGATGATCGATTATCCATCCAATTTCCATTGGTACCATAGAGTCCGGGACTTCAATATTTTTAAGAATTTTCTCGCCGATTGCGGGAACTCGAAAGATCATGACAGGAGTCCCAGAGGCAAGGGCTTCTACTGCAGGGCGCGCAAAATATGTTTCATCTGCATTTGAAAGTAATACATCAGCAGTAGTATATATATCACTTAATTCTTGAGCAGAACTTATAAATCCTAAATATTGAACGTTAGCTTGTTTTTTTTCTAATTCAATTATTTCATCTTTAAGTCTACCCTCACCTGCAAATAAAAATTTAATTTGATTATTTTTTTCAAAATGTTTAATCATTTGAATCATAAAATCACAGTGTTTTTCTTCATCAATACGACCAACGTATAGAATAACAAATTTGTTTAGAACGTTTGATCGCTTTTTAAGGTTAAGACGATTTTTATGTTGGAAATATATTGAGTTTGCATGATGACTTACTACTTTTATTTTCTTTTCATCTATAATTTGAGTTAAGTTTTTCTTCGTACCAATAGAGTTGGCATAACACAGATCAACTTGTCTGCAATAGATTTTGACTAGCCATTCAATTGCCTTAAACCTATCATGATCCCACCAACTTCGAAAAGACAATACGGACTTTATACCTATTAACTTTGTGAATATAACGAGCGGAAGCATCGTTGCTAAGCCATTAAATACAATTAATGATGGCTTATGTTTAAGAATATATAATATTGTAGATGTGTAAAGAGGGAGTTGAAGTAGAAAACCCAATAAAGAATATTTGGATGCCAAATGGCCCCATGTCCCGTCATAACGCATATATGGAATTGCTACAACCTTATATTGATCAGAGGTATTTTCGTAGTTTCCTAACCCGAGTATTGTAAAATGGAGTTTTTGATGTGGAATTTCCGCGATATTTTTAAGTGCTGCAAAACTGCCTCCTGCCAATCCAAAAGAAACCATTAGTACTTCCATTTTATTCCTGCGGGTGTTTATTGACATCTTCTAGTATATTTATTATTTTACAATGACTATCCCCTTCTCCAAATATGTTTTTATGTGTAGAGGGAGGATTAGTCTGAAATGAGCAAATTGCATCTTCCAATTTTTGCATATCTAATCCAACCACTTTATTCCAGCCTTGATCAACAGTATCCTTCCATCCGGTTTTCGTGAGTAATGTTATGCATGGGGTCTCTAGACAATATGCGTCCGTTTGTACTCCTCCAGAATCGGTTATTATAAAAGAACTATCTTTAATAAGTGAAAGCATAGTCAAATAGTTGACTGGATTTATCATTCTAACAGAATTTGCGTACTCTTTCAGTAGATTGTATTCTTGCAACTTCTGCTTCGTACGTGGATGAATGGAAAAAAGTATCTGTTTATTTGTCTTTCGGAGTCCGCCGAGTATGAGTCCTAGATTTTCTTGAGAATCAACATTTTGTGGTCGATGCAATGTCATAACGACATACTCTTTTGGCTTTAGTCCATACTCATTGCAGGAATGCTTTTCCTCTATTGAATCCCTATAGTGATAAATTGCATCATACATAACATTTCCGGTAAACCATACATTCTTTTTACCTTCAAGTTTCGCATAGATTTTGCCTTGTTCTGTTGGACAAAAAAGCCATGTTGCGTAATGATCTATGATAATTCTATTTCTTTCTTCAGGCATTTCCATATCGAAGCACCTTTCTCCTGCTTCAACATGAGCAATTTTTGTATTATGATGCCAAGCAGCCATTGCGCCAGCGAGTGATGAGTTGGTATCTCCATACACAATTACCATATCAGGTTTTTGCTCTTGTATGATATTCCCTATTTCAAATATCATTTCATTAATTTGTTCGCCTTTGAGATTCAGATTGTAAGCTGGTTTCGGGATTTTTAATTCTTTGAAAAAGACTTCGCTCATCTCAAAATCATAGTGTTGACCGGTATGCACAATAATCTCCTTATGCCCTCTTTTTTTTAATTCATGGCTCAATAAAAAGGCCTTTATGAAATTCGGACGAGCTCCTAAGATCGTTAATACTTTCATAATTTAAGAATTTTTCTTAATAAAAATTGTTTTCCCTAAATAGGTATTCAGTTTTTCATTTAAGGTTGGATACTTGTTCAAGACTACAATACAATCTGCTTTTTCAAAGTCTTCTCCCGGCAAAAATCCAAACTCTTCAATTTCTTTTGGAGAGTACAACGGATCATATACTGTTACGTTATAGCCTAAATCGAGTAACAATTTGATAAAGGGAATTGATCTAGTATATGCAGTTTCCTTTACGCCTTCTCGGAAACTTATTCCGACTACAAGAACTTTTGATGGTGGTTTAGCGATAGCCTCAACTTTACTTCTGTAGTATTGAATCATCTCATCATTAAGATTCCTGGCTGTTTTTATAAGCGGTGTTTCGTAACTATTAATCAAAAACCAAGGGTACACTGGTATGCAATGCCCGCCTACGTTGCCCGGTTCGTGTAAATGACAGGCAGGCGTTTGAGCCGCAGCCTGTACTTCCCAGAAATCTAAATTATTTTTTCCCGCGATTTTAAGTAACTCGTTTGCAAGTGCGATATTAACATCTCGGTATACTCCTTCAGAAATCTTAGTCATTTCTGCAGCTTCCATCGATGAAACTTCAATTACTGTCGAACAAAAATGTCGATAAAAATCAGCTACCTTCTCCGTCGCTTCCCTGTTTATCCCACCTACTATTTTGGGGACTTCTTTATAACGTGAAATAGCATATCCGGTCATCATTCTCTCCGGAGAAAAAGCTAGATGAAAATCTATACCGGCTTTAAGTCCTGATTTTTTCTCGAGTATATTTTTGACTAAACTACCTGTTGTTCCAATTGGAACGGTTGTTTCAAGAACAACGATATCATTCTTTTTAATCCCGACCGCAATTTTTTCAGTTGCCTCGGTAATATTGGAAAAATCTGGGACTTTATCTTCGCGGATAAAAAGGGGCACTATAATGATATGTACATTGCTTATCTTACTAGCTTCTTTAGGGTTTGCGGTAAAAGTTAAATTTTGAGGTACATTTTTTTTAAGCAAATCGGCAAGTCCTGTTTCTTCGGGGATTGGATTATAACCTGTATTTAGCTTTTCGATCCTTTTTTCATTTCGCCCCACACCAAGTACTTGTAGTCCACTCTCTGCAATAACTGCAGCAAGAGGTAATCCAGCTTTTCCGACTCCTACAACACTAACTTTGTACATAATGGAAAAATAATTTTTAAATGTTGATTATTTATTATTAAAAAAAATCTTCAGCCATAGTTCTGTGTTGAGTATTCTCCAGAAATATGGGGCAAGATATCGTAATTCGTGATCATTGCTAAATTCTTTAAATTGAGAAATTATTTCGTCTTGGAAAAAATATTTTCTCTTTTTAAAATCATTGGTTTTAAAAACTTTAAGAATATTAACTTTATTCATGACCATCCATTCATATTCAGGAACTGGATATCCAAGTTTTGTTTTACGATATTTTATTTTATCAGCCAAAATATCATCAAGTGATTGCCTAAGTATATACTTTGTCCACCCGTTTCGAATCCGCATTCGTACTGGAAGTTTAAAACTAAATTCAACAAGTCTGAAGTCTAAAAATGGTATTCTTGATTCTATGCCAAAAGCCATCGAGTTTCTATCTTCGTAACGTAGTACATTTAGCAATCCGTGAGTTAGATCATGATACTGTCTTTGAGTAAATGTTTTATTACTTTCTGCGATAAAATTCGTTTCTTTAATTGGAGTAGAAGGAAAAAAATTTACTGCTTTTTTTCGTGATTTATATACCCGAATTAAAGTAAAAAATAAATCGATAATAAAATTACGTCCGAAATATAATTCTTTGAATAGCTGAATAAATTTTAAGTTTTTTAGAAGATCCAAGAGATAATGTCGATAATATGGTATGTAACCACCTAAGCATTCATCTGATCCCTGACCATCCAATAATACTTTTACTTTCCCATTGACGAGCTTCATAATATCGTATTGAGCATAAACGGCAATAGATTCTGTCGGTTCGTCTTGGTGGTAGATAACTTTTTCTAAATCTTTCCACAATCCGCGTGGTTCAGGCATCGTATAATGACTTGTTGCTCTTTTATTTTTAACGGCTTCTTTAATGAATTCCCTTTCATCATATGTTTTATCATCATGTACTGATGAAAAACAATTAAGATTTCCCATAGTAGAGTCGCCCTCTTTAATCTTATTTTTGACCAATTCATCAACCACGGCAACGATCGAAGATGAATCCATACCACCGGAAAGGCAAGCACCGACAGGTACATCACTTCTCAAACGAAGCCTTACGGCATCAGTAAAAAGCTTTCTATACTCCTGTATCAATTTTTTTTCATTCTTTGGGGTTTCATAATCCTCACTTTTTATTCTTATTTGATACCATTTTTTAATTGTTAGTTTCTTGTTTGAAACAATCGCATAATGAGACGCTTGAAGTTTTAATATATTTTCAAAAAAGGTTTCTTTTCGATCCTCCGGTAATATCCCGTTTTTCAAGTAGTTTATTAGAACGTTGTCATTTGGTGCGGTTTTAACCTTGTCGTTCTTGAGAAGTGCTTTTATTTCTGATGCAAAAATAAAATTGGAGCCATCATAATAGTAGTAAAGAGGTTTGATGCCAAATCGGTCACGGGCTATAAATAAAAGATTCTTTTTTTTATCGTAAATACAAAAAGCAAACATTCCGTTAAAGGTCGCGAGACATTCATACCCATACTCTTCATAAGCGTGGAGAATAACTTCGGTATCGGTATCTGTGGTAAACGTATGACCTTTGGCCTCTAACGTGGGTCGTAGCTCACGATAGTTATAAATCTCCCCATTAAAAATTATACAGATAGTACCGTCTTCGTTATAAATTGGGTTTTTCCCTCCGTTTATGTCAATAATACTAAGTCTGCGATGTCCGAGACTTACTCTATTATCAATATGATATCCCTCTCCATCTGGCCCTCGATGTTTTATTTCATCATTCATTCTCTGAATAGTAGACTTATCTTGATAGTTAAAACCACAAATTCCACACATAGATTATTATTTTAAACTGCAGACTATATAAATATTGGCCGATATTTGATAATGTTTTTTACCTAGCTCTACGAAGGCTTCAAGTGTTCTTTTGTCTGCAACTTTTTTCATTTGTTCATTCGAGAATGGTTTCAGATAAATGCCACCTTCAGCGGTAATCTTTAACCCTGCTTTTACAGCATCACCCCGTAATGTGGGTAGATCATAAACTCTTTGATGACCTATGGAAAGATCCCCCTGATGGAGTTCATAAACCGATTTAAGTATACCAAGTTCAACTCCAATTTCACGATGAATTGATTTTGCGTTAGGTACATCAATAATGAGCACCGAGTCTTTCTTGAGGAATTTTTTTGCAATTTTCAAAACTTGAACAGGATCGTCAACATGCTCCAGAATATGAAAAAGTACAACCGTATCAAATTTAATATCAGTACTAAGATCTTCAAAAAAAGAAGTTATGAATTCAACGTTATTTGCAGTTACTTTTTTCTTGGCCTCAGTGATAAGTCTTTTAGACCCATCTACTGCAACAACTTTTGAAAAAATAGGTGCTAAATACTGAGTACCTTCTCCATCTGCACATCCGAGTTCCAAGCATGTAACTCCTCTATAAAATCTTTGCAAATCATCGTAGCGATATTTTAGCAGTGTAGCGTTTAAACCAAGTTGAGTAGATGTAGGCATGGTATCGAGTCGGCTATTATTTGATATTTTTTTCATATTTCAAAAGTTAATAATAAAATTGATTACGTCATTTTTCCAAAAACATTCGTAAGTACTGATTCTTCATCAAATTGTACTGCATATTTCAAAGCATTTTTTTGCATAACTGTGTACCGAGTTTTATCGGTCAGTAATATAAATAGTTTTTCATACCAGTCATTTTTAGATTTCACAAGAAAACCAAAATTATGTGTTGTAATTTCTGAGAATGATTCGGTAAGTGGTGTTGTGACAATGGGTAGTCCTGATGCCGTATATTCAACTAATTTTGTGGTGAGGCCTACTCCTTGAAACATATGATCCGCATGAGCAACAGTCCCCTTCATAATATAGGGACAGACGCCGATCATGTATTTAGGGAAAATTTCTTTCGTTAGAGTCGTGTTATCAACAATCCCCTTCAATTGAACAAAGTTTTGCAAATTATAATAAACGATCCTTTCTTCAATCCTTTTTTTCTCATTTCCTGAGCCGTAGATATCGAGAGTACATTCGATATTATTACGATGTAATTCAACTATTGCTTGAAATAAACTTTCAAAATTTATTCCTGTTGTGAGAGATCCGGCATAAATTAATGAAGCCGCTTTGCGTTTTGCATTCAGGTTCAAGATATCACGATTGATCCAGTGCGTAAGTATAAAAGATTTTTTAACATGTTCTTTTTTTGGATCCACAAACTCGATAAATTTGGGTGTTAGGGCAATAAAAAAATCTGAGTAAACATAAGCAAAGCGGTTTATGCTTTGATATATCTGGTTTAATAATTGATTTTGATATCTTTGAGTGGAGAAGTCGACGTTGAAATAGACAATTTTTTTTATTTTAAATATTTTTCGAAACATAAACATTTGGAGAAAAGACAAGGGGTCACCGCAAATTGCAAGATCATAAATTGGTTTATTTTTGAATGTATTGTAGTAAATAGCTGCAAATACCCCTTCAAAAAGATACTGTAATACCCATGGGAGATGAAATGTTATTTTTTTTGAAGGTGTCGTGACTTTACATGGAAGCTTACCCTTTGGAAATAATGGAAATGAAATAAACGTAAGTTTTGTTTTATGTTTTTCAAAATAAGAGGCCAATTTATCCATTGGTCCCGGTGTTTCCGTGTAATGAGTGGATAGTAGAACATGTTCAAAAGGGAACGGTGAATTATTCATGCTTTCAAATTACCTGATAGTGGTACGTGTCAGGATTCTCGTGGTCAAGTACTTCATTTATAAGCGCCAGTAGTATCATTTCTCCCGTTCCGATATTCTGAATAGCATGTGCTTTATGTGGTTCCATTTGCACAATAATGTTATCTTCAGCTTTGACTATCCGTTCTTCCCTTTTATTTGATTCAATATCAATTACGACAATTTTTGCTGTTCCTTGGATAATATAGAACCATTCTGATTTATTCTTATGATAATGATTACCTCGAATTACGTTTGGTTTTGATTTAGAGATGAAGAAATGTTTAGAATCATTCATTATTTCCTCGAGCGTATTCTCCACGAGATTACCTCTTTCATCTTTAAATTCTCGAAGTGTAACAGTTTTCATAAAAGATGTTTTTTAAATAAATTGATGTTGATCTTTAACACTTAAAATATAATCCCGGATTAACAAATCAATTTCTTTATCTGAAAAATGATTATCTTTACACTCAGAGTTAAATTCATCCATACTTTTTCTAAGTTCTTTCGTACTCGATAAAAGAATATTTTTTTCAAGTTCGACTTCGGTGTATGGATTTATGAGATAAAAATTTTTCTTTGATTTTACTTTATAAAGCTCATCTTCGGTAATTAAAGATTCATGTTTTTTTTCTCCAACACGGAGTCCGATTTTCTCTATTGGATAATTTTCAGATTGCGAAAGTACTAATAAATAGATTTTTATAAGGGTACCGATCGCAACAGCTTTCATTTTTTTTATAATTGTTTGACCATTTTCACCATTGATTCCTGACCAAAATATAAGGTCGATGGCGTCAGATTTTGTCATAAAAAATCTGGTCATCGAAGGGTCTGTAACAGTGATCGGTTCATTGTTTTTGATTTGGTGGTATAGAATAGGAAATAAACTTCCTTTAGTCCCGATTACATTTCCAAAACGTACATTGACGAAACGCTGATTTTCAATTGAGTTTTTCTGTAAGCTATACGAAGAAAATATCTTTTCTTGAAGGGCTTTCGTTAGACCCATGGTATTTGAAGGGTTTACTGCTTTATCTGAACTGATAGATACAACGGTAGAAATTTTATTAGTAAGGGCAGCTTTTTTGACGTTTACTGAACCAAGAACATTTGTTTTTATGAATTCTTCAGGCATTTCTTCAGACTGAGGTACATGTTTAAATGCAGAACAATGAAATAAAATATCAGTATCGCGACTGGCAAAAGATAGGGCTTCACTATCTCGAACATCTCCTAGAATATACTCTATTGTCACGGGCGAATTTCGGTACAGGTATCGCAATTGGTATTGTTTATACTCATCACGACTGAATATCGTAATTTTTTTAACTGGCAATGAAGTTAAACGTTTTAAAACTTCAGAACCGATGCTACCGGTTCCTCCTGTAATGAGGACATTTTTATTTTTAAAAAATAAATTTTCTGACATAATTTAGATTTTGGAAGAAGTATTTTCCACAAGAGCAATTTGTAATGCTTCTAAAGCGAATTCTGAATTAATGGGTTTATTACTCGCAACACAATGAATAAAATACTTAATTTCTTCTACCAACGGCTCTTTTTTTTCAACCGGGATCTCTTCACCGACAGTTGCACCAAATCGTAATATATAGTCAGAAAAACCTTTTGATTCTTCTTTAAATTTATCATAATTACTTTGATAGAGCTCAACTTTTTGCGTTATGTAGTTCATTTGAATATATCCTTCACTGCCCGTGATATTAAGTTTTCTGATTTTAACTGGAGTAATCCAATTCGTCTGAATGTAAGCCGATGCGTGTTTATATTTTAGAAAATATTCTACTGAGTCTTCACGTTTTTCGATATGTATTCGTTGTCTGTTTACACATACTTCTTGTGGAGTATCTGCCAAGAGGTAATTAATGATATCAATATCATGAATAGCAAGATCGACCATAATATTTGCATCTCGAATCTGGTAAGGGAAACCTCCTACGCGTCTGGCAATAATTGAAGTTATTTTTCCGATTTTTCCTTCTTCGATAAGTTCTTTTACTTTTTTAACTGCCGGATTGTGTCGTTCTATATGTCCAACTAAAAGTTTTATATTGTTTTTTTTTGCACTTTTTATCAATTCTTTCCCTTCTTCAACGGTTGTCGCTATTGGTTTTTCTAGGAGAATGTTTGTTTTTGTATTTATACAATCAATTCCAACCTTATAGTGGAATGAAGTTGGTACACAAATGGATACTATATCTGGTTTTTCTACTTCAATCATCTGCATATAATCTTTATAGTGCTTTACATTATATTGATCACTTACTTCTTTCCCCAATTGTTCATTTACTTCGCCAATTGCCACAAAATCAATACCTGCAAGCTCGGAGTATACTCTTACATGATTGATTCCCATTTTTCCGACTCCGATCACTGCACATTTAAGCTTTTTTGCCATAGGATTTTATTGACTCGATAACATAATCAACCTCTTTATCAGTTAAAGACGGATGAACTGGAATGGATAAAACTTCGTTAACGATTTTTTCAACTATTGGTAGTTTTCGTTTATTTATATTTCCCTTTAAATACTCAAAGTAGTACATCGGTTTCGGATAGTAGACGACGGATTGAATATCCTTCTCTTGAAGCTTTTCCTGCAATTTATCTCTTGTTAAAGGAAATTTACCTGTTACTTTTATGGTGTACTGATGAAAGACATGATTAATTCCGGGTGCAACAAAAGGTGTCTCAATTCCCGGAACATTTTCCAATGCGACTGTATATTTTTTAGCCAGTTCTCGGCGGCGTTTTGTTATCGTATCCATTCTATTCAATTGTGCAAGTGCAATTGCGGCATGCAGGTCGGATAGTCGATAATTGTAGCCTAAGTGATAGTATTGATAGCGTTTATTTTCATCCATCCCATGATGTCGGAATAGTTTGGCTTTTTCATAGAACTTTTTATTGTTCGTCGTAATAAGTCCACCTTCGCCGGACATTACATTCTTAGTTGCGTATAGAGAAAAACAAGCAATGTCGACAATATTTCCGCTCTTTTTTCCGAAGTAGTCAGCATTAATTGACTGTGCTGCATCTTCAACAATGAGCAAATTATGTTTATTTGCAATAGCTTTAATTCGTTTGTAATCTGCCGGTTGACCGAAAAGGTCTACCACAAGTATTGCTTTGGTTTTTTTTGTAATCTTTTTTTCAATGAGTGACGGATCTAAATTGAATGTTTTCGGATCAATATCTGTATAAATTGGTTTAGCACCAACCATAAGTATTGAATTTACCGTTGCAGCGAAAGTAAATGGGGTAGTTATGACTTCATCACTAGGTCCAACCCCAATCGCATAAAGTGCGGCATGAAGCGCTGCTGTTCCGTTGCTCACGGCCAATGTATTTTTTGCACCACTTGCTTGTGAAAATTTCATTTCGAGTTCTGCTACTTTTGGACCTTGAACGAGCATTCCTGAATTTAAAACAGATTGAACTTCTTGAATTTCTTCCTGGCCGATAATTGGCTTTGAGATTGAGATCATAGTTTTGAATATTAGAGTTAATGTTTAATCAAGAATCAGATTTTTTGCGACATCCCAATAGATTTTGGCAGGATTGCCCATTGCAACTTTTCTATCAGGAATATTTTTGAATACTGTTGCACCCATCGCAACTAAGGCGTTCTCTCCAATAGTCACTCCGGGGCCGATTGTTGCATTAGCACCAATGAGGGCTTTATCTTTAACGATCACCGGTCTATCACCATGGGGTAGTCTTCCGAAAGTCGGATCTACACACAGGGAGACGTCCGGTCCAATAAAAACATAGTTCCCGATAGTTGTATGTTCAGTTATTTGCGAGCAATCGAGTACTCTTGAATGGTGTCCAATTTTCACATCATATTCGATGGAGACTGCTTTTCCTATTGTTGAGTCTTGACCTATCACACAGTTTTCACGGATATTGACCATATCTGCGATAAAGACATTCTTTCCATAATGTGAGCTTGTATAAATAATGCTGCCCGTGCTGATGATTACATTATCTTCAATAATAAGTGGTTCTGTTGTTGTTTGTTTTCTTGATGTGTTTTTACCTTGGAGAAGCGGCTTACCGACAACACAGTTATCTAAAATTATGACATTGTCCCCTATCTTGGTGTTCGGATATATAATGACATTATTTGAGACGGAGACATTTTTCCCGATTGAAACATTTTCGTAGACGAGGACATTGTTCCCATACATGAAATTCTCACCATAGTTTGAAGTTTCATGAAGAATCAATTTAAGTTCCATAAGCTGTGAATACATTTTAACCGATGAGTTCAATAATTTCACCATCATTTCCGATAAAGAAGACAACTGGTCGTTGATCCCATACGGATTTTGTAATTGGTGTGAGTTGACGAGTAAATTTTTTCATATACCTTATCCCATCATCTAAATTAGGAACGTCATAACATAAGTGATGAAATCCTCCACCCTTTTGAAGAAAAGTATAGATTGGACTTGTTTCATTTAGTGGTTCCAGAAGTTCAATAACCAAATTGTCTTTTTGAATGACTCCGACAATAACTTTTTGTTCGTGATCGGCCTTCGGTTTATCAAATCCTTCTACGATTGTGTAGCCGAGGTTTGTATAAAATTCATATTTTTCCTGAATATTTTTGACAACGTGTGCCAGGTGGTGAAGTGAAAGTTCCATATTATTTATAAGTTGTAATCCAACGTACTAATCGATCAAAGACAAACATTCCATCCCAGGGAGATTCAAAAAATGTAAGATAGCCAAGATCTGGACATCTGTCTACGCCATATAACGTTATTTGATCAAGGAGTTTTAATTTGTTTTCTTTTGTAAACGCAATCCCTAATGTCTGCCTTTGTCTGGTATTAAATTCTTTAAGTTTCATCAAGTCTTTAATCGGCTTCACATGAATGACACGTGAAAAACAGGCATCAGCCAATCCGTCTTCTTCCGAGTAAATAACTGTCCATTCAGTCCCTTTTGAAGGAAATACTTTACCTTTAAACATGTATTGAGTTCGTAGATTTAAAATTTCCATCGATTTTCCTGAATCTATTTTTTGTTTTGGTAGTACAGACCTTTGAACAAAATCCAGCTGCTTTGCCAGTTCTTGTGCAAATTCTAGAGCTGAATGTGCTCCTTCCTGTACAAACACCGTATGGGGAGATGAACACGCATATTGGTCAAATACTGATACATCAATCGCTAGTCGTTGTGCAGTTTTTGTGAATTCAGAGTCTAACGTCTCTTTATCGATTGCCGCATATGAGTATTTTGGGCCAAAAATGATATCTTCACAAGATAGCTTTTTCTCAAGATTGATAATCGTTTGGATAGCTTCATGTCCTCCCCAGGCTATCCGGACATCGGCCGCTTTTGAAAGGGCCAAATGAATATCTTTGTCTTCTCGGTCGACGAGAATAATCCGAATTGTCTCAGCAAATTCCTCACCTTTAATTTTTGAAGTGTTTACTTCACGTATTGTCATGATAAAATCTACCAGCTCTTCATACCCTTTTGAAGATGCTTTTACCAGTGCTACATTTTTTGTAATGAGCGATGAAAAAATCGAAAATAATCCTAATATCGAAACATTTCCTGCCAACCAATGAACGGTTAAACCACGTGGTTGCGCATGAAAAAGAAATTGAGCATCATCTAAATCCACAAATTGATCCAAAGATTGGATATCTTTATGAAGGGCAATGGATAAGCGGTTTGTTAAATTAGCCTTATGTAAAAAATCTGAGATATTCTTGAGATATCGATACTTCTTGGTGTACTGCTCTTGTTCCCAGTACTCACTCAACGTATGAAAAAAATCTAGAATATCATTTATCTGCAAAGAATGTAGGTATTTCCGTTTTCTATTGAGCTCACCTATTACTTTTTCAAGATCTAAGGGTTCATCGGTTCGTGTTCCATTAAAAATAAGTTTTGTTGCCATAATATTAGAGTTGTAATGTGTCTCCGCATCCACGTAACTCAGCACCCTCGGAGCGCTTCTCGAATGTGAAGAATTTACCCTTTCTCCCGCATTTGCAGGTATCAACACCTGCAATTTTACCTAAATCATCAGATATTATCGCGATTCCGGGGTAACTGTGTGGAATCGGACTAATAAGTTCAATAAAACCGATTTTGCCTTCCGGGAGAACTTCGAGCGATTCGGTATCTCTGATAATAATCTCTGCAAACAGCGGTACGTGCTTGTATCCATATTGGCAGTCAGGATAAACGGTACCTAATTGTTCTGTCATACCATAAATATCGGTTATTTTATTTTTTGGGAGAGAGAGGAACTCAGACATATGATCGTTAAAAAGATCTTTAGAAACAGCAATATCTGTTAGTTTTTTCCACCCGCCGATATGTAGTAGAATTTTATCATTGACATTTATTCGATAAAGTAATTCTTGAAGTTTCTTATCATCTTTATGTTTTCTAAAGATGTTATAAGCTAACCATGTAAAACCAAAAAAACACACATTACTATCTTTATCGATTGAAAGTTTTTCCAGAGCTTCATAATTGATACTAAGGTCAGGTTTCAAAATGAAAGTGAATGATTTTGCAATTGATAGCATCCCTCGAATGGCCGTTCCACGGGAGTTTAACTCACCACCAGTTGAGGTTTTAATTGTCTCCGGAGTGTCAAATATTATAAAATGTCTTCGATCTTTTCCCAGAAAATCTGAAAGGATACTCAAGATAGCTTTCTTCTGATAGTTACCGGTGATTTCATCTATCACGATGGTACTTGGTGTTCCACTCGTTGAGCTTGAATACAGCGTCCGGACAATATTTTCGTCGGGGACAGATTGAAGCTTCATTGTCTTAAAAATCGTAACTGGAAGATAAGGTATATCTTCAATTTGAAAAGACTTTGTGGGGTCAAAATGAGCCTGATCATAATAGCTCTTTAATTCATGCGATTCTCCATAATGCCAATTTGTAGCATTTTTCATATCGGACAGCAACAATTCAGTTTTTTCTTTCTGAGGTAATGAATATGGTGGCTTTTCAAATGTTTGAAGAGAGTATTTCATATATGTTTGTCTAAAATAGAAATAATATCCTCTTTCTTTGGTGCAAACGGATTACTCATTGTACAAATATCTTTTCTTATTGCTTCTGCTGTCATATCCTTATCTGTAATATCTTCTAATTTTTTAGTCTTAACGCCGAGTTTATCAAAAAGCACTCGAAGTTTAGGTACAATAGTCGCACAACTTAGGTGTTTAAGGGAATTCAGCTTATTATATTTATCAGTATTCTTCATATTCAATTCAATAACATCTAGCAAAAAGATTGAGATCGCTTTAGCATGGGGGATTTTTTGCAATACTCCAATTTGATGTGCGAATGAATGCGTGAGTCCAGTTGCCGCACTGCTTTGAGAGAGGCCTGCCATGGTACTGTCAATTTTAAGTTTTTCTAAAAGTGTTGCATCTGATGTGCCGTTGGCAAGTTCTTGTAAATTGGAGTAAAGGTTTTCAATTGCAGATAAAGCAAATTGATCAGAGAGATAATTTGACATCCGTGAAACAAGACTTTCTAGAGCATGAGAAAGTGAATCAATAGATTGAAAAACGACCTGTTCTTTCGAAAGTGAAGTATAGAGTTGTGGATTTATGATAACTATCTCAGGGAGTAGTTCACGGGAGGCCATAATGTTCTTTTTGTGATTTATCGGATCAATGAAAACAGAAAATTGGCTAACTTCGGCACCGGAACCAATGGTAGTCGGGATTGCAATCATCTGAATTCCGGTTTTCATTTTAACGGCTTTCACGAGATCTATTACGGATCCTCCGCCTAGCGCAACAATAAATTCTGCTTGTATCTCTTCGCATTTTTTTTGAACTATTTCAATATCTGCTTCGACCGGTTCACCATCATGAAAACTGATGGATGATGATGTCGTTATTGTTTTTCTCAGTTCTTCATTGTGATTTTCAAATCCTTGAGATACAACAAAATGAGTTTTAGTCGGATCCAGAGATTTTATAATACTTAGGTTTCTCTGACCGATGAATATGTTATTGGGGAAGTACATTTTTGGTAATACACTAAAGAGTCGTTCATTAATCATATTGTTTATACGTGTTTTTTAACTTACTTCGGATAAGTTTCCCATTTTCTGTTTTTGGAATTTCGTTTATTATTTCGATTGATCGAGGTACTTTATAATTTTCCAGTTTCCCTCTCAAGTATTTCATCAGATCATTCGTGTTAAATGATTGATCCTCTACGACAATAAATAGTTTTACCACTTCTCCGAGAAATTTATCAGGATTACCGATCGCCGCAGCAGCACTTACTCCCTTAAATGTTCGCGCATACATCTCAACTTCCTCAGGAGACACTTTTTCACCTGAGACATTAATAATATCATCTTTGCGACCTTGAAAAAATAAAAAGCCATCTTTATCTAAATATCCCATATCTCCTGTATGAAGCCAACCGTTACGAATTCTTTTACTCGCATCTGGATTTTTCCAGTAGGAATCAATAACATGTTCTCCTTTGATACATATCTCCCCTATCTGTGGGCTTTGGACTGTATTATCTTCTTTATCATGAATCTCGACCAATACATTTGGAGTAGCCGAACCGACGCTCTTTAATTTATCTGGATGCTTATTGAAAGTTATGAATGTTGATCTTGATGCCTCTGATAGGCCGTAATAGTAACTGAAGTCCGTTTGAGGAAAATGTGTCAAGAGCGCATTTATTAGTTTCGGTTCAAGAAGAGATGTGTTGGTATGTATGCACTTTAGATTGCTGCCATGTTTTATAAATTCTTTCAAAAAATGCGTTGTTAGCAATCGAAGAATTGCTGGTACGGCGCCGAACGTAGTTACATTTTTTTCTCTTATCGTATTGATAATCTTTTTCAGATTAATTGCATCTCTAAAAAGAACCGTTGTCCCACCAACGGCAAAGACACTATGGATATGTCCAAGTCCAAACGAGTGTGAAAGTGGTGAGATGTTGAGATCTATGGTATGGTTGTCCCATTTTAAAAACTCAATAATATTTTTGGTCGCATTCACCACATTTCGGTGACGGAGTGTAACTCCTTTTGGGGCTGATGTCGTTCCTGAAGTAAAAATAATTGTGGAAATATCATCCTCGGTCACTTCCCTATTAGCTACTTCTTCCGTTAGAAATAATTTTTCTGGTTCAAGAAGCGGGATTGTAGAGGCATTAGGAGTTCGTTGAATTTTATTTTGAAACGTTTCTTGTGAAACTATATATTCGGGATCGGTCTTTTCGATTTGGAATTGTAGGCTTTTGTCAGAAATGTTCGGAGGGAGTAAAAGAGCTATGCAACCGGCTTTTAAAATTCCGAAGTAGGTGAATATAAATTCTGGGCTATTGGGTAATAAGACGGCAATTACATCACCTTTTTTTGTATGTTGAACAAAAAAACTTCCCACGGCATCAACACTCTCTTTAATTTTTTGGTATGAAAATTCTTCATTTTCATAGATTAGAGCAGTTTTATCAGGATAAATTTCTGCTGAAACTCTGATGAAATCTGAGAGGGTTTTTGCATTTTGCATATTATGATGTAGACTTTTTTTTCTCAACTAAAGTCATCAAATCTTGAGGGGTATTTATATCAACAATTTCATCCATTTCAAATGTAATACCATAGGCCGTTTCAATTTCTGATACAAGCTGCATGTGAGTCAAGGAATCCCAGTTTTCAAAATCTGCACGATTTTGATTCATATCAAAATGTTCGGCATCAATATTTGAAAAAACATTCTTGAAAGCTTGAATAAAATTTGACTTATCTATTGTTGTCATAAGTTATTTTGTAATTGTTAAACAGATCGCTGCCGCATATTCCGTAGTGTGCGATAAACTGAGTTGAAATTCGTATCTATCTTTAATTGATTGATCTAAAATGTTTACAATTGGTTTCCCATCTGGATTATTTAGTATTTCAATACAGTTGTATTTCACATTATACTCGATTGTCTTTCGTACAGCTTCTTTTGCAGCATATCGAACCGCAAGACTTTGAACCAGATCAATTTTTTTATCACACGTCGTTTGTTCTAATTCTGTAAACACATTCCTAAGGAAATTTGTTTTTTTAACCATTCCTTTAAATCTGCTTATTTCGACTATATCAAGACCGATTTGCATATTACTTGGTTAATTTATCGAATTCCAAAACTGTTCCAGAAATATACTCAATTTCTTTAGAATTCAATTCAGGATATAACGGAAGTGACAAAATGACTTTTGATAAGTGTTCTGTTGTAGGAAAGTCACCTTTTTGATAACCTAAATCTTCATAACACTTTTGCAGATGAATAGGTCTTGGATAGTGAACCAACGTCTGAATTTCTTTTCTTTGAAGGAATTTCTGGAGTTCATCTCTTTCTTCGTGCTCGATCATGAATATATGGTAATTTGACGTACCTCCAGGTAATATTTTTTGAACTTTTATATCTTTTAATAGATCTTTATATTGATTTGCGACATTATTTCTTTTTATATTCCATTTATCTATATATTTGAGTTTAACTCTCAATACTGCGGCTTGTATCTCGTCCATACGACTATTTAGGCCAATTTGATCATGGAAATACTTTTGTGATTGTCCATAGTTTCTCAATTTAATGAGGGTTTGATAAACATGATCATCATTTGTAGAAATTGCACCACCATCTCCGTAGGCTCCTAAATTTTTTCCCGGATAAAAACTAAATATTCCCAAGTCTCCAAATGTTCCAAGTTGTCGATTTTTGAATGTTACTCCGATCGATTGAGCCGCATCTTCAACTAGATACAAATTGTGATCATCTGCAATTTTACGGATAACATCTACTTGAAATGGAGCCCCATAAAGATGTACTGGCAAAATTGCTTTTGTCTTATCGGATATTTTTACGAGATTAAAACCATTGTATTTAGCAAATAACTCCATCGCAGATTCATTGTAATGACGATGTCCGATTAACCACCATGCGGGATCTAATAGTGTTGAAAAGAAGCCTTTATATGGTGTA
>Ga0105050_10002887_pt1 | contig 24196 bp, 25 predicted proteins | sample FRY01_FD_78088 | JGI IMG/M metagenome (GOLD analysis project Ga0105050, IMG submission 78088) | Freshwater microbial communities from Lake Fryxell liftoff mats and glacier meltwater in Antarctica - FRY-01 | ecosystem: Environmental > Aquatic > Freshwater > Ice > Glacier meltwater ...
GCTCCCGTTGTTGAAGAAGCTCCCGTTGTTGAAGAAGCAGCGCCTGTTGTTGAAGCTGCTCCAGCCGAAGCGCCTGCCGCAGAAGCGTAATCAGTTTGTCGTCGCCCCCGCATATGCGGGGGCCCAACCCCTGACGTTTGCATATATCGTAAGCGCAGGTGTTGGATCCCCGCTTTCGCGGGGATGACGAACTTTAATGAGGTCGATTGGCCTCTCGCATTCCAAATTCGAAAGGACACACTATGTCTGCAATTACAGCTTCAGCCGTCAAGGAACTGCGTGAGCTTTCCGGCGCTGGCATGATGGACGCCAAAAAGGCGCTTGAAGAAACCAATGGTGATATCGAAGCGGCAGTAGATTTGTTGCGTGCCAAGGGCCTTGCAACTGCTGCCAAGAAATCCAGCCGCACCGCGGCAGAGGGCCTAGTTGGCGTTGCCGTCGAAGGTACCAAGGGTACGGCAATCGAAGTCAACAGCCAGACTGACTTTGTTGCGAAGAACGAGCAATTCCAAGAATTCGTCGCTGCGGTCAGCAGCGTTGCATTGAACCTTGCCGCAAACGACGCTGAAGCTGTTTTGGCTGCGCCCTATGGCGGTGGTGAAACCGTTCAAGAGCGTTTGACCAACAACATTGCGACTATCGGTGAAAACCAGGTTATCCGCCGCGTTAAATCGCTATCGGTGAGCAATGGTCGCGTCGTATCATATGTCCACAACGCGGCTGCACCGGGCATGGGTGGTATCGGCGTATTGGTTGCGCTTGAAAGCGAAGCCGACGCTGCGACGCTTGACGGTCTTGGCAAGCAGCTTGCGATGCACATCGCTGCTGCATTCCCATTGTCACTGGACGAAACCGGCTTGGACGCTGAGACACTTGAGCGTGAACGCGGCATAGCCCGTGAAAAGGCATCCGAGAGCGGCAAGCCTGCTGATATCGTCGAAAAGATGGTCGAAGGCGCAGTCAAGAAGTTCGCCAAAGAGAACGCGTTGTTGAGCCAGCCATTCGTTATGGACGGCAAAACACCGATTTCCGACGTTGTTGCGGCCGCTGGTAAAGAAGCTGGCAAGCCAATCGTGTTGAAGGACTATGTCCGCTTCCAGCTTGGTGAAGGCATTGAAAAGGAAGTGTCTGACTTTGCAGCTGAAGTAGCGGCTGCGGTCGGCGCATAAATATTCTTGGCTTCCCCGTCGTTTGGCGGGGATAAAGCCTTGGCGATGTGGCGCGCGGCTCCTATAGCTGGGCGCCATTATTGTATGGGGACGAGGGACTTATGAGCGCGCACGGCTATCGCCGCATATTGCTGAAACTTTCAGGTGAAGTGCTGATGGGCGATCAAGCCTACGGGATTGACCCGGATACTGTCGCGCGCGTCGCTGAAGAAGTGAAGGCGGCGCAGGATACGGGGCTGCAACTGTGCCTCGTTATCGGTGGTGGTAACATCTTCCGCGGTATGGCAGGGGCAGCCAAAGGTATGGACCGCGCGCAAGCGGATTATATGGGCATGCTGGCAACGGTCATGAACGCATTGGCCATGCAAAATGCGCTTGAGCAGCTTGGCGTTCCCACGCGCGTGCAGTCGGCCATCGAGATGGACAAAGTGTGCGAGCCGGTCATTCGGCGTCGCGCCGAGCGTCACCTTGAAAAAGGGCGCATTGTTATCTTTGCTGCTGGCGTGGGTGCACCGTTCTTCACCACCGACAGCGGGGCTGCGCTCCGTGCGGCTGAAATGAAATGCGACGCCCTTTTCAAAGGTACCTCGGTCGACGGCGTGTATGATGCCGATCCGAAGAAGGTGGCGACAGCAACGCGTTATGAAACATTGAGTTATGATCGTGTGTTGGCAGATAATCTGAAGGTCATGGACGCTAGCGCGGTGTCGCTGTGCCGGGATAACGACATTCCCATCGTGGTCTTCTCGATAAGAGAAAATGGCAATTTAAAGAAAGTCCTTCTCCAATGGCAAGGTGGCAATTTGTCTCGCCAATTAGAAGGTGATGCGGCTTTCACCGTCATCAATACAAAAGGAACGTAACTATGCCGCAATATGACAAGACTGATGTCGAGCGTCGCATGAAGGGCGCTGTTGATTCATTCAAAAGCGATCTTTCCGGGCTCCGTACTGGACGGGCCAATGTGACCTTGCTCGATCCTGTGGTGGTTGAGGTCTATGGCTCACATATGCCGTTGAGCCAAGTTGCAACCGTCAGCGCGCCAGAGCCGCGATTGCTTTCGGTGCAGGTCTGGGATCGTTCAAACGTGACCCCAGTTGAAAAGGCTATCCGTTCGGCGGGTCTCGGCCTTAACCCAATCACGGACGGGCAGACGTTGCGTCTGCCAATTCCGGATTTGACGGAGGAGCGCCGCAAAGAACTTGCAAAGCTGGCCGGTCAATATGCCGAGAAAGCAAAGATCGCGATCCGGAACGTGCGCCGCGACGCCAATGACGGGTTGAAAACCGACGAGAATAAGAAGGAAATCAGCGAAGACGACCGCAAGCGGTTGGAAACTGAAGTCCAGAAAATGACTGACGAAATGATCAAGGCCGTCGATGACGCTGCTGCGCATAAGGAAAAGGAAATCCTGAGCCAGTGATTTTGGTCGCTGTCCTTCCTCTATTTTCGTTTGTGTGGCGCGTTGTCGAGACACCCGTAAGTGCCGAACAAGCGCACCACGCGCCGATTGCGTTCCGCGTAAACGGATATAGGTGATCATGATGGCTATCGCAGAAGTCCAAGAACGAATTGCAGCGGGCACCGGTCAGCGTCCACGCCATGTTGCCATCATCATGGACGGTAACGGTCGATGGGCCAAAAAGCGCATGTTGCCGCGAGCGATGGGCCATAAAAAAGGCGTCGAAACAGTCCGGAAAATTGTTCAGGCTGCCGGAGAGCTGGGGCTGGATACGCTTAGTCTTTACGCCTTTTCGAGTGAGAATTGGAAGCGCCCAGAAGACGAAATTAGCGACCTAATGGGGCTGATGCGTGAATTCATCAAGTCAGATCTGGATGAGTTCGCAGCTAATAACGTACGATTGAAAATTATTGGCAATTACAAGGCTTTGGCGCCTGATATTGTCGACATGCTGGAAGAGTCCATTAAGCGGACGCAAGGCAACAGTCGCACGACGCTTGTAGTAGCCTTGAATTACGGGTCGCAGGATGAACTCGTCCGTGCCGCCCGTGCCGCCGCGGCTGACGGAGAGATAACGGCGCAGTCACTAGAAGCGCATTTGGACACCGCCGGTCTGCCACCGCTCGATTTACTCATTCGAACTTCCGGGGAGCAAAGGCTCTCAAATTTTATGCTCTGGCAAGCAGCTTACGCCGAATTCTGGTTTACCGACACCTTGTGGCCGGATTTTAGCAAAGATGAATTGGCACGGGCTCTTGACGAATTTGCGCGTCGCGAGCGGCGCTATGGTGGTCGATGAGCGGGCAGCCTGAGCCGACGCTGAAGGCGCGGTCCGACCTTGGTGTGCGCACATTGTCGGGTGTGGCCATGATGTCCGTGGCTATCGCGGCCATCTGGATCGGTGGCTATACCTTTATGGCGCTCGTCATATTCGTCGGCTTGGGCGTATTCTGGGAGTTTTTCCGGCTCGTTGCTGGCTTTACAAAAGATACCGCTTCGCGGGCCGTCTGGACGGTATTCGGATTATTCTATGTGGGCCTTGCCTGTTTTACCCTGTTGGTATTCAGTGCGCAGTTTTTTGGCATGACGCCAGCGATCATGCTGATCGCGGGAGTCATTGGTACAGACGTTGGCGCGTATTTCGCTGGCCGTACGTTTGGGGGGCCAAAGATTGCACCGCGGATCAGTCCGTCAAAAACTTGGTCAGGCCTGGTCGGCGGCATGGCCGGGGCGGGGCTGACGATGGTCGCCATTCAGACCATCATATACTGGTCGCGTGAAGGCGGCGTGGGACATGATGACATTTATCTTGCTTATGGATGGCAGCGTCTGTTGCTCACCGGCATGGTATTGGCTGCGGTCGCCCAGAGCGGCGATTTCTTCGAAAGCTGGATGAAGCGGCGGGCAGGAGTCAAGGATTCTGGGCGTTTGATACCTGGCCATGGCGGTCTTTTTGACCGGACCGACGGATTGATAGCTGTTGCGTTTGCAGCTGGGCTGGTCATGCTTTTTGAATTGGTGGCGCGCTAAACCGATGGCCCGAAGCATCTCCATTTTTGGCGCAACTGGTTCGGTAGGGCTATCGACGCTTGATTTGGTCCGTCAGCACCGCAGCGCATTCCGCGTTGTTGCCCTGACTGCCAACGGAAACGCAGCTGCCCTAGCTGCTTTAGCGCGCGAGTTTGATGCAGAAATAGCCGTAGTCGCAGAACCGGAAGCATATGGGGCGCTGAAGGAGGCCCTTTTAGGGAGTGGAATAGAAGCCGCTGCTGGCCCCGACGCGCTTATTGAAGCCGCGAAACGCGATGTTGATTGGACAATGGCGTCCATCGTAGGTTGTGCTGGTTTGCCACCCACCATGGCTGCGATTGAGCAAGGCAAGACTGTGGCGCTTGCGAATAAGGAGGCGTTGGTGTCCGCTGGCGACCTGATGATGGCTGCTGTCAAGCGCTCGGGGGCCACATTATTGCCCGTGGACAGCGAACATAATGCTATTTTCCAGTCCCTTGCGGGTGGCCGGATCGATCAGGTGCGGAAAATAACGCTAACCGCCAGCGGCGGCCCGTTTCGCAGCTTCAGCCTTGATGAGATGCGCAGCGTAACGCCGGCGCAAGCAGTGGCCCATCCCAACTGGGACATGGGTGCTAAAATAAGCATCGATTCCGCGACCATGATGAACAAGGGCCTTGAGCTAATCGAGGCCCATCACTTGTTTCCTGTCGGATTGGATAAGCTCGACATCCTCGTTCATCCGCAATCCGTGATCCATTCGATGGTCGAATATGTCGACTGTTCTACGCTGGCACAACTTGGTTCGCCCGACATGCGCATACCCATTGCCAGTGCGCTAGCTTGGCCGGGGCGTATTGAAACGACCTGCAAGCCGCTGGATCTAGCGACCATTGGGCAGTTGACGTTTGAACAGCCTGACATCCAGCGCTTCCCTGCGCTTCGGCTTGCCCGCGCGGCAATTACCGAGGGTGGGGCAAAGCCAGCGATCATGAATGCTGCTAACGAAGTTGGCGTGGCGGCGTTTTTGGCTGGGCAGATCGGCTTTCTCGATATTGCATCGTTGGTGGAAGATACACTCTGCGGTTATGCCCCGAATAATTTGCCAATCTGCATCGATGATTTGTTCAGCATAGATGCAGCCGCGCGCACTTATGCGCAGACGCACATACAAAAGGTCACCTATGCCCGTTGAATCCCCCCATATCCTTTTGACGTTAGCCGCGTTTATTACGCTCATCGGCTCGCTTGTCGTTGTGCACGAACTGGGTCATTATGCGGTGGGCCGATGGTTCGGCGTGAAGGCCGAGAAATTCTCTATTGGCTTTGGCCCCCAAATTTGGGGCAGGGTGGATAAACGCGGCACCTTGTGGCGCATCGGCTTGTTGCCCTTGGGTGGGTTTGTCCAATTTGCAGGCGACATGAATCCGTCGAGCCAAGCGGACGAAAGCTGGAAGCAATTGCCCGAACAGGAGCGCAACCAGACGTTCCAGTCCAAGACGTTGGGACAAAGGGCCCTGATCGTGTTTGCTGGGCCGGCGGTGAACTTCATGCTGGCTATTCTGATTTTCATGGGATTTTTACTCGCCTTCGGTAAATCTGTGACGCCCCCTATCTTGGACGCAGTGACGCCGGGTAGCCCAGCAGCCGTGTCCGGGCTCATGGAAGGTGATCGGGTCCTGACCTTGGACGGACGCAAGGTTGAAACATTCAACGATATGGCAAACGAAATCATCATGATCCCCGGCGAAAGGATCATTCTGGAAATCGAGCGTAATGGCGCTCGGTTGACGAAGGAAGCGACCGTCGCCGCGGTTACCGAGGTCGACCGTTTCGGTAATGAATACCGTATTGGCCGGATCGGTGTTGGCGCAAGCAAGATCGAAACGCGCGAAATTGGTCTGCTTGAGGCACCATGGGCTGCCGTCGTGCAAACGGGCAGTGTGCTGCGTCAGCAAATGATTGGCCTTGGCCAGATTATATCGGGCCGCCGGCCTTTGTCCGAGCTTGGCGGACCGCTTAAGATTGCGAAGGTTTCCGGCGAGGCAATGAGCATGGGCCTTTTGACGTTCATCAGCCTTGCTGCGCTTATTTCGATTAACTTGGGGTTCATCAATCTGCTGCCAATTCCCATGCTGGATGGAGGACACCTTCTGCTCTATGGGATTGAGGCCGTTCGTCGGCGCCCTGCTACGCCGCAGGTGCAGGAATGGGCTTTTCGTGCAGGATTTGCGATGCTGGCGGCGTTCATGCTTATGGTAACATTCAATGACCTCGCATCTTTCGGGCTTTTCGAAAGCGGCTGAGGGCATTGCATACTTGATTGCGAACGCTGCATGGGGCAGGGACGCAAAATATTTAGCGGCAATATGACAACTCCCGGTGGGGGCCGGACATCAGATCGGATGACAATGAAAAGTAAATCTTTCGGCAACCTCAAAAATTTTGGTATTTTTTTGATGGGTTCGACCGCGCTTGCTGCGACCGGTACGATGACTCCCGCCTTTGCCCAGGCGGCGCGAAACACGCCCGCCGCGCCAGCGGTTGAGCCTGTGGCCACTGTTCCTGCGGACGTCATTAAATCCATCACGGTCGTCGGCACGCAGCGACTCGAGGCGGATACTGTCCGCTCCTATATCCGGCTGCGCATGGGCCAGCCATGGACTCAGGTCTCGGCCGACCAAGCCCTGAAGGACCTCTACGCGACGGAATTGTTTGCGGATGTCGCCGTGCGCAACAACGCCGGCGCCGTCATAATCGAAGTCCGGGAAAACCCGGTCGTTAATCGCATCATTCTTGAAGGCAATAAGCGCATCAAGAATGACAAGATTGAGCCTGAGATCAAACTTGCTCCGCGGCAGATATATTCGCGTTCCAAAGTGCGCGCCGACGTCGCGCGTATCATCGAACTGTATAAGCGTCAGGGTCGGTTTGCCGCTGTCGTTGAGCCGAAGCTAGTCCAGCTTGACCAGAACCGCGTCGATATTGTTTTCGAAATCACTGAAGGACCGAAGTCCAAGGTTCAGCAAATCAACATTATCGGCAACGACAAGTTTTCGGATGGTCAGCTGCGCGGTGAAATGATCACCAAACAATCGCGATTCTATCGGTTTTTCAGCTCGGGAACGAGCTATGACCCTGATCGTCTGGCATTCGACCAGCAGAAGCTGCGCCAATTTTACCTCACGCAGGGCTATGCTGATTTCCGTGTGGTTTCGGCAGTTGCTGAACTTACCCCGGATAAGCAGGACTTCATCATCACCTACGTGGTCGAAGAAGGTGATCGCTACAAATTTGGCGATGTGAAGGTCGAAAGCCAAATCCGCGATTTTGACTCGGAGCGTCTGACGACGACGCTGCGGATGAAGAAGGGCGACTGGTACGATGCGAAGATGGTGGAAGACACCGTTGAAAGCCTGTCGGAAACTGCGGGTCTGTTTGGATATGCTTTCGCCGACGTAAATCCCGATTTCCAGCGCGATAAAGATACGCTGACTATGGGGATTACGTTCAACGTTGCCGAAAGCCCCCGCGTATTTGTCGAGCGCATCGACATCAACGGCAATACGCTGACTCAAGACAAGGTTGTGCGCCGCGAATTCCGCTTGAACGAAGGCGACGCGTTTAACGGGATCCAAGTGAAGCGTACGGCAGAGCGTATTAAGTCGCTTGGTTATTTCCAAGAGGATCTTGAGGTCGAGCAAACACAAGGCAGCGCGCCTGACCGGATTATCCTCACCACGAACGTCGAGGAAAAGGCCACTGGAGAATTGTCCTTGTCGGCGGGTTTCTCGTCGATTGAGAACTTCATTTTCCAAGGGTCCATCAAGCAGCGAAATTTCCGCGGTCTCGGGCAGGAATTACGGACAAATATTTCCTATTCATCATATTCGAAGTCGGCAGAAATCGGATTTACCGAGCCGTATCTTTTCGATCGGTCGATAGCGGTTTCCGGCGATATATTCCGCCGCGATTTGAACAGTTTCAACTTCTTCAATAATCAGCGTAACACGACGTATGAGCAGGCGACGACTGGCTTCCAATTGCGCGTCGGTGTGCCGGTAAACGAGTATATCTATTTTCAAGCGCGCTACGGCCTTAGCCAGGACGATATTTCGCTCGACCGCAACACGTTCTTTACCGATCCTGACGGTATTGGACCGCTGCCAGCCTCTTGCGACCCGATCGTTGCCGGCCGGTTCTTGTGCGACGCAATCGGAAACCGGCTGACGTCTGCGCTTGGTTACACGTTCCTGTATGATGATCGCGACAACCGAATCCGTCCGACACGCGGCCAGAGCGCAGGTATTAGCCAGGATTTTGCCGGTCTTGGCGGTAGCGTTAAATATATCAAGACGCGCATTAACGCCGACAAATATTGGAAGCCGTTCGGTAACTTCGTGCTCGGCCTATCCCTTGAAGGTGGTTATATCCATCCGCTCGAAAAGCGGGGTATTCAGGGTGTAGACGATGTCCGTTTGACTGACCGTTTCTATCTGGGTGAACCCCAGATGCGCGGTTTTGACATTCGCGGTGTTGGTCCACGCGTGCAGCGCGTATTCTTTGAAGGGCAAGTCGTAAATGGCGTCGCCGTTAATGCGCCCTTGACTGAGCGCAACCAAATTCAGGACGACGCTATTGGCGGCCGCTTTTATTATATGGGCCGTGCAGAACTCCAAATACCACTCGGTAGTGGAGCCAAGGAACTTGGCTTGCGTCCTTCAATCTTTGTCGATGTAGGGTCGGTATTCGATGTAACGCGTCCCGTGCTTCAGACTGTTCCGCAGCGTGAAGTGCTTGCAACAGGCGCGCAGGGTGCGCCGCTCTATTACTTCGTGGATACGGCAGGTGCTTTGCAGACGTCGACCACAGCCATCAACGCAGATGGTTCGGCGCGTGTCGCCGCGTTACGCTTTGAGGAGCGTTTCTTTGGCGATACTTGGAAGCCGCGTCTTTCGGTCGGCTTTGGCGTCAACTGGAACTCGCCCTTTGGTCCGTTCAGGATCGATATAGCCCGCGCTCTGCTAAAAGAGCCCGGGGACGACACCAAATTGTTTACATTCAACGTAGGAACTCAATTCTAATGAATATTTGTAATAAAGTCATCACGGCAGCTTTGTTGTCAGCTGCGGCAACCGCAGCGCCTGCACAGGCCCAGGTTTCCGGTATAGCTACTGCTGATACAGCGGTCGCTATCGCGCGTTCGAAGGCACTGGGAACAGCATATCAGCAGATCGGCACGCAATACACCGCCGTCGCGCAGCAGATGCAAACGAAGCGTCAGGAAATCAACGCCCTGAATGCGCAGCTTGATACCAACAAGGACAAGGAACTGACGCAGGCAGAGCTGGATGTTGCCATCAAGGCGAAAAGCCCGCTCTTGGCTCAGATTGACACCAAGCAGAAGGAAATGAATACCCTTCAGGACCCGGTCATTCTGGCGCAGCTTTACGCGGTTGAACAGATTGCGTTGAAGTATGAAGTAGCCCAGCAGGCCGTGATTACTGCAAAGAGGATCAACGTCATTCTCGCACCAGACGCCTTCGTTTGGGCACCAGATTCGGTTGATGTGACGTCAGCCATTACCGCTGAGATTGACAAGGCCGTTCCTTCGGTTGCGATTGCACCGCCCGCAAATTGGCGTCCATCGCGTCAGGTCGGTGCGTTGTATCAGCAAATTCAACAGCTGTTCAATAACGCGGCTCAGATGCAAGCAGCACAAGCGGCGGCGCAGCCTCGTGCAGCAGCTCCTGCAACACCCGCAGCGCAGCCTGAAAGCCGCTAATCCACATGTCGGGGGGCGACTTTAGCAATTACGACGTACGCAGGGTCATGTCGGTGCTTCCGCACCGATATCCCATGCTGCTGGTTGATCGTGTGGAGGAACTCGTTGTCGACGAGCGCATCTGCGCGGTCAAAGCGGTTACGATGAACGAAGGTTTCTTCCAGGGGCATTTCCCCGGACGACCCATCATGCCCGGCGTTATGATTGTCGAGGCGCTGGCGCAAGCTGCTGGCGTTTTGGCAATGGAAAGCTTCAATCTGGTCGGTTCGGGCAAGTTGGTATACTTCATGTCGATCGACAATGCGAAATTCCGTGCGCCCGTCGAACCTGGCTGTTTGCTGCACCTCAACGTTGAATTTGTGCAAAAACGTCCGCGCGTGTGCAAATTCGCCGGAAAAGCAATGATGGGTGACCAAGTCGCCGCTGAAGCTGAATTCATGGCCATGATTGCTGACCCGCCTGCTTAAAAACAGCGTCGGGCAAGTTTATTTGAATCTTGCTATCGCGTGGTACCCCCGCTATGCGCGGCGCTTCCGAATTTAGGGCTTCCGGTCGGAAACCGGTCGCTGAACAAAGGATTTATTTATGAAAGCCGACATTCACCCCGATTATCACATGATCAAGGTGCAGATGACCGATGGTAGCATCTTCGAAACGCGCTCCACTTGGGGTAAAGAAGGCGATACGCTGGCTCTGGATATTGACCCAACTTCGCACCCTGCATGGACCGGTGGTTCGGGCCGTATGCTCGACACAGGCGGCCGCGTTGCGCAGTTCAACAGGCGCTTTGGTGGTCTTAGCCTCAAGAAGTAAGATTTTCGGTGTGCCGGGTTGACGCCCGGCACATGATAATCTTAAGGCCCAAGTTAAGGATTGCGCCTGCCTCAGTGGCGCTATGGCGATCGTAGCTCAGTTGGTTAGAGCGCTGGTTTGTGGTACCAGAGGTCGGGGGTTCAAGACCCCTCGGTCGCCCCATTTTCCCCATGCATATTCCTGGTGACAATATTGCCGCGTAATATTATTACGCCGGGCAGTAATTTGATTCTGACCCGCTGAGGGAACGAACATCCGAAAAGGAATGATGCAATGCCCGCGATTTGGGACCTGCCTGACTTTGACTCGCATGAGGCGGTTCACGTCTTTGACGACCGTATTACTGGCTTAAGGGCTGTCATTGCCGTCCATTCCACGCATCTTGGTCCCGCAGCAGGGGGCACTCGTTTCTGGCATTATGCCGATTCGCAGTCAGCTATTACGGATGCGCTGCGGCTTTCCCGCGGCATGAGTTACAAAAATGCGATGGCTGGCCTGCGCGCTGGCGGAGGTAAGGCTGTTATTCTCGCTAATCCGCAGCGGACCAAGCCGCAGGATATGCTGGAAGCATTTGCGCGCGCTGTCGACTCGCTCGGTGGCAAATACATCACCGCGCAAGATGTCGGCATTTCCGAAGCAGACATGGTCGCTGTGTCGAAGATCACGCCTCATGTTGCTGGCCTACCGCATCAGGGCGGAGACCCCGGTCCCTATACAGCGCGCGGCGTATATCTGGGTGTTCAGGCGGCGGCCAAGCATGCGTTGGGAACAGATGATTTAATGGGCGTGCATGTGGCGATTCAAGGGGTCGGCAGCGTCGGGGGCGGGCTTGCGCGTTATCTGGCAGGTCAAGGCGCCCGCCTGACCTTAGCGGACGTGGATGCAGACCACGCAGCGGCACTGGCGGCAGAGTTGGGCGGCCAAAGTGTCGCAGCAGGTTCCATCATGGATGTTGAGGCAGATATTTTCAGCCCATGTGCGCTCGGTGCGATATTGACCGAAGCTAGCGTAGCCGCGCTGAAGGTGAAGGCAGTTGCTGGTGGTGCCAATAATCAGCTGGCTACGGGCCCTGAAGGTCAAATGCTCGCGGATCGCGGCATATTATATGCGCCCGATTATGTCATTAACGCCGGCGGTATCATTAACGTTTTGCGGCAAATCGATGATGCGGATGATGGCGAAATCAACAGGCGGATTGATGCAATTCCTATGCGACTGTCGGAAATCTGGCTGGAAAGCGGTTCGAGTAGATTAACCCCCGCGCAAGTAGCAGACAATATGGCACAAAAGCTTATAGGCCGCGGATAGCAATAACATTGGCGGAATGAAATTGCAGTGCTAGATGCACTGCCTATTCATGCACCGTTTTGCCAATCCTGCTCGCTTTCTGCGCATCGCAAAGCCACTGACCCCTGCGCTGTTTTGGTCGGGGTTGTTGCTAACCGTGGCTGCCTGTCTTTGGGGTATATTTTACACGCCCACTGAACGGCTGATGGGTGACACCGTTAAAATTATATTTGTCCATGTTCCTGCCGCTTGGCTGGGTATGGGCGGATGGTCCGGTATCGCAATTGCCAGCATTGTCCAACTCGTATGGCGTCATCCTTTGGCTGGCGTTGCTGCGCGCGCAATTGCCGTACCGGGAGCGACATTTGCGGCCATCTGCCTTTTGACTGGTTCGATATGGGGTCGGCCAACTTGGGGGACTTGGTGGGTATGGGACGGGCGCCTGACGTCTATGCTCGTGCTGTTTTTCCTGTATCTCGGCTACATTGCGTTATCAAATGCATCGAGCGACAAGGGTGATACCAGTAGGGTTGCAGCCGTCTTCGGCGTTATTGGCGCCATCAATATTCCGATTATCAACAGGTCGGTCATCTGGTGGGAAAGCCAGCATCAAAAGGCGAGCATCACATTGGGCGGTTCTTCGATTGATGACGCGTATCTGGTTCCGCTTTTTGTCTCGGTTGCGGGCTTCAGCCTTTTGTTCGGCGCTTTGGTGTTGATGCGGATGCGTGCAGCGCTTGCGGAAATACGGATTGAGGCGCGTATGCGCCGGATGGCGGAGGGATAATGCCGCACGCACCTTTCATCATTGCCTCTTACGCGGTCACGGGCGTGGGTATGATATGGCTTGTCGTTTCAACCTATTTGCACATGCGCCGCGCCGAAGCGTCGGCCGACGCCCTCAGAGATATATCATGAAGCCCAAACACCAACGCCTATTGCTGGCGGTGATCGCCGTGATTGCCCTTGTGGGTGCAGGATTGATAGCTGCCGCAGCGTTACGCGAGGAAGCTTCATATTTTTACACACCGACGACGTTGGCGAAAGCGAATGTAGCACCGGGAAAAGCCATCAGGCTTGGCGGTATGGTGCAAAATGGGTCCATCGTTCGCGCCGCTGATGGTGTATCCATCACTTTCATCGTGCAGGATAAGGACCAGACGCAGAAGGTCGCCTATCGCGGCATCACCCCTGATCTTTTTGTAGAAGGTTCAGGGGTTGTCGCGGATGGCCGACTGCGCCCCGACGGTGTCTTTGTCGCCGAAGGATTGCTGGCCAAGCATGACGAGAATTATGTGCCCAAAGAACTGGCCGAGATCGATATGGCTGCGGCCGAACACACCAAGGATACGCTTTCAAAATGATAGCCCGGATATGATCGCAGAAGCAGGTTTAGCGGCGCTTTGGCTTGCCGCGGCAATGGCGGTGCTTCAGCTGGTAGGCGGTTTGACGCTGTTGCGGGGTGGCGGGCAACTGACACCTTTGATCAAGCCTGCTGCTTACGTGCAGGGCGCTTTATGTGCCTTTGCATTTTTTTCGTTGATGTGGCTCTTTTACATTACCGATCTGTCGGTGTTGCTGGTGGCGAGCAATAGCCATATCGACAAGCCGTTGATATTCAAGCTGGCAGGTACGTGGGGCAATCATGAAGGTTCAATGCTTTTGTGGGTTGCGGTGATGTCCGTGTCGGGGGCGGCCATTGCGCTATTTGAAAAGCGGATTGATGCAAAGACACTTCAGGCAACGCTTGCGGTTCAAGGGTTTATCGCAATCGGTTTTTTCGCGTTTCTGCTGTTCGCTTCCAATCCTTTCGAACGACTGCTTCCTGCACCACTGGAGGGCGCTGGCCTGAACCCGCTGCTACAGGACGTCGGCCTCGCGTTTCATCCGCCAACGCTCTATTTTGGCTATGTTGGCCTATCGATCGCCTTTTCTTTTGCAGTGGGCGCGTTGCTGACCAACCAAGTCGGACCTGCCTTTGCACGAGCGATGCGTCCTTGGGTGTTGGCAGCGTGGATATTCCTGACCATTGGGATTACGGCTGGAAGCTATTGGGCCTATTATGAGCTTGGCTGGGGCGGATGGTGGTTTTGGGACCCAGTGGAGAATGCATCCCTCATGCCATGGCTGGCGGCAACGGCACTGTTGCATTCCGTAAGTGAACTGGCAACGCGCAATGCATTGCGCGCCTGGACCATCATGCTGGCCCTCGTTGCCTTTGCAATGTCCATGGCCGGGACGTTTCTGGTGCGGTCCGGCATTTTAACCAGCGTGCATGCCTTTGCCGTGGATCCGCAGCGCGGGTCATTCATCCTCGCGCTCATGCTTATCTACACAAGCCTTGCATTCGTCATCTTTGCGCTTCGTATTGGTTCGGTCAAGCAAGGTGAGCCGTTTAACCTGGTTAGCCGTGAAGGTGGCATTGTTGCCAACAACATATTCCTGAGCGTCATTCTTGCCGTTGTCTTAATCGGCACGCTTTACCCGCTGGCGGCTGAAGCGATGGGCGACAAAATTTCGGTCGGTCCGCCTTATTTTAATAAGGCCACCGCTCCCATTGCGCTGCTGATCATGGTTGGGCTGCTTATTGGCCCGCTGCTTCGCTGGCGGCGTGATGATCTTGGCAGACTCAAATACTGGCTTGTAGGTTTTGGTATCGTCATTGTCGCAGCTACCATCGTGGTAGGGCAGCTCGCACCGGACGTCGGCATTTTCCCGATGCTGGGGATTGCATTGGCAATACCCCTAGCCGTGGCGGCTTGGCTACCGCTGCGTGGCCGTAAGCTGCTGCGGACACCTTTGCCAATCTACGGCATGGTGATTGCGCATTTTGGGCTGGCTGTGAGCGTTTTTGGCATGTCGGCAGAATCGGGCTTTTCCAAGGAGACGCTGACTGCGCTAGCGCCAGGTGAGGTCGCGGAAATCGCGGGCTGGCAGGTGAAGCTGGACGATGTCCGGCCTGTTGTCGGGGATAATTGGGTCGCGACAGAAGGCACGTTGATCGCCTCGCGGGGAAGCAACACCTTTGTGCTGCGTCCACAATCCCGACAGTTTTTCAAACCTGAAATGGAAACGAGCGAGGCGGCATTGCTCACTCGATGGAACGGGCAACTTTATGGCGTCATCGCCCAGCCTGATCAAGAAGGCGACGGGCGTTGGCAAGTGCGGCTTTGGTGGAAACCGTTTGTGACCTTCATCTGGTATGGCGGTGGACTTATTGCCCTAGGCGGTTTGATTGCGCTGTTTGGCCGAATGTTCCGCCGGCCCAAGAAGGCAACAACACGCAAATGGGGTGACGCATGACTCGCCCCTGGCTTCTCTGGGTGCCGCTTGCCGTCGTCGCGTTCATCGGCGGACTTGCCATTTATGGGCTGGCGGTCCCCAAAGATGATCAGGTGCATTCGGCCATGATTGGCCAAAAGCTTCCGCAATTCGCCCTGCCAGCAGCCACTGCCGGAGTGGAGGGTCTTTCAAACCGTGACATGTCCAACGGCACGCCGCGGCTTCTCAACATCTTTGCCAGCTGGTGCATCCCGTGCAGAGCTGAGGCGCCGCATCTGGAGACGCTGAAAGAAGCAGGTGTCGAGATAGATGCCATCGCCATTCGCGATCGCCCAGAGGACGTGGCGGCGTTTTTGGCTGAATTTGGCAATCCTTTTCGCCGTATCGGTGCGGACACCGAACTGGCTGTACAATTGAAGCTTGGTTCGTCCGGCGTTCCGGAAACCTATGTCATCGGTGGGGACGGCACGATATTGTACCAGCATATAGGTGATATCCGCGCCGAACATGTGCCGATGTTGCTGGACAGATTGAAAGCCGCGAAATGAGAATGTTGACGGCCTTTCTGCTGCTATCATTGGTTAGCCCTGCTTGGGCGCAGGGCAGTGGTCCGACGCCGGAATTAGCCAATCGTCAGCTTAAAAATCCTGAGCAAGAGGCTGCCGCAACCCGCCTGATGCACGGCTTGCGCTGCATCCAGTGTCAGGGGCAATCTATCGCCGACAGCGACGCACCTATCGCAGAAACAATGCGCGCTGAGGTTCGCCAGCAAATTGCCAGCGGACAACAGCCCGAAGCCATTCGGCATTGGATGATTCAGCGTTATGGCGAGTGGGTGAGCTTTGAACCCGACTTGAAGGGGGCGGGCTTGCTACTCTGGCTGACGCCGCTGCTCGTGTTGCTCGTGGGGATATGGATAGCGCGCGGCCTGTTTAGGAGACGCACATGAACGGTTGGCTGGCATTGGCAATGTTATCGGCTGGAAGCCTTGCGCTGTTGGTCTGGAACGTGCGCGGGTCAAAAGGACTCTGGCAGGTTGCAGCTGCGACCATATTGCTGGGGATGACGGGATATGCGCTGCAGGGTCGGCCGGACTTGCAGACGTCACCTGCCAAATCATTGGGTGCATCGGAACTTGCTGCTGTGCAACTTGTCGAACTGCGGGCTGACATGGACCAAAGCTTTGGCAGCGCAAAAAGATGGCTGGTGACAGCGGACTCGTTCGCCAAGCAGGGCGACTACAAATTATCAGCGTCCTATATTCAATCCGGCTTACGCAGTGAACCGCAGAATCCTGATCTTTGGTCGGCGCTTGGGCTGCGGCTGATGCTTGCAAGTGAAGGTCAGATGTCACCACCTGCCCAGTTGGCCTTCGATAAAGCGCGGGCCATTCGGCCAAGTTATCCCGCGCCTTATTATTTTGCCGGGCTCGCGCGGCTATTTGCTGGCGACCTCGACGGGGCTATTTTGCTTTGGGAAAAAACGGTATCGCTGGCTACGCCACAAGCGAAATGGAAGCCGCGCATTGAGTCGCAGTTGCAAGCTGCCAAAATGTTGCAGGCACAGGCTGCGACTATGCAGCAAAAAACGCCTTCAACTGACTGAAATGTTAAATAACTTCCTACATAATTGACTGAACATTGCTTTGTTGTGGCTTGTCGCGCGCCATGCTATCGCCCGCGTCCCGGTTAGTGTCACATGGCACGTCAGGCTTTCAGTCAGGGACACGAAATGGTCGCACCAGACGCAACGGATGATTTTGGTCCGTCGGGACAAACGCACAGTGATAGCCACGCGCCAAAGGGGTCATTGCTTGCCCTTTGCGTGGGCACAGTCGGTGTCGTTTTCGGCGATATCGGTACCAGCCCGATTTACGCCTTCCGCGAAACCTTTGCAGGTCACCATCCAATAACGCCTGACCCGCTGCACATTAAAGGCGTGCTGAGCCTTGTGTTCTGGTCAATGATGATCGTGGTGACATTCAAATATGTGTTCACGATTATGAAGGCCGATAACAAGGGCGAGGGCGGCAGCCTTGCTTTGCTGGCCCTCATTAATCGACAGACCGCCGGTGCCAAATGGACTGCGCCTTTCGTCATGCTTGGGGTTTTTGCTACGGCGCTGTTTTACGGTGATTCCATGATTACGCCCGCCATGTCGATCCTGTCGGCGGCAGAGGGCCTTAAATATGTCAATCCGGGCTTCAGCTCGTGGATTGTACCGATATCGATTGTCATCATCGGCGCGCTGTTCGCGTTTCAGTCACGCGGCACGGCGAAGGTGGGGGCGTGGTTCGGGCCCATCATGCTTGTGTATTTCTCTACATTGGCTGGCCTTGGCATCATGCAGCTGACGAAGATGCCGCTTATTGTAATCGACGTGCTCAATCCCCTGAATGCGCTTAACTTCTTCTACGTCGATGGTTTCAGGGCGTTCGTCGCGATGGGGACCGTGGTGCTCGCTGTAACGGGCGCCGAAGCTTTATATGCGGATATGGGCCATTTCGGCAGGCGTCCCATCAAGTTCAGCTGGCTGTTCTTCGTTTTGCCGGCGCTGATGCTGAACTACATGGGGCAGGGGGCAATGATCTTGTCGATGACGCCAGAAGAGGCGCAGGTCGCTATCCGTGACCCCTTCTTCTTGATGGTTCCGGACATCATCAGCACGCCTGTCATCATCCTAACAATCTTGGCTGCTGTTATCGCCAGTCAAGCCGTTATCTCGGGTGCCTTTTCGCTTACCCAGCAGGCCATTCAGCTGGGCTTTATGCCACGCTTGAGCATTTTGCATACCAGCGAGAAAGCGGCCGGCCAGATTTACATTCCTGCCATCAATTGGGGCTTGGCGGTCATGGTGCTGCTGTTGGTTCTGTTCTTCCAGTCATCCTCGAATCTGGCGGCTGCGTACGGGATTGCCGTGACTGGGGCTATGTTTATCGACACGTGCCTGATTGCTGTTGTTCTTTTGTCCTTGTGGAAGTGGCCGAAATGGAAAGCTCTGCCAATTCTGGCCTTGTTCTTCATCGTGGACTTTGCGTATTTGGGTGCGAATTTGCTGAAGGTTCCTTCAGGCGGCTACGTGCCGCTGGTCATCGGGCTGATCATATTTACGTTGCTGACCACTTGGTCGCGGGGGCGGGCATTGATGCGGGAGCGCATGGCCGAAAGCACCATGCCGATGGAAATTTTTATTAAATCCGCCGCAAATAGCGCAACGCGCGTGCCGGGCACGGCTATATTCATGGCCTCTGCGGCAAGCGGTGTGCCATCCGCCTTGTTGCATAACATCAAGCACAATCGGATACTGCATGAGCGTGTCATTATTCTTACTGTGCAGATTGAAGACGTCCCCTATGTCGACGTCAACGACCGCATTGTCTGCAAAGATCTTGGCGAAGGCTTTTACCGCGTAAAGATGCGCTTTGGCTTTTTGGAAGACACTAATGTGCCGGCTACATTAGATCAGGTTGATTTGTGCGGGCCTAAGTTCGACATGATGCATACAAGCTTTTTCCTGTCGCGGCAGACACTGATCGCATCTAAAATTCCTGGCATGGCAATATGGCGGGAAAAGGTGTTCGCTTGGATGCTTCGTAATGCCGCCAATGCCATGGAGTTCTTCAAACTGCCGAGTAATCGAGTGGTGGAGCTGGGTAGCCAGGTTGAAATTTGAGTAAAATCAAATGTTTATATCCAGATTCCCTGTAAAAACGCTTGAACCTTCTTTTTTCCGAATATAAGAACAAAAAAGGAACTTCATCGGGAGGGCGGAATGTCAATATTGTCGTTGCTTTGCGCGCACGACGTTGGCGCGTTAAGAGCACTCTGGCATAGTGCCGACTTTGCCAAGACGGGCATGATCTTTGGTGACGGGTCCACAGCAGCAAGTGCGGCGGGCACAGTGATCTTTCACGGCATGGCCTTTCAATATGAAATTGAAACAGTGTCGCAGGTCACAGCTGACCATTTTATTTTCTGTCGTTCGGAAACGACGGCGTTTCAGTCTGCTATTCAACTTCGTCTGGGTAGTGCTGTGGCATCGGGCAGGGGGGTGCCAGCGGTCGTTCTCGCTCTTCTGGAGCTGGGCACAGTGCTTGGCAAAGCCTTAGACGCCGCCGCCGTCCATTGGCGTCCATCGGCTATTATTTCGGGTTTTGATTACTTCCACGAATCTGTTGCGCAATACGCCGACGGCGGGGCCTTTCCCGCCATGTGCTGCGTCGGGTTTGATGTAACCCTGCCGGACGTTGTGCGCACATGTGGCCTGAAATGGTTAAGTGGTCAGGAACTGGTATTCGAACACCCCGGCCTGCCCCGGCATGAGGCCATGCGCTATGTGGTCCGGCTTGTGCACGACATTGCCACGCAGGGAGCGATTAATGCACCCGTGGATGTCCGAGGATTGAAAGCGGGCGAAATGGTGCGGTTAAATCCGGACCCCGAAAGTCGCACGCTGTTTGCACGTTTGAATTAGGTAGATGGAGCGCGGCAGATTCTAGGAACCGCCGACAGCTTGCGATGCAACATCGACGGGGGTCATCGCCCACGCATGCGGGCTTTCCGACGCAAACGCGGCATAAGCGTTCCTTTTCAGCACCAGTCGCATCATTTGGTTCCCGTCGGTGTTTTTTCTAGGGTAGGTTTTGCGGATCACTTCCGCGCACTTCGAAGCGAGGGTTTCGACGTCTGCGATTTCCTACAAAACGGCATATTCCTGCCTTCGACAGAGGTGGCTGCCATGCGGTGCGGGCTGCCGCTGCATCGCGGTCCGCACCATCATTATAATGACCTTGTGGCCCATCGCGTGGCCGCGATATTGCGCGATATGGAATCTGGGCACCGCCGGTTTGCCGCACGTTGCGATGCAATTGAAAGGCTGAAGATTTTAACGTCTGCTTTGCGGAATACGCTCCATCGCCGTCATCCCCTCATTGCTCTGAACCAGCGTGATCCGTTTGCGTCGCGGGTTGATTTTACCGAACTTGATGATGCCTGTGAACTATTATGGCTGGTAACAAAGTGACGGTTAAACAAATTAACACTGGACGAATGTTGCTGTGGACGGCTATCGCCGCAACATTATGTCGAGACCGAATGCACTTTCGCTACTACTACGACTTACACGCCCTTAGGCGTGCGCATTCGGTCGGCTATGGTCGACGCACTCGCCTAAGGGCATAAAGATTTTCCCTACAGACATAACGCCCGCCACGACGTGCGTATTAGCGAAGTTGCCAAAACATGATGTTAACTGACCCAACCCATAAATATCGGCCGTTTCCACAGGTAGACTTACCCGACCGAACATGGCCAAGCCAGGTGATAGAGCGCGCCCCGCGCTGGCTCTCCACCGATCTGAGAGACGGTAATCAAGCATTGATCGATCCTATGGGGTCCGAAAAGAAGACACGCTTTTTCGATTTGCTTTTGAAAGTGGGCATCAAAGAAATTGAGGTGGGCTTTCCCAGCTCGGGCGCTACGGACTTCGATTTCATTCGTGGCCTTGTCGACAGTGGCCGCATTCCCGACGACGTCACAATCCAAAGCCTGACTCAGTCACGGCGCGACCTGATCGAGAAGACATTTGAAAGCATGGCCGGCGCGCCGCGTGCGATCGTGCATTTGTATAACGCCGTCAGCCCTGCTTGGCGCGACATTGTGTTCAATCTCGATAGGGCGGGTGTCAAAGCGATTGCGGTTGAGGGCGCCAAGATATTGATGGAGCAGGCCGCACGCTTTCCTGAAACCGACTGGCTTTTTGAGTATAGCCCCGAAACCTTTTCCACCGCAGAGCTCGACTTCAGCCTTGAGGTCTGTGAGGCGGTGATGGAGGTCCTGAAACCTAGCGCAGCAAAACCGTTGATCCTGAATTTGCCCGCCACGATCGAAGCGGCGATGCCCAATGTCTACGCTGACCAGATTGAGTGGATGTGCAAACATATCAGCGCACGTGATGCCGTCGTTATCAGCCTGCACCCGCATAATGACAGGGGCAGTGGCATCGCAGCGGCCGAGCTGGGGCTGCTGGCTGGCGCAGACCGGATCGAAGGTTGCCTGTTCGGTAATGGCGAGCGTACGGGCAATGTTGACCTCGTTACGCTCGCGCTGAATATGTATACCCAAGGCCTCAACCCCGGTCTTGATTTCAGCAACATCGATGAAGTCATCCAGACGGTTGAATATTGCAACCAGCTGCCCGTCCATCCGCGTCATCCCTATGCGGGCGAGTTAGTGTTTACCGCGTTTTCCGGATCGCATCAGGACGCGATTAAAAAGGGATTTGCTGCGCATGCACGCCAAAATGATGAAATCTGGCGCGTGCCTTACTTGCCCATCGACCCTGCAGATCTGGGCCGGTCATACGAAGCCGTCATTCGCGTCAATTCGCAAAGCGGTAAGGGCGGCGTGGCTTGGGTTATTGAACAGGACCACGGCCTCAAACTTCCGAAGCGCATGCAAGCCAATTTTTCGTCGACGGTCCAAGACCTGTCAGATCGTTTGGGCCGCGAATTGAGCAGCGCCGACATTTGGGAGGCGTTCGAGACGCGTTATCACTTAAACGGACAGGGGCGCTTCCGGTTAATCGACTTTCAGGAAAGCCAAAGTAAACGCGCCATGGACGAACGAATTTTCGCTGGCAAAATCCGCATTGATGGCGTCGATCAATCGATGAGCGGTCGCGGTAACGGCCTAATATCAAGCTTGGCAAATGCGCTGGAGGAACCGCTAGGCGGCCCGCTCAATATCATCGATTATAGCGAGCACGCCATTGGTCATGGCACCGATGCACGCGCCGCTGCGTATGTCGAATGTAGGATAGGGGATGGACCGATCCTGTTTGGCGTAGGCATCAGTCGGGACGTTGCGACCGCAAGCGTGCGGGCGATACTGAGCGCAGCCAACAGCATTTGATCGGGGTTCGGCCCGGCCTAACAGCCGGGACGCGGCCCTCTACCAGCCATTGGCCAACAGAAGCTCTTCACTTTGCGGCTTGCCGAACAGCCAGCCTTGACCGAATTCGCATCCAAATGACTCCAGTTCTGCTTGCTGAAATTCGTTTTCGATGCCTTCCACAATGACCTTCATGCCCAGTGAGTCGGCCAGTTGCTTCATTGCCACCACGAACGACCAGTCCGCGCTGTCGTCCGAATGCTTGGTAATGAAGGACCGGTCAATTTTTAGCGTGTCGAACGGCATCGCCTGCAAATGGGCTAAAGATGAATAGCCCGTTCCGAAGTCATCAATGCTGACTTGGATCCCCATGTCATGCAAATGGGTGATGGTCCGCGCGGCATGCGTGGGATTGGTGGCCGCCGTGCTTTCGGTTAGCTCAAGCCGCATCCAGCTTGGGTGCGCGCCGGTTTCCAGCAGTATATCCCGCACAAGCTTCACGAAATGGAGTTGCTGGAACTGTTGCAGCGCAACGTTTACGCTGATGTAGAGATCAGGATTGCTATCATTGTGGGCGTGGAAACGAACAGCAGCACGGCAGGATTCACGTAATACCCATGTACCGAGCGGAACAATCAGGCCGCATTCTTCCGCTGTCGGGATGAACTTCTCGGGCATGATGATGGTATCTTCATCGCGCCGCCAACGGACCAGTGCCTCGAAACCGGCTATTTTCTTGTTTGAAAGGCAAACAATGGGTTGAAAATCCAACTCAAACGCCGAAGTTTCAACGGCGCGACGCAGTTCCACTTCTAGGTCAAGCCTCGCAAGGGCAGCATCACGCATTTCTGCGGTGAAATGATAGGTCTGTTCTGGGCCTTGGGCCTTGGCCTGGTACATGGCGACATCTGCATCGCGCAGAAGTTCCTGCGGATGCGTATATTCCGGCCCGTTTATGGCTATCCCGATGCAGGCGACAGCTTGGACGTCATTGGAGCCGATGCGATGTACCTGTTGAAGGCAGTGATGGATTTCAGTTGCGATGTCATCCGCAACGTCTCCCACAGCAGCACTTCGCACTAACATGACAAATTCGTCGCCGCCCACTCGCGCTAATAAAATATCGTCTATCCAAGGATGTCTGAGGTGATTCTCGACGACCGAGCGTAGCCGATTGGCCATCGCGACTATCAACGAGTCGCCAGCATTATGCCCCAGCGTATCGTTTACGAGTTTGCACCCGTCCAAACCCAGATAAATGATCGCCGTCTGATACTTGTCCTCGCGTTTCTCCAGTTCGAATATTTTGGTGACATCGGCTTCGAATGCCGCTCGGTTCGGTAACCCGGTCAACAAGTCGCTTAAGGCATGCCTTAGGAGGGCATCTGCTTGCCTGCGACGTCTGAACACACGGCCGATCTCAACACCAATTTGTAGCAGCAGTTCCATCAATTCCGCAGATGGTTCGGAATGGTCTGTCTTATAGAACTCCATAGCGCCTACTAGTTCATGCCCGATGACGACGGGCACCGAAATACTGCTGCGTAAGCCTGCATGGCGAGCGGCAACTGCGCGTGTAAAGTCATCTTGTACGTAAAGGTCACGCGTCCAGATCGGATGCTGTTCCAAAAATAGCCTTCCGGGGGCAGATGCGCATGGCCAAGCGACGACTTTACGACAAGCTTCCAGAAATGGAGCAGCCAGGTTCTCATTCTTGGCGACCCAAATATCTGATCCGTCGAGCCGCTCGTCACCCTCTGGTCCAATGCGTAGCAAGGCGTGACCAATCGCCCAACCCTGCTGCGTACAGATCTGCTCTATGGCAAAGTGTAGTGCATCGGTCGGTGCGTCACAATCGATGGCATAGGCAGATATTCGATTAAGCAGGTGCAGATTATCGCGACTCAGACACAGTGCGCGCAGCCCATGTTCTGCTATGTGCTCGGCCTCTTTCCGAATGGCGCGTTCGCGGGCAATCTCGCGTTCCAACCGGCGGCAC
>Ga0105050_10002888_pt1 | contig 24193 bp, 22 predicted proteins | sample FRY01_FD_78088 | JGI IMG/M metagenome (GOLD analysis project Ga0105050, IMG submission 78088) | Freshwater microbial communities from Lake Fryxell liftoff mats and glacier meltwater in Antarctica - FRY-01 | ecosystem: Environmental > Aquatic > Freshwater > Ice > Glacier meltwater ...
CGGGCAGTATGGCTTTGACCGAAGACCCCGCGACTCCCGGTGCCTATCTTCTCTTGTTCAATGATCGCGTAAAACTGATATACCAACCGGCAGAGTGATCCGGATATTCCGAGGCAAATGATGTTCAGACCCTTTTCGGCGTTTCTTCTGGTTATGGCGCTTGGCCTTGCCCCCGCAACCGTGGTTGCACAGGGGGCTACAGTCGCCTTTGGCGGGCTGAAGCAGGACACATCACTGCCGGTGGAAATCGAGGCCGATCAACTGGCTGTGAACCAGACTGATGGGACTGCGACCTTTACCGGCAATGTCGTGGTGGGACAGGGAACCATGCGTCTGTCGGCAGGCGCGGTGCAGGTGCAGTATGCGCCCGGCGGTGGTGCGATCGAAAAGCTGCATGCCACGGGCGGCGTGACGCTGGCCAACAACGCAGAAGCCGCAGAATCGCAAGAGGCGGTCTATACCATCGACAGCGGCGAAGTGGTGATGACGGGCGATGTGTTGCTGACCCAGGGGGCGAGCGCGTTGTCCGGGCAAAAGCTGGTGATCGACCTCAAGGCCGGCACCGGCGTGATGGAGGGCCGGGTGCAGACCGTGTTCCAGCCGGGCGGTTCCATCAAACCCGCGCCCGAAGGCGCGTCGGAATGACAGCAACGACCGGGCTTACCGTCACCAAGGGTGACGCAGGGCTGCGCATCCGCAACCTGCGCAAAAGTTACAAGAAGCGCCCGGTGATCCGGGACGTGACCATGCACCTGAACCGGGGCGAGGTCGTCGCTTTGCTCGGCCCCAACGGATCAGGCAAGACGACGTGCTTTTACTCCATTGCGGGGCTGGTGACGCCGGAAGGCGGGCAGGTGCTGATTGATGGACGCGATGTGACGGCGCTGCCGATGTATCGCCGCGCGCGGATGGGCATCGGCTATTTGCCACAGGAGGTGTCCATTTTCCGGGGCCTGTCGGTGGAGGATAACATTCTGGCGGTGCTGGAGATCGTGATCCCCGAACGCCACAAGCGGCGCGAACGGCTGGAAGAGCTGCTATCGGAATTTTCCATCACCCACCTGCGCCGCGCCCCTGCACTGGCCCTGTCGGGTGGGGAACGCCGCCGGGTGGAGATTGCCCGCTGTCTGGCCGCCGAGCCAAAATACCTGCTGCTGGACGAACCCTTTGCCGGGGTGGACCCGATCGCCGTCGGCGAGATACGCCATCTGGTGTCCGACCTCAAAAGCCGGGGCATCGGTGTGCTGATTACTGACCACAACGTCCGCGAAACGCTGGAGATTGTTGACCGTGCCTATATCCTGCACGACGGCACCGTGTTGATGAGCGGCACCACAGATGAGGTGATCCGCGATGAAACCGTGCGCCGGGTGTATCTGGGGCAAAACTTCCGCATCACCTGAACCCGCCTGTCCGCCGAATTCGCCCGTCATCATTTGGCCGATCCGTAACAGCCAGATGACGAAGCTGTTGACAACACCGCCCTTCGTGCCGCCAAATACCCGTGATGATTGCGCAACCCGCCCTTGTCACGACACCCGATGCGGCAGGCTTCCTGCCCCGCTGCAAGACAGTTTCGGGTCAGGCAAACTCATTAAAAACGAAACGGCGGCCCGAGCTGCACAAGGCAGACCGGGCGTTGCCGCCCACATGAAGGAGGAATGATGCGATACCAGATCAGCGGAAAACAGATCGACATCGGTGAGGCGCTTCAGACCCACGTAAAGGCCGAACTGGGCGAAGTGGTCGAAAAATACGCGCAGCGCCCGACCGAAACCATCATCGTGTTTTCGCGCGTCGCGCATGAATATGTCTGCGAAGCGACCATCCATCTGTCCACCGGACTGAACGCGCAGGCCAAGGGCCATGCCACTGAAATCTATGCTGCTTTTGAATCCTGCCGCGAAAAGATGGACAAACAGCTGCGCCGCTACAAGCGCCGTCTGCGCGATCACCACCGTGACCGCACGGCGCCTGTTGAATTCGACGGCAGTACCTCCTATATCCTCGCCGCATCCGAGGAACCCGAGGATGTCGAGCCCGATACGCTTACGCCAATGATCATCGCCGAAATGGAGACGAAGGTTCCCTCCATCACCGTCGGCGAAGCGGTCATGCAGCTGGAGCTTGCAGGACAAAGCATGCTGGTGTTTCGCAACGAAGGACATGGCGGGGTGAATGTCGTATACCGTCGGGATGACGGGAATATCGGCTGGATCGACCCGCGCAACAGCAAATAACGCGCAACTGCGCAGGACAAACATCGGCCTATGCAACTTTCAAACCTACTGATGCCGGGGGCCGTGCGGGTCCTTGGCCAGCTGACCAGCAAAAAGCGCCTCTTCCAGGATCTGGGAGAGGCGGCAGCCGCCGCGTATGGCCTGAATGCGTCTGTCGCCGTAGACGGCTTGCAGGAACGCGAAAGCCTTGGCCCGACCGGCGTAGGCCACGGCATTGCGTTGCCGCATGCCCGGCTGGAAGACCTGAACAAGATCATCGGCGTGTTTTTGCGGCTGGAAAAGCCGCTGGATTACGATTCCGTGGACCGGCAGCCGGTGGACCTGATCTTTGCGCTGTTCGCGCCCAAGGATTCTGGCGTGGATCACCTGAAAGCGCTGGCGCTGGTGTCGCGCACCATGCGTGACCCCGCTATCGTGGCCAAGCTGCGCGCCAACACCGACCCGGCCAAATTGCATGCGATCCTGACCGAGGCACGCGCTCCGCAGGCCGCGTGACATGTCGGGGGCATCATGCCCCCGCCTGCCACGGCCCGAAACCAAAGCCGGTATAATCGCGCTGATACGCCTCGCGCGCCGCGTCTTCAATTTCGGCATCCCAGATTGATGACAGATTGTGCGGCGCGAACTCGGTGTTGGGCGGCACGGCAGGCGACGCCACACCAAGATCGGCCGCCAGAAACATCAGCCCTTCGGCCAGCCGGTTTTCCCGCAAAACAAGGTCCGGCCCCTGGAACTGCGCAAAGCCCTGCAACACAGCGCTTTGTGACGCGAAATGCGCGTCCACCCGCAGGCCGGTCTGTCCCGAAAGGTTCAGTTTCAGAAACCGCAGAAACCCAAGAAAGGCTGCCCGATGCGCCGCCGGATCCTGTTTGTGGCCCTTACCCGGCGGCGGCAGATCGATCTTGTAAACGCGTTGCAGGGTGGCACGGATTTCCGGCAATTCCCCGGTCAGGATCTGACTGCAAAACCCGGCATGGGCTCGGGCCACCGGATGCCGCAGCACGGTAAAACTGCGGTGCGGCTGCATACTGCGTTTCCGCTGCCGCAGCGATTTTTGCGTGAAATCAGCGGTCAAACCGCCCGGCAGCCCCGCCAGCCAGGCCTGCACCGCTGTCTCCGGGCCACCCCGCACCGGCATAAACAACGCCCCGCCACCTGCCACGAAGGCCGGAATCGTCGCTTGACGCCGGGGTTCAAAATTCGGGGTGCGCGACAGATTGAAGCGGTCAAGGCTGGCCAGCGCCGCCTCCATCTCGGCCAGATTCTCTACCTTGTCGGCGATGTCTTCAGGATTTTGCTTTTTCAGCGTGTCGTCCGGGGCCGCCAAAGCTCCGTCCACCCCAAGATAGCGTGCCAATCCGTTCAGCACGGCCAGATCCTGGATATCTTCATAATCCATGTAAAATGCCGTCTGCCCCGTGGTCTGCAAGCCATGCAGCAGGTGCATCTGAAACGCTTGCATCGCATCCAGATGCCGGGAGAATTCGCCCGCGTCAAACCGGGCCTGTGCGGTTTTCAACCGCTTGGCATTGGTCAGCTTCCACTGCCCCGTGGCCTGCGCGATCTTCCACGACACATAGCTTTCCACCGGGTTGCGGGTCAGGATGATCTTGGCACAGGTCGGGTCCATCAGCACAACGTCCAGCACACGCACGTCATGGTCATGAAAAAACCGGAACCCCGCCAGCCCTTCGGTTTCCGCCCGCAACAAAGCGACCAGCGCCAACGGGTCCGCCTCACGCGCGGCCATGTCGATGCCCAGCCATTCCATCCGGTCTTTCTTGCCGATGAAATGCGGGTTGAACACCTCGCCATGGCACATCACGCCGGGCAAGGCGTTCAGATTCGCCTCAAGAAAGTTGGAACCGGTCCGCATTTCCGCGAACATGACGAAACTGTTGAATTTTTGCGTCAAGAGATCACTTCACCAGGTAAGGCCGACCGCGCCGGTTGGCCGAGGGTTTCGGGTCGTCGCCCGCCGGAAAATCGCCCATCAGAACGGGCTGCATGCCCTGATTGCGCAGGTTTTGCAGGAACTGGCCAAAGCCGGTCAGATCGGCCAGCCGCGGTGCCTCGTTCAGCCGCCGCAATGCGCGCGGGCTGATTTCATCGACGATGGTTTGCAGCGGTTCCATCGGGTTCTGCACGAAGTCGGCCAGCGTCCAGACCCGCACCCGCGCCTTGATCCAAGGGCCGCGCAGGGTGGCGAGATGTTCAGCCTCGATCTTTTGCAGTCGCGCGGCATCCTTGCGGATATCGGTGAAATTCCGGTTGGAATGGAACAGCGGTATCGCCCACGCACCCGAAATCACCGATATCTGCGCATTCGGATCGGTGGCCAGAAATGCCCCCACATTCTGCACATCGCCGGGTCCGAACTGAAAACACTGCCGCTCGCCGCGCGTGTTCCACATCAGGTTCACGAGGAAGCTTTTGGGGTTGTAGTCCCGCACCTTGGGGGAATCGGACATGGCACCATTATAAAACGTTTCGCCCCCGGCGAATTCTACCCGGTTTTTGGCAAACAGATGGCCGTGCACCCGCGTGCCCGCTACCTTGCCCAGCCACGGTTCGAAATTCTCGAACAGATCGGCGAAGCCTTCAAACACCGAGTAGGGCGCGGCAGTCTTGCCATTTTCCCAATCGGTGTTGGGAAAGCGGCTTTGCATGTAAAGGCCCGGCCGCCCTTTGGTGCGCCGTTCCACCGCCTTGGCGAACAGCCGGTCGATTTTGCCGGGGTTCGGTTCGGCCTGCATATGCGCGGCCGGGTCGGGCGACAGGAAGCTGCGGTACAGCTTGCCCGCGTGCGGCCAGATCTTGCGCGCGACAAAGCAATCGGATCGGCGCAACAATTGCAGGTGATCGTCGTAGAAGATATGCGGCTTGCCCTGAAAATCGAACTTCGAAAGCGTCAGCGACCGGCTTTCGACGTTCGACGAATACTGACGCACCAGCGTTTGAAAGTAGCTTTCGTCGGGAATCCACACCCGCTTGAAGTAACGGTCATGCGCCTCGCGGTCCGGGTCTTCCAGTATGGCGGAAAGGGTGCGCCGCGTCAGGCACCACCACTGGCTGCCCAGATGTGGCACCAGCCCCGGCGGGATCGGTCGCTTGAACCCCACGCGGCGTTGCAGCCTGACATAGCCATCGAACAGTCGCCGCTGCCTGCGCCACGAAAACGGAAAGCGCAGCGTGAAGCGTTCAACATCCAGTCCACCGATGGTCCAGCCGACATCTTCGGTCGTGACCGATTCGATGAAATCGGTGCGGGGGCGCTCGTTCAGGTAGGCCACCAGTTCTTCGACCGGGCGCAGCGGCAGGCAAGAACCGGACGACAGGTACACATGGCGCACCGCAGGAAAATCGCGCAGCATGACGGTCGCCGCCGCTTGCGTACCCCCGACAATGCCCCAAGTGCCCCATTCGCACGTGTGGCGTTCGGAAAAGCGCACGTCGGCCACGTCGGCCAGATCCCGCACCAGCCGGGCATAAGCGCGTTGCCGCACCCGGCGGTCCACATGGATCACCACCGGGCAGCCACGTTCGGCCCAATAACGCGCCACCTGCGCCGCACGGTCCAGCGCCGTGTGGCACAGCATGACGAAGCCAACGGTCATGCGCGCTCCTTCATGCCCAGTTCCCCTTGGACATCAGGCCCAGAATCTCCAACTGCCGCCAGTTGATGTATTTCTCGCTCCACTTGCACCACAGATCGGGGTGATCGTTCAATGCAGCCTTGTAGGCGCGGTATTCGTGGCTGTTGGCATAATGCTGTTTGCGCTGCATTTCCTCATCCGCCTTCACGGCGAATGTATCGAGAAATTTGGCATGCAGAAGGCAGCCCGACGCTTTTTCACCGCCCCATTCATCATAAACCAGGTTGAGCCCGCGCGGCAGCAGCATATGGGTCGAACTGACATAGGCGTAATTGCGGTGCCATTTCACCAGCGGTATCTTGTTCAGCGCCGGCGCGCGTTCCGGTGCATCGGCAAAGAAGGCGCGGGCCCGGGGGCCACCCTGTATCCACAGATTGCCAAAGGTGCGGTTGCGCGAGATCTGGTAGTTGCCACTGTCGAACCAATTGGCAATCTCGAACGGGTCTTGCCCTTCGCGGTAGGGCTGCGCGCCGATCGGACCCTTGGGATACATGTCCAGCAGCATCGCCGGGAACGACTTGATGGATGACGCATCAAGCCAATCGGTCAGCGCCCGCAAAGGCCGGGTGTCGCAGAACGGGTAGACGAAGAACTCGTCAGGATCGACGACGAGTGTCCAATGGTTATGTCCGTGGCGCATCTGCAACCAGTTAAGCCAGTCCACCCCGAAGCGCGATCGTTTATAGCTGTGTGCGCTGTGCCAGAGCGACACATCCGGCTGTTCGGCCAGATATTCGCGCGAGCCGTCGTCGCTGCCATTGTCGACGATCAGGAAATGATTGATCCCGAGGTCGCGGTAATAGCGCAGAAAATACGGCAAGCGGACCCGTTCGTTGCGCAGGGTGGAAAACAGCAGGATGTCATCCGGCTTGATCCGGCGTGCGCGACTGGAAACAGGTTTCAGTTCCCCCCGCTTGCGGAAGGCCCTGATGCGCCAGCGTTTCCGCGCCAGACGCAGCCTGTAGGTCGAAAGAATACCCAAGCGCCACTCTTTCCATGGGGCTTGATGCCCCGCCACGGCTGATCTTGTCAGATCAGGCTTAAGACCCGGTTGAAATGATCTGCCCACGTCGGAATCGCCATGCCACCCGCACGCGCTCCGCGTTTGCCCTCTGTCCGCCCCAGCCGGATTATTGTTTCCAGCCAAGGATAACTGTCTGATGGGTCAAGGTAAACGGGGTAGTCGCCCATTGTTTCATGATAAACCGTCAAAGGGGCGCAGAGAACAGGCACGCCAAGCGCCATCGCTTCGATCGGGGGCAGGCCATAGCCTTCGGCGAGGCTGGGAAACAGCAGCGCCCGCGCGCCTTGCAGCAACGCAGCCACCGCGCCATCGGGCAGGTTGCGCAGTTCCTGCACCGCCGGAGGGGCGCCATCCAGACGGGTAAAAACCGCTTCATTCGCCCAGCCACGCGCACCGATGATGTAAAGTTTTGGTTTGGGTTGGGGCAGACGATCCCAGACATCCAACAGCAGAACGTGGTTTTTGCGCGGCTCGATGGTACCGACGGTCACGAAATAGGGCTGCGTCATGTCCAGCCCCGGCGGGATCAGCGCGGCGTCCGGCTTCGGTTGCGGTACGCCCAGGGGGGCCACAACTCCGGGCGGCACACGGCCCATGCGGGCGAAATGCCGCGCGGTCCGGTTGCGGGCGTCCTCGGTGGTATGGATCACCAGATCGGCATGTGCCGCCACAGCGGCCATCTTGCGGGCAAACACCTGGCTGATGCCGGGGCGGGTGAACTGCGGATAGTCCAGCGGAATGACATCATGCACCAGCACGGCAATCCGCAGCCCTGCCGCTTTGATGGCGGCAAGCCTGCGCGCCGCGAGGTTGGCATGACCAAGGTTGAGATAGCTGGTATCCGCGGGCAACCGCCGCCGCAACATCCGCCCCAGCAGCGGTCCCGCACACCGCGCCAGCGCCAGCCGCCGCAGATCGGCCTCGGCTCTTGCCCGCGCAGGCTGGCGACGCCGGGTCCACCGGCCAAGCCAGTCGGCATGCCCCATAGCCGCTGTCCCGGCCGCCCGCTGCGCCACACAATCCGCACCCGCCCGGTCCAGCAGCACAAACCCCAAAGCCGTCCGAACCAAACCGAAAACCGGCACATGCCCGGCCAGCAACGCGTCCAGATAGGCCAGCTCTACCCTGTCTACCCCCGTCAGCGGCCCCCGGCCAAGACGCGACACCAGCCGCGTCAAGTCGATCAGCCGTGCCGGGGGTGGCATGAGTTACTGCGCCGCCTTCTGCTGTGCGATCATGTCGTTCAGGTAAAGCGAGAATTCCTCGCGCAGTTCCTCGCGCGCCAGCCCGAAGGCCACCGTCGCTTGCAAGAAGCCCGCTTTCGACCCACAATCGTAACGCTCACCACGGAAACGGAAGCCATACACTTTTTCTTCGCCACCAATTTCTTCGGCGATTGCATCGGTCAGCTGAATTTCGCCACCTGCGCCTTCCTTGATGCGATTCAGGTTGTTCAACACGTTGGGCGACAGGATATAGCGCCCGATCACAGCCAGATTGGACGGCGAAGTGCCCGGCTTCGGCTTTTCGACCATGCCTTTCACCTGCACGATCGACCCCATATCCTCGGCAATATCCAGCATGCCGTAGGATGATGTCTTTTCGGGCAAAACCTCCATTGCGGCCACCATGTTGCCCCCGGTCTGGGCATAGGCTTCGATCATCTGCTGAAGGCAGGGCTTCTCGGCCGCGATCACGTCATCAGGCAGCATCACGGCAAAGGGTTCGTCCCCGATCAGGCGGCGCGCGCACCAGACCGCATGACCAAGACCAAGCGCCTTGTGCTGGCGGACATAAGCAATGGCGCCACTGTCCATGTTGGTGGCTTGTAACACCGCCAGCAGATGATCCTTGCCGGACCTGCGCAACGACGCTTCCAGTTCCGGCGCGTGGTCAAAGTAATCTTCCAATGCGCCTTTGCCGCGCGAGGTGACAAAAATGAACTCTTTGATGCCTGCCGCCCGCGCCTCGTCAATCGCGTATTGGATCAGGGGGCGGTCAACCAGCGTCATGATCTCTTTCGGGATCGATTTGGTTGCGGGCAGGAACCGCGTTCCAAGACCGGCTACGGGAAATACTGCCTTGGTGACCTTTTTAACTTTCATCGCTCTCACTCTTTTCGTTCGCTTGGCGGTGGGGACATTTCTCCGGCGTGCGGGCCATGACGACCGCTTGATTGGCAACAAGGGTATACGGAAGTCTGTGTATTGGCACGACATTAGATGCCGACTCTGGCAAAATTGCGCCGGGCCGGAAAAGTTCCGCCCTTCACAGCACAAAGATTTTACAGGTGTGGCAGCCTGGACAACGGACGCAACGGCGACAGGCGGCGGCATTCGCGCGCCACGCGGGCGGCAAAGGTGGTCAGGCGCAACAGCGGCTCCCGGCGGTCGGCGCGCCCAAAAAGCCCGCCCTGTTGCAACCACACCCCGCTTGCCGTGAAGCTGTGGCGATGCGCGCGGGCGGTAGGGGCAAGACAGATCACCGTCACGATGTGGCCCTGCGCCACTGCCCGCTGCGCCTGCGCCAACAAGGCCTTGCGCTGCCACACACGCCCGGCAATGATTAGCCCGTTGCGCGGGCCGGTGCCCGTCAATGGCATAAACGGCGGGGCGGCCGCAGTGACGGGCGGGCACGCCGCCAAGGGCCGCATTCGGCCCTCGGCCATCCCCTGTTCCAGCGTTGCAAGCAAGCGCGCCACGTCCCGCGGCTCTATCCCACCCGTCACCATATGCCGCAGCGCCCGCGCCCTTTGGTCGGCGCGCAGGGTTGTCAGTGCGCCAGGCCAATCGCCTTCATGCGCATGCCGGCGCAGGAACACCACCGTGCTGGCCCCTATGTCATGCAGTGACAATGGCACACGGTCGGCCCTGCGCTGACGGCTTTGCGCATAGCCATGATGAACCTGCGCAAGCGGCACGATCGCGGTCAGCCCACCCAAGGCTGCCAGCCGCATGTTGACATCGGCCTCGTCCAGATAAAAGCGGAAGGCCGGATCAACCCCCCCTATCGCCCGCAAGGCCTGTGTGCGAAAGGCGCAGTTGGTCCCTTGAGTCTTCACGGCGCGCCCCGGCTTTCCCGGAAGCAGCGACACCGCCGCAGGATCGACCCGCAACGTGTGGTCCTGCCCAACAGCATCGACTTCGCGCGCCCGCCACTGAAACGAAATTCCGTTGCGCCCGCGCACAAACCCCCCCGACGCCGCGACCTGCGGATCAGCAAAGGGGGCCACCAACCGCGACAGCCATGTGGGTTCGGGCACGGCATCATCATCCAGAAACGCCACCACATCGCCCGCCGCCAGCGCCAGGCCCAGATTGCGCGCCGCCGCGATATTGGCCTCATCAAACGGCAGCAGTTTCACGGGGATGCCCAAGCCTCGCACAAGGGCGCATGCCGCAGGGTCCGCCACCACGATCAGCTCGACACACGGGTGATCCAGCTGACGGATGCCCGCAATGGCACGCAACAGCGCATCCGGGCGGTGACGGCTGACGACGATCACGCTGCTGGCAATGGCCGGAACCGTCGCCATTGTCTTAATCCGCCATGCCCATTTCGGCCATCATGGCCTCGATCCGGGCAACGTCTTCGGGGTTGTTCAGCTCCCAGAACTGACGCCCGCGCGCGTCCACTTCAACGCAGAGAACGGGTCGTTCGCGTTCCAGAAAACGCAGTTGCTCCAACCCTTCCAGAGCCTCCAGCGGCCCCATGGACCAGCCAGGATATGCCGCCAACGCGGCGGGACGGTAGGCATAAACGCCAACGTGGTGAAACACCGGGGTGTCATCAGCATCGGCATAAGTTCTGCCGGTATAAGGGATCACCTCTTTCGAGAAATACAGCGCCCGGCGGTCCGCGCCGAACACCGCCGTCGTGCCACCCACGCGCCCCGCCCGACGATCCGCCAGAAATCCGTTCAGCGCCCGCCCGTCGCAGCGCAGCACCGGGGTTGCCACTTCGGCGCCCGGATCGCCGCGCAGGCCGGCGATAAGGTCTTCCACGAACCACGCGGGCGTCAGCGGGGCATCGCCTTGCAGGTTCACGACTATGTCGAAGTTGCCAAGATGCCGCACCGCTTCCGCGCAACGCTCGGTCCCGTTCCGGCAATCGGATGAGGTCATCACCACCTCCGCCCCGAAGGCTTTGGCAGCGTCGCGGATCAGGTCATCGTCCGTGGCAACCACCACCCGGTCCACCCCCCGCACGGCCATTGCGGCTTCCCAACTGCGCTGAATCAAGGTTTTCGCCACTCCGTCAGCCCCCCGAAGGACAACCAGCGGCTTGCCGGGGAAACGGGTGGACGCATAGCGGGCGGGAATGGCGATCAGGACAGACATGGTCATACCTTCAGTTCGACGCCGGGGGCATAGGCGATGAAAAACGGGTTGTCCCAGCCGATTTTGCCATAGGCGAGCGGTCTGTGGTCATCGAACCGCACCACGTGCCCGCCCGCACCGCGCAGGACGGCATCACCCGCCGCCGTGTCCCATTCCATTGTGCGGCCAAGCCGGGGGTAAAGATCGGCCTCTCCCGTTGCAACCAGACAGAATTTCAAGCTGGATCCGGCACTTTTCAGATCCTTTACGGCGTATTTGGCAATGTAATCATCCGTCGCCCGATCGCGGTGCGACTTTGACGCCACGACCATCAGCGCGCCATTATCCGGCGCGGAAACACCGATGCGGCGCACGGCACCGGGCGTTTCCTTGTCCAAGGCGCCGGTTTCCTCTGCCGCGCCACCACTTGGCAGCGTGTAGAACAGCCGCCTCTGCGCCGGGGCATAGACAACGCCTTGCACCGGGATGCCATTTTCAACGTAGGCGATATTCACCGTGAAATCGCCGCGCCGCTGCACGAATTCCTTGGTGCCGTCCAGCGGATCGACAATCAGAAAGCTGCTGGCCCGCAGCGCATGCGACACCGCCTGTTCTTCCGTTATCAACGGCACATCCGGATAAGCCGCCCGCAGCGCGTCCGAAATCAGCGCATCCGCGGCCTCGTCGGCTTCTGTCACCGGGCTGGAGTCGGATTTGGTCTTCACCGCGAAGTCGGGGCTGTTGTAAACGTCCATGATCCGGTCGCCAGCCTCCAGCGCCAAACGGCGGATCAAGGGCACGAGGGTTTCAAAATCCATGGCAAACTCCGGCACTACGGCCGCTCGGGACCGCGTTATTGATAAATTTTCCAATTGCTCTTATCATCGGTTGCCACGGAAACGGCAAGATTTCCCGGCATAAAGCGGACAGTCCCGCTGCATATGAGGTTGACGCAGACATGTTCCGACCCGCTGTCACCAAAGGACAGACCCGCACGGCCCTTGCCCTGCTGGAACTTATCTTCCATGCAACCGTGCGAAACGTGCGCAAAAGCCATGGCAATGCGGTTATCGGTCTGCTGATGAACATCATGCAGACCGTGCTGATGGTGCTGGTATTCTATTTCATGTTCGACATCCTCGGCCTGCGCGGCAACGCCATACGGGGCGATTTCCTGCTGTATGTGATGTCGGGTGTCTTCATGTTCATGACCCACGCAAAGGCGGTGGGAGCGGTGGTCGCGTCGGAAGGCCCCACGTCCCAGATGATGAAACATGCCCCGATGAACACGCTCGTGGCGATTGCGGCAGCTGCGTTCGGGGCGCTTTACACCCAATTGCTGTCGGCGGGGGTTGTGCTTTACGTCTACCACGCCGCCTTTACCCCGATCACCATTGACGATCCCGTGGGGACGATGGCGATGCTGATGCTGTCATGGGGCACAGGAGTGGGTATCGGCATGATATTTCTGGCCGTCAAGCCTTGGCAACCCGAATTTGTGGCGATCGCGTCGCAGCTTTACCAACGCGCCAACATGATCGCGTCGGGCAAGATGTTCGTCGCGAACACGCTGCCGGGTTACATGCTGTCGATCTTCGACTGGAATCCGCTGTTCCATACGATTGATCAGGGACGCGGCTTTATCTTTCTGAACTATAACCCGCATTACAGTTCGACCAGCTATCCGCTCAAGATAATGCTCGCCTGCATCATGATCGGACTGATGGGCGAGTTTTACACCCGCAAACATGCGTCGATGAGCTGGGGTGCAAAGCGGTGATCTGGCGGGCGGCAGCCCTGTGCCTGCTGGCGTGGCCAGTGGCGGCAGAATCGCTTCCGGGGCTGTTCGCGGTCACTGGGATTGCGCAGGGCGATGTGCTGAACATTCGCGCGGTTCCCGCTGCATCAGGCGATCAGCTCGGGTCGCTGTCCCGCAATACGCAAGGGGTCGAGGTGATCAGCCTGTCGGAAGATGGCCGTTGGGGTATGGTATCGACCCGGGAGACCAGCGGCTGGGTTGCGATGCGCTATCTGGCGCGGGAACCGGGGCCGGAATGGACCGCTCTGCAACGTCCGTTGCATTGCGTTGGTGCAGAACCGTTCTGGGGGGCAACGTATGATCCGAAGGCGCAGGCTTTCGCATTCGACGTGATGGGCGAGGCTGCCGCGCGAATGGCGGTAAACTGGTCTGCGCCGGTAGCAGGGCGCGACGGCACGCTCGGGTTCAGCCTGTCCGGCATGGGCGGCGAAGGATTTGCCATCATGCGCGCCGAAGAATGCTCCGATGGGATGAGCGACCGCACGCGCGGCCTGTCGGTTGATTTCTATGTCCCCGAAGGCAGCGGCGGTGCTGGATACAACGGCTGTTGCAGTCTGTCACGGTAGCACGTCGCGCAAACGGCTTGCATCCCACCCCTGATCCGCCTATACGCCTTGCAACAGCGGTGCTTCGGGGTCCAAACCCAAGGCTCCACCGATCCGCACAACGGGCCGCTTGGCCCGTTTTTTGTTTTGGAACCTCCCATGTCCGATCTAATCGCCAAAACCGCCATCGACCGCCGTCTGGCCGAGATTGTTTCCCCGGCCATCGAGGCGTTGGGGTTTGAACTTGTCCGCATCCGGTTGATGGGCGGCAAGACCCGCACCTTGCAGATCATGGCGGACCGGCCGGAGGGCGGGATCATCGTGGAAGACTGCGCCACCATCTCCACCGCCGTGTCGGCGGTGCTGGATGTGGAAGACCCGGTTGAAGAAAACTATATCCTTGAAGTGTCGTCCCCCGGCATCGACCGACCCCTGACCCGGTTGAAGGATTTCGACATGTGGGCGGATTACGAGGCCCGGCTTGAAACGACCGAACTGATCGACGGCCGCCGCCGTTTCAAGGGTTTCCTGCGCGGGACCGAAGGCAGCGAAGTGCTGATCGAGATGGAAGAGGGCGGCGAAACCCTGACCATCGGACTGGAATTCGAATGGCTTTCGGACGCCAAGCTGATCCTGACGGATGAACTGATTGCCGAGATGCTGCGCCAGCGCAAGGAATCAGGCACGTTCAACGAAGAAGACTTCGACGAGATCGAAACGAGCGAGGCCGACGAAGACGAGGCAATCGCCACCCCCGAAACCAAACACTGACCGCATCTTTGGAGATCTGACATGGCGATTACCTCTGCCAACCAGCTTGAACTGCTGCAAACCGCCGAAGCCGTGGCCCGTGAAAAGATGATCGACCCCGATCTGGTCATTCAGGCGATGGAAGAATCGCTCGCCCGTGCGGCGAAGTCGCGCTACGGGTCGGAACTGGATATCCGGGTGAAGATCGACCGCAAGACGGGCCGCGCGACCTTTGCGCGCATCCGCACGGTTGTCGCAGATGACGGTGTGGAGAATCACCACTCGCAACTGACAGTCGCGCAGGCCAAAAGCCACCTTGCCGACCCGAAACCGGGCGATGAGGTTATTGATGAGGTTCCCCCGGTTGATCTGGGCCGCATCGCGGCGCAATCGGCCAAGCAGGTGATCCTGCAAAAGGTCCGCGAAGCCGAACGTGACCGCCAGTATGAAGAATTCAAGGACCGCAAGGGCACGATCATCAACGGTCAGGTCAAGCGCGAGGAATACGGCAACATCATCGTCGATATCGGCCGTGGCGAAGCCATCCTGCGCCGGAACGAAAAGATCGGCCGCGAATCGTATCGCCCGAACGACCGGATCCGCGCCTATATCAAGGACGTGCGCCGCGAAGCGCGTGGCCCGCAGGTTTTCCTGTCGCGTACCGACCCACAGTTCATGGCCGAACTGTTCAAGATGGAAGTGCCGGAAATCTACGACGGGATCATCGAGATCAAGGCCGTGGCCCGCGACCCCGGTTCGCGCGCCAAGATCGCCGTGATCTCCTATGACAACTCGATCGACCCGGTGGGTGCCTGCGTCGGTATGCGCGGCAGCCGTGTGCAGGCCGTGGTCAACGAGCTTCAGGGCGAAAAGATCGACATCATTCCGTGGAATCAGGATCAGGCGACCTTCCTTGTGAACGCGCTGCAACCAGCAGAAGTTTCCAAAGTCGTGATCGACGACGAGGCGGGCAAGATCGAAGTCGTCGTGCCGGATGAGCAATTGTCGCTGGCAATTGGCCGCCGCGGGCAAAACGTGCGTCTGGCCAGCCAGCTGACCGGCCTCGATATCGACATCATGACGGAATCGGACGAATCGACCCGCCGTCAGGCCGAATTCACCGAACGCACGAATCTGTTCATGGAAACCCTTGATATCGACGAGATGATGGCCCAACTCCTTGTTGCGGAAGGGTTCACCAACCTGGAAGAAGTGGCTTACGTCGATACCGAAGAACTTCTGTCGATCGACGGCTTCGACGAAGGCACCGCTGCCGAACTGCAAATGCGCGCGCGTGACAATATCGAAGCGGTCAGCCGCAAAGCCATGGAAGTGGCGCGCGAACTTGGCATTGAAGACAGCCTTGTGAACTTTGAAGGCCTGACACCGCAGATGCTGGAAGCTTTGGCGAAAGACGGCATCAAGACGCTGGAAGACTTTGCCACATGCGCGGATTGGGAACTGGCCGGTGGCTGGACAACCGTGAAGGGTGCGCGCGTAAAGGATGAAGGCGTGCTTGAAAAGTTTGACGTGAGCCTTGAAGAAGCGCAACATTTGGTGATGACCGCGCGGGTCATGCTGGGTTGGGTAGACCCGACCGAGCTTGAGGCCACCGTGGCCGAAGACGACGAGGAGGCCGAGGCCTGAAAAGGCCCCGGAGCATACCCTCGTGACGCGCGAAGGCCATGATCACAAAGGGGGGAACCCCAAAGATCACGATGAACCGGAACGCCGGTGCATTGTGACAGGTGAAAGCCAGCCAAAGGCGGGTCTTGTCCGCTTTGGGGTGGGGCCGGATGGTCAGGTGGTGCCGGATGTCCTGGGCCGTCTGCCGGGCCGGGGCTTTTACGTGGTCGCCACGCGGCCCGCGATTGAAAAGGCCGGGACGAAAGGGCTGTTCGCCCGTGCGGCCCGGCAAACTGTGAAGGTGCCCGATGGGCTGGCCGATCTGATCGAATTTCAGTTGGCCCGCCGGGTGATCGACCTCGTGTCACTGTCCCGCAAGGCGGGAAGCGCGGTGATGGGGTATGAGAAGGTAAAGGACTGGTTGGTAAAGGGTCAGACAAAGATCCTTTTGCAAGCCAGCGACGGGTCGGAACGCGGCAAAGCCAAGCTGCACCCGCCCGGCGGACCAGAGACGTTCATCGGCTGTCTGACGGCTCAGGAATTGGGTTTGGCATTCGGGCGTGAACATGCTCTACACGGCTCGCTTGCGACTGGTGGACTCACACGACGTGTTGTAGAGGAAGCGGCAAGGCTCGCTGGACTACGAGGGCTATCCGGGGACGACGTCACCGGAGGCGGGCATTTCGATAGCGATGCTATCGGGGGCGGGCAGATCGACGGCGAGACCGTCGGAAGGGATACGAAAGACGCATGAGCGATACAGACGGTAAGAAACCCCTTGGCCTTGGCGGCGGGTCTCGGGCCGGCCAGGTGAAGCAAAGCTTCAGCCATGGCCGGACGAAAAGCGTATTGGTGGAAACCAAACGCAAGCGCGTCATCGTGCCAACCAAACCGGGAGCTCCCGGCGCTGCAACCACGCCCGGTTCTGCGCCGCGTCTTGGCGATCCGTCCAAGCGCCCGGCGGGCATTTCCGACGCGGAAATGGAACGCCGTCTGACCGCCCTGCGCAATGCCAAGGCCCGCGAAGCGGAAGATGCCGCCAAGCGCGCCGAGGATGACCGCATCCGCGAGGAAGACCGCCAGAAGCGCCGCGATGATATCGAGGCGAAGGACCGCGAGGAGCGCGAGCGTGTTGAAGCCGCACGCGCCAAGGTCGCTGAAGAAGACCGCGTAAAGGCCGAAGCCGAAGCAGCGGCCCGTGCCGCCGAAGCGGCGAGGAAGGCACCCGTTGCACGGGCGGCTCCTGCCGCCGCAGCATCCGCTGCCGACGATACCGCCGCACCACGCAACCAGTCGGCTGCTCCCGTGGGCGCCAAGCCCGGCCTTGCACCCCGCAAGACCGAGCGCGACCGCGAACCCCGCGGTGATGACCGTGACCGCAACGCAAAGGCGAAAGTCGATGACGCGCGCCGTTCCGGCAAGCTGACGCTGAACGATGCACTTTCGGGCGAAGGTGGGCGGACACGCAGCCTTGCCGCGATGAAGCGCAAGCAGGAAAAGGCCCGTCAAAAGGCCATGGGCTTCAGCAAGCCTGAAAAGCAGGTGCGCGATGTGCAGCTGCCGGAAACGATTGTGGTTCAGGAACTGGCGAACCGCATGGCGGAACGCGCGGCTGACGTGGTCAAAAGCCTCATGAAAATGGGCATGATGGTCACGATGAACCAACCGATTGATGCCGATACGGCGGAACTGGTGATCGAGGAATTCGGCCACCGCGCCGTCCGCGTGTCTGACAGTGACGTGGAACAGGTCATCGATTCGGTTACGGATGCGACCGAAAACCTGATCTCGCGCCCGCCGATCGTGACGATCATGGGCCACGTCGATCACGGCAAGACCTCGCTTCTGGATGCGATCCGCAAAACCAGCGTTGTGTCTGGCGAAGCCGGTGGCATCACCCAGCATATCGGCGCTTACCAGGTCGTGACCGAAAAAGGCGCTGTGCTGACGTTCCTTGATACGCCCGGCCACGCCGCGTTTACGTCGATGCGCGCCCGTGGCGCCAATGTGACTGACATCGTGATCCTGGTGGTCGCGGCCGATGACGCCGTGATGCCGCAGACGATCGAGGCGATCAAACACGCGAAAGCGGCGAATGTGCCGATGATCGTGGCGATCAACAAGATCGACAAATACGATGCGAACCCCACCAAGGTCCGTACCGACCTGCTGCAATACGAAGTCGTGGTCGAAGCCATGTCCGGCGACGTTCTGGATGTGGAAGTCTCGGCCAAGACCGGCCAGGGGCTGGATGAGCTGCTGGAGAATATCGCGCTGCAAGCCGAACTTCTCGATCTGCGCGCCAACCCTAACCGTGCGGCACAAGGTGCGGTGATCGAGGCGAAGCTGGATGTGGGCCGTGGTCCTGTGGCCACCGTTCTGGTGCAGCACGGCACCCTGCGCAAAGGCGACATTTTTGTCGTCGGCGAGCAGTGGGGCAAGGTGCGCGCGCTGATAAACGACAAAGGCGACCGGATTGATGAAGCCGGTCCGTCCGTGCCCGTTGAAGTTCTGGGTCTGAATGGCACACCCGAAGCGGGTGACGTCCTCAACGTGGTGGAAACCGAAGCGCAGGCGCGCGAGATTGCCACTTACCGCGAGAAGGCCAAAAAAGACAAACGCGCCGCTGTCGGTGCCTCGACCACGCTGGAGCAGCTGATGGCGAAAGCCAAGGCTGACAAGGATGTGGCCGAATTGCCGATCGTGGTGAAGGCGGACGTGCAGGGTTCTTCCGAAGCCATTGTTCAGGCAATGGAAAAGATTGGTAACGACGAGGTGCGCGTGCGTGTTCTGCATTCGGGCGTCGGTGCAATTACCGAATCTGACATCAGCCTTGCCGAAGCCTCGGGTGCGCCTGTGATTGGGTTCAACGTGCGGGCCAATGCGTCGGCCCGCCAGTCGGCAAATCAGAAGGGCGTGGAAATCCGCTATTACAGCGTGATCTATGACCTTGTGGACGACATCAAGGCGGCTGCCTCGGGCCTGCTGAAAGCCGAAGTGCGCGAAACCTTCATCGGTTACGCGCAGATCAAGGAAGTGTTCCGCGTGACCGGTATCGGCAACGTGGCGGGCTGTCTTGTGACCGAAGGCGTGGCACGCCGGTCTGCCGGTGTGCGCCTGCTGCGCGACAACGTGGTGATCCACGAAGGCACGCTGAAGACGCTGAAACGCTTCAAGGACGAAGTGAAAGAAGTGATCTCGGGCACCGAATGCGGCATGGCGTTTGAACGTTACGATGATGTGCGCGCAGGTGACGTGATCGAGATTTTCGAGCGCGAGGAAGTGCAACGCAAGCTGGCGTGATCCTGCTGGAATACGACGAAGAAGGCCGGGCAAATCGCCCGGCCTTTTTCGTACAGTTCCCCAGACTGATCAGGAAAGTCAGACTGATCAGGAAAGTCAGACGGATCAGGAAAGACGCGCCGAAACCACCGGATAGCCGACGAAGTTCTTTTCATCGACACGGACGACAATCTTGCCGTCCGAAAGATTGGCAACAAAAACACCCTGCACTGACACACAACTTCCAAGCGTAATGGTACGCAGCATAGGCTTCCCCCAAAAGCAAACACGTCAGAGATAACAAGTTAGACTGACCATTACATAAAACCATTAAAAATTCGCCATCTGCGTGCGAAAACAGACCACTTTGGCAAAAATGTGTCGCGGCGGCCTATAGCCAATCGCGCAGAATCGGGATCAAGGGCAAGTCGGCGGCAGGCATCGGGTAATCACGCAAATTCTGTGCGCGCACCCAGGCCAGTTGCTGCCCCTCACGACCATGAGCGATACCTTCCCACCGGCGGCAGGCGAACAGCGGCATCAGCAGATGAAAATCGGGGTAGCTATGGCTCGCGAAGGTCAGCGGCGCGAGACAGCTTTTCCAGGTATCAATGCCCAATTCTTCTTTCAGCTCGCGAATGAGCGCAGCTTCGGGCGTTTCTCCGGGTTCCACCTTGCCGCCCGGAAACTCCCAAAGCCCCGCCAGCGGTTTGCCTTCCGGGCGCTGCGCCAACAGCACGCGCCCGTCCGCGTCGATCAAAGCGACCGCCGAAACGAGCAGTGTCCTCACGATCTGTAATCAGCGTTGATGTCGATGTAACGGTGCGTCAGATCGCAGGTCCAGACCGATTTCGCGGCTTTGCCCAAGCCCAGATCGACACCGATCAGCAGATCTTGCTGCTTCATGTAAGCCGCCGCGTCTTCCTCGGAATAGCCGGGGCTGCGCCAGCCATTTTCGGCCACCAGCACATCGCCAAAGCGGATTGTCAGCAGGTCACGATCTGCCTGCGCCCCCGATTTCCCAACAGCCATCACGATACGGCCCCAGTTCGGATCTTCGCCCGCAATCGCAGTTTTCACCAATGGCGAGTTGGCGATCGCCATCGCCACACGCTGCGCGTCCTCGGGCGACGCGGCCCCCGTCACCCGCACCTCCACGAATTTCGTGGCGCCTTCGCCGTCGCGCACCACCTGATGTGCAAGGTCCAGCATCACAGTGCGCAGGGCGGCTTCGAATGCCTTTGCAATCTTTGACCGGCCGTTGATCTCCGCCGCTGGACTTTGCCCGGTAGCCGCCAGGATCAGCGCATCGGATGTCGAGGTATCACTGTCCACTGTAATGGAGTTGAACGTATCATCCACTTGGCGCGAAAGCATTTTCTGCAACAATGTCGCGCTGATCTTCGCATCGGTGAAGATATAGACCAGCATCGTCGCCATATCCGGCGCGATCATGCCGGACCCTTTGGCAATGCCCACGATGCGGATGTCACCGCCGTCGCCCTGCACCACGGCGGACGATCCCTTGGGAAATGTATCGGTCGTCATCATTGCCTGCGCGGCCATGTCGATGGCGTCTTCACGCAGACCGTGCATCAGTTCACCGATTTTCGCAGTAATCCGTTCATGCGGCAGAGGCTCGCCGATTACGCCCGTCGATGATGAAAACACGCGGCTCGCGGGCAGCCCCAAAGCCGTAGCCACCTCGCCCGTCACCGCGGCAACCGACGCCACACCGACAGTACCCGTAAACGCGTTGGAGTTGCCGGAGTTCACGATAATCGCAGCGCCTGCATCAGCAGGCACCCTGAGCCCCAGCTTCGCCTGACAATCCAGCACACAAGCCGCGCGGGTCGACGACCGGGTAAACACCCCGGCCACCGCTGTTCCGGGCGCAAGACGGATCAGCATCACATCCTTGCGGTTGGGGTAGCGCACACCAGCCTCGACCGCCGCATATTCCACACCGGCGATCAGCGGCAGGGTGGGGAAACCGCCTTTGGGGGCCAAGGGCGAAACCGGCTTTGCAGCCTTGACCACGGCAGGGTCCACAGCTTCCGCCACATCCTCTGCCTTGTCTTTCAGCTTCGACAGCTTTTTCTTCAGCGTCTTCGCTTCGGCTTTCCAGTCAGTCTTTGCCATTTTGCCCCCCATGCAGGATCACTTGCTTAGCAGTGTTTGATCACGAAGTGCTGCCGGGTCAATCCCTTCACCGGGGCGGGTGATCGTGGCTTTCCCGGTAAGCCCGGCGATATGCGCCGCAACCGCCTTCTGTTCGATTTCGCCCGCGAGTTCATCACGCAGCGCATCAAGCGTCGGAGCTTCAGCAATGCGGGTTTCGTCCAGCTTCACCAGATGCCAGCCGAACTGTGTCTGGATCGGGCCTGCCACTTCGCCCGGTTGCATGGCGATCACCGCATCCTCGAACGGTTTCACCATCATTCCCAGTCCGAACCAGCCAAGCGAGCCGCCATTGGCCGCCGCGCCATCGCTGGAATTGGCCTTGGCAAGTTCGGCAAAATCAGCACCACCGTCGATTTCGGCCTTCAGCCTGTTCGCCTCTTCCTCGGTTTCGACAAGGATATGCGACGCCGAATACTCGGTCTGCGAGGCAGAATCCCTGAAGCGGGCGTCGTAGGCAGCTTGTAGCGCGGCATCGGTCACGGAAGCACCCACCACCGACTGCAACGCCACACCCGACAGATACCCGCGCCGGTCATTTTCCAGCGCAATTTCGTCACGCTTGGTGATCTTGCCGTCCATGGATTGCGCCAAGGCAACCTGCTGGATCAATTGCTCCAAGATGCCTTTGAACAGCGCGTCATCAGGCAGGCCCTGATACTGTTCAGGCAGCGTTTCGCGCAACACAATCATTTGACCAAGCGTAATGTCAGTGCCATTAACGGAAGCGACCACGGTATCCGCAGTCAAATTCTGCGGTGCCGCTGTCGTTTCAGCGGGCGTGGTCGGGGTTGGCGCGGTTTCCTGCGCTGCAAGCGGGCCGGCCAGCAGCATCACACAGGCTGTGCCCTGCCAGAACTTCGCAAATTTCGCCATCTCGGCTTCTCCTTGACGTGCCGCGCTGTTGCGCGACGTTGACTTGCCCTCAACAGCCCCTTACATCGCGAAAGTCGCGTGATGCGGGGGCCGCCTTGGCCTACTTGGGTCTTTTAGGCAAGCCGGTGCAGGCGGGCAAGGCCACAACCTCACACGATCATGTCAAGAATGTCTTGGCATGACTGGAACGCGCTACGGAGAAAACATGCTGGGTTTCGGAACGCTCGCGCGGAAGATGTTCGGCACGCCGAACGACCGCAAGGTGAAATCGGTTCGCCCGTTGATCGCAAAGATCAACGGGCTGGAGCCGGAGTATGAAAAGCTGTCGGACGACGGCATCAAAGCCAAGACGGTGGAATTCAAGGGCCGGGTCGCAGCGGGCGAAAGCCTTGACGCGCTGCTGCCCGAAGCCTTTGCCAACTGCCGCGAAGCCGCTCGCCGCGCGCTTGGTCTGCGGGCGTTTGACATGCAGCTGAAAGGCGGGATCTTCCTGCATCAGGGCAACATTTCGGAAATGAAAACCGGCGAGGGCAAAACCCTCGTCGCCACCTTGCCCGCCTATCTGAACGCGCTTGCGGGCAAGGGGGTGCATGTCGTCACGGTGAATGACTACCTCGCCAAACGCGACGCGGAATGGATGAGCAAGGTTTACGGTGCGCTTGGTTTGACAACCGGCGTTGTGTACCCCTACCAGCCCGACGCCGAGAAAAAATCCGCCTACCGGGCCGATATCACCTATGCCACCAACAACGAACTGGGCTTCGATTACCTGCGCGACAACATGAAGGGCAGCATCGAGGACATGTCGCAGCGCGGCCATTTCTTCGCGATTGTCGATGAGGTGGACAGCATCCTGATCGACGAGGCGCGGACACCGCTGATTATTTCTGGCCCGTCACAGGACCGCAGCGACCTTTACATCAAGGTTGATGCGCTGATCCCGGAACTGACGGCCGAGCATTTCAAGCTGGACGAAAAAACCCGCAACGTCACCTTTACCGATGACGGCAACGAATTCATCGAACAGCGCCTGCTCGCTGCCGGTCTGCTGCCTGACGGCCAGTCGCTTTATGACCCCGAAAGCACCACTTTGGTGCATCACGTGACCCAGGGCCTGCGGGCGCATAAGCTGTTCACCAAGGATCAGCAATACATCGTGCGCGACGGCGAAGTGATGCTGATCGACGAGTTTACCGGCCGCATGATGCGCGGCCGCCGCTTGTCGGACGGCCTGCATCAGGCGATCGAGGCCAAGGAAGGCGTAGCGATCCAGCCGGAAAACGTGACGCTGGCGTCTGTGACATTCCAGAACTACTTCCGCCTTTATGCCAAGCTGGCCGGCATGACCGGCACGGCCACGACCGAAGCCGAAGAATTCATGGAAATCTATGGCCTTGGCGTGGTGGAAGTGCCCACCAACCGACCCATCCAGCGCAAAGACGAAGACGATGCGGTCTACCGCACCGCGCGCGAGAAATACGAAGGCGTGGTTGCGTCCATCAAGGAAGCGCACGCGAAGGGCCAGCCGATCCTTGTCGGCACCACCAGCATCGAGAAATCGGAAGCGCTGTCGGAACTGCTGAAGTCCGCAGACATTCCGCACAACGTTCTGAACGCGCGCCAGCATGAACAGGAAGCGCAGATTGTTGGCGATGCGGGCAAGCTGGGGGCTGTGACCATCGCCACCAACATGGCTGGCCGTGGCACGGACATTCAGCTTGGCGGCAATGTGGAACGCGAAGTGATGCAGGCGCTCCTGTCTGATCCCGAAGCGCATCCAGACGCGCTTCGTGCCCGGATCGAGGCGAAACACGCTGGCGAAAAGGCCAAGGTGATCGAGGCCGGCGGTCTGTTCGTTCTGGCGACCGAGCGCCA
>Ga0105050_10002895_pt1 | contig 24164 bp, 17 predicted proteins | sample FRY01_FD_78088 | JGI IMG/M metagenome (GOLD analysis project Ga0105050, IMG submission 78088) | Freshwater microbial communities from Lake Fryxell liftoff mats and glacier meltwater in Antarctica - FRY-01 | ecosystem: Environmental > Aquatic > Freshwater > Ice > Glacier meltwater ...
CGCCTTCGTGAATTTCATCACAAAATCCCCCCCCACACCGCCCAACTGTTCAAGGGCGTTGCAAAAAAGCCCTACCAATTCCGAAGGACTGCAATTAGAAATGCCCCCGCTTGCCTGTGCATCAGCGGCAGTCAAATCGGCAGCTTGTGAAGCGGCGACTTGTGAAGCATTGGCGTTGGAGACACTGGATGATTGCCCCGGAGTCTCAGCGATTGTGGTGGTCTCCAGTTGGGCGGCGGGTGCGTTGCCTTCAGCCAATTGTGGAACCATTGGGCTAGATTCTGTTGCAACAGGCTCTGACGCAGGAGAGCTTGTGGTTGTGACGCTGGTGCTTGCCGTTTGTTGGACGGGTGCGCTGTCTTGGCTTGGCTGGTCGGTAGGGTTGGTCGCTTTGATTGGTACAAGAGGGGCAGTTTCAGGTTGCGACCTTGAATCGGCCGGCGCTGGGACTGCCGACGGCGAATCATGATTAATCAGTCGGTCGTTTTTTTTTTCGCTTGGGGCGGCATGGCTATTAGAGGCGGATGTCTTACTAATCGCGGGTTTGGGTTGTCCGGATTCAATTCTTGCGGCCGAATCAATGACCGCAGCCAACGGCTTCAGGTCGTTCAGGCCGCAAGCTTGGACTATGGCCAGTTCTAGTAGTGATCGTGTATGAGTGCTTTGGCGCATGCGCGCTAAGGCCCAGTCGAAAATTTGCATCGTTGCCAAGATTCGAGTGGTTCCAAGTTGGGCCGCCCACGCTGAGGCGTTTCCCATTTCGTCGGGAGACAGTTGCAGCAATGTTTCTTCGCCACCGCCTACGCTTAACACCATCAAGTCACGGTAATAGCCCGCCAATTGTTCCAGGATTTGGCTGACGTCCGCACCTTCGGTCACCGAAAGGTGGATCTCGTCAAGTGCTTTGCCGGCACTGGATTCCACCATTGCTTGAACTAACGTTTCGACTCGGCCGCCTGGGGCAGTCCCCAGCATCTGATGGACGGCTTCGACTGTGATTCTTCCCGATGAAAATGCCAGCAGCTGTTCAAGGAGAGATTGACTGTCTCGCATCGATCCGCCGGCGCGCCGAGCCAATAACTTTAAGGCATCGTCGTCGGCTTCAGCGCCCTCTTGTTTGACGATGTATTGCAGGCGATCTTTGATTTCCGAGGAGATTACCGGCGCGAAGTCAAATCGCTGACATCGACTTAGGACGGTGATAGGGATTTTTTCAGGGTTGGTTGTGCAGAAAATGAATTTAACGTGCCCAGGTGGCTCCTCCAACGTCTTCAATAACGCGTTGAAGGCCTCTTTGGTTAGCATGTGGACTTCGTCGATAATATAGATCTTGTATCGAGAGCGACTTGGACGGACGGTCACAAACGTGCGAAGCTGCCGGATCTCATCAATGCCGCGGTTGCTGGCACCATCAATTTCCAGAACGTCGACATCATCGCCGGCCGAAATCGCCTGGCAAATATCGCACTGATCGCACGGCTTTAAGGTTGGCCCCAGTTCGCAATTTAGGCATTTGGAAAAAATTCTTGCCGAAGAAGTCTTGCCAACTCCGCGAGCCCCAGTGAACAGATACGCATGGCCCACTCGATTGGTTTCAATGGCGTTGCCTAATGCTTTTGCAACCTGATTCTGACCCACCAATTCTTGAAACGATTGAGGTCGGTATCGTCGAGCGACAACAACGTAGGGAGCAGATTTTGATGTGTCGGATTCACTTACCACGGACCAGATTCCTCAAAACAATTTGCCATCATCGATTGGGATGAAGTGGCCGCTGATTCCCTTTGGGCGAGGCTGTTTTTTGCGGATTCACTGTGTTTTTCAGTTTCGTCGCCGGCAACCGAATGAATTCGCTGCGAGTTATCTTAACTTAGAATCGGTTTGGCGTTTAGTCCGACAACCAAGGTTGTGCCCAGGGTTGGCAGCCTGTTGGGTGTGCAGTCTTGATGCCGATGCCCGATTGATTACGCAGGGGAACCCCTATTTAGCATCGCCATTTTTATGGCAAGACGCTTTATATAGCCGCCATTTTTATGGCAAGACGCTTTATATAGCCGCCATTTTTATGGCAAGAAACGCAACTGCCGACCAGAGGACTCCACACAAAGGTACCCCGCTTATGGCTGCACCAGTTAAGGCCTGACCAGGTTCACGGCTCCCCCTCGTGGAGCCCACTGCTCGGCAGTGGATCGGATCAATGCCCAGAGAACACGCATTGATCGGATGTCGCCTGGGATCTAATCGCCAGGTCGGCCAAGTATTATACCACCTGCCTTGAGTTTCCAAAAGGTGCTAAATTCAGATGAAAACCAGAGTAATTTTCGCAAAAATAGTCCGTCCGCCAGTTAATGGGCCTGTTGGGCAGGCAGGAGAGGGCTGCGGCTGAGTCTGGAATTTTGGATGGATAACCACCTTTCTCACCTAGTAAAGTTGCAATGAGCGAACCTTCGAAGCGAAGCTTTAGCGAATCTGATTTTGAATCGCTATCCAGACGTGTGGTGCTGCTGGAAGAAATGATTTGCCATGACGAGCGAACCATCGGCCAGTTGAACGAGGTGGTGGTGAATCTGAACGGCCAATTGGAGCAAGTGAACAAACGATTGCATTCGATCGAAGCTCGTTTTCAGTGGGTCGCTGACAATGCTGGTGACCTCGAAAATCTGCCTCATGATAGGCCCCCGCATTATTAGGCCAGTGGCGGAAGGGAACTTACCGCAATACCAGCACGCAGCGCAAGCCAAGCAAGGCAATATTTGCTTGCGCTGCGTGCTGGTATTTTTATAGCGGCTGCTCGCTTTAGTGAATTTTGGGATCAGTGAAGTGTGGGTAAGATTAGTGAAGTAGGCGAAGGTGAAGTCTCCGCAATGAATCCGCTGCCCAGGCGGTGTTCTTGGGGGGCGTCTGGCGTCTGATGCGGTGATTTTTGATTAAGTTAACTAGCCTAATGGTGTGGTTCCAATGGTGAATAAAGTGAAGCTAGACGTCGCAGGATTGAATAAAACCGCTTGGCAGTTACTGTTGGATATTGAGTCGCGTTTAAGCGAATTGAAAATTGAGAAGCGGCAGGTCGCGGGCGCAACGGTTTATGATTTTGGTGTCGAAGTTCCAGGCAGCAATGAGGCGGGTGTCTTGTTGGCGCAGGTTTCGGCGGGCGGAAATTTGGACGTTGCGATACTACCTAACGCAATGGACTTTGGTACGGGGCTTTCGATTGCGGTTGAATCCAACAACCCAGTTCCCGCTTGTTTGGGTTCGCAATACGCAGGCTGGCCCCTGGCGGTCGGTAAATATTTTGCCATGACGTCCGGGCCGATACGTGGGGTGCGAGGTCGCGAGTCTATCTTCAAACATTTTGATGTCGGCACCGGGGTGGAGGTGGCCGTCGCCGTATTGGAATCGGACCGCTTGCCTAGCGAAGAAGTCGTAATTCAGATCGCTAAAGAATGCCAACTGCAGGCCCATCAACTGGTGTTGTGTGTTGCCCCTACTGCTTCCTTGGCCGGCACATTACAAGTAGTTGCTCGTTCCTTAGAGACGGCACTACACCAGTGGGAGACCTTGGGTGGCGATTTGAATATGCTGGTGTCGGGCAAGGGCGTTGCTCCGTTGCCTGCGGTTGCCAAGGATTCGTTGACCGGCATTGGCTGGACCAATGACGCGATTATTTTTCACGGCGAAGTTTTTTTGCAGCTTAGCCAAACCGCAGAAGCATCGCAAAAAATTGCCGAGCAATTGCCCAGTCTGAATTCTCAGTCCTTTGGTAAGAACTTTTTGACGCTATTCCAAGAGTGCGGCAATGATTTTTACAAAATGGACCCAAGGCTATTTAGTCCAGCTAGGGTTTGGATTGCAGCGGTCGGCACCAAGCAGGACCAGTCTTACGGTGCCTTGCGTCCTGATCTATTTAAGGAAAGTACCTGCGGTTAGATAGAGGACGGCCTTACCTTTAGGCAACGGGCAACGGCAATGAATTTAACGCGGCATCGGTTTAAGTGTCTGAGTGTTTGGGTGGGATCAACGGTTTCGACCTCCTCGAGGTCGAAGCATTTGTTGCAGGGCTTTTTCAATTCGCTGGGTATTCGAATTTTCCAAAGCGATGACTTTGAACGAACGGGTGTTGCTTTCTTTATTCTGTAAGTCGAGTCGCTCGATCAGCGATTCGACTTCTGTTCCCAGTCTTTCGGAAGCCAGAACAATGATGCTGTTGGTTGCTCGATCGACCTCAAGGGTCAAAAGCGGGGCGGTGGCCTCGGCGTTGATTTCGCGCAAGGCGACTGCGACTTCCACCGAAACTCCGGCAGGAATTTGAACTCGTGGAGGTTGGTCAGGTTTCAATTGGGTGCGGTAGATACTTTCCAGAACGTCTAAAATTCGGTCGGCTTCTACGTTCTTTACGGAAACGATTCTGGGTTGGTTTCCACGATTGGCCGCCAGCGGAATGTCGTTGGTGTCCAAGATCTTGATCAAGCTTTCAATGGTGCGCCGGTCGTTGGGCGGACCGTAAACGATCAACGCATTAAGGCGTTCATCGGGAACGATCGAGACGCGGCTTTGGGTTTCCCGCTGAAAACGACGATCGCTTCCACTTCCTTGGGTCGCGGTGATCTGTTGAAACAAACGGCTGACCATCTCGCCGATATCTCTTGCTCCGGCGTTCTTAAGCTGAAATACGGTAAAGTTACCCGTGATTTCAATTTTTCGCTCGGTCGATTCCTGTTCGGTTAGGATGCGAAACAATTCTTCAAATACCGCCAATGCCTTGAGATCTCGTGAAGCGATGGTCAATTGATCGCCCGATGGAATCACTAGCAAAGGTGCCATTGCGTCATCGCCCGGAATTTCCACAGTCTCCTGAGTCTCCATCGTTTCTTTTGTGGCGGAACTTTCGCGGGTCGTGATTGCTGAATATGGGCCTAACGTCGCGTCAGGCTTTGCCTTCGCCTGTTCAAGTTTTTCCAGCTTCAAGTGGGTCGCCAAGGAATCAAGGTCAGCCAATTCAGTGCCAATCGCGGTAGTTATTGGTGACGTGTTGGGTGCGGCCGTGCTGGTTGGGATCAATGCTTCGGGCGGCTGTTCGTTTTCAGGCCGTTGATTGGGTGGCGAATTGTTAGGTTCGGAGTTGTCGGGTTCGGAGTTGTCGGGTTCCACGATCTTCAATGGATTTGGGCTAATTTGAGGCCAAAGTTCTTTTAGTTTCAGCAGCAGTTCTCGCGATTGCGGCGCCGAAAGCACTCGTAAATTGCCTGCCCCCTTTGCTGTAGGGACTTCTGAATCAGAGGTCGCGCCAGTGATGACAGAATTGGGCTCTCCCAGTTTCAGCAATAGCTTGCCGATCTCTTCCAGTTGCGGAGCGGTTGCTCGGATGAAGAGTTGTTGGGTTTCGGGGCTTGCGTTAATGCTGGGCGACCCACCTACCGGCAAATCGACAAACAATTGGTCAATCGCATCTTCAACCGTTCTGGGTGAATTGACCGACAAAGTAAAGACTTCAAGACGTCGCTCTTGACCGCGGATTTGTTTCAGAGTGGATTCAATGACAACGTGTTGTTCGGGGGTTGCGACTGCGATCAGTTTGTTGGTGTACCATTGCACTTGCAAGGCGGGTTTGGGCGACTGTTCTTCGAAAAGTTCGTCCATTGATTCTCTAACGGCGTCTCCGTCCAGTTCGGCTAATTCATATACTTTGACACTGCGGGGTTGTTCTTTTGAAACGACCGAATTCCATTGATCGACCAATTCCATGATCGCATCTTCTTGCTTCTTTGGGCCAATAAACATAATTGTGCCCGAAGTGGATTCGTAAGTAAAACGCACTTGATTATCAAAGCGATACATTCGCCCCAGCATTGCGTAAAGTCGTTCGCTGTTGCCGCCTTCAATTTCGATAGCGCGGGCGTGGGGCGTGTCGGCACCGTCGGCTTCCAATTGTGAAACGACTGATTCAATTCGTTTGTGCTGGTCTTGAGTGGCGGTTGCGATTAGCATGCCAGACTTTGAATCAGACGCGAAACGAACCGAAGGCAAGAGGCGTTCGAGTGCGGTTTCTGCGGCTTTAGGATCGGCTGTCGTCAGCGAATACGCATGAGTGGTGAGGCCTTCATCTTCGCTGGTATCCAGTTGGTCAATGGTTTGTTTGATCAGTAAGTGATCTTCTGGGGCGGCGGTTGCGATTAGTAATCCGCTGGTACGGTCGACGGTGAAGGTGGCTCGTGGGTTGGTTTGCGTTAATGCCTCTTGCACAGCACGGGGACTGGAATTCCGCAGGCGATAAATGACAACCGTTCGGTCCTGTCCGGAAGCTTCGATTTTTTCTAGTAGATCAGCGATTCGCACATGTTCTTCGGCCGAAGCGGTCATGACAACTGACTTCGTTTCCTGGTCGAAGGTTCCTTTGGCTCTTGGAATCATTTGTTTTACGATTGTCAAAACATTGGCAGGATTGGACGTGGCCAGTGAATACACTTTGGTTTCAGAATCGTCCGCAGAGCCATCCAAAACGTCTTTGATGATTTTGTCGAGTTCCACATGCTGTTGCTCTTCTGCGGCAATGATTAGTACTGAACCGGTATAGTCCGTCGATATTTCTGCCTGTGGGAAAATCGGAGCCAGCGAAGAGCGGATTGCAAACGCATAGCCTTGTGGTACCGGGTAAGCGCGGGTTATTGATTTCGAATCGCTTGCGACATCAATCTGTTGAATCGCAGCATCAATTTTTTGGTGTTGTTTCTCGAACGCAGTGGCTGCAATATTGTTGTTGGTCGGGTCCATCGCATAGGTTGCTTCGGGAACCAAGGTGATTAGCAATTGTTGGGCTGTTTGAGGGCTAATGTTCTTAAGCTTGTAAACCTTGGGGACTCGCTCTTCTTTTTCCGGCAAGGCGGTTACAAATTGCTCGATTGCCGCTTTGATTTCAGCCTGTTTCTGTGAGGTCGCTCGGACAAGCAATGCGTTGCGTTCGATATTTTGCACTATCGACGCCCCGGCGGTTAGTTGAGTGTCCAGCGACAGGAAAACCGTGGCCACGTCGGTCTGGCGATCGATGGCGTAAACTTCCAAAGGTCGAACTTCAACACTTTCTTCCAGCTGTGCCTCTAGTTGTTTCAGCAACTCAGCGACCTGGGTATGCGTATCGCCGTCGGCCCAAATTCTTAGCTGGTTACTGTCGGTGGATGTCAAGTAGGTGACGGTGCCAATGATGGCGGTAATCGCCGTTTGAGCGTCATTAGGTGCCACGCGTTCTAGGGTGTAAATCTCTAGTTTTTGCTCGGTTTGGGCGGGAAGGTTTTGTTTAAGACTTTCAAGGATTTCCTGGATGACCGCATGATCTTCGGTCGAAGCCCAAACCAGCCACTGATCTTTGTTCGTCGTGTCGGTGAATCTGGCTTTGGAGACTTGGGTGCTAACCAGCGGCTTGGCCGCACTAAGAATGGACTCGGAATAATCGTAAGTTTTTAGGATGTCGACCGTCGAATTTCCATTCCGAACTTCCAATTGTTCGATCACTGACTGAATTTTTTCTTGCTCACGTTCTGTGGCGAAGGCAAACAAGCTTCGGTCATCGTTGGATGGGAAAAACGCGGCTTCGGGTGCCACGCCTTTTAGCAATCGCGATGCGTTGAGTGCCCCGGTGTGGGTTGTCTGGACGGTAGCTAAAATTCTGTCATTTCGATTTTCAAGGCTTGCCAATTGTTCGATGGCCGGTTTAATGGCTGCGTGTTCTTTGGCTGACGCCCAGACGGCGATACCTTTGGCACCACGTTCGGCCGCGATGGAGGCCTGGGGTACAATTTGTTGAATGACTTTTGAAAGAACTTGCGGGTCTTGATCAAAAACATCGTAAACCTGCATCGAGCGGTCGGTGTTTTCGGTACCTTCTAGCATTTGATCGATTAGGGATTTCAATTTCTCATGATCTTTGTCGCGACCCCAAACGATCAAGTTGTCTGAACTTCTGTCAATGTTCATTGTGACATTGGGCACAAGGCTTTCCAGCGATTGCAGAACGACGCGGCTGTCCAGGTTGTTAATGGAATAGGTTCGGATCGAATTTTTCATGCCTGATTGGGCCGACGCGTCCAGTTGTTGGACGGCTTGTTGCACTTGGGCTTGCTGCGTTAGGGTGGCCCACACAACGATTCGGTTGGCTTCTTCGTCCAAGACTATTTCCAGACTGGGGAATAGCTTGATCAGCATTTGGTGCACTAATTTAGGGTCGCCTTTGGTCGCCGGGTAGACGGCTAAGACGCGTTGAGTGTCCAAGGTTTCGGTAACCTTTAGTGAATCCAAAAGTTCCAAAAGTTCCACTTGTTGTTCGGTCGTTGCCCAAACGGTCAAACGAGCTGCGTCGGTTTCGGGGACGATTTGGAGCCCTGGAAATCGGTCGGCAAGCGTTGGCAGGATCGCAGTGAACCGTTGCTTTTGATCGGGCGTGGTTGCAAACACTTTCAAGGAGGGTTTGGCAGCCATTTCTGTTCTGGTCTGAAGAGAATTGATAAGGTCAGCGATTTGCAGGTGTTCCTTTTCTTCCGCAATTATCTGCAAACGCTGGGATAAAGAGTCGTACGAAGCTTTGGCGGCGGGTGTGAATTCGACCAGCAACGGCGTCAATTGTTTGTAAACGTTTGGCGCAATTTCATAGAGTTTTATGGTGCGTTGCTGTGCGGGGACATCAAGTTGCTTTAAGAGTTCACCAAGTTTTGCCTTTTGATCTTCGGTGCCAATTAGAAGTAAACGCCGGTTGAGGGCATCGATGTTGATTTGTGCGGTCGGCATTAAGGACTTTAGCAGCGCCAGGGTCACCGTTGCGTCCGCGTGTTCCAGCGTGAAGGTGCTTAGCTGTTCGGTGTCTGATTGGGAGGTCACGCCAGCTTCTTCCAGCTGGACCATGACTTGTTCTAATTGTTGGTGCTCCTGGGCCGATGCAATGATTAGTAGCGAATCTGCGTCCGTGCGAGGCGTGATCGAGATGCCTGGCACTATTTGCTTGATCGTTTCGGTGACTTCTACTTGACGCGATCGGACGATCGGATATGACTTCAAGGTTAACGACGTCTGTTCGGGCCCATCAATGGATTGGATCGCTTGCTTTAGCTTCGCTTGCTGTAGTTCATTCGCGACGACAATGATTCGCTTGCTGGCAGTATCAATCTGGAAAATAGCGGAAGATTCGATTGCTTTCAATTGTTCAACAAGAGAGGTTGGGTTGTCGGTGTTGAAGCGATAGGTTTCAACTTTGGCGTCATTCGGCTTGGGGCTGGCTCGTAATTGTTCCAAGATCGTTTGAACGTTTTGGTGATGTGCTTCGGTTGCGAAAATGAATATTTGATTACTGGGTTCGTCGATCGTGGCGCGTATCGAACCCACGGCTTTTGACAAGACATCGGTTGTTGATTTCAGGTCCAAATCGGTCACCTGGTAGGTCTTAAGAACCTGCGGCGGAGGGTCTGTTGTCGGCGCTGGAGGCTTAGGTTTCTCAGGTTTGGGGATCGCCTGGATTAAGGCTTCGATTGCCTGCATGCGTCCAGCGGTTTCGGTGACCATGATCCTGCCGGTGGCGGGCAGCGGTAAGAGACGTCCCAGGGCGCCCAGGAGTGGTTTGATTTCAGTCTGAACCGTCTCCAGTGGTCGGCCTTCCAACATGAACGTTGTGGTCACTAATTCAAATTTGCCGCAATCTTTCAGTTGTTCGACGTTCTTTTCGGGAACCAAGTCGTAAGGAATGCCTTCCTTTGTGTTTAACAAGATTAACATTTTGTCTTTGCGGACTAATGTGAAATCCTTGGTTAGTAGAACGCTATTTAGTAGGTCGATGGCCTGGGCAGGCGAGTAAGCCTTGGTGTCACTAAAGGTGAAATCGCCTGGCGGTACTTGGTTGATGACCAGCGATAGGTCAGCCTGCCTAGCAAACCAATTTAAGACATCGGGCCAAGGCTGGTTTTGGAAGTTGAACTTCAACTGAGCCGTATTCTCAGCGGTTTGATCTTGAGGTTGGCAGTAACCTGCGACGGTGGGACCCCCGCATGTCGGATTAATTTCCAGGCAGAAACCCCAGCACCAAACGCAGAATGCCAGCGGCAGGAATTGCAAGAATGCCACGGGCACCCTACGCAAAGGCGCGCGACGAACGCGAAGTCCAAGGAAATGAACTGGGTGTTTGACGGAGTTGCTGAGGTCAGTTGAAGTCATTGGTAGAGGCTCGGAACAAAGTTTAGGTGATTTTTGAAACTGGGAAAGCTTTGGCAGTTTTTCCCCAAAAAGGACCAGGTTGGTGCTGGTAGTTAAATCGGACCGACATTTAACCGCGCCCAACGTGAGCAATGGTGACCGAATGCGGCGAACATTTGAGGGGACCAGTCTAAAAAGGAAGGAGGCGGGATTTTCAGCGGTAGTGATTCGACGGTAGGTTACTGGGGTCGCCAGCGGACGGGCACGTTTAGCCGTGTCCGGGATCGGCTTATTGGCGGCAAGCACTTCAGGGCGACAAGCGGGTGTGGGAACTCTTGGGGTGATACTTCTGCACGGGTCAAGCGACTGGATGAATCCATTCCATGACCCGTATAACATGAGGATCTGCGACTAATGGGTGCTTTGCCGATCGGGCTTAGTGACGTTAAATCGATTGCCAATTCAGCAGTTGGGCATTCACTGCATCAGTTTCACTGGCGACATCAAGGTGGGAATCGCCTGGGTTATCAAGGTGGGAATCGCCTGGGTTCTCAATTTGTTGGCCAGATTCCAGGGCGGTTTGCCAAGGTTCCTGTTTACCGAGTTTCCTGACAGGGCGGCCCTGAAAGTTTGGCTGGGCTGGAAAGCAGCACAGTTTGGACGGCGGAAAGCCAGTACAAGGCGACAAGTCGCCGGGCTCGATCCCAGGACCGCTGTGTATTGCGCTCCGAAGCTCAGCTTGCCGAACTGCCGAAGCTCAGCTTGCCGAACTGTTGTTAAACATCCCACCCGCAAAAAACGCTTAAATAGGTCGTTAGCGACAGCGTATTGTAGCAAGTGCTGGCAATCCGATTCTGTAAGAATCAGCAAAAACCGGCCTCAAAAAACCTCTCTATTAAGCCTAATTGGAAAACCTCAGCAGGTAAAGCTTATTTCATCGGCTTAGATTGCCAAGAATAACGCTTGTGAGTTGTCAGGAATTCCCCTATACTTTCTCGACTTTGATTTCGTGCAAAAGCCCAAATTTTCCGATGTAAGTCGTAAGCCGCCCGTCGCGCACACAACCGGTCCATCGTTCACGCCAGCAGTGGTCGAAGGAATCGCGAGGTTTTGCGATATTAGGTTTTGCGGTAATTGCGGGCCCAGAGGACTGCGGGTGCACTAGATCAATAACGCACGATACCAATAACGCACGATACCAATAACGCACGATACCAATAACGCACGATACCAATAACGCACGATACCAATAACGCACGATACCAATAGCGTCTGGACCAATGGCGTCTGTTTCAACAGCGGCACAGTCCGGTTGCAGGGCGGTACGATTTTAGGCTCTGGCTGGGAATTTGGCTGTCGCTTGCAAATTTGGTGTCTGTCGAGCTATGTTTTTGGCGAAAAAACGCCTGTTTTTTCGGCCTTTAATAGCGTTTACGCTCATTTTGACCTTAGCTATTTACTTGTTTGGTGGAACGATTTAGATCGTGGCACAATTTCAATAACATTGTTTAATGGGTGGTCATTTGGCATTGTTTTTTGTGTTGAGCACCAAAGCATAATTCGGAATTTGAAAATGACGATTGATAAGAGTTTAAAAGTTAAAGCCGGTTCCGTAAAAGACCGCAATGTATTGAAGCGTTCTGAGCGTTTGGCCCAAGTGATGGCTGCGGGCAAGTGGAATGAGGAATCGACTATCTTGGGCATGGCCAAGACTCGAGTTCGCAAGATTGCCATGAAGAAGAAGAAGAAGGTCAAGGGAGCCGAAGAAGGCAAATAGTCTTTCTGAAACGGAAAATGCTGACTTATGCCTGTAAATTGGGTGTTAATGCCATTTGACACAATGCTAAAGGCACTCTTTAGGTTTAAGACCTATCAGAGTGCTTTTTTCGTTTCTTGTTGAACCTGGCACGTAGACTAATGACAGCGGGCAGCAGTTGGGGACTGCTTCTGCTTGAAGGATTTGCGGTGCGATTAGGGGCGGTTGCGGCGAATACTGGGCCGATGGGGTGTCGCATCCAAGGTGGTAAGGTGGTCTTGGCCAAGGCACCGAGGTCGGCCAAGGCACCTCGTGAAACTGCGGAACAATTGCTAAGTTTTAGGGATGGAAAATCACTTGCGGGTGGCGGCCTGGCGATTGGGTTCGGGTCGTTCCAAGTGGCACTTTTTTTCGAAAATATTTCTGACCATAACCCACGGATAATTCCAAACCGTTCTCTCTAGGGAAAGATACGTAAAGATGGCCGAAAAACAGCATGATCTTGTGATCTTGGGTGGTGGACCTGGTGGGTATGTGGCGGCGATCCGCGCAGCGCAATTGGGCCTAAATGTTGCCTGCATCGATGAAAATGAAATGTGGGGCGGAACCTGCCTTCGCGTGGGTTGCATCCCCAGTAAAGCACTCTTGGAATCAAGTCACCTGTTGGAAGAGAGCCAAAAGCATTTCGCCGATCACGGACTGAATTTAACGGGTGTGACCTTGGATCTACAAAAGATGCTGGCCCGTAAGGACAGCGTTGTAGAAGCTTTGTGCGGCGGCATCAAAATGTTGCTTAAGAAGAACAAGGTGACGGGCTACCAAAGCCGCGGAAAGTTGATCTCACCAACTCAGGTCCAGTTGGAGGATGCGGATCGGACTGTAGTTTCTGCCAAGAATATTATCGTGGCCACCGGTTCTTCGCCAATGCCGTTGGCATCCGTTGAATTTGACAACGACTTGATTGGCGATTCTACAACGGCGCTTTCTTATGCATTGGTGCCAGACACGTTGATCGTGATCGGCGGCGGATACATTGGGTTGGAGTTGGGTTCGGTTTGGCGAAGGTTGGGATCCAAGGTTGTCATTTTGGAAGCAATGGATCGAGTAATGGCGGGACTGGATGGTGAGATTGGGAAGTTGGCAGTTCGTATTTTTGAGAAGCAAGGGATTGAATTTCGCACAGGTGCTTTCGTTGAAAGTGCCAAAGTAGTTTCAGGAAAGTGCGTCGTCACTTTGAAAGATGGAGCGGTATTGCATGCCGACCGAGTGCTGTCGTGTGCAGGCCGAGTTCCCAAAACGGGCGATATTGGACTTGAAGCGTTGGGTGTGAAGGTGGATCGTCGTGGCGCCATCGAAGTTGATGCTGATTATCGAACTTCGGTGCCTTCGATTTTTGCGATTGGTGATTGTATTGGTGGCCCGATGTTAGCGCATAAGGCCTCGGAAGAAGGGGTCGCTTGTGTTGAAAAGATGGTCAACGGATACGGTAAAGTTGATTACCACGTAATTCCTGCGATTGTTTACACCAACCCGGAAATCGGTAGTGTTGGTAAGACCGAGGAACAGTTGAAAGAGGAAGGTATCGAATACAAGAAGGGAATGTGCCCTTACGGTGCAAACGGTCGGGCTCGGGCTTTAGGTGATATCGAAGGTCGCGTCAAAATATTAGCGGATGCGAAAACCGACCGGTTATTAGGGGTTCATGCGATTGGCAATCGTGCAGGTGACCTAATTGCGGAAGCTGCCGTGGCCATGAGTTTTTCATCCAGCGCTGAAGACTTGGCTCGTTGCATTCATGCTCATCCAACCTTGTCGGAAATCGTCAAGGAAGCAGCACTGGCGGTTCATGGGGAAGCGATTCACACTTAATTTTCCCGAGGTCGAGTCAGCGGAATGCCGTTGTGTGGTTGTCCCTGTTTTAGTTTGAGTGTTTCGTCTGGCAATGTTTGATTGTCCATTCACACGGCGCTTGGCCCCTTAGTAGGTGGGTGTAGTTGGATGACTTGATCCACTGGCATGATGAAGATCTTTCCGTCTTCGATATTGCCTTGGTACTGAGTCCGAGCCATCTGCAAAATGGTATCAACGGTCTTGTCTAGGAAGTCGTCGTTGACGACGACTTCTAGGACGACTTTTCGAAGCACCTGAGTTTCGTAGCCGACACCGCGATATAGCATCGCAGGATGGTCATCGTCGATGAATGTCTGTCCGTCGCAAACGGTCATGCGGTGGACATTGATTTGGGCTAGCGCATCGTATACGGCTTGAAGTTTTGTCGGCTGAATTACGGCGATGACCATTTTCATGGGCGAATCGTTTCGATTGGTAAGGGTGCGGATAGGGAAACAGGTGGCGATTTACACCTAGAAACAAATTTGTCGGGGCCACTGGGGTACCGTTCGTAAAGCCTGTGAAGAAAGTGCAATGAATTCTGAACTGTTGGCCATACTTAGTCAATTTGGCTTAACTGCACTGGAGCGGGCAGGTAGTATCCAACCTTTGCAGAATCGGCAAGGATTTTCGGGTGCAAGGCTTTGGCGTGTTTGTACAGCAGGTCAGATGTTGTCTTCACCAGAGGGTCGCGGTCACGACTGGTGTTTGCGATCTTGGCCAACCTCGCACCCATCGGTGCAACGACTAATTTGGATGCACGCTTGTCTTGAACGCGCGGCAGAACATTTGTCCTTCATCACCCTGCCCTTAGCGGTCGTAATACCGGAGGCTAATTTGGGGCAGGCTTCGGGAATCGATTTTCTGGGTGCCGAAGTGAATCTGCTGGCGCCCAACGTCAATCCCCTGCGTTTTGCCCAAGTCGATGGGGTCTTGTGGCAAGTGGAACCGTGGGCGAAGGGATCGAACGACTTTCTGGCCGACCCTAATCTTCGTCGGCTAGAGAGTGTGATGACCGGGTTGGCAGCACTACATGAGGTTTGGCGGCAATCGCCTGAGGTGGTCAGTGGCAGTGGTTTTATCGAACCCGTGGTGTTTTGCGGCAGCCCGTTGGGGCCTTCACCGGGTATTTTGAAACGCCTAGAAGAGCTGAAGACGTGGCATAAATTAGTGCCCAGTTTGCTGCTTAATGTAGCGTCGGGTGTCAAGCAAACGCTGGGTGATTCAGATGCTGGGCAGGTATGGTTGGACCTTGCCAGGGAGGTGTTGGGCTATTGGAATGAGCATGCCGCCAGTATCCAGAGACAATTGCAGCAAGCGTCTGGGATGAGCGTCGCTCTGGGGCCGGTTTTAGCGGATGTCTGGAGCGATCACTTATTCTTTGAAGGTGATCGATTAGTTCAAATTATTGATTATGGGGCCATGCGTCACGATTGTGTCGCGGCAGATTTGTCTCGGTCCGTAGGCAGTTTGTTGGGTGATGACCTTGAAAAGCGATCCGCTGCGTTGGGCAGCTATCAGTCGATTCGCGAGTTGTCGCGTGAGGAGTTGGTGCTCTTGGACGCGTTTGATCGAAGCACGCGACTTTGTGGTCCAATGAACTGGTTGAAGTGGCTTTTCGTAGAACACCGTTTGAGTCCAACTAACGATATCTTTGTCCGGGTCTGTCGTTTAGTCAGAGGCGAGGCCTACTAAGCGAAAATCCCATCGCATCGGCTTTCACCAACAGGACGGGATCGATATCTAGGACTGCGTTGCGGATACTTCGTTTTCAGGTCATCGCCGATTAGATGAATCGCCAAGTTAAGGGATACTTGTACCATTGACCGTCGGCGGCCTTCAATGCAGCGTAGATCGGCATCAACAGGCTAGCTAGTGCGGCCAAAATAAAGGTGATGAAACCCACGCCGATCAAGCACAATGGAATGGAGATCAGCATCCATAGGATGCATGAAATCTGAAAGTTCATGGCTTCGCGTCCATGATGATCCGCGAACGCAGATTCATCTTTCTTCAATAGCCAGACAATCATTGGTCCCAAAAAGAAACCTGCCACTGGTAGGATGCTCCAACCCAAGTACACGCCCAAGTGGCAAAACGTTGCGAAGGTGCGTTCATTGGAAGCTGAATCGCCTTGACCGTAACCAGATGGGGCTGCTGCAGATTGGGCATTGGGATTTTGTCCTTGAGATCCTGCCCAGAATTGCTCCGCCCACGGACCTTGTTGTGAACTGTCGTAGGGTTGATTGTGTTGGTGACCCATGATTAATTGACTTTCTGGCCAAAGCGAAAAGCTTGATAAATTTTGGTGGCCTCATACCAGCCTTCGAAATTCCCGACCGTTTTCAAGTGATTTGCTCCCTATTCGGTGCGAATCGAACTGGTTCACGGCTTGATGCGAGGAATGTCTATTCGCCGCTGAAGCTGAAATCTTGCCAATTCATTTCTAGAAAATCTTACTGGATCGCTCGACGGGCATTCTGCAACATTTTCGGCCCTGAAAGTGGGAGAACCGGACAGATCGCCTGTGACTGGTCCGTTGCCGCAACGATTCTTACATCGTTTGAAGCGGAAAATTTTTCTACTTGCCTCCCCCCACGCTGGAGGTCGATGTTATTTTATCTTGACCCGGAATATCGAAGTGAAGATGCGGTTTTCGATGTTGCGATGCCTGTCATAAAAGAACAATCTGATGGGGAAAATCCAAGTCAGTCCATTGCCCGGCGGCGTATGCATTCTGGGGCCGTAGGATCATCGTAGCCGGTTCTACCAAAAAATAGGGAGCATGCGAAGCCAAAGCAGTTTGAATACCAAGTTCCAACTCGGGAGATTTTTCACGAGAGGCCCGAAATGATTTTCGCGGTAACGCAAATAACGATCTAACTGAAATACAATTCTTCTTGGTGGACGCTGATAAGCAAGCAGTGGAATAGGTTCGCGATTGAATCTTCTTATCTAGCGGCCAATTTTCGCTCAAGCAGATCTCTGGCGACGTCCAAGCAAGTAGACTGATCATTGTCAAAATCAATCGCGATGAAAAAGGCGGCTTGCCGTTTTCGATTACGCCTTTCAGCGTGCTGATGATATAGGTGCCGCCCTGCTTGATGTGCTGTTCCGTTTTTGTACCGATAGGAATTTCTGCAGAGATCATTTGGTATTCAATACCGTCGGCAACCTCGTTCAATTCGTGCGTCACTTGGTAAATCAGATCATCGAAGTTTGTGAACTTAAACGTGGTTGCGTAGACAAAAGGAGGTTGGAAATCTAATACCTCGCCGACCACACCGGTATACTTTCCATCTTTGGATCGCATTCGCATTCGCATTCGCATTCGCATTCGCATCGGAGCGCCAGGGCCCAAGGTGGTTGTCTCCAGAATCGAATTGAAATCGAATTGAAAAAGAAGGGTTGCAGCTTTCCCGTCTGGCTTAGTGTTTTCCAGACGACTTCAATCGGTGCGTTGATGATCACCTGGTGCGACTGTTTGCTTGTCTATGCATGTCAGTATTCCTGAATCATTTGACTAGATAATTAATTGACCACCGTCGGCTTTGATGAAGCCCATATTCGATCGGGTGTCGTTAAGACTTGATCCGCCGATTTAGAATGGTATCCAGAGTTTCTGCTTAATTAGGCAGTTGGAACTTCAATCGACATCGTCTGGGGGTAATGACAACCCGAGCGGCAAGTAGAAATTTGTGCAGGCCTTTTGGGATTACTTTGTTGAGCAAATATATTTTTAGAATTTGGCAAACCGAATCGGATCAGGTGCGACCCAGATGGGAAAGCAAGTGGAGTACAAATGCAACGAACAACCAAAGAGATTGAACAGGAGTTGCTGGTGCTGCAGGCACAATCGGGGGATCGGAAGGCTCTACATAAGATCGTCGAGTGTTGGCATCCTCGCCTGTTGCGTCACGCTTTATTCCTAACAAAACGCAGTGAAGTTGCCGCCGAAGCAGTTCAAGACGCTTGGATATCGGTGATCAAGAGCCTGCGGCAGTTGCGAGACCCGGCGTCATTCAAGGCGTGGGTTTTTCGAATTGTTCAAAACCGAGCGATGGATCTGATGCGTCGCGAATCACGAAAACGCAGTGCGTTGGTGAATATGGTTAATCAGTCGGCGGTGGCGGAAACGCGACCACGAAACGAAAAGGCTTTCGATTCAAATACTTTGCGGGCCGCAATTGAAAGCTTAACTTCGGAACTTCAGAACGTGTTGCGTCTGTACTACACCGAAGAAATGTCGGTAAAAGAAGTATCGCATGTGATAGGAATTGCCGAAGGAACGGTCAAGCATCGATTGTTTCGAGCACGTCAGCAATTAAAGACACTTTTGACTATTGAGGAGCAGGATGATGAAAGAGAAAGAGATTGATAGCTTGATTCGCGACGCATTGTCGGAAAAAGAAACCGAACAGTTTGACGCGATGAATATCGAACCGTCGATATTTCAATTGGCAATGAAGACGTTTCAAGGTCGAAACCGTTGGGTTACCGCGATTGCCGTCTTTGCGTCCTTGTTGTTTATCGGGACAGGCGCCTATTCAGGTCGGGTCTTTTTTGAAACACCACCAGGTGACGTCAAGACCTTGATCGTTTGGGCTGCGGCGTTCTTCTTTAGTCTTATCGCGGTATCGATGATGAAAATCTGGTCGTGGATGGAAATTGAAAAATACTCGACGGTCCGAGAGATCAAGCGATTGGAATTGCAGGTGGCTCTTTTGTCACAATCGATTCGTCAAAACCAGGAAACGACAAACGCCAGCAAGTGATAGAGACCCGTTTATCCGTTGGCAGTGACTTTCGGGACCAAGCGAAACGCTGGCAGTACTTAAGCGTGGTAGACTTGATCAGGTCTGTTTGATTTCCTAATTTTCATGAATGTCAAGCAAGGTGATACGGTCGTGTCTATCGCTTTATCGAAAGACATGTCTAAAAGTTTACCCGGTATGATGGAAGAAGTTGCATTGTCTTTGGGTGATATGAGTACGGGCGTCGTTTCGCTTGGTTAGCGGACAAGAGTCTGTTTTTAGGATTTAACTTTATGGTTCCATTGCCAGCAATTTGCACACCGTTGTGGTCGCTTTTAATCGTTACACTTTCCTTGTTGGTTACTGGAACCTTGTTGGTTGCTGGCACCTTGTTTGCCGACGAAGGGGCGACACCCTGGTCCAATCATATTCGAAGTATCGTTGTTAAGGCGGTTCCGGTAATCGTTGAAAGCGGCGAAGATTGGATGGCACAAAAAGATTATCTTTCGTGTCACCGAGTTTCGTTTACGGTCTGGTCTTTGAATCGGGCAGCGGAGAACGGAGTCTCTATTGATTTCCAGAATGCGGCGGAAACCAGTGACTGGGCTACAGACTGGAAGAACATTGCGAATCCAAAGAATCGTCAAGACGCACAACGAGAACAGACGTTGTCTGGCGAATCTGACACGGCGGCCCAATTGCTAATCGGCCGACCTCGCTTGAGTGCCGACAAGCAGGCGCCTGAATGGATCGCGATCTACGAAGATTCATTGATTTCTGGCCAGCAAGCGGATGGATCATGGAATGCGGCAGGTCAACTTCCATTGCGAAAGCGTCCTGTTGCTGAAACTCGTGAAGTGACCACCATGTGGTCACTAATTGCCCTGGCCACCACTTCGAAAACCAATATTGTTCACAAAGATTACTTTGCCAAAGCGTCAAAGTCGTTGGATTCTGGGTTGCAGGGGCAGTCAACCGAATGGCGGGCGACAAAGCTGCTCCTGGCCAAGGCGATTGGTGATGCCACAGCGGTCCGACGGTGGAAAGCAGCGCTGCTGGAGGTGCAAATGAAGAGGGTGGTTGGGGTTGGTTGGTTCAGGACGACAGTAATGCGTTGGGCACTGGCATCGCCCTGTTTGCCCTCGGTCGCATGGGCGTGAAGGCAGCACAACCGTATGTGGACTTACACCGCTGTCGAGTGTTTGCCCTCGGTCGCATGGGCGTGAAGGCAGAAGATAAGTCTGTGCAAGACGCTGTTGATTTTCTCACCAACAGTCAATCCAACGAAGGGTCGTGGGCTGTCAAAGGGACGAAACAGGCCGCCGGGAATCGCGTCACCGAAACCGCATCGTACTGGGGAACCTGTTGGGTCGTGATCGGGCTAATGGAAATTCTGAACAACGAACCCTAGTCTGTTTCGGCTTCAGCATGCTGGGAACTTGGAAGTTCGCAGTACGCTTTGACAGCGTCCATGTCTTGTTGGACGAAGTTGTCGACCATGCTTATGATCATTGGCGTAACGAAGTGAGCCATCAAAGAATGCGGCTTGGCATCCATTTGCACGTTCATTTTAACTCGGTCGCCATTGATTTCGACTTGAAACGTTGTGTCCCAAAGAGTGCCACCCATGTCCGATACAATACGGATATGTTGACTTTCTACCAGTTGGATCACCTCAAGTTCGGTAGTCGCTTCTTTGCCGTTCAGCAAGCGAGTCTCTAAGAAACGAGTCCCGACGCCATATTTTTGTTCGCTTAGAAATTTTATTTTTGTAATCGAGGGTACGACTTTTTGAAACCGTTCGACGGTTGCAAGAGTCTTGAAAACCAATTCGATTGGAGCGTCGATCGATCTTGTTGAATGAACGATGTAAGCTTTTGGGCCGGCAGTGATCATGCCTACGAAGCCAAATACTGCCCAACCCAGGGCGCTAGATACTGCGAACCCTATTGGATGCGGAATCAGACTTAAGTTAATTACCGTACCCACCGCGAAAAACGCCCAGACAACTAGGCTAGGGGTAAGGCTTCGGTCCGGTGCCAATCGCCTCGCCACAAACGTGCCCGTGAAAAATCCACAGGCCTCGGACGTTAATACGATTAACAGCGCCAAGATCGGAAACGAATTGATCCATTGGGTCATCGCTGCAAGGTTGTTCGTATCTAATCCTTCCGGCATTTTGTAGAACTGTGAATTGATCCATTGAATTGCCGTCATGGCAACACCGCCTGCCACCATTCCGCCAATGACCGCGCCAGTGTGGTGAAGTGTTTTCATTTCCGTCCTTGATTGGAGACTGGGCAAGACTGAATTTATCTTGCTCAAGGGATCGATGTGAATCTGATTTTCTTTAAATAGGTTAATTGATTTTCCAGCTGCGGGGTGCGCGGCTAAGAGCAGCAACCCATGATTCTATGGGTCGCAGTCACGAAGTTACCGTTTCAATAGTTGGAGTAGTCCGCCGGAAATAAGAGTCGAGAGGTTTGCCAATACTTGCGGGGTTGCTAGGCCGCCGGGCGAAGCCAGATAGCGGGGCGTCCAAACGGGGGCGAATTTTTCTTTGTAGCTTCGCAGTCCTTTGAAATTGTAAAAGTGTTCGCCATGCAAGTAAATCAGCGAAGAGACACGATTCCAAGTTGGGCTGAGTCTGCGGGATTCTACTCCAGCCAACGGTGCCATGCCTAGATTAAACCACTGATAACCTTCACTTTTGCCCCACAATAGAAGTTCAGCGAATAGGTATTCCATGACACCATTGGCCGAATCAGGCACGTGTCGCATCAAGTCAATAGACAGCTCTTCTTTGTCAGCTGCGTACCAAAGGTTCGCGAAGGCCAGCAAGCGTTCTTCTTGGTAGACCAATGCAAAATCGTTCCGCATCAAGTAGTCTTCGTCGAAGGAGCCTAGTGAAAACTGTTTTTCACCCACAGATTTTTGCTTCAACCAGGCGTCTGATATTGCTTTGAATTCAGGTAACAGGAGACCGGCTTCGGGTTGCCGGACAATGCGAAACTGTAAGCCCTGGTCGGCGCCTTTTCGTAATGATCGACGTAAGTCTTTTCTGGCGTTACCTTCTAGGCTAAAGTCCGATAAGGGGATTCTTGCGTCTTCGCCAATCTTTACGATAGACAGCCCCATCTCGATGTAGCGGCTAAATTGTTTTTCTTCGACTTGGTAGAACACCGTCAGGACTCCTGCGGCGTCACATGCTTCACGAAATCGCCAAGCGGCATCGTTTCGCGATGACTCGGCACCCACGGGATCACCCATTGCGATCCAGCTTCCACCTTGGCAGCCAAACATCACAAATGCTTTGCGATCCTGGCTGAAGATAAATCGCTTGTCACCCAACAATGCCAAATTCGAATTCGTGGAGCGATCGGTCACGACAATACGCTGGACTTCTTGCAATTGTTCATCGTGGGCAACGTCGGGAGGAGTTGCGCGTGGCCGAAATAATTGCAGTGTTGCCAAAAGTGACAAGACCATCGCAGCGGCAACCAAGCCGCGTAGCGATCTGGGTGCATCTGCATGATAAGCAAAGCTCCACCACAAGTCATCTTGATATTCCACGTGCTGATAAGCAAATAGTACCAGCCAAGTCATTAAGCCAACGACCATCAGCAGCATGGCGATCCAGCCAAGACTGGCAGTTCCTAACCAGAGACGACCGGTCCGGTAAAAGTAAGATCGACATGGTAGTAAGGCTAGGCACAAAAAAGCCAAAATCGCAGCTTCTTCGTAGTCGAAGCCTTTTGCCAGAGAAAAGATCGCTCCAAATCCCAACAGTAGGATCGATAGCCACCAGGCAAGATCAATGCGGCGTTGTAGGCCTCGCGCTAGAATCAGCAACATGGCCCCGGCAACGCTACCCAGGAAATGGGAAATTTCGACCACGGGTAGCGGCAAGAGGTTGCGGACTAAACCCATTCGTCCTTGATCCGATGGCAAAGCACCCGAAGCCAACAATAGGATTCCAGCGATAAAGACCGCTCCGGTGATCAAACGAGGGCCTATCAGATTCGTCCACGTCATTGCTTGTTCGGTTATCAGGCGGGCGGATCTACTGTGCTGCTTTAATGATGCAATTGCAAGGCCGCCAACCGCTAGAATCAGTGGTGCTACATAGTAGATCAAACGAAAAGCTAATAATGACGCAACCAGTTGATGTGAGGCATTGGGTAACATGCCGGTTAGCACAAGTTCAAAAACGCCTAGCCCCCCAGGAACGTGACTTAGGTGACCAATCACAATTGCCAAAATGAAGATTCCCATAAAGGTCGCAAAATCGACGCCGATATTCGCAGGCAACAACACGTACAGTGTGGAAGCGGCGAGTAAAAAGTCGATGGCAGACAGGATGGCTTGAGCGACCGCGATTGGCAGTCTTGGCGGTTGAAGGTTAATGCTAAATAGATGGATCGGCGTTCGGAACCAAAAGCAACTGCCAAACAGCAAAATCGAAATCGCTAACAAGCAGCAACCCAAACCAAGACTATTGGAAATCGGAAGGTGAAATCTTGGTGGAATAGGGAACTGGAATCCAGTGAATAGGATTCCGGCTAAAGTGATCAATCCAATCCAAAATGCGAATGAAATTAAGAAAAGTAAGCGAACCAACTCCTTCGGCTGCATGCCCCACGCGGAGTAAAGTCGAACTCGAATCGGAGTGCCACCCAAGAGGGTGCCCAATGAGTTGGAAAATGCATACGACAGCAGCGAGACAGTCGCAATCTTTTTGCCGCTAATTGGAAACCCGATCGATTTGATGGCCAGCCAGTCATAGCCAATCATCACCAGGTAGTTGAGTGCCGTTAATAAGACTGCTGCCGCAACCCCAATGGAGGATAGGGAACGTACGCTGTCGCCGATCTGTTTTATCGAGTGCCCTTTAAATTCAAAACGCAATAAAACAAAGGCTGCGATAAATACAACGACGGTAATCGTCGGTTGCATCCACGGGGAAATCAGCGTCCACAAACGATAAAGTTTTGGTGGTGTGAAGTTTTGCCGAAAATTGTCTGGGGGTATCATTAAGGCGACCGCAAAAGTGCCAAGGGAAGCATCGGGAATTCAGAGGTTGGGCAAGTTTACTTGCGTCCCAGTTCCTCAAGTAGATCGGTTTGGACTTGTTGAATTTCCAGCAATCGTTGCCATTGATGAGTCAGCAGTAAATCCATTTTGGCATGAAGGTGGCGAATTTCTAATTCTGCCTTTAGGTTCACTCGATAGTCGTTCTCCGCTTGCAAGCGATCTTTTGCCTGTTGCCGGTTTTGGCTCATCATAATCACAGGTGCTTGAATCGCAGCTAAACAAGACAAAACCAAGTTCAGAAGAATGAAAGGGAACACATCAAATGGTTTGCTAAGCAAGCCAATCGAATTGACCATAATCCAAACCAGTAAAATCGTGCCAAACAAGATGATGAATCGCCAACTACCGCCAAACGTTGCGACTTTGTCAGCTAGTTTCTCACCACCCTCTGTGCCAAGATAGCTGAGACAACATTGAAGTTTCTAATTAAGCTTGAGGGCTTGGAGAACTTTGATGTCAGATCCTGGAAAAAAAGCAGATAAAATATCGTCGGAAGTATCGGAACG
>Ga0105050_10002903_pt1 | contig 24119 bp, 30 predicted proteins | sample FRY01_FD_78088 | JGI IMG/M metagenome (GOLD analysis project Ga0105050, IMG submission 78088) | Freshwater microbial communities from Lake Fryxell liftoff mats and glacier meltwater in Antarctica - FRY-01 | ecosystem: Environmental > Aquatic > Freshwater > Ice > Glacier meltwater ...
CCAGCGCCATCGACGGCTGGCAGCATCGCCACGTGCCATGGCACGCCATGCCTAAGGGTGACCTCGTGCGCTGCTGGGGCATCACGCGCAGGCACGACCCATCGACAGGGTTTCCGTCGGGTACTCCCATCCATCATTCTCTAGTGATGCTGCGCGAGAACCTGGAAGGGTACTGGCACGGTCGGGCCGAACTGGTAGTGTGCACGCACGCCACGACATCGGCTGCCGCAGAGGATGCGTTGCGGGATGCGATGGCTGCGGCTGCTGCCATTGGCAAGTCGTTGCCCGACAATCCTTTCGATTCGGTCGGCGGTATTCGTCACGGCGCTATTCCCGTTACCCCCGTTACCCCTGATCCTATCGACCCTGACGACGTGGCGGCAGCGGTGGCGGACGACGTGGCTACCGCAGAGGCTGCGCTAGCAGAAGCGGTCCGCGTGGTTGCTGCCGCTGCCCGTGCCACCGATGAGGAACGGGTGCGCGAAATTGTCGGCGAAATGGTCGGCGCCATGGCGCCTACCGTGCACACTACGACGATTGTCGTCCCCAACCGTCCGACACCTGCCGTTATGGCGGGTGTCGTTCATCCTTCATTTCTAGACCTCGTCACGACCCTTTCGGCAGGGTTCCCCGCGTTCCTGTATGGTCCTCCCGCAACGGGCAAGACTCATGCGGCTATCGCAGCCTGCGAGGCTTTGGGGGTCCGTGTAGGAGGTCTAGTCGGGTGTTCACCCGACATCATGCCATCATCGTTGAAGGGGTTTGTTTCCGCCACTGGCGGTTACGTTTCGTCGGCTTTTCGTGACACCTATGAGAACGGCGGAATCTTTATCGTTGACGAGATTGATAACGCCCCGATGGCGGTGACGATCGGCATCTTGAATACGGTACTGAGTACCGCATTCCTGACATTTCCCGATCGCATTGACCCAGTTTTCAAACATGAGAGTTTCGGGCTAGTAGCGTGTGCCAACACCTTCGGCACGGGTTCGACCGCATCGTTTGATCGTTTCGCGGTAGACCCGTCAACCATGGACCGTTTCGTGCGGCTGGAGTTCGCCTACGATGAAACGGTGGATCTTGCGATTCTTCGGTCCGTTGGTGGTCGTGAAAGCGACGTAGGTCTAGTCATGGACGCCATCGTCAAGATGCGTGGGAACATCGAAACCCACGGCCTACGGTCCTTCGTTACCAATCGTGGCGGGAAAGCGGCGGTTACGTTACTGGGTATGGGCTGGTCTTGGGAAACTGTCCTTGATCGTTGTCTTATGCCAGCGGGGACGACATCCGACCAGCGTCGCCAGATTCTGTCGGGCGTCCAATCATGAATGACACAACATCACCCACACCCACGTCACCTAACCAGAAACGGAAATCAACCATGAACGATTACAAGGTAGAAAAATCGCCAGTCCAGCGCATCACGTTTTATTCTATCGACCAACAATTAGACGCCATAGGCGAGGGGGGTCGAGGGTTAGCAGGGGAGGTGCATGCTGGGCGTCACCTTTCGCAGTATGGCACCGCCACCTATGAGGAGGCTTCGGCGCTCGCTAGAGATGGTTGGTCGGGCGTGCGCAAGCAGGTCGATGGCGTGCTAGATCTCGTTCGCGAGCGTGTATCGTCACGACTGGCGCCCACCTACGACTATCGGCGGGCAGAGGAGGGTTCTAGCGTCAATATGTCGGCCTACATGAATGGCGAGCCAGAATGCATGATTTACCAGCACCCTACGCCTACCCGTAAGGGGTCCAAGGTCGTGAAGGTGCTCTATAACACTGGCGCCCTATGGCATGCTACGGGCGATGGAATGACCCGCAGGGGCATCGCCATGATTGCGATGATTGATACTCTGGAAACGTTGGGCGCTAGGGTTGAACTTTGGGTAGAGTGTTCTGGCGGCAATCAGTCCAACATTAGCGAGTGTGGCACGATCCTCACGAGGATCAAGGAGGCCCACGAGGTTGTGGACGTGAATCGAATCATGTTCGTTCTGGCCAATCCAGCGTGGCATCGGCGGATCAGTTGGAATACGCGGGCACGATTCATGATTGCGGGCCGTCGGTGCGGTTCAAATGTGCTTTCCCGTCCTCTGATGTCTCGGGATGTGGTGGACGCCGACATCGTGGTGGCAGAGTCACACGACAACAACGACCATAGGGGTCGTGATCCCGTGGCATGGATTCTATCGACCTTGAAGGATCTCGGTTTCGAGGTTTCCGACTCGTAGCAGACTCGTAGCAGAATGGTGGGCGGGCGTGGGTTTCTCACGCTCGCCCCTAGTGGGGCTTGACAGCGATAGACCCAGCGAGTACGCTTGGCCTATCGGTGGTAAGCGCCACCGATCACGGTGCCAATCGGTATCGAATCACCAACCATGAATGGATGATCATTATGACCCGTAAAGACTACAACGCAATCGCAGCAAATCTGAAAATTATTGGGGAGCAAGCGTTTTCCGAAACACACTCACACACCTCGCCAGCATGGGTAGCGTTCGAATCGTGCGTCTACGTTATCTCCGCTGGCATGGCCCATGAGAATGGCCGCTTTGATCGGGCCCGCTTCTTGGTGGCTTGCGGTGTGCAATTGTAAATAAATCGTTTGTTAGCGTGATCGGCACGGGTCACCCGTGCCGATAACGGTGCCAATCGGTATCGAATCACCAACCATGAATGGACATGATATGAATGAATCACAGATGATTGACCGCTGGACAATGCCCGCGGTCATCCAGACTCACCAGCCGACCGCCGATTGTGACGGTGAGCCAATGGGTTACCAATGCTCAGAGTGTGAGCAATGGCTTTGCCCTTGCGAGTACGGCTACGGCCATGATTGCGAGGACCAATCATGAATCAAGCCACCGAGTACGCCCAGTGTGCGATTCTCGCCTACGCCAAGTACGGCGTCAATACGTGCACCTCATGTCTGAATGACACCTCATACGGCTCTGGCCGATTCGTAAACCGCGTCCCGTCAGACACCAACGAGATTGACGGTTACATGTGTGAAGAATGCCAGCAGGAGCCGTGTATCAGGTGTGCCGAGCCCACGACCGATTATGTCTACGTCGATCATTTGCTGGTGTGTCCAGATTGTCTAACCGTCGCTGAAATGAAGTCAATCTATGATTGGGAGAATGTGTTATGAATGAATCCGAGGCGTTCGAGTGGGCTTTCTTCTTCGACGTGTGGCTGCGGCTGGGAATATTTCTGATCCCGATCGTTGCGGCGGTGATTGTTGCTGCCATCTGTTTGAATAGGGACCCCCACTAGTAGTGGTATGCACCGCCAGAGCATTGGTCCTAACGCTCTGGCGGTGCGGCCGTTTATTGCCAGCCCCAACCATGACGGCGTGCAACGCACCCACACTAGGGGCCTATGTGCACGCTGTCATGTCTAGACCCCCTTGACATGCGATCACGTCGTCCTGTAGACTAATTTCCATACCAACCACAAACCCCTAGGAGGGGCCATGACAGAAAACAACAACCACAACGAAGACGAAGACTTCACTGTAGAAATGATGTTCGATCTTGCCCGAGTCGATCTCGCTCAGGACGCAATGATCGAAGCGGTCGAAATGATCTCTCACCCAGAGGTGAAAGAGGCGGTCATCGAATCTATCGGTGAGTTCATCGAAGCCTTCATCCGTGGCACCGTGAATGCGCTGGTCTCAGATCTTGATCGACGTGCAGCAATGACCAACGCAAGCCGTAACAACTAGAACCTAGCGTCAGCGGTATCGGCACGGGTTTCGATCCGTGCCGATCGCGGTGTTTCTAGATCACCTAGACTAGACACCATCCAACCATGAACCATGGAGGTTCAATCATGAATGCCAATCAAGGCTTAGCCACATCATCCAGCGGCGGTATTGCGTTCGCTTACAACGCTGACAATGGAGACCCGTACCACCGTCTCGGTACCGCTGTTAGCGGTTACGGCAACATCGACCAGATGTTAGAAGCATCAGGGGCCGACTTTGACGTACAACTGACCGAACTGTGGGTAGTTGACGAGTACGGCGAGATGCTGTCGGTGCCCAACAAGTACGCAACCACAACCTTTGACGTGGCAACCGAGGCCACTAGGGTTCTTGGTGTCGTCGGTAATGGATACGAAATTGAGCAGAACCGTGAGGCTGCCCAATTTGCTTATGATTGCGTCGGGGCCTCTAGCGGTGACGCAATCATCGACACTATGGGTCTGTTGAAGAATGGGTCCGAGTTCTTCACTTATGTCAGGCTTGAACCGTTGGTTCTGGCACCCAGCAACGGAGCAATTGACACTTTGGAGATGGGTCTAGCCATTCGCACGTCTCATGACGGCTCTGTGTCGCTATGCGCGTTCCCGACGGCCACGCGACTGGTGTGCTCGAACAGTGTGATGACCGCTTTCACTACGGCCCAGCGTAACGAGCAGATGGTGAAGGTGCGTCACACGAAGAATAAGGACAACTACAAGTCTGAGGCCATTGACGTGCTTGGCATTTCCAACAAGGTGCGTGATTCATTCATGTCTACCGCCATCGACATGATGGAAACGCCAGCCACGTTCAAGAATGTGATGAAGTGTGCCGACTACTTGTGGCCAGCAGCAACACAAACCGACCCTACCGCTCGGGCTGTCACTGTTGACGAGGCCCGCAAGGACAAGTTGGTGGAGTTGTGGCTGAGTCCTACGAACGCCAAGGGCTTTGGAGAAAACCTGTGGACGGCATGGCAGACCATTGGGGAGTACCTGGATCATCACCGTGGCTTGGACGCCAACAAGCGTGCTTTGGCATCCATGAATCCCGAGTCGTCGGTGACGGCGCAGAAGCAGAAGGCGGCAAGGTTCCTGCTGAGTGTCTGACCCGTCTCGGGCGCTAGGTGAGATGGTTGGCACGGGTTCTCGCCCGTGCCAACCGCATTCCCGTAACCTAATCATGAATCATGAATGGAGAAAGAGATGTTTTGGGTGGTGTTTACCGTAGTGTTTTTGTTGGCCTTCGTTGTTTGGGGGGCAAACCAGTGACCAGACCCGAAGTTGGCGAGCAGGTTGCCGTCAAAGGTGAGCAGGGTAAGGTGTTTACGGTCCGTGGGTTTCGTCAGGAACCCAGCGGAACCGTGGTGTCGCTTTGGGGCGGATCGAAGAATCCGAACGGCCACCAATCATGGCGGTTCATAGAACTACCTAGAATCATTCGCAAGAAACCAACCAGAAAGAGGGTCGTGTGATGCCCAGATTCACAGTCCAGTATTCGTTACTGGAAATAAGGGAAGTGCAAGTGGAAGCAACCTCAGAAGCAGCAGCGATGGCATTAGTAGAATCGCAAGAAGCCTTGTATTCTACAAACCCGCTTTGGCAAAGTGACGTGTGGGTTATTTCGGAGTTCAATAAGGCTCACTGTGTCACCAAGTCGGAGGCCTATTCATGATTGAACCTGTTTTTCAGAAAACCCGCAGCAGCATTCTGGCGTGGGTGGAGTCGCCCATGGACACTCGGGTTGTCAGGTGTTTGAAGATGGCAACCGCCATCGAAGAACTACAAACCCAGATTTGCGATCTTTCAAGAATGCGATCGGAGCAGGTGAAGCAGATGCGTGCCGATGGTGCAACCATTCGGCACATTGCAGGCTTGCTGGGTGTTTCATCCACACGGATTGAACAGATCACAAAGTGACCAAGATTGACAGAAGTCAGACTCGCATATGTATACTGGTGAGCGAAGCGAACTAGACAGCCCAACCAAACCAAGATCAGCCACAAACCTGTGGATGAAGATAGGACCAACCAATGACTAACCAATTAGACAACCTAGCCGATCTTAGTGACGTGAACTTAGACAGGTATCTTGTGTCTGACGATCCATCAACATGGATCGTCCCTAGTTCAATGAACAGGTTTGACTCCGTGTATGAATGGTGGGCTGATCTGATTGAATCAGAGCAGCAACTACCGTTCTCTCATGCGGAGATTGACCGTATGATCTGGCTGGCTACCGAGTACGAGGCGTTGCAAGCCGACTTTGGGGAGGCTGGTGCCGAGTCGGTCCACCATCAATCAAGGATTCGGTCCATTGTTCGTCAGGTTTTGTTGCATGGCATGACCACAAGCCAAGCGGCACGTTTGCTGGGGACTTCTCAGGACCAACTTGTGCGCGAATTATATTGCAACCAAATGTTGAATGACTTCGAGGTCCAGAAGCGGCTGATTGCGGAAGCAGTCATCCGCCAGCGGGGTTCTATGGCCGCTACAACCTCGGCGTCAGGTCTGACCCGAGGTCAGGTCAGTTCTCTCAGCGCGATGCTCGGTGTGAAACCTGTGAATGATTCTGTGACGGGTCCGAAGCCGACTTTGGCACGAGATCTGGCGGTCGCTATGCGGGCGTCAGGTTCAACCAACTTGCAGGTTTCTGCCCATCTAGCCAGCATTGGTTACGACATTATTCCTGCCACGATCTCTCAATGGTGGCACCGTTCCCAAAAAGAGGAGAAGAACTAATGCCAGGAATCCAGATTGAACAGGTTGACGGGCTGACGGTTTACACACTCAGCCAATCATGGATCAATTCATTCATGAATTGCCCAGAACAGGCACGGCTGGAAATGAACGGGCTGCTGCCACGCAAAGAGTCTGACGCCACGGCGATAGGCACAGCGTTGCACTCGGCAATCGAGGACATTTTGAAAACTCGGTCCAGTCAAAAGTCTAGCCGCGAGTTGGGGGTCGCCAAACTGCAAGAACTTATTGCTGGCCCAACTTTCCAATGGGTGCAGATCAAAACGGAAGAAACAGCAATCAAAACTTTCGACCGCGTGTTCGATACATGGATGCACGAGATCTTCCCGCAACTACCGACCACTAAGTTTGTCGAATACGAGTTCGACGTGGTTCTGGATCGAACCGATACACGCTTGATTCGACTCAAGGGTGCTATGGACTTTGTGGATGAGTTCGGGGACATCTGGGACTGGAAAACGTCAAACAGGCCCTACGAGCAATGGCAGGTTGACCGATTCAAGATTCAGCCAACCGCATACACATTGGGGCTGAGTCTCAGCACCACACCCGACCAGTTCGAGTTCGGTGACGAAATGACCTTTCACTATGCGGTCATGTTCAAGTCAAAACCTGAATCGTCGATTCATACAACAACAAGAAATGCAGGCCAATGGAACTGGTTGGTACACCAATGCAAAACAATCATCGACATGGTTGAAGCAGACCTAAAGACGTGGCCCATGAATGACCAGCACGCACTATGTTCACCCACATGGTGTACGGCATGGGACTCATGTAAGGGTCTGCACGTTGACAGCACGAACTAGGCACCTACACTAACGGAACCGACACAACGCCTACGGAGGCAACCATGGAAGAACCCAACATCAGCCAACTGACAGGAACGGTAACTTTCTCACGAAAAGTGTCTGTTCGCCCGTACGAGACTGCCGATGCAAGCATCGCAGTCCAATTCCAGATCCCCACGTCAGGCACAGCCGACGAGCAGCGGACACAACTACTCGGCAACGCCCGAGCAGCATTCTTCGCAGCCAAAGCAATAGTGTTTGAAGAACTCGGACTGGAGTTCTCCGTCGAAGAAGGCGGCGTCATCCGTGAAGTGCTGGCGAAGGCTCTCGGTCGTGTGACTGAGGTCGCTGCGAACGATTCATTCCCAGAGTTCGCACCCACACTCCAGATCGTCCCGTCAGTAGTGGCGTCAGCAACAATGACAGCAGCGCCATTCGCAGCGGACACCCAAGACAAGGCTGAACGTACCGCCAACAAACGGTGGGCTACGGCTCGTATCCTGTCAAACCCAGAGGAATGGTGGGATAACCGCGACAATAAGCGGAACCCGAAGGCACCCGATTACAAGCACAAGGACACAGGCATGGGAGTCTGGTTGTAATGACCAGCCCCAAGGCCAACAACGCCTTGGACGCATTGGTGTACGTTGACCGTCTGGAGGAACTATTTCTCCAGACGGTCCCGTATTTCCCGTCCAATAGAGAACGCAAAATAGCCGTCGAACGATTCATGGAAACAACTTTCTGGCTGAATCAATCATTACTAGGTGAGGACCAACCATGACCGTTGAAACACAAATGCCATCGCTACTGGGGATGGATGACGTTATCGCGTCCATTGCAGAGCGCCGACGTAACGCAGTATCCGCTGTGGCTGAAGAAGCAGAACGCAAATACCAGTATGTGCGTCCGCTGACCACGGCGGCGGACGGGCTGATCGACTACGCCCAAAACCCTGAAGGCCGATTCATGCTTGGCATCCGAGACATCGACGCCATGACCCGAGGGTTCGGTCGCGGCGAACTGATCTATGTGACAGGACGAGCGCACTCAGGAAAAACGCAGGTAGTTCTGAATGCAATAGCCAACAATCCCAGCAAGCGGGTTCTGTTGTTCACACCCGACGAAGTATCTGAACTAGTACTGAGCAAACTGATCTCCATGCACTACAACATCAATGCAGAAGAAGTCGAAGCCGAGATCAAGAACGGAAACCAAAAAACGATCGACATGGTGAAACGTGCGGCAGCGCACGACTTCAAAAACCTGTTGGTCATAGACGACTCACTAACACTAGGCCAGATGAGCCGAGCATTTGACGAAGCCCAAGACTGGTGGGGCGAATCCGCAGACTTGGTTGTAATTGACTTTCTTGAACTAATCCCAGGCGAGGAAGGGGCTGACGGGGTGGTCTCCAAATCTCAAGCACTAAAAAGGTGGACCAAAGCAGCCAACGTGCCCGTTGTTTGCCTACACCAAGCATCACGATCGTCAGGTGTACGAGGGAAAGCACACGGAATGAGTGCAATGCGCTACGGTGGCGAAACCGAAGCAATCATGGTTCTGGAAGTTTACCGCAAACTTGAAGATGAATCGTTAGACCAATTTGATCGCACGAGACACCAAAACAGTCTGACCGTCAACCTTGCCAAAAACAAACGACCACCCTCCAAAAAAGGTGAAGTTGACCTGTTCATTCATCCCGACACAGGCCAGATCCGCCCAATGCGCGACGAGGACATGTACGTTTCAGGGACTCCCATCCAAACGGCTGAACAGGCCATGATGATTCTGAACGCTTAGAGGTGAACCATGATTGACGACAAACACACCATGGTGTTTGCCCGACTATTTCGAGGTCGCACCGACGTTTACGGCACCGAAGAAGGCTCCTGTGAGCGTGTGGGCCACGAAGAAGCGCACCGCTACCCAGAGCGCATACTCCAACACCTAGAAGGCGTGCAACCAATGGGTGTTTACCCCATGGTCTACCACCCCATCGAAGGCACATGGACTGTGAACTGGGGTTGCGTTGACTTTGACGAAGGCGACGACGCCTCATTCATTCATGCGCTGAACCTGAAAACCGTTCTGGAAGCATTCGGAATTATCGGGTTCATTGAACGCAGCCGCTCCAAAGGGTACCATGTTTGGGTGTTCGCATCACAAGAAATACCAGCCAAACTTATGCGGGAAGCATTATTGGCAGGCTGCCAGATGGTTCAAGCACCCACCAAAGAGATAAATCCAAAACAGGCTGTCATGGAACCCAATCAAGTCGGCAACTATGTGCGCCTCCCTTATGTGCATGAATGGGTTACCACTCATCGCCGCTGCATGGTGGACGAGGACGGTTGGCCTATAAGTCTGGAAACATTTACGGAGATCGCTTACCCTCAGCGGGTAACGATCGAAGAACTAGAACCACTAGCGGCAATGTTCGAGCAACCCAAAGCGGTTTCGTTCACACAAAACGCTGCAACCTCCAACGGCACAGACCTACCAGACACACGATTCATGAATGCAACCGCATTCATGACATGGCGTGACGGACCATTTGACGGAAAAGACCGCTCATCAACATTATGGAAGTTGGCGTCGGAACTGCAACTGAGTGGGTATGGTGCGGACGAAACATTACTACTGGTCTGCGACGCCGACATCCGTTGGGGAAAACATATGGCCAGAAACGATCTGGCTGGGTTGCAAAAGATGGTTGACAAAATCTATTTGCGGACGCTGATCCAATGATCTACAAGTTTATAGCGGAAGGCAAACCTGCCGTCAAGCAGCGCCCAAGAATGACCCGACGAGGAAGGGCGTACACCCCTCAGGCCACACATGACGCAGAACAAGCACTAGCAGCCCAGTATGACGGGCCAATCTTCGAGAAACATGTCCATGTCGAAATCCGATACTCCAAAGATCATCAGGCTGTTGTGATTGAAGAACTGGATGCAACGGTCATCAAATCACTCAGGGGAGACATTGATAACTATGTTAAACTGACATTGGACGCATTGAACGGTGTTGCATGGACTGACGATTCAATCGTCAAGTCCATTTACGTCTACTTCGATCAGGAAGAAACCTCATGACATCATTCAAGGACAGATCGTTCAGCCAACGGTTCGGCGCAATGGGCGACGAAGCAGAAGGCAAGTTTGAAGAACGCCACGAAGGTAAGTTTGTTCGGTACGGACTAAACAGGCCACCAATTTCTATGGCAATGCTGCCACCAATGCTCAGGTACACACCAGACTACCTAACATCACACGGGCTGATTGAGGTTCAGGGTGTCGGCAAAGATCGAAAATTAAAACTGAAAATAGACAAAGCGTTGTCTTTACAGCAGTGGCATCAAACATTCAAACTGACATTCTTTGTTTGGGACTCCACAAAACTGGACAGCATTTACATCCCGTGGGACGAACTTTACCCCGTTCTACCAAAAATGCCGATCGAAATGTTCCCAGAAGGGAAACCCTACTGGTCAATTGACATCGACGAACACATCTGGGATGCACCCAGTGTCGGCTGACCCAGAATCACGGGCCTATCTGCGGCACGAAATCAGTGAAGGCACCTCATGGCGACCATCCTACGACCGCCCGTCAACACCGATAGAAGCACTAATGATTGCAGGACCACACGAAACACCAAAAATTTCCACGGTTGAACTGTTGGCAGCACGAGAAATAATAGTTGACGCATTTGACACAATACTCACGGAGGAAGAAAAATGGATAATCAACGCGACAGTTATAGAGAAACTGTCGGTGAGGACGGTAGCGGCCCAGATTGGAGCAGCAAAGACCACAGTTTGCAGGATTCGGGATCGTGGGCTGACAAAATTGCGGAAACAATTAGAGAACAATCAGGTCATCCAATCCGCAATCGAGGATCTAAACCTGTGAATGAAATTGGTGTTATCCACGTCAAACCGCTATCCAAGTTTCATGAATGTTTACAGGCCATGGGCGAACTACATGACCGCAAACAAGCCGACTACGGCAGTAGCACAGACCCGTTTGCAAACGTGAGAGCAGCAGAAAACTTTGGGTTAGAACCCTGGGTTGGGGGGGCCATCCGTATGGGAGACAAAATGCGCAGGCTGGAAGCCGCAGCACGAGGACAAAATTTACAGAACGAATCGGTAGAAGATTCACTGATGGACATGGCCGTTTACGCAATCATCTCGCTAATACTTTACAAGGAGACACATGGATAATTACACAGAAAAAAACGATGTCCTACTGGAAGCATTGGGGGACGCAGGAATCAGTCTAGATGTTGGCCAAATCTTACAGGCGCGACTGGACCTGATTGTTGCGGTTCTTGTTGGCACAGGAATAATCACAGAAGATGAGTTCAGTTTTGTTTGGGAAGCCAAACTGAACGACCTGTTGGAAGCCACACTTGAAATGGTTAACTCTCAGGCGACGATCCTGAATACAGAAGCACACCATGAATGAAGATCCACTAGAACAGATACTTGGCAAAAAGTTGTACGAAGAACTAAACAATCTGGACGAGTCGGTAACCCGAGCAAAGTTCCTGATTGAAGGCATCGACGAAGCCACACTGCACGGCATGATAGACACCGAGTACGGTGCCTACATGCCGTTCAACGGGAAACTTGCGTTAGACCTACTAGGGGCGTTGCACCACGCAGCCACAAAGGGGTGCACAAACTGTGAAACATTTGTCATGAGGTTTGCAGGGAACGTGATTGGCAACATGTGGGTTGACATTTTAACAGAGGAAGGGCTGATACAAGATGAACAAACAGGGATGGAAACGTAGGTTTGTGTACTGGCACGCAAAAGCACGAACATTAGAAACAGAACTCCTTATTGAGCAGATCAAAAACCGCCACCTACTACAACAGAACAAGCAACTTGCAGGATGGTTAATGTCAGAATGGGTGCACGTTTACACCAGTAAAGTTGAAGAAGTAGACAAACTGTTAGAACCATACTTTGGGGGCTCGGATGTTTGGGAAGAATAAGTTTTACAAATGGTACGAGACTGGCCTAAAGCATGGCTGGTGTTCTCGTGTTGTCTGTGAACGTCACGAAGGTTTACCTTGGACGGAAGAAGAAGCGGCAGACTGGTCGGATGGCTCCGACTTTTGCGTTTTTGCTGTGCGAGTCTACGGACGGAAGGAAACATTAAGATGACAAACAAATCCATGATGCGCGTGTGGGGAATGACCTTAGTTGGTTTGACTGTCTGCCTGCTGCTATTACTGATAGCAGACAATGTGGACGCCCCACAAATAGAACCCGAGCCGAACGTCACCAAAATGGTCGGCACAATCACGACCATCCCAACCACAACCACAACCACAACCACAACCATTTCCGCACCGACCACAACCGTCCACACACACCCGATACGGGAAACCGTAACACCAGAAACATTCTTGACCTGTATACGTCACATCGAATCACGCGGCAACTATCAGGCCGTCTCCGCCAGCGGCACCTTCATGGGTGCCTACCAGTTCTACCAAGACGGCTGGAACACGTTCGCCGCCAAAGTTACCCCCGAGCACGTCGGTGTACCGCCCCACTTGGCGCCAGACCACATACAAGACAGTGTTGCTTTGGCCGCCTATAATGAGTTGGGAACGAAACCATGGAACGGTGCCTGTGGATGAAACACCAGTGGTGGACAACGATCGGATGGAGTTGGGCGGGGTTCATGTTGTCCGCATCCTTGAGGCGGACGGCACTCTGTCCCTGGAGGTGAACACGGAGGGCGATATTGCGCCGTGGGAAGTGATCGGGATGTTACGAGTAGCGCTCGGGTGGGAAATTGATGCTTACCCTTTACCTGACGACGACGACATTTAGGAGAACCAATGACTGACCCAACATCGCCACATTTAGGAGAACCAATGACTGATAGCAGAACCTAAAACGTTGACAAACAAGCACGTTTCGGGTACCCTAAATACACACAACGTGTTTGATTCACAAATAACATTGAACAGCAACCTCCCATACTAAAGGTTAATTACTAACCTTGAATAGGAACGGTCATGCAGATAACCCCCACACACCCTCACAAATCGCCCGTTCGAGCGTCAAACCGCACGATCGGTCACATGTCCGACAGATCGGACAAAGTGACCTCAGACCTCATTCACCACAGTCTCGCGCACATGTCAACAATTCCTGACATATCAAGGGTTACGGCACATAATGTTAGCATTTCAGGGCAATAGTCCGTGCCGTTAGCATGTTCGCTAACACAGCAAACACCACCAAACCGCGCAATAGATATCCACAGGCTATACCTCACCAAATCGTACATACTCACTGGCAAAGTGAAGTATACAAAAACACTAGAGTGGCCTATATCTTGTTAGACTACCGACAGGTAAACTACTTGTGATGCATCAAACGGCAACCGAAACAAACTTATCAAGTAGGTCAAAGATTACTGGTTAACCCCCATTTAGGTCCAATACTGGCAGAACTTTACCTGCACCAGTAGACTGTTGACATTATCTCGTTACGACAACCTCGGGGAGACCCAGATGAACTCGATCCACCACAACATCGAAGACGCGCTAAATGACGACCATGAATGTTCGATTTGTACCGCCAACCTGAACCAAATGTTTGACGGTTCTGTGGCTGAAATAGGTGAGAACGTCTCTTATTCGGACGCAGACATTGATCTGGTAGCAGCCAACATTGCGGCCTTCTTAACGGCAGAAGGCGTTTACAAGACCGAAGTTGTCATCTACAACAACGCCTGCAACCAGTACGATGCCGAATACGGCAAAGCCGTAGCAGCCACATCAGCGTTAGAGGCAGCCTACAGGGATGCTTGTAACAGGTTTGATGATGCCACAGACCTGTTCGAACAGGTCAAATCGGACCTACTGGAATCTCAATGATCCTGTCAGGCGGAATCAGACGTGTCGGTACCGCGTTAGGATCAACAAACTCGTACTCGTCATCATCGTCAACCTCAGGTTCAGGCGGGCGTACTGGCAGTAGGATTGTCACCATTGCCCCCTGTGTTGACCTGTGACAGCGGTACAGGAATCTTAGTGTAAAGTGCCACACTTACCTGATCGTTGACCTTGCGGGAAGCCACAACAACCACAGCGGCAGTAATGACGGCGGTCAAGGCTGCACCTTGATCGCCCGTGATGGTTGCCCACCCAAAAGCGTTCACAAGCAAAATAACGGCCTGAACTAAACCGATGATTGCACCCGCAATACCAGTAACTCTGCTAGTGCTAGAGGTACCCATTATTCGACCCTCCAAGCACGCCAATTACCGCCCTTGGCAGCCTGAGTGCGATATGTGGTACCACTTGGCCCCCAAGCAACAACATCAACACGGCCATCAGCATTAGTAGTAGCAGCAATACCGTCAACCGCAAACGGTTGACCGTCATTCAACGGAGCCCACTTGCCAAACCCACCGTTCACAACACCCTGGCCGCGATGAACAACCTGACCCAAATACAGACCAAACTGAACTATCCGACCATCAACAGTCGTAAAAGCATACAATTTCTTTGCACCTCCACTAGAAACATTACCGCCAGCATGACGGTGAATCGAATCAATCAACAACTTGCCCAACGCCAACCGTTCAGGATGATACTCCCAAGCGTCCGAACGATCATTTTGAATAGCCCCATGATTACATAAACCAGGCCCAGACAAAACACCCTCGTTAATCCAATGGGCAGACGCAAACGGGTCAATCCCGTTACGAACCCAAAAGGCCACAATCGCTTCGCCCGCACGGTCAATAGCAGCCCGCGTAGCAGGCTGCGAGGGGTCCAACATGGCGGAACGGGCTGCAATGGCCACACTGAAAGTGCGGTTATTGTAACCCTCAGTTGCCACACTGAACGCGGCATAACTATCAGGCATCATGTTAACAGTCGAATCCTCGTCAACAATAACATGATACGATCCAGGATCTAGACGCCTAGAAATGAACCCTGCCGTGTTCTCTGCTGACATCAAATCTTGGATGCTTTCGGTGGTGTGAACTACAACACCACCCGTCATCGGGGTGTTACGAACCGTCCAAAACTGTCGGGACCGCGGCGGGTTATCAATAAGAAAGAAACTCATACCATTAGCCAGGAATGTCCCGCCGCGACTGGGTGACCCGCTTTTCGGCCTTCAGGTGGTCCAGTTCGTGGGAACTGGCCCACAAACCCAAACTGTCCACCCGAGTATCTATACGATCAATTTTGGTGTCAATACCACCAATTTGACCGCTAAGGTGCGTCAACAGAGCCGAGTTCTGGTTGTGTTGATCCGTATTACGGTCATCCAACCCTGTTAAAGCCTGACGGTGTGATCTCACAACCGCCCAAGCACCCAAACCTGCCGTCACACACGCAACCGCAACAGGCACAACAGCAAACTCGAAAATCCTAAGAAACGTGACCATCAACTCGCCCCAGAACCGTTAGCGCTGGCCATGCGTGACAAAATTGCGGCCCAATCGGTGCCACCACTATTTACATTAGTGTACGGTGAATTAGCATTCAGACCACCCTTGGGTTGCAGCAGCGTCAAGAACGGGCGTTTGTCTGTAGCGGAAGGTTTACGGCTTGTAATAATCTGCTTTTTCCAATACGAATAGCCGCCATAACCCAACTTTTGCAGATTTTCCGCCATCTCATCCACACTCTTTTGACGTTTCATTATCTCACCAGTCTTATCGCTAACGGTGTTGGCACGCAAACCCAAACCTAACAGGGTGTTTACCACGGTCAACGGCAGACGATCTTGATGTTTGGGTTCGTTGGGCAGCAACCTGCGGGCGCGGCCCATAAACGGCAAAAACTGTTCCAACACATACAGGTGCTTATCCTCAGCAACCAGCGTGCCCTCTTCATTTCTAGTGGCAAACCCTAGTGCTTCCATGGCTGCACCTAAACCAACAGCATTATAGGCAATCGGAACCTGGACTTTACCCAAGAACGGGGCGGACTTACCGAAGAACAATTTGGTGTCCATAACACTCTCAATGGGTGTTTTAATGATTGGGTTGATCTGGCTTAACAGTTCGTTCCAATTGCCCAAAACATTCAAATCTTTGATTGGCATGTCAGGCAGAACGTACATTTGTCCGCCAGGAATTGACCAAGGCAAACGGATACTGAGTCGATCTGTCATCCAACTCGGAACTATTTCTTCACCATCACTAACAGCCTCAATGGTGTCACGGGCCTGGGCGTAACGCGCGAACGCCTTGGGGTTCTTGAACACCAGTTCCATCTGTGTCGGAAGGTTTTTCCTAAACCAAGTATAAAACGGACTGATCCGTTTCATCCATTGTGTTTCAAAGTTATTCAAATCTGAGTAATCAAAATGTGCTTGAAAGACAAGATCGTAAATGCCTTCGGCACCACGACCCTTTGCCGCGGCGTCCATCGCTGCGGTACCACGCAACACACGTTCCATTTCACGGTTTACATTGTAAGTAACGCGGTTCACTGGCGTGTCCGCAATCATTGTTAATGGCCCACGCTTACTGCGCGAACCAGTAACAGCCTTCAGGTCTGCCATCAGGTTTTCAACCTGACCGCCCAACTCAAGAACACCAGAGAAATGAACCTGCTTATAGTAATCACGTACAGCCACATCAACAATCTCATCTAAAGCGCCCTGAACGCCAAGACCATTCTTTAAACCGTTACGGAACGCCCTGTCAGCGCTTAAAAATTGGGCGGTTCTTCCAGCATCAACACCCTTAGCCCAGTTCATAAAGAGGCCAGAGTAACCGTTTCGGGCAATAAAACCAGGGGTTGCAACAGCCCACGACTTGAAGATACGTGTAAACTTGTCAAAATATTCCAAAAACTTTGGGATCGAATCAGGCTGAGTGACCCTGGTCATGAAAGCCACAGCATCATCAATGCCTTGCGGCGACATGGATGAAGAAGAAATACTGTTAAAACCTTTACGCACAATGTACCGATTTGCTTCACTAGCGGCACCGCTATGCAAAAACTTGACATACTCTGCTTCATCTAACGTACTACCCAACCGCATGACAGCCTCGGCCTCAGCGTCCAAAGCAAACTGGATGCTACGTTCGGCCCGTTCAGCCTCATCCCATTGCAGTTTACTGGCATCAGCCAAATTGTTCCACGCCGTATCGGTCTGATTTGCTTGCAAAGCCGCCTTCCGCTTTTGCATTGAAGCCAACTTTTGTGACAAAGCATCAATGGCAACACCGTGCTGATTGGCCTGCTCGCTAAGAACAGCAGCCTTCTTACCTGCAATAGTGTTAGCCCGCTTGCCAGCCGAAACCTCTTTTTGAAGTTCGCCAATGCGACGCTGAGCGGCAGCAGTAACCTTACGGGTCTGTACCACGGTCGGAACCACCGCAGGTTCCGCCCCCAACGCAACAACAGCAGCAGCCTTAGTAGTGCTAGCCTGAACAACACGTTGAACCATAGCAGGATCAGCAGCATTAGCATGAATAGCAGCAACAGCCTGAGAATCAGGCCCAACTTTCAGGATGGCAGGCTGAACAGACTTTGCCACCTGCGGATCCATGCCCAACTCTTTAGTGATCTGCTTGATAACATTATGAACATCAAAGTTATCAACAGCATTTAACAGGCGCTCAGATTGTGCGGCAGTAATGCCCTTGGTGGAAGCACCGAAACGCATTGCAATTTGGGTTTGTTCAGACTTTAGAACGGCATTAGTGGTGTTCCCTGACGCAATCCTGTAATCCGCATGGTACTTCATGTATGCAGGATCTTTTTCAGGAGCAGCACGAAGCCCCTCAGGCACCCAAGACTTAGCCGTCAGACGGTCCGCCAAGGCCCGTTGGGCACGATCCCAAGCCAAAGCCTCAGCCTGCGCCGCATCAAAAGCGGCAGCAGCACGAACATCAACATCCTTAACAATCTTCTCAATGTTAACAACAGCCGTCATCTCGTCGTCAGCATCAACCCACGACCGCAACGTGGTCTTTGGGTTCTGCACACCGCTACGCTTGGCGCGGTTGATTGCTTTCACTTCCTTACGGATTTCAGCAATCCTAGAATTGATTGTTACTTCAACCTGACCGCGAACGGCAGAAGAATCATCCACATACTGCAAAGTGGCGGCCTCCCACTCGGGGCTATAACCCGTCGCTGGCGGATCATAAGACGGTACGGGTTCTAAAGAACGCAAACGGGTTTGGTGGCTCAACATTTCGCCACGAAGCAGATCGCCCACATCGTTTTGAGCGTTAAGCATCATCCGTTCAGCATTAGCAACCTGCTCAGGATTAGCACCCAGTTCAAGAATCATACGGTGAGCCTCAGACGCCTCATCGTAAGCGTTCTGACGGGCAATCAGTTCCCCAACATTCTCGGGACGCACATTGTACGTGCGCTCCAGAGCGTTAACAGCCTGCTGACGTTCCGCACCAATCGTCGCCAACGCTTCTTCCCGTGTGGCTGAAACTGTGACAGGACGCACCTCGGGTGCGTAACGGCTACCACTAGCCCGATACTCGGGCGAAACAAACGGGTTCTTCTCAATGTAGGCGGCAAGATCCGCTTTAGCCTTTTCGACCTTAACAGTAGCCTTACGAACTTCAGGGCCTTCACCTTTGAGACGAGGGTTCTTAGATGCAGCAACCTCGCGTCGATAAATTAAATCTTCCAGATTACTTTTAGCGGCATCCAATGTGCGTTCGCGGTTGATTCGTCCACCAATTTGTTCAACAGATTCTTGCCCAACCTTGGGGGCATCAAAAATGGTTTCAACGCCACCCTTGGTGAATCGGGCTTGGTTTGGTCCCATTGTTTGTTGCAACTTGGGTAACGGTTGAATCGGGTCAACTATAGGTAAGACCGTAGGATCAACAGCCCCAACCATCACGGGATCAACCGCATTGGGGTCCAGAACGCCCTGTAAGGCGTTCGGGGCCGCAGGATCGACAACACCAGCCACCCCAGCGATATTCGGGTCAACAGCCCCAGCGGGATTAGCAGCAACGTACTTGTCTAACTTCATCTGAGCCACACGAAGGCGCTGCGCAGCCTGATCTATCTCGGACTGAGGAACCCCTGGTTCCCGCTTCAAGGAATCAAGTTGGAAAGTTTCGTCACGAACCCTGGATTGAAGATTCTTCAACTCCAAGGTCGCCGCAGGATCAGCGGCACGCACCGCAGTAGGTTCAGGGATAACAGCAGCATTTGGATCGACAACACCAGCAACAGCATTCGGGCCACTAGCAGCAAGGTTCTGTGCGGCCTGAGCGCCCTTCTGACGGATCGTGCCACTAGCAGCGATCCGTGCCATCTCCGCTTCCGCATCAGCAACAGCAATCTTCCCCGACGCAACCTTCTCGGTCAAAGAATCAATCTGGCCCATCAGCCCAGCATGTTCCGACTGTGCTTCCAACAGTGCAGCCCGATACTGCTGAGCCTTCGGGGAATCCTTGGGGGTTTTAGAAAGAACGTCCTGTAGTTCTTGGATGCGTTGACCCAAACGGAAGTTTGAATCCGCAATGTTACCAGCAGCCTCAGATTGGGCCATAAGCGACCCGATGCGGGCTTCACCCTTAGCGTCAGCGGCAGCCCACAACTTCTTCAAAGACTTATCAATCTTCTTCTGAGCGGCAACACCGCTCTTTGGGTAATCCTTAAGAAGAACATCGAATCGTTCGTCACCGACAGGTCGGTTCCGCAAATAGGCGGCAGAAACTTCCTCACCATACAGTTTAGAATAATCGTTCAACGCCCGCTCTTGACCCTTAAGATAATCCAGATCAAACAGGTCAAACCCGTTTTTCTGGTTATACAAGGCATTGGCTTGCTCGCGTGCACCCAAACCGCCCTTGTCGGGGGCGAACCTTCGCACCCGAACCTGCGACTCAGGAACCGTAACCCATTTGGCTTTACCCTTTTTGGTGACAGACTTAATCCGCACCATAGGTTCAGCCACATTCGGATTATCAACAATACGGCTCAAGCCAGCAGCCTGTTCTGCGGCGGCAGTAGCCGCCTTGTCACGGCCCAACCCGACACCAAGAACCTCAACGGTATTGCCGTTCTTGTCAATAATTTCGATGCGTGTAGTCCACTCGGATGGGTGACGGATCGTTTCACCCATAAAGACTCGGCCAGGTTCAACATTACGGATCTGTTCAGGACCAACCTTGGCGTTACCGCGCGACTGACCGCCAACAACACCAGTACGGGCTTCTTCCGTTAGAACAGACTGTTGATGCAAATCGACATCGTTTCGATATAAAGGTTGCATCTGGTCTGCATTAACGCCCAATACCTCAAGTTGCGAACCACCCAACGACTGTGCGCTGGGTTTCCATGCCGCATCAAACGCAAGAACCTTCTGAACTAAACCAGGAGCAACCGCTTCAACCTCAGCAATAGCAGCCTTATTGCCGCCCATCGCCTTACCTAAAGTAACAGAATCAACACCGCTAGAAGTGACCTCATCAAGAATCGGTTTGAAAGCGGAACCACGATCCATCTTAAATAGACCCTCACCACCACGCTGAACGCGTCCAGCATTCAACCTATTGCGGTACGCCAGCGCCTCAGGTGTGGACTCTGCATTTAAAATGGCACGCTTGAGACCGCCTTCACCGCCACCACTGGCACCACCGACAGCCTCAGCCAACCCCTTGGAGGCTTTAATTCTGTTCAAAGTGTTGGAAGCCCCAGCAGAAATCTTTGTGACAGCCGCGGGACGACCAAGATAAAGTTGCTTAGCCCCCCCTTTCGGGGTAATGCCGATACGCTGAGCAATAGGCCCCGTGCCAGGCACAGTCCAATACAAACCGCCCTTAAGATCATCAACACCAATCTGCTTACCAATCCAAGCCAAATCTTGGCTAGAAATACCGCCAATGCCACCCTTACCTTTGCGGGTCAGATCGCCAGCAAAATCGGCCAAACGTGCTGCATCCTTCATCTTTGATGGAGTACCAACGGCCCTAGCGGCCATCGCAGCATTCTCAGCCTTAAGACTCAGGCCAGCAGCATTACCCAAACCAGCAAGTTTAGCGCTAGGGGCCAAATATGTCAGAGGGTCAAGAGCAATACTAGCGCCAAGACCGATAACAATTTTACTTACAGGATCAAGTTTTTTAAACCAATCTTGAGTAGCAAAAATCTCGGTCGGGTTGACATTATCCCGAACATCTTTCAGGAAGTTTCTTTTAGGATCAGCGACCCTAGCAACAGCAGCAGTAGTAACACTAAGGGGTTTATTGGCAACATTCAAAACACGATCAATAAAAGACTCCGACTTTGACGGCAACGTCTTAGACGTAGCCGAACCCTTATAGCCCAACGGTGCATTAGACTGATTGATTGCTGTTACCGACTGTGCCAACTTGGTTTGAGCCGACTTCAAATAGTCGTCAGGAGACTTGTTGCCCCCGCCGCCACCGCCAAAAGCCTGAAAAAGAATCGCCAACTGCTGATCGCTCATCTTCCGCAGCGGACGGCCATTGGCGGACCCCGTAAGGGGTCCGCCTTTACGAAGCCCACCCTTGGCGGAGATTCGTTTTAAAGTATCAGGGCTAATAGTGGTTTTTGCCACTATCGGGGTCCAACCAACTGCGCGTAGGCCTCAGGGCTTAGACCCATCATTCCACTAGCCAAACCAGCAGGATCTTTCTTGGCAGCAGCATTCATCAAACTATCCATATTGCGCCAGTCCGTGCCACCACCCTGGTACTCATCAAAGGCCTGAGAGTATTTTAGATACTTCAAAGCCTGATCCAAGGCGTCGTCGCCGCCACCACCACCACCGCCGCCACCGCCGCCGCCGCCAGAGCGGATACTGGCAACAGTTTGGTCACGGTTGGCCTGGATGGAGTTCAAAACCTGATTGTAATTGTTTTCCAAAGTGGTCTGACCACCCTGTTGAACCATCTGACCAGAGTTCTGCGCCCCACGCTGATTCTCAGCCATAATCTGAGACATCCGTGTGGCTGCGGCCTGCTGAAAGTCGCCTGTTTGTTGGCTGGTGTTTTGAATGTTCTGGCCTTGAGCGCGCAACGCCTCTGCGTTGCCGCCACTAAGTTCATTAGAAGTAGCCAACTGCTGCGATGTCGCCTGAGTGTTCGCCAAAGATTCAGCCACACGCCTAGAGACCTCCTGCTGGATCATAGCAGCACCCTGCTGATAGGTTGCATCGTTCTGACCGATAGCGGTCTGATATTGTGCGCCCAAACTGTTGATGGCCCCACGGGAAACGTCACGGTTCTGGTTTAAAGAACCCAACTGGCGTTGGTATGTCGCCTCAGCGTCAGCCACAAGTTGCTGGATACTGGGGCCGCTATATCCGCCGCCACCACCACCACCACCAAAAATAGCGCCGCTTGCCATGGTCAAAAGGAATTCCTCCTTGGTCATCGGTAGGTTTGCTATTCTTTTTGCTTCTACTGCCGCCCGATGAGCGACCGCACTATCCGAGTTATAATCGCGGTACAGCAATGCGTCATTTAATCTGTTAGCGTCAATGCCATTCTGCTTTATATCCCGCTGTCTTTGTTCCTCCCTCCTTTTGTTATTGCCAAAAAACAGGCCCTCTGATATTTTGTCCCACCAACTAGCCATTATTGTGCTCCCCTAAGTTGAGCGGCCAAAGCCGAATTGGCCGCATTACGTTCAGCAATGATCTGTTCCTGCGAGAAATTACGAATCATCTCCATGTCACCCTGGGTGGTGTTATAGCCACCCATTTGACGGTTATACATCCGTTGCATATCAGCCAAAGATTGCTGATAATTCATTTGCTGATTCTCGCGGGCAGCCTTCATCATACCCGAGTTCAAAATGCCACGCCTCGCAAAAGGTGAAGCCAAAGCACGATAGTTGAACCCGTAACCGCGCTGAGCCTCAGCATTCTTCAAACCAAAATCTTGGGTCGAATACTGTTTTTGGGTCGTCAAATTAGACGTACCCCGATTGAAAGCAAGGTTCGTCTGTCGAGAACGCAAATCGTATTGCGCTATAGCCTCAGGGCCAAGATAATTTGTTACGGTCATTACTATTAGACCCCCATTGTCCCGTTATGCGGCTTCATACGAAAAGTTGATGCGGTAGTGACGACCGTTTATAAAGTTGTAAGAACTAGACGAAACTCTGACTCCCACCGCAGCGGCCATGTCTAAACCACCGCGAGCATTACCGTCATTCAGGCCAACAATAACCCCAATGTTGAAGGAGTCAATTGTTAGTGTCCCCAAAATCTGGCCCCCCGAGTTTCTCACCGCCACAGGCAAACTGAAACGGTAATCGCCCGAACCTACCGCAACACCTGTGTTACCGCAGATGATGATTGCGTGCCCGTAAACGCTTTTGCCAATCTGAACATAACGACCTGAAGCAATCGAAAAACCGCCAGTACCGCGTGTCGGATTAGCAGCAGCAGCGGTCATAACAGGGGTGTACGAAGACCATGATTTAGCAGTAGCAACGCCAGCGCTCGTAACAGTAACATCACCACTGATCTTCCCAAACAGGTATGTTGCCAGACGTGACATCAAACTTTTGCGATTAGCGGCCTGTGAAGCGTCGTACATTGCGAACACGTCAGCATCAACCAAAGCCTGACCTGTTTCGGTCAAAGCGTTCGTGTCCAAATTACCCGTCGCACCCGTCGAACCCGTTGGACCCGTAGCGCCTGTCAAACCCGTTGGACCCGTCGAACCCGTTGAACCTGTCAAACCCGTTGGACCCGTCGAACCCGTTGAACCCGTCAAACCCGTTGGGCCCGTCGAACCCGTTGAACCCGTCAAACCCGTTGGGCCCGTCGAACCCGTTGAAC
>Ga0105050_10002908_pt1 | contig 24086 bp, 31 predicted proteins | sample FRY01_FD_78088 | JGI IMG/M metagenome (GOLD analysis project Ga0105050, IMG submission 78088) | Freshwater microbial communities from Lake Fryxell liftoff mats and glacier meltwater in Antarctica - FRY-01 | ecosystem: Environmental > Aquatic > Freshwater > Ice > Glacier meltwater ...
CGGTTTCCACCTCAGCATCTACCACGGTTTCCACCTCAGCATCTACCACGGTTTCCACCTCAGCATCTACCACGGTTTCCACCTCAGCATCTACCACGGTTTCCACCTCAGCATCTACCACGGGTTCCACCTCAGCATCTACCACGGTTTCCACCTCAGCATCTACCACGGGTTCTACAGCTTCAGTGACCTTATCTGCATCTTCCGTAGGTAGATCCAATACGGCTGGTTGTGTAACCTCATCGCGGCTTACAACGCGCAGGCGAGACTGGTGATATTTGTTACGTCCGAATTGTGCTTGGTTGCTCATAATGTGTATCAGTTATACCAGATGATGCCCTGCCTTAATCCCAAGTGCAAGTCTTAACCTGTGCGCGTCTACGTGCAGCAAAACACCTCAAACATAACACCTCCCTCAAATTGACTAGCCACGAACCTGAGTAGGCCCTCTTTGGAAGTAATAGCCCTATTGGGACCCCACGCCATAGTTATAGTATGAAGATCGGAATTTCTGCATCCATCCGCGTTCACGGGCCAGAGGAAAGCAACACCACTCTTATCGGGTATGGTTATTCCACCATCTGATACATCGCTCCAAACGTCTCGACAAAGAGATTCCGAAGATGGATCCATATGAGGAAAGAATCGTTTTTTGAACTCATCTCGTCCAATTTGACTAATGCCGATATATGAAGCTTCACTCATCTTGGTAAAACTATATTCTCCGTCTGATGTTGATACTTGCCACCTCGGTCTCCATAGCTCGTACCACAAGTTTTACCCTGTAGAAACAAAACTTGTACTACTCCCTCGTTTGCGTACATGCGACAATCAGACGAACTAGAGTTAGAGAACTCAAGAGTCAGGTGCCCAGACCAGCCAGGTTCTGCTGGAGTAGTATTAGCTATAATACCACACCTGGCGTAAGTCGACTTACCAAGACATATACCTACTATGTCTCTAGGCATGTCTAGTTTCTCTACAGCAACACCCAGCCCGTAACTTAGAGCTGGTAGAACGAAGTAGCTACCATGTATGTCTGTGCGAATTTTAACTGACTCTAGAGCATTAGAACTAAAGTTCTTAGGATCCACGACAACACCAGGTTCCCGGCGGAATATTTTAAACTCCTTAGGGCTTAACCTTAAATCGTATCCGTAAGATGATACACCGTACGACATACATCTCGCATGCATATCGTTTCCTATCTCCATCCGACTTACACTTCTTGTAGTGAACGGAGTTATCATACCAGCGTCAGCTAGATCATAGATTTGATTGTCATTAAGAATCATGCTCCACCTCCTCCTCATCGTCCTGGTCGTCCCATTCCCACATTCCTGTGTCAGCGTTGATTCTGTAATTTTCCCTTTCATCGCCTATTACGGTCAGTGCAAAGTCGATGTGGTCCTCTATATCAAACGAGTCAACGCATATACCTTCGTTGTAAAGGTTGCGACCACAGTTATTACCGATGTCCTCGTCCGCCCATGAGTGTAGAATGGGATGATCTGGGAACTTTGCGGATAACGCCTTTATTACGTTGTGTGGAGCAGACCAGGCAGTATTGAATCTCAGTTTATCACTGTCTTCTAATGAAGTACCGTAAGCATTCCATTTGGTATCCCAGTTACTTACGGACCACTCATACCAGGATGGGAAACCATGTTCTCTAATATTTCGAACCATCTGAACGAATGTTTCAAATTCATCATGACTAAATGCTAACGCTCCACCATTACTCAAGTCCCTGCCCACACTAGATATTGTAAGATTAATAAGAATGTCCGGTATTGCGGGTGTTCGAAGTTTACCGCAAACAAGATTTGCGAGGTGTTGGCATTTACTGTCTGCGGAAACATGCAGACAGGCGGGCATTGGAATCAGAATATTAAAGTCTACCTCATCCAATTCTGGATTAATAATGAACTTAATTACTTCCTCAGGTGCTTCTATAATGTTTGTTACGTGATTTGGCATTTTATGTGACGACTGTGCCGTCTGGTTTGCTGTATACTATATCTGCTGTGCATGTGATAACTTTACCGTCTTCGACAACAAACATACCTAGGTCGTCGTATTCCTCTCCGCTCCACTTTATGACACCCTCAGTATCGTATCCTGCTGGTTTTAGAATATCATTCACCAATGTACACAACCACTCTTCGGCGTAATAAGCTTTTCCACCTTCATCATCAAAGATGCTGTAATTAATATCCGATATCCACTTCATTATCTTCCAGTTGCACCACCCCGCAGGTAGGGGTTTAACCTTAATGGCGTGTGCTTTGCAGAACTCCTTTAAACTATCAATTTTCGAGTCTTGTACGACCTCCATAAGCAACTCAGCGTTACGGTCTGTCATATCAGAAACAATGCTTATCTGGCCTTCAAAAAGTGTGTTATATCCCATTTTGTTTTGTGTAAATGTAGATAGGGCGGGTCGCCACTAACGACCCGCCCTATTTGCTATTAAATTGTGCAGGCTCCGCCTACACAGGCGAAGTCTCCAGCGAGCGTCGTATTATCCTCCATTTCGTATCGGAAGAATTTCTCCCATTCCACTACAGGGAAATCCTTAACCAGTTTGTTATACTGAGTTTTAGTAATTTCCTGCATAGGGGCCAGTGGGTAAACTCGACCACTTCGAGGCAGGAAGCTAAGACCACCTACGATATCCCAGTTAGTCAGTACCCAGTTGCCCACCTCCAGCCACTCTTCGGGGCTGACGTTGATAGTCACCGAAGGGTTATGATCGGTCCAGTGCTGCTTAAAGCGAGCCCACATATCCAATTGAGCAAGTGCAGTAGTACGTGACTCCAGAGTCTCTATGCCGTTAGTGTTAACAACCGCGCTGCATATGACAGCTCCATCAGGAGCCTTCATAGGAAACGCGAACACCCATACTCGGGGATTGGATATGTCGGTCTCATCGTAGTCCGGGCAGTGTGGTACACCTTGATCGATTAGGAACTGGGACATAGGATCGATAGCGTTAACTCTTACATGTCTCTTCATATAAGGAGCTACCCACCCAGTTACCGCGTGTCCGCAATTCAGGAATACACCGCTGTTACCGCCAGGTTTGATGCAGGTGACGGCGGCGCTCTTGTTGATCTTCAGGATGTCAGCCCACTCGGCGTTCACCTCGATCGAGTGTTCCCGAAGCTCATTCAGCAATACACCACCCTCGTCATCTCGGATGAGGGGGCAGTCAATAGCGCCAGCCAGGTCTACACCAAGCAAGCACTCCTCCTCACAGTTATCAATCCACTCCTTAGAGATGTAATGAAAATCCGTGAGCATCGACTGAAGCGTTCCGAATATAGTTGCGCTGCGTACCTTGCGACGAAGTGTTGCCACTGTGTCTTCTGGTCTGCATACGGCGATGGACAAGTTACAGAATTGCTTAGATCTCAACACAATTTCACCGCACTGATTTGTTAACTGACTGGTTATCAACGACTTAGAGTGTTTATTTAGACCGGAGAACCCGCCCACACACAACGTATGGGTCTCGTCAACCGTGCCATTATACACATCCTCTCGTCCGCAATACTCCACCGATACCACCCGATGATTGATCAGCAAAGCTGATTCCTTCAGGTCTTTCCAGGTCCTAAATGGCGCGCCCTCCCGGTTCATCTCGATTGTTACACCGACAGACTTACAACCAGCTTGCCATTCCTTCTTCTGCGGAGCACGACCCAACTTCACCTTCAGGTCGTTGAACACGTCACACTGCTGTGTCTGGAACTTCTCCCGACGTGAATCAAACGACGCCTGCTGCTTCTCCAGTCGGTCCTTGTGAACCTCGGGATTGTTGGCATTAGCCATTTTAAGACCACAGGAAATAGAGCAGTTGGCCTGCTCACGTTTACCCCAAGCTATCTCAAACTTCGCATCGCAACACTCGCATCGTCGAGTAACAATGGGGTAATAGTCACCATCATGGCGCACAGAATCATAATCTGAGTCGTTGGCCAAGCGCCACTTATCTACGTTATCCGCAGCATGCAGCGTGTCGTGAGACTTCTTAGTCATGACTTCCAAGTTATCCGGGCTATTGTTTAACCCGCATCTGTCTTTATGATGAACACCCTCACCCTTCTTGACTTTACCATATTGGTGTTCCGCTATAAGGCGATGCTCTGATCTGAACTTACCAGGTTTTTCCCCGGTATAAACCCAGCGATAATCCTGAGATCTAACCTTATTCAACCATGGCATCCTCTCATTGAAATTCTCCACCGAAGTGTGAATCACAATAAACGAGTCGCCACTAACTAGGTCCTGCGTTTCCACCGTGCGCCCATCTCTCAACGGCCACTTATGGTTAGGAGTACACCTGATAGTATTACCATCATCCAGTGTGATCTTCATGATCGCCTTATCACGGCCCGTCAGACGTGGATTGCGCATGGTCCTGATAGCAACAGCATCATCGACTATCGTGTATACAGGAACATCACCACCCTCTTCAGCCAGCTGCTTAAATGGCACATGACCTCTCCCATCAGCTACCGCCACAAGAGTATCACCTGTGAAGCATGGATTAGTTCCGAACGTCTTATATTTGCGATGCTTGGGTATGTTGTCGCGCATAGACCCCCTGTTGAATATACCCCTTTCACCGCTACCGGATTTAGCTAACGCCAACCACTCCTCCATAAAAATCAGAGGGTCAGGTTTACTCTCATAAACCGCGCTGTTATTAGCCATAGTGCGTTGTGAATTGGTCATCCAAAACTCACCCTTCTTAGCGTCTCTCATATCCGCATCCTCCAACGATGATAGGCTTATCATAGCGGCCCTGCGAACTCCTCCCACTTGGACTATCTTGCCTATCTTACAGGCAATGTCGTGCACATCCACAGTACGGAGTCTTTTGCGCTGTCGAGAAAGGACACGTTCCTTTGTGAAGTCCAACAACTCCTTTAGAGGGGCGGGTCCCGAAGCGCGACCTCCCTTGATCTTCAGGATGGCCCCAGAGGGTCTGATCTTGCTGTAGTTGAATGCGACATCCCTACCGTCAAACCAAGCTTCCAGACCTATTCTGAGAGCCTCACACCAACCTTCCGTGGAGTCCGGGATAGTATGTTTGATTGGATCGGCCTTCTTCTGTCTTTTGACCTTTGGGAGATCCTCCACGTATTCGTATTCCACTGTGAATCCCAGACCTGTTCCCTGCATTAGCACATATAGAATCTCCGAGAAGTCACGGATCTTCTGGATGGAACAGTAGGCACAATTAAACACTGCTATGTTTTCTCGTTCTGCTGGAGGTCCGGCCATCTGTACAGTACGCATAGATGGAAAGGCATGCATGCCCAAAAGATCTTCTCTCAGTTCAGACCATGTTTCCTTGGGAACGTGCTTGCTCCTCTTAGTAGACTGCCCCTTGAAGAAGTTGATTACGCGATCCACGGTTTCGACCCATGTTTCACGTCTGCCCTTATCATCTAGAAAACGGCTGTACTTGTTCAGATGCTGAAACATCTGCAAATCAGTCGGCAGGTGTCTTTGGCTCTCTTTAAATTTAGCCCTATCCTCTTCGGAAATGATTTCCTTGTCCCTCTGATGCTCCCGCATCTTTCTGAACAATACATACTGCTCTCCAGTTTTACCGTAGCCATTGGAATACAGCATCTCGACAACAAAGTCTTGTATCTGTTCCACGGTCACAGTTTTGTTCGTGCGCTTAAAAGCTAGTTCCTTAGCCTGATCTGCAATGGCTGCGACAAGAACCCACTTGTTCTTGTTCGTAATCTTTTCACCAGTGTCATCGAAAGATTTAGATAGAGCGCTGAGTATTCTGGACGGGTCGAATTCGACCTTGTCTCTCCCATCTCTTTTCTGAACTAGAATTTCATCCCAGAGTGTTTTATTGATTATAGAGGGCGTACTTATTTTGGAAGGTGCCATTGTTTTTTGTATAATAGTTGATTGTCGATGAAACCGACGGAGGTGAACTCTAAGAGTGAACCTCCGTCGGCGTCAACGGTGTTAGTTCTTAAATCCTACTTTCGTTCGTAACCTACTAAGCGTTAACGCCTTTTGTAATAGAATTATCTGTCACTACGACGAATACAGGATCTTTGTGTTTGTAAACCAGATGTTGATCCTTGAACAGGCTCCGACTAGCCACTTGGAAAGTCTCTCCTATTGAAGCCACTGGTTGTTTCTTACCTGATCTTGAAGCATTAAAGTCCTTAGCCACTTCCACGAGTTGCTTAGATACTTCCCCTACGCCGATCCTATCCTCGTCGTACTGAATAGCCCACCCGGTAAACTCTGTACCCGCTGGGATTTTACCCTCCGGGTCAGAGATCACCACCGCGTAGGGTTTAACAGTACGCGACACGGGTGGTGCCTTATTCTCTTCAACCAAGGTTCGAACCTTGGATAGAATCGCTTCGATCTTACATGGAGTAAGACCTGCTTCCTGACTCTTGAGAGCCTCTTCTAATAGCTCAATGTTTAATTTTGTCATAATTTTAACCTAGATTGGTTTGTGTTAGTCTCATAAGCAATCGTCCCATTCAATAATGTTTACATCTCCATCGGCTATACCGAGACAGAATAAACTAGATAAGGGATATGCTTCTTCTCCCCATGCCTCCGAACATCGTCTCATAACTATAACTCGAGCGTCGCCCGCACTGTTAGCATACGCGCTTTCAATATAGGTCGTACCAACTCCTCCTATTTCCCTTACAAAAACTGTGTAAGGTCTAGTAGCACTCACTTAGTAACACGGTCGTTGTTGTTCCATTGATTCATGTCTAGGAACCAGACCATGGCCTGCGGGGTTATAACCGAATTAGCACTGTCGTCCAATTTACGTATACCATCTCCCACTTCAACAGGAGGCTCCAGTCGTTTACCATATTCATTCACAAGAGCCTCGTATCTTTTGTGAAAATATGGAGTCACCAGGAATCCTTTAACTCCCTTACCAGTAGAGCCTTCCGGGTAAGTTGATAGGATTCCGCTGTTCTGTTTGTCGCCATCCCACGAAGCCTCCCGGCTAACGTTGTTTCTTACTTGTGGTGGCCCTACTGCCTTGTCAATCGTATTACATCCTGAGAAAAGAATAACCGCCAGAGTAATGAGTGTTTTCATTTTATTGTAATAATTCTTCGTCGTCGTCGAGGTCATCGTCATAAGTATTTTCCAATGACATAAACAACTCTTCGCTTGGTGTCTCTTTCTTATTCTGCCAATCCTTGTAACCAAAGGTTGTCTTACCTTCGGAAACGTCGGATTGCCATCTCTCAAATTCTTTTCGTGATGATGTATCTTTTCGTTCGTGCTCTATACGCTGCATATCAGCTATAGCATCATCACATCTGTCCGTCATATGACGAGCCATCATCTCCCTAAGCTTGTGCAGTTTAGGGGCGAGCGTTTCTTTCTCGTAGGAGCTTCCCTTGTCGTTGATCATATCGATCACATGGATCGTATCTCCCAACATTCGAACATCATCTATGTAGTCTGTACTAACAGTAGGCAACTCCTCTTCAGACTCTCTACGAGCTTCGGCTAGAAAACTGGCATCCGATGGTCCTAGAAGCATTGGAGAATCCACTGCAGGCATCAACTTGGCATCCATAGGACTGCCGCGAGGAACATACACGGATGCTTCCCCTGTTTCGCTGAGCCTGTGATGCAGTGCGTGTTTGAAGTGCGCCCAATAAGCCTCAGGTACGCCTGCTGCTCTTAACATTTTGTCTATATTATCCATATCCTGTAAATCTTTTACCATCTTCTGTGGAAAGAGTCCAAATACTATCGCACGATTCCTCATTATCCAGGTAACTAGTGGGCAATGTACCTATACCCCCAGCTCCCCAATACTTACCCCAAGAGTTCGTGAAGAAGAACTTATTCTTGTCGTAACCAAATATACAAACCGCATGTGCATAAGATTGCCTATTCAAGACCCATTCTGGAACGTTACCGTTGTAATGAAACTTTGGATCTTCCATAATGCAGTAAGGAATATTTATACCAGCCACAAGAGGGTATCCTGTATACAGCAACTTCTGAATGGTGGGAATATCACCGAGCTCTATGCGTCGGTAACCATTTATACGGTAACGACATCTTAGAAACCTTGGTGGCTTCTCTCTAAAATCTCTCTCCCCGGGGAATGACCTGTCGTATAACGCGCCCTTCTTGTGTAGCGTTTTAAAACACTGTCTAAGATTGATACCTGTGTCCCTAGGTGTTAAACCCAAACTGTCCCTGGAATGCCAGTATAGATCGCTTACACTTATGATCTTAGGTTTCTTACCTGACTGACCAGTCAGCATAGATATCATGTTTCGGATGGCCCAAGGTCCACATGTACTATACTTCTGTTCTCCAATAGCTGGAATTCCTCTTATTACGCACAGTGCAGTTCTTGGTAGCCCGCGTGTCTTGATCTTAAAGTCCCTCTTATCGATACCGTCTTTAGTAAGATCATGTTGAGATACAAAATTATTTATAGACATAGATTTGATAGGTAAACAAAAAGTAGCAGGGTGAAAGGTGGACCTGGCCCCGGATGTACCGGAGCCAGGTGTCCGCTCTAGGCGGGTAGTCCTCTAGTGAAGAATGTCTCCACAATTGTGAGGAGTTTGTCCAGCAGCCCCTTTCGCTGTGTGGTCTCTAATAGAGACTCACGAGGACGTTGCTCCAGTGCCGGGAAGAAATCTGTATCCTCCCCAAGTTTGTCGTATGCTTTGGCCCACACCTCACGAAACTCAACGCCTTCGCGCAAAGCCATCCACTGCACTAGCCTGCGGATCCGCGCTCTCACAACAGGCTCCTGCGATTTCAGACTTTCCACGCATGCATGAGTGGACTCGTCTAGAACGTGCCCCGTTGTCATTTTCTCCGTTACCTCCGCCAACTTCTTGTAACCATCGCTGATAGTCTTGTGAGCATCAACGAATTGTAGGTATAACTGACTTGAATTATCTTTCATTGTTTTGCCGTTTCTTTAGGTAATAGGGGTTGCCAACATCGCCTCTACGACGGCGGGAATGGCGGCGGCGTAGAGATCCTTACCCTCCGCCTTCGCCCGTGCTGCGAACTCCTCCGGTGTCCCCAGGAAACATCCAGCACGGACAAGAGCGCCATCAGCGTGCTGGATGAGGGTGATCTGTCTCCCGGAGCCTGATACATTCGCAAGGGTGAGGAATCTCACCACCTCGACTCCCTCCCAGATGCAGCCGTCGTCTAGGGCACACCCGTCGCCCAGCGTGCATCCTTTGCCCAGTCTACACTCGTTGCCCAGCTTGCACCCTTCGCCCAGCGTGCACCAGTCGCCCAGCTCACACTCGGTGCCCAGATTGCACCAGTTTCCGATTTCGGAGTGGGCGGGGATTACAGTCCCCGACGGGATTTCGGAGTTAGCGGGGACAATCCATCACCCTTCTGCGTTTGTTTTGTAGTTTGTTTTCATTGGTTGCATGTCATTGTTTTGCGGTTTCTTTAGTCAACAGGACTCTCCTGGTGTAGGTCCCTTCGTAATATCTTACTTTTTCTTCTGCCATAATGCTCAATTTGGTTGCTCGTTATCCTCTTGCTCACGTTGGCTTTCGACCCACTCCCAGTATCCGATGTGGGTGGCTTCCGAGCGCACTTCGTCCCTCCACCACTCGCGTTTCCATACCGGGTCGTCCGCCCAGACATCCTCCTGCTGTTCACGCAGCGTCGGTTCCTGTAGCGCGAGAGGGATCATTTCCCCGTCCTCCAACTGTTGTTTCACCTGATTTAGCGCTTCGCACCAGTATGTCGGGTATCCCCTCTTGATTACGAAAGCCCCTCCTCCGAACTCATCGATGCGCGGCTTAGAGCACGTGTAGGCCCAGGAGCAGTAGAAGGGCTCGTCAATTTCCAGATCTTCGACGAGGGATCGCGCTATCTCCTCGACATGATCCGGGTCCAGATGATCGTCGTTGTGGAACCACACTCCGTCTTCATCTATGATCTCGGTCACGCACCCGCACACCTCGTCGTCAGTTTCCAGCCAGGACACGACGCGCTGAATTATCTCCTTCGCCTGCTCTATTTTATCTTCGGGGACCTTTAGAAAGGCGCTCCCCTGACAGTAATTATTAGCCATAGTTTTAAATTGTTTGCTTTCCACACCGATACCCGATGTGAACAGGGCTCTTAGCCTCTTCCTCTAAATATTTCGGAATTGATTTGTCGTGGAGCCAGTCGCTAGCTTTTCGGAATCCGAATATCCACGCTATTTCCGAAATCGGATGTGCGAGAAGATTACGGATCGACCATATAAAATGATCACTGCTCGCGGCACGGGCATTTCTAGGCACCCAGAAACCCGCCCCCTTGCGAGGGGCGGGTGTGGGTGGGCGGGGTTAGTGTGCGTCGCACGCTAACGGGATGTAAGCGGGGCCGTTTGCGGCCTCCACCAGCTCCGTTAGGAAACCCCCCAGACCCGCCTGTTTTATATAAACCTTGCCCCCCGTTTCGGTACAGTGCCAAACGGATGGCGCGGAGCGGCTAGCCAGGTCTTTCAGGGCCGTGACGGCCGGGCCTCCCAGCCACATGCCACTCTCCATGTATGAATGATGGTACTCCTTCCCCCGGATGTCTGAGACGAACTCCGCAGAGCCCCTCGGGTTGATGAACTCTGCCTCCCTATCGCCCTTGAAGAAGGCGATCAGCCCACCCTCCCCTGATATTCCGTAGCTTACGGCCCGGCGGCCGTCTGATGCGGGGGATTCGAATAACCCCTCGCATTTTACTAATGAGGAAGGACAGATGCCCTTCCTCAATACTATACCCACTGGTCCCAAGGGTTCCGTCTCGAGGGGGAGCTTGCACCAGCTCCCCAGATCACAGTCCTTGCCGAGCGTGTACATGCTGCCCAGGTGGCACAGGCTGCCCAGCTTGCACCGGTCACCCAGCCTGCAGCTGTCGCCTATGCGGCACCGGTCACCCAGCACGCAGCTGTTGCCCAGGCGACACCATTTTCCTAGAGTGCACGCAGACCCGAGTCTGCACAGGTTGCCAATCTTGCAATAGGCCCTCATCTTACACCGGGCGCCCAGCACGCAGCTGTCGCCCAGGCAGCACCATTGTCCTAGAGTGCACGCAGCCCCGAGTCTGCACTCTGTTCCCAGGTGGCACCAGTCGCCCAGGCGGCACTCGTTGCCCATAATACAGTTGTCGCCCAGACGGCAGTCGTTGCCCAGGCGACACCCGTCGCCCAGCGTGCAGATGTCGCCCAACTTGCACTCGGTGCCCAGCGTGCACCGGTCGCCCAGGTGGCACCAGTCGCCCAGCTCGGAGTGTGCGGGTATAACCGTCCCCGACGGGATGTCGGCGTGCGCGGGGACAATCCAGCCCCCTGCTGCGTTCGTTTTATAGGCCACAGGTGTTGCCAACATCGACTCGACGATGGCGGTAACAGCGGCGGCGTAGAGCTCCTTACCCTCCGCCTTAGACTGTTCCGCGAACTTCTCCGGCGTCCCTAGAAATCGCCCTGCCCGGACGAGAACTCCATCCACGTGCTGGATGAGGGTTATTTGTCTGCCCGATCCCGCCACGTTTGCGAGGGTGAGGAATCTCACCACCGGGGCTCCCTCCCAGATGCACACGTCACCCAGGCTGCACTCGGGACCCAGTCGGCAGTCGTTGCCCAGGCGGCACCAGTCACCCAGGCGACACAGGCGGCCCAGGTTACACCAGTCGCCCAGGCGACACCCGTCGTCCAGGCGACACCCGTCGCCCAGCTCACAGGCGTCTCCAAGACTGCACTCGGGACCCAGGTGACACCAGTCGCCCAGCACACAGTTGTCACCCAACACGCATCCGTCTCCAAGACGGCAGTAGGCCCCCAGCTCGGAGTGGTCGGGGATTACAGTCCCCGCTGGGATTTCGGAGTTAGAGGGGACAATCCATCCCCCCAATTCGTTGGTTTTCATATTTTTGATTTCGTCCGTTGTTTGGGCGGAAACCACCTCGGTGTTTTCGTTCGTTGTTTTCATATTTTTTGATTTTGATTTTGATTTTAATTTTGATTTGATTTTGATTTTGGGGGCTATGAAACACCCGCAGTATCTCTACTGCGGGTGTTGAAGGTTATTTCTGCCGGGAATGCGCGACTGCGCTCCACTCATGGGAGATTTCTCGAAGTACATCGAGGACGATGTGATCCTCTGTCAGATCCAGATCCGGCGCTTGGATCAGATCCAAGCGAGTGCTAAAGTTCGCGATCCCTTCTTCGTAGGACGCGACCACCGCCACAACACTGAGTCCAGCGTCACGGAGGTCATCGCATACATTGTTCCATTTCTTTTCTAATTCGGCGGTCATTTTCATATTTTTGATTTTGATTTGATTTTGATTGGGGGGGCTATAAAACACCCGTCAATACTACATAACGTCTTTACCCATTATATTGCAAGTTACACACCTAGTAACCTCATGGAATGTTCCAGCGTTATTGGTATGAGGTGGTCAATAATTGAACTCCATATCCCGCGCTGGTAGGGGCTCCATATTATCCAGCTCCATAATATACTCCATAATCTTACCACGAAGATGCTTGGCCCGGGTTTCTGCATAACCTGGTCTGCTCTTATCAGTTACAAGATCTTCATTATACATGTAGCGTAAAGACATCTGTGAGACCTCCAGAGACTCTTGGGCATCAGCCAGAGCCTTTACATAGTGATCACGGTCATTAGTAATGACAGCAATTCTCTCGTTAGTCGAAATCATGTTTGCTTTGACCTTAGAGTATTTAAACATCACGGAAACGGGTACGAGAAACATACAAATCCAGAAAACAAATATATAAAATAAAGGACTATTCATGTTGGTGGCTGATGGGGCGCAGGGTTTGAACCTGCGCCCCATCTTAAGTTTTTACTGAGGTAGAGGACCAGCTCCCCCGTCTGCTGCTGCTGTTACTGATCCTTTAGTCGGAAGCACCATGGCCTCCTGAGGCATTTGCAATAGCATATCAAGTCCGCTTTCGCCAGACCCTCCCATAAAGAAGTTGGGGTATCTACCGTCCCACTTCTCCAAACGTAAGCGTTGAACATACAGAGGATTAGCCTGAGCAGCTTCTAGTGCCTCGACCTCCGCCATAATGATTGACTTAATACCATCAGCCTTACCCTGAGCCTCGGTGCGCTCTTTCTCTGCTGCGGCTTCAGCTGTTAGCTTAATGGTGTCGTTTCTCTTCAGCTGCGCGTCATATTCCGCAGCGGCTACGTTCTTCTCTTGCTGAGCCTCGAAGACCTTATCGATGGCCTCTTGCACAGACTTATTCTCGTAAGTGAATCCTCCGAATATACCAAGGTTAGTGACCGTAATCCCCTTATTGGCGAAATAAGGGACTACGCCATCTTCGACGTTTCCTATCTCCCTCATTACGAATATGGGATTTCCGTCGTCATCCAAGCCTTTCTCCGGGGCCATAACGAGCATGTTTGCCAAGCCGTCTCTCACGTAGGAGAGCATTTCAGCCTTAAACTCCCTCAGTGTATCCATAGGTGCCAACGCCGCGAACTCCGATGATCGAGCCTGAATGCGACTGCGCACCTCCCTGTCCATGATGTTTACCAGTACCGGGTTGTCGGGTCCGTAGAAGTCTTGTGCATCAGGGTCGCTGGGTCCGCTTGGATACTCGTATAGGAACAACGAGGTGTCCTCTTCCTTGATCTTAGCAGTGATACTCCAACCAACGCTGAAACCCACACTGTCGCGGGACTCCACCCATATGGCGTCGTCCTTTGTAATGTTGGTGCCATCGCCTTTAGTGGCAAAAGTACGATCCACTGGTGTGCGCCTAATGAGCACAAGACGCTGATTTGGTCTCCATTCTCCAGACATCCACATACGCCCGGTCTTAACCCACCGCTGATCGATCTCGATCTCCTTGGACGCAATCTTCTTTTCCTCCAGCGAGGAGAAGGAATCGTATTTGGCCTGCTCTCCGCTATTCACCAGGTCCAGCAAGTATGCGGACTCGTTTGTATCTATAACCCGAATGTCGGGCTTCTTGTAAGGTTTGCAGCTGATAACGGCGAGGCTTAGTAATGCTATAAGTGACAATTTGTTCATGGTCTGATATTGTGTGGTACTGATTTGGCTTTCTCGTATCTCCTGCGTCGCACCAAAGAGTGTCTCAGCAGAGTTAGTATAAGTCCTGTGGCCCCAATAGTTGTAATGACAGACGAGCTATCGATTAGCGTCATAATGGTGCGTTTTTTCAACCATAGTGATTGAGTATCCTCGGCGTTGCCGTTTAGCTGAGATACAGAAGATGATCCCAGGTACTCCGGCGCGTATGTGTCCAGTCCCAATCCAAGCATCAAGCCTGCGATGGTAATTAAAGAGAAAAGTATAACTAACACTAATGTTCTCATATTTTTGTTTGACGTTTCATAAAATGCAGTTATTCTGCGCTTAACTTTCATGACATTCTGTTTATCACTATTTAGTTCCTATTCGTTCCTGCTTCTCAGCAGGTCAGCGGCCTCGTAGTGATTTTACTCCATAAACCTTTCACCCGAGACCGCTCTTTCAACAAAGACGCGGTCTTTTTTTATACATGCATCAACACACTCACATAAGACACGATGGTCAAATGGCTAAGGCGACTGCTTGCAAACCAGTAGGTCCAAGTTCAATTCTTGGTCGTGTCTCCAATTCCTTGGTAGCTCAGTTGGTAGAGCCGCAGTTTGAAGAGCTGTGGGTCGTCCGTTCGAATCGGACCCAAGGAACCACTTTCCATGCCTGCCAGCGATGGTAGTGCTGGTTCGAGCCCGGCCAGATCCACCATTTCAAACTGGAACTTCAATAACCTCCTCAACCTCCTCAACCACTTCAACATCCCAACCAACATCGCCAGCTTTCATTCCTGCCATCTCCATAGCGCGCTCGACAGAAAGGTACAAACCATAACGCCTGTCAAAATTTTCGCTCACGCGACAGTTAGACACACCCCTGAAAGGTGGTCGGCGCTGACCGGGAATGGACAGGTTGACGACGGTGCAACCGCCGCGAGTCATAACTCTAATATGCTTCATCACTCCATAGATATTTTTCTGAGACACGAGCCTGTACGCGTAGGTTGGCCAATCCCTCTCACGCATCAAGTCACCGCGTCTCTGTCCGATAATACCAACATATCTCGGAACTACAGGCACGACCATACGACTGTGCTCAATATCAATCTTAAACCCCAATTTACTTAATTCTTCCACGTTTCGTGGTTTGTATTTTTTATTCATTTTTTTAACTTTAACGCATGTGGGGCTCCTGTCGGTTGCGGAGCGCTGGATTGTAAACCCAGTACATCAGAAACAACGCAGGTTCAACTCCTGCCGCATGCACCAACTCCAATCATTTATCGTGTTTAGAATTCTCAGGTTCCCGCGCAATATGATCATATCTCGCGCTCATAGTGTCTGCTTGATGTACGATGATAGCCTCGAGGCTTATAGGTTCTACGGGACTCCCCCATTCTGTGCGCCCGTGGTGTGACAATATTATGTGACCTACTTTCTCCATCCATCTCCGACATGGTTTTATGTGGTTGAATCCCATGAGCTTAAAAGACCTTTTAGCTGCCAGATTCTCAAAGTGTGACACGAATGCGGCGTAACCTCCGGGGATGTGGTGTACGTATTGGTGATAAGGATGGTGCGATACTCTTATCCTACTAGGATCATCCTTGTCAGCCACGCACGTGTAGTCCCGTGTCTTCATCACATCGTGCCATATTACAGCTGTAACTACGGACTCCACGTCCAGAAAAGGATAACCGTGTTTTGTCAACTTGACGCCTTCTGGTTGTGGTAACTTATCTACCGTTGCTACTGAGGCCAGTGCAAACCTAAGCACCTCTGCCGTGTGCTCCAAAAGACCTCCCACGCGACAATGGTGCTGCTTTGCCGACGCGGGCCACTGACACCATTCCTCATTCTCCATTACAGGGCGACATACCTCGAGTGTGTCATCGTTTATTAACACCGGAGCCGTTGACACATTACTCAATACTGACAGTATGTAATCCCAAGCCTCCTTAGTAGTATCTCTTATTATTTTTGGTCTTTCCATTAAAGTAGTTTTCTTTCAAGGGACGCTGTTCCACCGGTAGATTTTGAGTACAGCACAGCACTCTTACAATACTCCACACAACCTTTAATGAATGAAGCCTTGTTGGTAACGTATAAAGGTTTGTCCCATCCTTTTGTATCAAGTCCCAGCCATACCACCGCCATGAATCCAGATGACTCTATATCCTTTACCTCTCTTATAAGAATTCTTAGATCATCCACATTATCCTCGTAAAACATACCCGTGGGAATAACGCTACATACCAGTTGGTGTAGCAACCCTGTCCTAAAATATTTCTTTCCCTTTCCCATAATGCCTGATAATGTTCGTGTGATGTCAAACAAAGAGCATACGACTGGTACAAACGGCGGAACAAAGTTCCGTCTCCGGTAGCCATATGCTGATATCAAAATCTATAATAGCAAGGCGACCCGGAGACAATTTCTCCGGGTCGCTTTCGTTATGCCCTAAAGCCTCAGTAGCTCAGTCGGTAGAGCGTCTGTTTTGTAATCAGATTGTCGGCAGTTCGATCCTGTCCTGAGGCTCCATATATGCACTCGTAGCTCAGCGGTAGAGCGATGCGCTTCCAACGCGAAGGTCGTGGGTTCGAATCCCACCGAGTGCTCCATTAGGGCCCATAGCTTAATTGGTTAAAAGACACGGGTTCGACCCCGGCGGTCCCTCCATCCTTAAACGGTCTAGATCGAATCCTGATCTTCAGGAGGCAATCCGACCAACTTCTCTTCAATGTGATGCTCGTGTACTAAGTATGCTCCTGTGAGCAGGCCTAACACGAACGCAGTTAGTATCATGCGTATAGGAGATAGGCAAATACCGTTAGGTAATAAGCCGTCCCCAAATAGAGTACCTAGTCTTCTAAAACAACTTACGCTCGATACTCATTAAGCATAGTTGTGGTCTTGTCAGCGTTATTGCTGACGATCTTTAATCCGCCGAATCCCAGCGCCCCTTGTGTCTTGGTAGGACGGGCGCTGGGACTCTATGCAGACTCGACGCTGGAAGAAGACATGCAGCGTCGAAAATTAATGTCAACTCACGGCCTGACCCGCGTTGACTCCAAGTAATCGATGTCTGGTCGTATTGTACTTGGCAAATTGGTGGAGGTAAGGGGAGTCGAACCCCTGTCCAGTAGCGCTTTCGCCACACCGTCTACACGTTTAGCTGATCGTTCTCATCTAGGAACCACAGGCCTCGATCAGCCCGTCTGCGTTTCCGATCCCCCAGTAGGGAGGGAGCCCTGCCAATCTTTCCCGGCTAGTCAGATTACCTGATTGTTACTCTCTCGACCCCGGTTGTCATATGGGTCTTGATGAGAGAGGCTCCTGTTTGCTTAGGCCGCGACCAGCTCCCGCTCGGCGAGCCGGGCGAGGGTGGCATCAGCTTCCGCAAGGGAAGGAGCGAAGTCGACGATGTTATCGTTTGCTTCTATTTGTGTGGTTAGCTTTTTAAGGGGCCAACTAACCAACCCCTACGTGCGGATGTGGTTTCTACACTTCTGTCGAAACCATTATACCCCCAAAAAGATGCTACATTGAGTATGTAACTTTTGTCCAACCAATAATAGGGCTAGACACTAGTATATACCACTGTAAAGAGTCTTGTTACAAAGTGGCGGGATGGGCGGTAATTGAACCCAGCGTCTACTCGTTGAAAGCGAGTTATGCTAGACATTGCACCACGAGAACATTACACAAAAACCCGGCAATCCATCAGGCCCCCGGGTGCGTAGTGAAAAATTGCAATACTTTACACATAGGAACGTCGAGGTCCCGACGTATCTCGCTCTCGCTCTCGCTCATCAACGTCTGCGCGCTCGTCTATGTTACATTTTGCCATTTTTTAAAAAGTAAGCCTGGAGGGACTCGAACCCTCAATCCACCGATTATGAGTCGGGCGCTTTCACCTTTAAGCTACAGGCTAATAGTATCTAATTAGAAATCTCTCATGCCCTTCTCCAACGCCTTCATGGTGTTTGGATCGGCCCCCAGCCATTCTGCTAACAATCTTACAGCGTCTGTAGATGGCCAGTAACCGTATGATACGTATCTGTCGGTTACAGCTATCAGCCACTTACGAGCACTGCGAGGACCAGTCAGGAAGTCAGGTGCGCCTTTGGTGCTTGGTATACGCACCAGAGATAGCTTCCTGTCAACCCCCAGCAGGTTGAACGGATGATCCTCACAAGACAAGTCTGGTTTTTCATATTCCGATATCTGCAGTTTAAATCCTTCAGAAGCTTTAGGAGCCTTAAATGAATACTTGTCCTCTTTATCTTCAATCACCTCATCTTTTTTATCAGAAGGTTTATGATCGTGACCACAATCAGGACACAGTCTTCGTCTAGCTCCTATTGACACACCACATCCTCCGCAGTTCTTTCTTCCTATAGGCATTTTTTTAACATTATCTAATGGTACCGATACTAGGATTCGAACCCAGGACCTTGGAGGTAGAAACTCCCTGCTCTGTCCAACTGAGCTATACCGGCTTTTAATTAGTTATCTATTACGTCTCCATGCTGAAATTGGTACGAGGAGAGAGATTCGAACTCTCGACCTTTTCCGTGTAAAGGAACTACTCTACCACTGAGTTACCCTCGCTTATTGTTGGCACACTGGGAGGGATTCGAACCCCCGACAACCTTAGTTCGTAGCCAAGTGCTCTGTCCATCTGAGCTACCAGTGTGCTGATTTTGGTACACGCGCCGGTTAAAAGCCGGAAGCCCTACCGCTGAGCTACGCGTGAGTTTGATATTGTTTTCTGAAGTTTCGTTGAGCCCAAGCGGGAGTGCCGTACGTGGGGTCTGTTACTTTGTAAAATGTGTCTGTTCCTGTGTGCCACACCTCCAGTCGTGAGGGGTCGAGCACGTCTCGTCTCATCAATGGAAACATGTCGTTAATATTTATGCTGTGGTACGCTGTTTTGAGCCCGCTCGGTCTGGAATCCATATTGCTCTCCGTTCCAAATGTTCTTTTTATCATATACTAAAAAGGCGACTACCCGCTCGGGTGCCACCTCATGTTGTTTATTTTTATTGATGTTACAGCATGAGGCGTCACACGAGCCTTACGACCCTGCGTCTGATAATCATGCGTTTCTTTATGCTCATTGAAGTCAGCACTCTATCACCACCTTCCGATCTGTCAAAGAAAATATTACACAGCTATATCCACTGTGTATGAAACCCCGTCGTGTGTAAGCTCGTGAGTACCACTGAAACTGATTTTGTTACGTTCTGCTACGACCTTACCACGCACAGCTAGTATTGATGACACGTAAGGACCTGTGTGGCTATCCCTTATGCTTACCAACATATCTATATCCCTTTCCATGTCGAACAAAACCGAGTGTGCTTGTAGAATCGAGTCATCCGGTTTATGCGGTAACCACTTACTACCGTTATGCGTCAGCATATCTTTACCTTCACTTATCTGAGACTTGGTGAGTTGTATCTTAACGTAATTTATCATAATCAATCTTCCCGTTTACCTCTGAAGAAGTCAACTGCCACGGGCCACCTAGGGATCCCGTCAGGAGACGGCTTACCGTAACGTATCTTTACTTGAGTACCGACCAATTGATCTGCCTCTTTGAGAAGCTTTTTCATGGCTGCCTTTTTGCCTTTAATACCAGCGCCGACGACAGTGAACCTTGCTGGTTCGTAATACCAATCTTCCGGGAGCTTGAATTTCACACGCTTAGCACACCCGGCCCAGTTTCCTACTCCCGACTCTACGCTGACGATTTCGAACTCACCGTCCTCAAATTCCTTCAACTTGAGCAATTGTTTAGAGCGCTTCTGCTCATACGGTGTATTCAGTTCCCGGATTATTGCTCCCTCATAACCAAGATCCAGAAACTTCTCCATCGCTCGCTTAACATCATCCTCGTTGTTGGCGATCTCCATCGGTACAAGTATAAGAGGAGTGTATGTATCCCCGAAGTCATACCATTTAAACCTATTCTTCATCTCCTCGTATCTGTCGAGGTATCCCATAGGTAGATCTATGTCGTATATGTGATATTGAGCTATTTGCCTGGAACTCTCCAACTGCGCCGGTGTTGGGTCTTTCTTTCGAAGAATGCTCATGATCTCACCGAAGTCATCACATAGATCGTGATTATACAACTCACCGTCTATGATAGCTTCGTCACCTTCGTTGTACCTATCATCCAGAGCTTCTTTAATGTGCGGCACTGAATTTATCAACTTGTTACCACGGCTGGTCAGCACACCCTTTGGGGTAACACATCGCATACCGTCCAGTTTTGGCTGAACTCCAACCGGGTACTCGACCTTGTCCTTATATTCTGCCCACACCTCGGCAAGCATTGGCATGAACTTCTCGTTCGACTTTGCCTCTTCCTCGCTCAGGAAGTAATGCTTTCCTAGCTTCTTGGTGTACCCAGCGGTCACCTCATTAGTACACTGCTGCACATCTGTAGTCTCGTTAGACTTTCCTACGTTCTTAGACTCGCAGTCCTTATACGTTGATACGGACTGCTTCCCGCCCAGAACACCACTATGTGTTCTATACTTATTACCCTCTTCGTTAATTTCCAGCTTCCAAGTACGTATACCATCCTTGGAATCGGTTTTGTAGAGTATCGGAAGTTCCGGTAACTCTCTCAACATGCTCTCGACTTTTGTTTTATCCATATGCGTAAACCCTCCCCGCTAACCGTTGCGTAGCGGGGAGGGTTAACTGTGAAGGTGTGTACGTTAACACCACAGAGCCTTCTTGTGGCGTTCAGGAAAATATTCGCAGTACGTATCGATATACTGCCAGCCTAACCTTGTGCACACGTACACTCATGCTTTACGTGCGTTTCGCACGAAAATCTATATTTACTGTTGCAGGTTCGAGTCCTGACCCGCCTGCCGAGCCTGCCATCAGGCCCTTCGCTCCGAATGATGATCAGACCCTAGTGCGGCTGCTACCCGCCTTATCAACTCAATGTCGGCTGGTTCGTTGGCTAAACCTTTTTCCATTCTCTCAGCCATGGACAGAAGATCCCCGCTGGGTTTAGACTCAGCCAACTCAATCCTTTTAGCCATTTTGAGTCTCAGATCCTCGTATTCATAAATGCTTCCCTCCGGGTTATTATCTATTCCTACGTCTGTCGAAAGAGACCATCCCCACTCCGGTAGACTTCCGTGCGAGTGGCCATAGAAATGCCAGTTGCCACGATCCATACCCGGCCACACACGGTGCGCACAATGAGACATCCACACCCGCTGCCCGTCCGGCATATTGACAACGTCGGCTACTCTTATGTGTATACGCTCATCATATATCTTGGTGTCTCTCCTGTGATCGTGGTTTCCCTTGAACAGGTGCAAGCATCCATTAAGACGTCTAGGGATGTCATACATAACTTCCTTCTTAGCGTAGCAGAACAGATCACCAATTATATAGACAATGTCACTGTTTGTAACCTTTGAATTCCAGTCCTCGATAAGAGCCTCGTTCATTTCCGCCTGGTCATCGTATCCTCTCAACCCCGCCACCAGTTTATGTCCAAAATGTAAATCGGACGTAATAAATGTTTTCAAATTATATCACTAAATAGTTTTTTACCCTCTTCAACCCACAGCCTTAAATACTTGAAACGCCGCCCTTTAGGGAGTGGTATTCGAAGTACACACAGGCTATTACCGAGAACCTGGAGAAGGTTCCATGTTACCCCTTGCAAAGGATCTCCAATTCTTTATATCTGACAGTTCTTTATCATGTGCCAAATCTGCGGCCTCGCCCTTAGACTGCACTTTAGAATTAACAATGCTATCCGACCTAAACTCTTCCTGAATTTTCTCAAACCATCGCATGGATTCATCCTGTCTTGCGTTAGTTCCAGATACTTCCAAACGGTGTTTGTAATCATCCACGGTGTTTACTATAACGGATTCCCTAGTATCCACAATGAAATAGGCCAGTACTGCGCCCACCACCGTAATGACAGATAGCGAGAACTGCAAAGCAGCGAACGGGGTCTTGTGCCTAGCCTGTGCCGCCTTGATTTCTCGTTCATTATTCCCATCAATCTTCCTAGCCAATGATCTCTCTGACGCGATAACCTGACCCTCCAGTGTATCGAACTTGGTGTTCACTGCTTTCACGAATGAGTCTAAGTTGGTAGTAAGACGATCCATATTATGCACGTAAGCAGCGAGCTCGGCTCGAGTTACCGGGGCACTCTGGTCGGAAACTGGTGAGGTAGTGTGGCTATCCATCATGTTGCATTTTACATGTTATTTCGGTAGTTATAAATCTGCAAGGAATAAGGTAAACAATCTAACCGTAATTAGGGTGAGATGAGAAATCTGCTGGTGTTACTGTATAGCCAGTGCTTGCTCCAGCCTGAGCGTCTTACGCGGCCACCCCATCCTTTGAAGGCGGTGGCAGGGGGATGGTTGTGGGCGCAAGAGGCGTGGGGTGGGAAGACAATCCCAGCGCTGCCACGAAACTCAGTAATGTAAATCCCCAGTTCAAACGTTGAGGTCCGCCGCCGAGCGGAAGAGTCCCTCGACTTCCTTCTCAGACAGCCCGACCGCCTTGGCCAGTCCTTGCAGAACGGGAGACTTGCTGTTCAGCACGTTGCCATGGTTCCACGCCTCCTCCGCCACGTATCGAGGACCATCGGGTAGCCCCGCGATCACGGCTTCAATACTCTCGAAGATCCCAGCCGCCTTTGCCGCTGCCCGGAGACGCCACAACGGGACTTCCACGACGGCGGCGGGAGACATGGCCCGAATCTGTGCGCGGGTATGTAGGATTCCGTCGAACAAATAAAGCGGCTCCGTGGAGGCCTCCACCTCTGCGGCCTGCACGTCGGTCAACTCCGCCCAGGTCCGGCTTGACGGCATGTCTTGCGGCGGTGAGTCCACAAATCGGACCACCCCCCCATTCTTCGCGAGTAATACTTGTTTCATTTGGTTAGTTGGGGATTGGATTCGGGTAGTTCTGCCACTCCAATACCGTCTTGCTCCCCCTTGTTCCGGGCCAACCCGCGAACACGGCAGGAGCCACGTAGATGTTTCCGGCCCCCGTGGTATCAAACGCAGTGGAGTAGACGCCGCCAATTCCGAGGGCCGTGTAAACGTCGTCCATCGCCGTGCCTTTGAATGAGTTATCCCCGATGTTGGCCACACTCAACGGGATAACCAGATCACCGAAGGATGCGCCCCCGTCCGTTGCCTCGTTGAAGGCGTCGTCTCCGATGGTGGTGAGTGCACTGCCGAAGAAGCTCCCGAGATTAACCGAATCAAAGTTGGCAAGCTGAAATGCCCCGGTGTCCACGGTCACGACCGAATCCGGCAGGTTGAGAGCACCAAGCCCCGGGCCGTATGTCCCCGTGTAGGAGAAGGCGTATTCTTCGATAGTCACGAGGTTCTGGGAAAATACCACGGGGCCATACATGTAGTCACACCCTTCAAAGGCGTAGGATACAAGGGACGTCACCACGCTCCCCATAGACACGAGACGGACCGAAGGGTTAGCCCCGACCCACAAATCGGCCGCGGAATCCATCGTCGTGCCGAACGACCCTGGGCCGCGCGACACGCCGATAAAGGAGAGCGTGAGGGCGACAGGGATCTCAGTAATGACAGGGACCGCCGTTGTTCCTGCCGCGTTCGGAGCTATTAGGTACCAGTTCCCGTCGTCTGAGGCCAATCCCAACTGAGCTTCTGTATCAGATGGTAGGGCGAGTATTTCTGCTCTGGTAGCCATATTCTTATTGTATGATCCTTATACGTCCTCCGTCGAAGTCTTTAAATGCTCCGTCTGACGCAGGTGCATAGTATAGCACACCGGAAACATTACCACCTCCAGTATTCACGCTTACCAGACTATGTATAGGCAGGAAAAATCTTCTAATACCCTTCATCACCAGATCCTACAAACAGCGGCGTATACAGTCAATCAAAAGAGTAAGGCGCATAAGATAATGCCTGCTGGTTC
>Ga0105050_10002911_pt1 | contig 24072 bp, 21 predicted proteins | sample FRY01_FD_78088 | JGI IMG/M metagenome (GOLD analysis project Ga0105050, IMG submission 78088) | Freshwater microbial communities from Lake Fryxell liftoff mats and glacier meltwater in Antarctica - FRY-01 | ecosystem: Environmental > Aquatic > Freshwater > Ice > Glacier meltwater ...
ACCGCGATGTATTCAGAAGCATTCCGATCCTCGAAAACGGTGCGGAGGGAGAACTATTTTTGGAATTTGCCGCACGATAGATTTGAAGATTCGGAATTGGAAGATTTCTGTGCTCTTTGCAAATCGATACCCGATGATCCGACAAGTGCTGGATGGATAGGGGGCTTTGGGCGCGGAGCAAATTGGCAGCCTCCAGAAATTGGTGGGATGATGGCAACACTTTACAATCATGCATTACTACCAAACGAACCTGCTTGCGTTAACGGGACTGGTATTGCGAAATCTCTTGCTCCACCAAGCAGCGATCATCGTTTCGGAGTTAACGTAATTTTCTGCGACGGGCACATTCAGTTTATTTCGCAAGACAGCTCAATTGATGTCTGGCGGAATATGGGTACTCGATCTGGGATTCTTTATTAGTGAAAGAAAGTCTGTATGCGTAAGCAAACCATGTTCATGTTAGTGACCATTATGGGCGCTCTGATAGCAGCAGCGCCTGGTCCTGGTCCTGGTCCTGGTCCTGGTCCTGGTCCTGGGACTGGGGGATGGGGGATGGGGGATGGTCTATTTTAGTGGATCGATTTAACGGCGTGACATCCGACATGCCGGTAAGTGGTACTGGAATAGCATCTTCCGTAGGTGTTGTCCGCCTGTACAAAAATGGTATTACTAATAGCATTGAGCAGGATCCAATCACCACTGATACTGTCGGTTCGTATTTAGCCGAATTCAAACTTTCAGATGCTTCATTGTCGGAATGGCCGTCAGACCCTAACGAAGGGCGAGTCTTTCAAAGTGGGGCTGAGGGCAGTCAGGCTTCTTATTTCTTCAGTTTCTATTAAGTTTAACGTTGTTTCAAATGAAACCAAAGTTTCACTTAGTTCGTTGCCTATTCTTAGCTTTGGGTGTGAGTGCTTCCTTCGGACTTGGACCTGGCGCTGATACTTGGAATATTAATGTCGATGAGTCACAAGGTGCGAGTGCAGACATTTATTTTTTGGTCAGTGTACAAATGGAGCGACTGGTGTCGGAAAACTGTTCAATGGGACACTTCAATTAGAACAGGATTCATTTACATCTACATCAGGAGTTTACAACGGCGAGTTTAAGCTAACCGATCCAGATCCAAGTCTAAGTTCGTGGCCGACAGCGCCTGTCACCTTAACGGCAAAGGCTTTCCAAGGAGGGACCGAAGTTGCTAGTGCTAGTTTCCAGTTCTAGCTTTACGTCCACCTTATTGGGTTAGAATAGCATTGGCAAAGAAAAGGGGAGTAACCGTTTAGTTCCGTTACCGAATTTTTGAGAGGTTGGTCTGGCTTTAATTTTGGAGATAGATGACTTTGATCGGTCCAGGAGTCGCCGGTGTCGTTTGCATTCTACCCAAAACATGATTATGACTGCCCCCACGTCAGCCATTGTCCGCATGCTGGCGGTGCGGCGATTGGTCAATTGGTGTTGTTGGCCGGCCAATTTCAAGACGGCCATCGGCAACTTCATCTTCAGATCGATCTCCAACGCAAGCAGAACAGCCAATTGCTTGCTGAGAATCAGCATCTGGAAGCCAAAATCGAACAACTCCAGCTGGAACTTCGTCTGGAACGTCAAAGCAAATTCGCGACCCACAAGCAAAAAACCCAAGCCCGCCAAGCAGACGAACGGACTTTACCAGCCGCCAAAAAGAACGGTACGCGCAGTGCGCCAGTGGGTCATCCAGGCTGGTATCGCAAAACACCGACACTCAGTAGTCACAGTTTAGTTTTCCGACCACGATTTTCAACTTTTGATTTCCGATTTTCGTTTTTTGACGGAGTACCCATTGATTAATTTTTGGTGATTCGGTGGCAAAGACGACAAACAACCTTCCACCGCCCGTCCAGCCCACAGCCTACCGCAGGAACTCATTATTCGTAGCTTCAAATACACATCGCAACCAGCGGACTCAAAATCCAAAGCGAAGTGATTGTCGAACGTGACAAAGCGATGGCGACTGGGACTCTTGCTGCTGGATGGACTACAACAGCTAACACTTGATTAGTAATCCCACTGGAACATCACACCACCGCCATCGTCGGCAAAATAGGGTAGGATTCTGAAGTTTCGATCGGGGGCCTGGGTCTGACTGACCGCTTGTGCCGCAGCGTAGGCCGCCCACCAACCCAGGAAGATTTGCGATGGATAGTGGGCTCCGTCGCTAAGTCGCGACAAGGGGGTCGCGAAGGAAGCTAAAAAAAACGCCGATTTCCAACGAACGTCATCCGCCATCATCGCCGCAGTTAAGAACGGCAAGGATCCCATAAATGCGTGTCCGCTAACTCCGTTATTGTCGCGAAACGGACGCCAATTGGATTCGCTTTCAACTTCATAAGGGCGACTACCGCCGGTGGCCATTTGAGTGACCGCAACAAAGGGCGCGCCGACCAAGAATCCGCGAATCGATCGCTGACCCCATTCGCCAGCCATTTCCATGCCGGGAGATTGATCGGTTAACTGGCTCAAAGCCCAAACGCCGGCATACAACGGCAATGTGTACCTTCCGTCACCCAAGTCTTTGGTGCCATGCACGAATTTGTACCAGTGGCCCGACGGATTATTCTTGATTCGATCATACGCCCATTCATCAATCTCTCGATCAACATTGGTGTTCGCCATCGCTGCACCCGCCAAAAAACCGGCACCCAGGAATTGCAAGGATCCCGGTGAATAGAAGTTGCGATAGTCCTGCATCACCTTGCCGCTTAATGACAACACAGCAGGTCGTTGGGATCGAAATTCCAGTTCCGATTGGCCGGCGGCATCTTCCAGCTGGAAAAACGATGCGACAGGGTATTCTTGGAAGGCCCCCAAACCCGAATCGTTGGATTCTGCCAGGCCCAGTCCACCCATTGGATCAATCACCGAGCGGCCACCCCAGCCACTATCTTGCCCCAATATAACCGTCGGACGTTTCCCAGGTCCCGACAACTGGACACTCGCAAAATTCAAGGCAAAAATGTTCTGCGGTTCGGGATCTATTACGTAAAGCTGGTTTGGTTTCTGATCAGTTGGAACCCTTTCCAAAGGCAGCGTTACAGATTCAGGAACGCCGGGCAAAACCGCCACAACAGGCCGTTGGCAATCAACTTCGCCTGGAATCTCACTTCTGACCGCCACCCCCATTCGTTGCTCGTTATCAACCCGACCGGATGGATCATTGCTGGTCGGCAGACAATAGGAATCAGTTGGCGGGCACGAAAACGTGCGGCAACCCAGTGTCGTCGAAAGCACCAATAGTAGAAGACAGAATCGAATTATAGAATTCATTGTGCACTTAAGTTAAGAATCTTGCCGACAGCAAAGTCTGAACTGAAATTGCTATCACAAGAATGCCTTCGGATCGTAGATACCACCTATCCGCACCTGCATGCAAGCCTAATTTTCTGCACGCCTGTACATCACGAGATTAAAAACTGTCTCCCAGGCAGCAGGAAGATTCGCGGGAACCGGGCCGACCCAATAACAGCGGCAGAAGCCACAATTCCAATAACAGAAGCGTCAGTGACGACGAGAGACCGCAAACACGGGAGAATGTGACCGCCAGAGACAGCGACCGCGAAAGAATGTGACCCACTGTGGCTACAGTCACAGGGTACGGTTTTTGCTTGCAGAGCGTGCGCAAGTACCGTCTTACAGAAGTGTTGGCGTTCCAAATCGTCCTTCGCTTGCAACAGGCCTAGTCAGTTGGCAACATTGCCCACAGTTCAGGACGCCCGACGTTGCAATGAACCGATCGCGAGAGGAAGCCCATGCATGCCCACGACAGAAACAGTGTGGTACGAGCAACGTTCCAAGCAGCCAATCCTTTAATCGGATCAGAACCATTTCTGCTACTGACATTCGGTACCGGATGAAAAATCGCCTCGATGAACGCTGGGCGTTCTGGTTCACCATCTTGCAACTGATCCAATTGAAATGCTGTCTGGGAAATCAATTCAGCCGGCGTACCTTGTTGCACCAGCAGCTGGTCAATTTTCAGTGACCCATTTCGACTAACGGTTGGCAAAAGCAACAGGCCTAGGAACGACCAAACGGTGAACCCGCAGATGGTCATCACCAAGCCGGCAACGCTAGTCAAGCCTGCGCCAGGCAGTAACGCACACGACATAAATCCAACGATGTTCCACATGAAGGCGATGGCCAGGCCACGCGAGTAACTGCCGCTGTTAATCGCCATTGCACGCCGAGCGATCGCGGTCGCCAGTTGTTCGGGTGGAAACGATAGCCAACGTTCAGGAATAATGATCTTGGCACGTTTCCCCAAACCAATAATGCCGCCGGTAAAACCAATGTCGCGATGGCTGACAACAACCGTGTGCGGGACAAAAATTCCCCAAGGTTGTATCATCGCCGTAGCCACCAGTAGCGTCTTGGCAGATGTTTCCGAATTTACCTGACGCTGCAATATCCATAGATTCCGAATCAGCAGGCACAGCAAGACACCGCTCGAGATCGCTAAAACGGCTCCAACGCTTCCCAAAGCCTGACTTAATTGCAGGATCAAGTTCCCAAATAAAACAAAGAGAAACGACTGTGCCAAAACCGCCGGTCCATACCCCGCCAGCCATGAGCCCAGCGATTCGTCCGACTTCCTAAACCTCTTGGGTAACCAAAATCCGCCCAAGAAATCCAGCGGAAGCAGCCACAGCACAAACAAGGCCGCAACACTTGCCAGCTGAATCAATTCACGACCAAAGCTTGTTGGCTCTACGGATAGCAAACGATTTGGCAAGCCGGACACCAGAGAGAAAGTGGCCAACGTGACGACCGATCCAACCCCTGTGATTCCTAGCCATAGTCTGGATCTCGCGTAAGTCATTAAGTTCAGCTTTATTTGCGGTTAGGGAGCGTTTCGTATTTATCTTCCGTTTAAACCGTTTGCTGGCGAACACGATAACTCGCCAGCGTATTTAGGCGACCGTTGACCAGAAGTCCGAGAAATTTCGGAACACTGCGTCGATTAAACACAATCGAAACATAATATTTCCGCAAGCCTTGCCAGTTAATTTGTTGGCAAGCGTGACTTTTCACGGGTGACACTGAGAACACCTTCGTTGAGATTGCAAAACCTGTACCGAATTGTGGGGCACTGGGGTTCGTGGTGGGTGAGGGAAATTGCGGGCCGAACCAACAGGGCGGAGTGCAAATGCTTGAAATTTTTCGCACAAGAGTGTGGCGTAGGCAGGAGTGTGGCGTAGGCAGGCTGAAGTTCGGGGTCCAGAGGTTCGAAGAATTGTGGCGACCTAGCGGTTTTACTAACCGCACAGGTTAGGAACTTTAACCCTGTTGGATACTAGTTTGCATCCGGTTTCCCGTGCCAACCTGGTCGTTGAATGACTGGACAGATTTTTCAGCAGTAGACGGTATCGCAGGAATTTTAAAGCTTGCTGATAGCCGACGAAATGCCCAACTTACAACTTCCTGCTTTCCAATCCTGCTTGTTTGGCGGGATTGAATCAAGACCATTTTTCAATATTGGATAGAGAAGATGAGCGTAGAACACACAAAAAACTGGCCTGACTTAGCAATTGGCTTGTATGATCGGCTGACCGGCAGCAATGCCGAAATCAGATATGACTTTGAGGATCTTAAGGTGCGGATCCCGAGCGGGACGGGCCCCGAAGCTGAACATGCCGAGTGGACATTCAATGGCGGCATCCGAATCAGCACGGGTGAGAAAGGGACGTCCCCAAAGTCTTAATGGTCGGCGAATTAAATGTCGCCACTGCCGGCCATCAGGCGACGATTGAATTTCGGCAGGATACAATCGTGATGCGGTTCCCCAACTTTCGCGCAGCCGTGGCTATTGCTTCCCAACCCATGCCCGTTGGGAAGGAAACAGCTCGGTTACTTGCTTTTGTCGACCTCACTTTGAAAGCTCAGATCGGTTCCCAGCGTGCCTTCGAATTGTATCCGAAGCCTAGTTGGATCGTCCGAATGCTAAGCCCTAAAGTTCGTGCAATGAGTAGAAAACCCTAGTTCAGCATCCCGGCAAACACGGTGGAGATCGCGGAAGCGAAGGGCATCTGGCATAGGGGTCTTTTCGGCGGCTTGTTGGCCCCATGCTCTGGTTTGGCCCAGGGCTTGGACTGCCAAGCGGTGGGATGGGCAAGTCTAGATTCGGGCTGTTGATCGGTGGAGTTACGTGCTGACGGGTTAAACGATCTCCCGAGCCCTATGCAAGACGTGATTTTTCGGTGGGCGATAGGGCCAGCGTGTACAAAGATAATCAAGCCTATGTTAAACATGGGTACATCAGATGGCCTGCGGTAAATGTTGGTACGAGAATTCGTTTTGGAAACACTCCCTAACATTATCCAGTCGATAGCCGCAGTGTCTTTCTTGACTTGGTCGAGGTAGTGGTTGGCTTCAGCGATTTTTTCTTCAGCACCTGACAGGCCTTGAAACTTTTCGATCGTGCCAATCTCTTTGAGAGTGAGAGCGCGGTTCCACTGACCGTCCAGTTTCTCTGCGATCGTAATGCTCTGATAGTGCTTCTTCAAGGCTTTTGCTGGCTTTTGCTTGAGTTCATAAATCAGGCCGGCTTCACGAAGCGTGTGGGCTCGCTAACTAATGTAGATTCGTGACAAACGAAGGCTAATCCAGAGTGACCGGTTTGCTTTTCTAGTCAACTTTTTCTGTTCCCGCGACTCAGTTGCATCAAGGCTCTCGGCCCATTTCCGTAACGCAGTAATGCTCCAATTGAGACTTGAAAATGGTGGAGCCCAGATCACCAATCGCCAAACTATCATGCGCCAAGCGGAATGAAATTCTTGATAAGCGTCTTGGAATTATTTTTGGTTCAGATGGCTCAGGCCTTTCGAAAGCCCAGTCCAGACCATGCCCAAATAATCGGAATCCTCGATCGTGTATTTGTTGAGCCTTCTTTGATAGGTAGCTGACCATTGGTTACCATGCAGCCGACATAGAGCAAGGGGCTTGCGAGGCTGTTGAATCCAAGGTTGATTTCACGGTTAAACCCATCCGCAACGAATTGCGATATGTCGCTCGTGTTTCCGACTCGAAAATTACAGAGATCAAGGGCGTTGTCGACTAACTTGAACAAGCGATAGGTACCGCGAGTGCTAGAAACGGGTTTAACAATTTGCATCTAAGTGAGACTTCGGTTTTTTGGTTTTCCATCAGGCGATTTTTCAGTTTGTCTCCGAACGCGTTTTTCAATCGAAACATCGCCGTCTCTGCTAATGATCGTTGGTGGTAACCCGTTTCCTTTTTCCAAAACTTTAGGTCCGCGTTCTAGACCGTACCAACGGCACAATCACGATGCGATGGTTCGGCCTTGCAGTTTCCATGTTGGGCAGGTTTGGCGTTAGAACGTGGGGGAATGATCGGTTCAATGTGATCTTCCGCTAATCGATCATAAACACCATGAGTGTCATAGGCACCGCCTGCTCGAAAGGTCTTTACCGGTTCCTGGATTTGATTCAACAATGGAGCAACGGCGGCTGAATCGTGAACCCTGTTTTCGGTCGTCAGCTCAGCAATAATTTTATGGGTGCGTGGATTGACCGCCTGATGGATTTTACGCCAAGTTCTTCGCTTGCTCGCGCCATGTTGTCGTACTTTCCATTCGCCTTCACCAAAAACTTTCAAGCCTGTACTGTCAACTACATTGTCGATCGGACCTTGGGATTCGGTCATGCGAATGGCCACTTTCAACTTGGCGGCGCGCTTGGCCAGCGATGTAAAATCGGGGACTTTCCCATGGATATCAGCCAACTTCAACAAGGCTCGCCCAAGTCCTTCGGTTTGCCGGTACGGCAAGCGAAAGAACTCGCGAATCATCAACAAACATTCGATGGTCGAGTCGCTATAAGTAAAAGGGCGGCCCACTTTGATTTCCGAGTCATCATGATTCCAGCTTTCAATCAAGTCGTCGCAAAACCACAGTGTGATATCGCCCCGATTGACCAGCGATTGGTTATACTTTGACCAATCCCGAGTCTTGCATCCCGTTTCGACTGCCTGGCTGACCATAACTTAAATCCTTTTGAACCAATGAATACTTCCGTGGAAGCAACTGTACGCTCAAAAGGTGTGGATTGTTCGACAACGCCGTTCCATGCTATCAATTCCGAAAACTGCCTGGCACGTTTTGGCCAGTAACAAGTAAGCACGACAATCCATTTTTTTGAACGGGACTACTGACATGGGGAAGGTTTATCCAGAGATCACCGATTCAATTCAAGCCTGGGTCAAGCAACAATCTATGTTCTTTGTTTCAACCGCACCGCTGGCAGGTGATGGTTTGATCAATTGTTCGCCCAAAGGCTTAGATTCCTTCCGAATATTGGGCCCTAATCAAGTCGCTTACCTGGATCTTACCGGCAGTGGTGTCGAAACGATCGCTCACGTACGCGAAAATGGAAGAATCATCATCATGTTTTGCGCTTTCAACGGAAGCCCAAACATTGTTCGCTTTCACGGACGCGGTCGAGCGGTGCTGCCTGAGGCTTCAGAGTTCTCGGAACTAGTAAAACACTTCCTGCCGGTCGCCGGAATTCGGTCCATCATTCTTGTGGACGTGATGCGAATCAGTGATTCCTGCGGCTATGGAGTGCCCAAGTATGAATTTCTGGAACACCGCGATACACTGGTTCGGTGGGCGGAATCCAAGGGACAAGGCGGGGTCCAGGATTACCAGACCCAGAATAATCTATCCAGTTTGGATGGCCTGCCCGGCTTGTCGCAAACGGTTGACTAATTTTCCTTGATTGCAATTGCGGCCCGTATACTCGTCGATCTATCATGGGCTGGCCTGTGGTAGTCTTGGCGAAGATACACTGGCTAGGACAACAATCAAATTTTGCACCGAGACCATAGCAGATTCGCACCTCGGTATGCGGTTTGAACGCACCTGTTTTCGATCGAAGAAGCCGTCCATAATCGTTGGGCGTGGCCCCTGTATTTTTAAGTTGTTCGTTGGTAAGGAATTTGTTTCTCGATGTCTGAAGACCAACAACAGCAAGTCGCTTTGCAACTGACCTACATCCAGAACCAGCGCAAGCAATTAGACGAATTGCGATCACGAGTCACCAAGTTAGAGGCACTTTTTGAAATGTCGGTGGCCGACCCTCAAATTCGCTGGCTGTTGCAAAATAAATCAGAACGAATGGATCCTACGGTTCCCGTCTTCGATGAAGGACGAGCGAATTTCCACTTGGATCGCTATGTTTTTGCCAGTCACTATGTTTCAGGCAAGGCTGTGGCGGATATTGCGTCAGGTACCGGCTACGGAGCTCGGACGTTGGCTGAACAAGGTCAAGCCCTGTCGGTTACCGGCGTAGACATTTGCAATGAAGCGGTCAATTACGCGACCATTCGGCACAGCGGGGACAACGTCCATTTTGTTTGTGCTTCGGGTGACGCGACACCCTTACCTAGCCAAAGTCTTGATGTGATTTCATCGTTTGAAACCATTGAACATGTCGACGACGATTTGAAGTTACTTTCCGAATTCGCGAGATTGCTAAAAGCCGATGGACTACTGATTTGTTCCACGCCCAACCTGTGGCCTCTGGCGATCGCTCCGCACCATGTCCGAGAATACGATCTCGCCGCTTTTGAAGCGCTATTGAATCAGCATTTTACGATCGTCCAGATGTTCAACCAGAATTCCGGAACCAGCTTTGAATTCAATCGCAATCAGCCTCGAGGCATCATTCCAACAACCAAAGAGAATGAATCGTTGGCCGAATGCTTTCTGGCCGTTTGCCGCAAACTTTAGATGGCAGCAGGGGTTAGTTCTCAGCAGGCGTTAGTTCTCAGCAGGCGATTGATTCTTGCGACTGCGAGCGGCTGTTGATTGCGAATAACTTGGGTTGGAGCGTTGCAGTGGTAGTGCAAAACGTTCGCATAGCAAGCTTCACGCAATCAACATTTCAGGTGGGCCGATTTGAGCGAGAACGTGTCTTAGGCCAAGACCTCGATCTCTTTGAATTGAATCGCGTTTTCTCGCCAACGTTGAGCCATCAGCTTCAGCGTGTTCCAACGAGTGTCATGGTAAGGTTGTTCGAATTCAGGCGGATCCTGCGGTAGATTTTCCAGTAACGATTTCTGCACCACCATGGCTCGGATTTTTCGAGTCTGCAAATTTCCATCGCATTCGTTTGTCAAACAGATCACATAGTGCACCCTTTTGACTTCTGCGCCAGCATCACGAAGAATGAAACCTCCGGCAAATTGTTCAGAAATTTCGTTCAACACGGAATTCAGGTAAAACCAATAGTCGTCGGTGTCAAACGGGATGATGGGATCATCTTCAGTGGTCTTCTTCGCGGCATCCAGCAAGCGACTGACGGCGACGGTGTTCAAAAACACATCTTGGGAATTTTTCTCCATGAGGGTTCGAATGCAAAGGGTACCGTCCACAATGCTATTGAGTGACACATTCAACCGTTCGAAGAATTCACGTTTACGAAACTTTTTACTTGCTCTCCAACGCCCAATGATTAGTCCTACGGCCATGAACACAAATCCAACAACCGCCTCCAGCCAATGGTCTACGATCGCGTTCTGCAATGATTCAAACATATACGGTCCAATCGGTGGATACTGGCTGCCTAAAAACGCCGCCGGCCTGTCAAATTTTACACACTCAGCCATATCGGCTTGGCAGATCAACATAAACTAGCAGGCAATCTCAGTCTACGTTAGCTGGCCGGACTGCGGATCGGTTTCTAAAGTTGATGACTGCCCAGCGTGAACATCGCCAGAACTTTGGCCACTTTTGGATCACACGTCATCGGAGCAGCGTTCGCAACCCATGGTCGCTTCTTGAGGCATTTTCTCCAAGACGTTTTTCGATGCCCTGAATATCGAGTTAACGGATCGAAGCAAAGTCGGTCAAACGCTTCTAATACCTGACAGGGCTAGGTCGCCACTGCCTGAGACTTACGACTGGACCAAACATCCGCTTCGCAACTTAGGTTCACGCCTAGCCTGTTTTGATTTCGTCGCCCGGTGTTGTTGCCCGGTGTTGGTTTCGGGATTGATTTGAGTGAACGACTGGAGATCATTCCTCTGGCACCTTAATCTTACATGCGTCCGAACTGGTACCCACATCGCATGTTGAATGGGCGCAGCGGATCAGAACATGACTTCTAAAGAACGTATACTTATTAGCTGAGACTGCCCGAACCATCCGTCGCTGCGTTGGAGGATTCATCTGAATGCGAGCCTTTAGTCCTGCCGATTTCCCATTGCCTCTGCCCAAAACGCACCGCTTTCCGATCGACAAGTACGCGATGTTGCGTCAACGACTGCAGGCTTTTGGCTGGCAGGTCCAGTCGGCAGTCGTTGCCAGCGATAACGATCTGTTGCAAGTTCACTGCCCTGACTATGTGCGTTCGGTTCGCCAGGGAACGCTTGACGCAAAGGCGATTCGAGCCCTGGGTTTTCCCTGGTCGCCAGAGATGATCGTTCGTTCTTCAGCCAGCGTTGGCGGGACCATCTGTGCAGCGTTCCAAGCGTTGGAACTTGGCTATGGCGTGAACTTGGCGGGCGGCACTCATCATGCTTTTCGAGAACGCGGTGAAGGCTTCTGTGTTTTCAATGACGCGGTGGTTGCAGCAACGAAGTTGCATCAAGCGAACCAAATTCGAACCGCTGCCATTGTCGACTTGGATGTTCACCAAGGCAACGGAACCGCGAAACTGGGTCAGGAATTGAACTGGTTGACGACCATCAGTGTCCACGGGGCGAAGAACTATCCCTTTCGCAAAGAAATTGGCGATCTGGATATCGAACTGCCCGACGCTACCGACGATGCAAGTTATCTAGCCTGCGTGCAGCAGCAAGTACTACCCATGCTGGCAGACTTAAACCCCGATATTGTATTTCTCAATGCGGGTGCTGATGTCTTGGCTGGCGACCGCTTTGGTCGATTGGCACTGACACCCCGCGGAGTCGGTCAACGCGACGATTTGATTTACGAATTTTGCCAGACCAAGGACTCACCGCTGGTGTGGATCATGGGCGGAGGTTACCAACCCGAACTCAGTGTCCTGATCGATGCCCACTTCGAGAGTCTGAAACGATTGGCGGCAAGATACTCATAAGCGTTTCGGAACGCTGGTGGTTGTTGAACACAGGTGAAGTTGGACCGCAGCCTAAGATCCCGCAGACAACCACCATCTGCCAACGGGTGGCACAGACGGTGCACAGTTTTTCGCAAATGAACATCGCTGCGTCTGGATCGGCACCGATCGGCATCGATTGGTGCGTTGATACGTATCCCCCAGGGATCGAACGCGACATAGCGTCCATTTTTTTACGCTAACCGTTAAATAGGGCCAGCGGAAAGCTGGCGGGCAAAAGTGTGATTCAAATTCCTGTAATGGCAAGCTTATTCACCACAGTGCCGCTTAAAGGCAGGACCCTCCACGGCAAGTAATTCCCAAAAACTGGTTCAAAAAACATAGACTCTTGATCCAAACCTCTGTCCGATTGTTCTTCGCAAAGTTCCGTTGACCCAACGATGGTGCGAAGTATACTCGCAGGTCTATCTGCAGGAAAGTTAGCAAAGTCTGGACCGAGTTGACTGCATCTAATCACGTAGTTCACCTTACCGCGGACCCCAGTCGAACGCAGAAACCTATTCCAGACGATTGTCCTGGATCGATTGCGATCACTTGAAGGGCTTCTGCTGAATAAACGGATGCAAATCCGTAGTACTACCGAAAATTTTCGTGGTTCGCGCCGCAAAGCTCGAACCGCCTCTTGGAACAACGATGCTGAATTACTTTCGTAAAAATTCTGGTTCGATCAAAAATGATATCCTGTCTGGACTTACCGTCGCCTTAGCGTTGGTACCCGAAGCGATCGCATTTGCTTTTGTGGCGGGGCTGTCCCCGTTAATTGGGCTGTATTCGGCATTCTTCCTAGGCTTATTAACCGCGATATTCGGTGGTCGACCTGGAATGATCTCGGGCGCTACCGGCGCGATGGCAGTTGTCATCGTTTCGTTGGTTGCCATCCACGGCATTGAGTATTTGTTCCCAACCGTTATTTTGTGTGGAATCATGCAAATTCTGATCGGCATGGGGCGCTTGGGCAAACTCATCCGCATGGTGCCTCAACCCGTGATGTTGGGCTTCGTCAATGGTTTGGCCATCGTGATTGGTATGGCACAACTGGGCAGTTTCAAGACTTTATCCGGTGACGATCAACTGGTCTTCATGTCAGGTACGCCGCTTGCAGTGATGCTGGGCCTGATCGGACTAACCATGGCCATCATTGCGTTCCTGCCAAAGTTGACGAAAACCGTTCCCGCCTCTTTAGCTGCGATTTTGACTGTATCATTGATTTCAATCGCAATTAACCAATCGGTGGTGATCGAAGATGGCGAACATTTGGTTCCGACGGTCGGCGATATGTTGGCCACGAACACTCGAGCGGCGGAAAAAGCAAAACTGAATCCTGCTGCCGGCGGGCATGGAAGTCACGGCGTTCCCATAGCGGCCAATACACCCACAGCGACACAGCTAGTCCAGGACAATCTCACCAGTGGCGTTATCCCCAGTGGTGTTATCCCCAGTGGTGTTGCGACTGCGAATACAGCCCAGACATTGCATTCGGATGCACCAACCTATACGTCGGTCATCAATGTACTACGAGATCCAAAAGCAAAGCAAAATCCCCTAGACGAGTCGCCCGAGTCTGATTTGCCAAGGAATCCAGCAACTTTGACCTCCGACGCAATCGCGGATTCGACCGAACCGTTACCCGTTGCTTCGGCTTCGATTAGCGGTGGTTTGCCTGAGCTGTTTTTCCTTAAGTATGAGATGGTGCCGCTGACCTTTGCGACCCTAAAGATCATTTTTCCATTCGCCATCATTCTTTGTGGAGTGGGTTTGATCGAATCATTGATGACTTTGACGTTGATCGATGAAATCACTGGGACCAGAGGTCGAGGCAACCGCGAGTGCATTGGTCAGGGGATTGCGAATATTGTCTGCGGCTTTTTCGGAGGCATGGGCGGCTGTGCGATGATCGGACAATCGTTGATCAATGTAAATTCAGGAGGCCGAGGTCGACTGTCGGGCATCACGGCAGCGGTTTGCCTACTGTTGTTTGTCTTGTTCCTAGCACCGCTAATCGAACAAATTCCTATGGCAGCTTTGGTAGGCGTGATGTTTATGGTGGTGATTGGCACGTTTGAATGGGCGTCCCTGAAAATGTTCCAGCGAATGCCGCGTGCGGATATGTTTGTGATGGTTTTGGTGGCCGGCTACACCGTGTTTATGCATGACCTAGCCAGCGCCGTTATCTTGGGCGTTGTGGTTTCGGCTCTGGTTTTCGCTTGGCAACACGCAACTCACATGGGTGCGGACATTAAACATAACGAACATGGCAGCAAGATTTATCAATTGCATGGCCCCTTATTCTTTGCCTCGGTCAGTTCGTTCAAAGAGATGTTCGACGTGAACAACGACCCCGAAGATGTTGTGATCGATTTCTATTACAGCCGAGTCTACGATCAGTCAGGACTTGAGGCGATCAACACCCTTGCTGAGAAATATGAAACTTTCGGAAAGCGATTGCATCTGACTCATCTAAGCCCAGAATGCCGCAGTCTCTTGAACAAGGCTGGCGATCTGGTTGAAGTCAATGTATCGGAAGATCCGCAGTATCACATTGCAACTGATCGATTAGCATAGGCCCAACCGCCGAACCTGAATGCCGTAGCTCAAAATGCCAGTGCCCAAAATGCCAGTGCCCAAAATGCCAGTGCCCAAAATGCCAGTGCTTGTGTTGGGAAGGTCGCCAATCATTGGGTCGACTCCCCCGCACTTCTTCGGCAACTTCACCGGATCGCGCGTTTTGCAAACTTCTACTAACCCATGCCAATGGTCCCGGTGTTTTGGCCTGCTTGCATGGGCTGGTGATTCTATTGGTCGAAGCAGCGCCGGACGGAATCCGGGTTAGCATTCTTCAGACTTCGCGATTCGGCGACCCGCCTGATTTCCCGCATACGCCACCAGTTTTGTGACTTGTGCTCACTCATGCTTTGGAATTCTCGGTTTACGGGCGTATCCATATTCCCGACGGCCCCCAGTTCAGCGGCCCAATCAGTCGCGACTGCACACCGGTCACTACTGGGCTAGAATGGCTCCCAGCGACAGTCTTGACCTTACGCGTCAATCTTCCGGTAATTTGATTCCTTAACAATTGCCAGACTCTCAGACCCCAGACGAATGGATCCGGGTCTGATGGGTAGCGAAAATAGTCAAAAATTCTATTGGTCTGCGCAAGATCCACGGTTTGCGATTCGTTTAGATAGCCAAAGGCGACGTTGATGGATAAGTTCACGAAAACCCGATACAGCTTGATCGCCAAACTGGCCGATCGCCAAGACCATTTGGCATGGGCTGAGTTCCTGGACTTGTACCAGCCATTGATCTACCGATTCGCAATCGCTCGCGGCTTACAAGCAACTGACGCAACCGAAGTCACTCAAGAGGTGTTGATCCGAGTAGCCAAAGTCATCGGACAATTCCAAGCCAACCATTCGGGCCCCAGTTTTCGCAAGTGGCTGTACGTGATTGCCAGGAATTTGACCATCGACTTCCTGCGTAAAGAAAGTCGCAAGACGGCCACGATTGGTGAAGAATTTGATTGGCAAAAACTGCCCGCGCCTTCCGAGAAATCTTCCGCTTGTTTCCGCACGTTGTATCAACGCGAAATGTTCCTAGCAGCCGCTCGATCCATTCAACCCAAGGTCAAACCCGTGAATTGGCAAGCATTTTGGCTTACCGAAGTCGATCGCTTGCCTGTGGAGCTTGTGACCCAACGCTTAGGCATTCCCAGGGCCGCTGTCTATGTTGCCCGATCAAGGGTCCTGAACATGTTCCGCAAATTTGTCCAGGCGAACCAAATCCCAACCAGTGACAGTCAATCGGTGGAGGATCGTTATGAAAACTGAACATCAAATCGGAGACGGCAGCCGCTTGAAAGATCACTTGAATGATCAAGAGTTGCAATTGATTTTGCAACTAGAAATTGATTGGGAAGACCCCACCGAATTGTCTGCCATCGACCAAGAGTTGATCGATGACCGCTTACCTGCCACAAGGCAACAACATTTCTCAAACTGCCCACTTTGCCAAGATCGGTTGGTCGATGTCGCTTCGGGGATCGATCTACGGCAAGAGATTTCAAGTATCCTGAGAGAAAGTGGCGAACAAATTTCTGGTGAATTTACTCACACGTGTTTGCCTGATTCCAGTTTGCCGCCCCAGCCGCCAAGCGGTCAAGAGTACCAGACGATCGAGCGTTATTTGGGGCAGTGGTTAACCCCGGCTGCCCATCCTGAATTGTTGGGACGGTTGGATCGCTACGATGTCGAATCCATTGTCGGTTGGGGCGGCATGGGGGTAGTTTTGCGGGCGCAGGATAGTGAACTGCGCCGACCGGTGGCGATCAAAATGCTTTTACCTCGCTGGGCTGACAACGGCACGGCAAAAGAGCGATTCTTACGCGAAGCTAGGTCGGCTGCTTCGGTCCTGCATCCGTCGGTCATCGCGATCCACGGCATCCACGAAATTCAAAGAATGCCGTACCTGGTGATGCCGTTAATTATCGGGCCATCGTTGCAGCAACTGGTTCAACAGCACGGTCCATTACCCGAACGACAAGTGGTACAAATCGGTCTGCAAATTGCGTCGGGCCTGGCCGCAGCTCATGCCCAGGGCGTGATTCATCGCGATATCAAGCCCGGCAACATTCTGCTGGACAATTCAGTAAATCGCGCCGTGATTACAGATTTTGGATTGGCCCGCTGCCAAGACGAACAGGCGATGACGCAAACCGGCTGGATGGCTGGGACTCCGGGTTACATGTCGCCCGAACAATGTCGCGGTGATGAACTGGATGGGCGCAGTGATTTGTTTTCACTAGGTTCGGTCCTGTTCTTTCTTTGCTCAGGTCGTTCGCCTTTTATGGCGGATTCGCCCATGGCGGTACTGCATCAGATTACTCACGGACAAGCGATTGATGTGCGTCGTTTGAACGAACAAGTTCCACAAACGTTAGCCCGTGTGATTGACCGGTTACTCTGCCGTAAGAAAGAAGGACGCTTCAGCAGTGCGGCGGACCTGACTTTGTTCCTGCAGCGATATTTGCAACACTTACACGCCCCGACTAATCACAAACGACCGCCGCTTCATTTGCCTTGGCTTCCTAAACTTGTCGCTTTCTTGGCCGGAGTGCTATTAATTTCTACCTTGACATTTTGGTCAATCAACGGGTCTACCGAAGGCGAAAAGAGTGGAAATCTGGATACACCAACCTCGGTATCGCGGGCGGAAACAGGTCCCCCTGGCGAATTGCAACGGGTATTGTCCAACGAACCAGTCGCAGTCACCTCCCCGGAATTGCTGGAATTGCAATTGCTGCAAAAATTCCAACTTGAACCCGAACCGCAGTGGGACCAACGCTGGCAAGAATTGACCGATGAGATTTCGAAGCTGCAAAATCAGTGGCAGCAGAGCGAAGGGCCACTACCATCCACCCCCAACCCATTGGTGGACATCGAACGTGAAAAACAGAAATTGCAAATGCAAATGGAAGTTTCCGATTCGCCAAACTAAGACCAAGTCACTACCCAAACAAGGAACCTAGTGCAATGAAACAACTATTTTTGATTTGGATAGCCTGTTGTGGGCTGGCATCGATTGCGAACGCTCAAGGGCTTTTACCGAAAACAAATGAAACTCCAATTTTCGGAACTGCAGACGACCCCTTCGATGTTCCTGAACCTGATGGGAAGCAAGCGATTGAACTTCTGACCAGACTATTGGCGGAAACTGAGGATCCGCTTGCCAAACAGACGGTTGATTCGCAGTTACAGTTGGCGTTAAGTGTTCAATATGATCAACGCATGGCACAGTATGAAGAACATTTGGGGCGACTGGAGTCGCAACTTCAAGAAATGCGACAACAACTGGAACGTCGGCGTTCGGCAAGAGACGCAATGGTAGATCTACGTCTGCAAACGATTCGCGCCCAGGCCAACAATCTAGGTTGGCCCTCGGGATCCAAGAACTCAGGTAATTTACCTGGATTCCCAGGCGACGGTAGGCTCCCTGGTCTAGGTGGCATGGACAGGAGTGATGGCGGTGTCCCTAGTCGTGAAAGTGTCGCAAGTGGTGCCATTGGAATCGGTAGAACGAGTAACCCGTTTGTCGATCCTTTTGGTGGACCCAATCCACCTGGCGACGATCCTTTTGGTGGACCCAATCCACCTGGCGACGATCCTTTTGGTGAAACAAATCTACCTGTCAATGCACTTGGCAATAATAATTCGACGCCCTCAAGTTCCACACAAAGCAATTCGAATGGACCGTTTGACGTAAATGGACGGTTTAACGTAACAAGTAGCCCGAGTAAAAATTTGACCCCGTTTAATAATCAGAATCAGACGCCAACCAATACTCAATTCGTATTGCCACAAGTTCGGACCGCCAATCATGGCTTGAAATGCTTGGCTTTAGAAATTCAAAAGTACGTTCAGGAATATGATGAAGCACCCACCAATTTGGCGGATCTTCCGAAAACAGGACGATTTACGCTAGTAGATCCTTGGGGAATGAACTTCTATTGCAACATTATAGAGAAGAACTCGATGGAGTCTTCAGTCTTTACTTTCTACCTTTCATCATGTGGACCCGACAAAGTAACGGGCAACCAAGATGATATCACGATTGTGAAAGTGCTTGAAATTGAATCGTATCGCTTAATGAATGTGCTTCGTCAAGTCTTACTTGGAATGCACAATTATGAGTCGTCCTACGGCCAACTTCCCTTCACTTCCAAGCAAACGTACGATTTAGGCTGGCAGGTGAAACTGCTGCCTTACTTGGGAGAGGGAGAACAGCCCCTGTTTGATAAATTCCAGCACGATCAACCCTGGCATAACAAGGTCAATCGTAAACTGGCGGAACAACGCCCGGACGTCCTAGGCGGATCGCAACCAGCTATGGTTTGTTGGATTCAATCCGACGCCCAGGACTTTAAGACGATTAAAGATGGGCTGTCGCAAACGATGGCAATGCTGGTCGTTCCCAATTCGTTGCTGCCTGAACCGATCACCTGGACCGAATCGGGTGGTTTGACTCCATCGCAGGTTATCGAAATATTTTCGAAACTCAAGGAAGGTCAATCGATAACAGTTGGCTTTTATGACGGCAGCGTGGAAAAATTGAAACAAGGTGACAAACTGATAAAGAACTTGTCTGAATTGATGACAATCGATGGTGGCGAAATACTTACCCAAGACCCAAGAGTGAAATCGGAAAATTGACTTCAACATCGGCCGACCAGCAACACCTGGTCGGCCTTTTTTTGTTTCTACTTTCTCAGTAGTCAACCATAACCGACCCTTTTCGTACTAGGCCCATGTTACCCACCGATCTACACTGGATCTTCACCAGATCAGCTTCCGACGTCGCACCTCCAACCTATTGAATCGGATTCCTAACGCTTATCTGTTTCTGAATCGAAGATTCCCCGTCGATCTCAAGCAAACTTGGTCAAGGGTCGACTCTTACCCGAATTGTTGCCTTGCCAAACTGATGGTACGCCCAATGATGATTGGGAAGGACTTTGCTACACTAGTGGGACTGGGATTACAAAGTTATGTGACTCAGCATCCTGCCGTCCCCTCTTCCATCACTCGCCTGTTCCACCAATCAATCTAAAGGGCCGTCATGAGGATCAATCCGGTTTCGTTTGTGGATTTAGAAACACCCACCGGCGTAATGCGCACTCATTTGTTTCGTCCAGTCGGCGAGGGGAAACACCCAGGAATCCTTTTGTATTCCGAGATCTATCAGATGACCGCACCCATTGCCAGAACGGCGGCAATTTTGGCTGGGCATGGATTCTTGGTCGCAGTCCCCGACGTCTATCATGAATTCACGGAACTGGGCGAAGTGTTTGCTTATGATGCCCCGGGGACCGAAAGAGGGAACGCGTTAAAAATCCAGAAGGAACTATCTAGCTACGATTCGGATGCGACCGCAGTGATCGATTTCTTTTCGGTAGACCCAGGTTGTACTGGGTCGGTGGGCACGGTTGGAATCTGCCTAGGCGGACATTTGGCGTTTCGTGCTGCAATGAATCCCAAAGTCCAAGCGGGTGTCTGCTTCTATGCGACCGACATTCACAAGGGAAGTCTTGGCAAAGGGATGAGGGACAACACGATCGCCCGTATTCCCGAAATCAAAGCGGACATGACCATGATCTGGGGCAGACAAGATCCGCATATCCCCTTGGAGGGTCGACAAATGATTTACAATGCAATGACCGCCGCTGGAACCGGTTTTTCGTGGCACGAAGTCAACGGGGAACATGCCTTCATGCGCGACGAAGGCCACCGTTACGATCCCGCCTTAGCACAAATGCTGTACGCACTGGTTTGCCAAAAACTGAGCGAATGTTTGAAGACCTGAACCGGGTTCTGTACTTCGCCAGATCTGTATTTCGCCAGATCTGTGTTTGACGGGTTCGGAATCCGATAGGTGCGGGTCTTTTGATCGACGGCAAAATTCCGACCAGTTTCCCAAAAGGCGATTCCACTTGCAGCGGTACCCAATACAATGAACGAATATATTCCCAGCCAGCAATTCGGAGCACGCGGTCAGTACACATTGCCGGCCCAAGCCTATCTCAGTCCATCGGTCTTCGATGCCGAACAAGATCGCATCTTCTCCCAGCAATGGATTTGCGTGTTTCGGGAAAGCGAAATCCCCAACGCTGGTGACTTTCGCACGATCACGGTCGCCTCCGAATCGCTGATTATTCTGCGAGATCACAACGGAAAAATTCGCTCGCATGTGAATCTTTGTCGTCACCGTGGCACTCGGCTTTGCCTGGCCGAACAGGGAACGTTTGCAAAGACCATTCAGTGCCCCTATCACGGTTGGACTTACGGGCTGGATGGCAAATTGAACGGCGTTCCCGACGAAACTTGCTTTCCTCAGTTCGACCGATCCCAGTACCCTTTGCACTCGGTTGCGTGCACACTTTGGCAAGGCTTTATCTGGATCAATCTTGCCCAGAGTGATTGTCAAAGCAACACCCAACCCTCGGCGGCCCTGGACTTCTCTGCCTATATCAAACCGATCCAAGATAAAGTGATTCCCTGGCAGATTGGCGAATTAGTCGAAATTCAAAAAATTGATTATCAGGTGAAGGCCAATTGGAAGTTAATCGTGCAGAATTACAGCGAATGTTATCATTGCGCACCGGTCCACCCAATGCTAACCAAGATTTCGCCGCCAAAATCGGGAGGCAACGACCTGACACAAGGGCCAATCTTTGGCGGATACATGGACGTGATCACCCCAGGTGGATCGATGACCATTAGCGGGCGCAGTTGCGGCCCAACGGTGGGGCCTTTGGATCCCGCTGACTTGCAACGCGTCTACTATTACGTCCTGTTTCCCAACTTGTTTCTTGCCTTGCACCATGACTATGTGATGGTCCACAGTTTATGGCCGCAAAGCCCTGGCTTGACCACGGTTGAGTGCCGTTGGCTGTTCCACCCTGCCGTGAAATCAAAATCGGCCAATGAACTTGGGAACCGTGAATTAGAGTATGACCCCAGCGACGGAATCAAATTTTGGGATCAAACCAATCGAGAGGATTGGCATGTCTCCCAACTGACTCAACAGGGCGTGTCGAGTCGACGTTACCGGCCCGGGCCCTATTCCGATCGCGAAGCCATGTCGGCCGCTTTCGACCGACATTACCTTGCCTGCATGAACGACATGGCTTGCCTGAAGGATTTCTAAAGAATAGTCAACTATCTCCCAAGGATCGTCTAGAACTTAGGCCACATCCTACAGGTTTGCTGGGCATCCACGCGAGTGCTCCGGGACTTAGATCGGGAGTCAAATTTGGCAAAAATGCAAAGTTGGTAAACTTGATCGGAAACCAAAGCGTTCGCTTGCCTACCAACATGCCTCGACCCCTCGTGATTCCGACTACAAAGTCGAATATTTCATCGGCTTGCCGTCGCTATCTACTGGCTTTTCGGATCCGCGCTGCGACGGTTCACGCAAACTGTTGTCCAAATGTCGGAACAACGGATACAGGAAGTAATCGATCACTCGGCGCTTGCCAACACGCACTTCTACTGTGCAAGTCATGCCTGGCACCAAGCGGAAGTTGACGGGTTTGTTTTCGATGTCTCGTTCATCTAGCGATACGAAAGACTTGAAGAACGCGGACTCGGCCATGCCTTCCTTCTTTTCAAATGAACCCTCACTGATCGTTTCCAACCGACCTTTGAGCGTGCCGTGCTTCTGGTAGGGGAGGGCTTCAAGCTTGATGATCGCAATATCACCCATACGAATTTCGCCAATATCCTTGCCTTGGATTTCCGCTTCGATGCGGAGAGGATCTTTTAGTGGCATCAATTTGAACAACGGGTCTGATTCCCGAACCACGCTACCTGCGGTTCTTTCTGACGCCTCAAGGACGTAGAAATCGTCGTAGGGTAAGTCGTCGGGCACTCGCAAGACGGACAATTCTTTTTGACGCCGCGCTTTGGCCAGATCCGCCTCCAAAACTGCGATCTCATTCTGCGTCTTTACCACTTCGCCATTCACTTCAGCGTTTCGATCTGCAGTGACGCGTTGTTGGCGTTTGACCGTTGCCTCTCGATCATATCCCAACTGCTTATTCTTATTCCCCAAATTGACAATCTTCAATTCGACTTCTTGGCGATTCAATTTTTGGCTAAGGTAATTGTTGACCGACTGACTGCCAGATTCAGACAGTTTCCGCATTTTCTCTTCGACTTCGAAATGAATCGCCAGAGCCGATTCCAGCCCCAAGATCTCGTCTTTATTCCCTTGAGCCTGAGCATCAAAACCCTCCAACTGGGCTTGCAATTCACTCAACTGACTTTCGTAAGCCAATTTGCGAGAAACGAACAGGGACTGTTCCGCAACCCAAACCGAATCACTTCCATACAGCGAAACGTCGAAATCGACCAAAAACAATTGCTCGGCCTGCAACCGCGCTAACTTAGCTTTCGCGGCATTCAGACGACCACCCAAACTTTCCAAATCCGCCTCAGGCAACGTCGAATCCAAGGTCGCCAAGATATCGCCTCGGTGCACTATGTCACCAAAGTGAAAGAATACATTCTTGATCGGTGAACCCGAGGCCGCTTGAATCACAATCGGTTCAGAAATCGGTACCAGGCGACCTTGAGCAGAAACGAAAGTTTCAATCTTCGTCCAATAGGCCCAGGCCACTGTGGTCAAAAGAAACATAGCGACCGTGTACAACACCCATCGTAAGCCACCAGGAATCGGTTGAGTTTCCAGTTCAACCGCATCAGGCTGAAATTCAACGAAGACCCCCGAAATCAACTTACGCGGTGTTTCCGCTTGGTTAGCTGGTCCAGAGCGTTTGGGCGAAGAAGAACCACCGCTTGGCGTTTGGCCAGCAGAGCGACCGGGCGATGAGCCAGGTGAGTCAAGGGGCCGGCCTGCAGGCGATTTTGCGCCGCCGGCAGCAGCGAATTCAGGTCCCTTACCCGGCTTGGCTCCCGACTGCATCTTTTGGACCACGTGTTCCAACACTTCGGCTTTTTTGGCAGCAGTTTTCAGCGAATCCACAATAACGGCCTTCGAGATTCCCGACCCGCTGGAGTTCGCAGGACCTTCGGTTGTGTCTTCAGGTTGCGTCAGTTTATCATTACTCATAACGATCTACCCTGCGTCCAAAATGCCAAGCGTGTTGCTTGTGATGATCTTATCAAGTCCCGAGGATAGGAAAGTTCTCGTGACCATGTCTTCACTGGCCAGTCTTCACTGACCTATTTTTACTGACTAATCTTTACCGTACTGTTTGGCCGAGCCTATTTCAGTGCGCCTATTTCAGTGCGCCTATTTCAGTGCGCCTATTTCAGTGCGCCTATTTCAGTGCGCCTATTTCAGTGCGCCTATTTCAGTGCGCCTATTTCAGTGCGCCTATTTCAGTGCCAGGCAAACATCTGCC
>Ga0105050_10002920_pt1 | contig 24035 bp, 23 predicted proteins | sample FRY01_FD_78088 | JGI IMG/M metagenome (GOLD analysis project Ga0105050, IMG submission 78088) | Freshwater microbial communities from Lake Fryxell liftoff mats and glacier meltwater in Antarctica - FRY-01 | ecosystem: Environmental > Aquatic > Freshwater > Ice > Glacier meltwater ...
AAAGGGAATCTTCCGAGGCACCTCATCTTCATTAACCAATGAATTTTCTGCAATTTGTAGCGCTTGCTTGATGATGATATCATTGACTTCGGTCATCACCGAAGCTACAAAATCCATGGCCAGTTCATTTTCTAGGTAGTAGCGGAGCATCTGCTCAGCCTGATCCCGGATAAGTCTCATCTCCTTCAAATCCAGCGTATTTATCAATCCGTGGATCAATACTGCAGGACTATTCCCCATAGAGAGCAGCACATCATGATCAGAGATAATTCCGCAAACCGGACTTTGATCCGTCCCGTCTTCGGTCAGTACCAAATGGTGCAAGCGATGCTTAATCATGGTCAAATACAGATCTGAAAATGATGCATCCTTTCCTCTAGTCAAGATAGGTGTGCTCATAATCTTGGCAGTCACCGTTTCGAGTGGAATACCTTTTGAAACTACTTTGGTACGGAGATCTTTATCTGTAATTATCCCAAGAGGTTTTAGATCAGCTTCACACACGACGATACTGCTGACTTGCTTTTTACTCATCATGTCAGCGGCCTCTTGAATAGTTAGCTCTGGGCTACAAGTGAGGACTTTTTTAGAAAACTTAATTTCTGATTGATCCGAAAAAATCATTAAGGAATGATCCTTAGACTGATTTTTAAATAGGCCTCTTGCTTTTTGTCCTTCAGAAAGGTCCTGACGCACCACAACCTGGCCTGATGCAAATCCTGCAGCAAAAAACAAGGCAACTCGACTGTTTTGCTCCAATACTTCTTCGAAGACAGAAACAGGAATTGCATAGACAAGACTATTTTCTTGGACCTTGGCGGAGAGCACATAGGGACGCTTTCCAAGAAGCGCCAATACTCCAAACACATCTCCCTCATCACATTCATCCCGCGTTTCCTCTTTATTTTGGATCGATTCAGTCAGAATAATTCCTCCTTCTTTTAAAATATAAAAATGGGTTTCGGCAGCTTGTCCTTGTCTAAAAAGCACCTCGCCCTTTTCCAGATAGCGGATTTTCACGGATGCTGCGACTTTCTCCAAGACCTCTTTGGAGAGAAAAGAAAAAGGAGGAAATCGCTTGAGAAATTCTGCTACCCGGTGGACGATGACATTCATGATAAGTATCAATTATAAAGTGAGAAATCTAAAAGTTTTTAGACTTCCCACTTCTGCTTTATGATTTTACTTTCTGCCTTCAATAATTTTATCCACCACCTCTGGATCGAGTAAAGTACTGGTATCTCCCATACTGTCAATACTTCCTTCGGCCACTTTCCGAAGTATTCTACGCATGATCTTTCCAGACCTTGTTTTTGGTAAGCCTTCGACAATCTGGATTTTATCTGGCTTAGCAATCGAACCAATCATCTTTGAAACCATTTCCTTGATCTCATTGACTAGATTAGCCTCGGTTCGATTGGTCATATTGCAGATCACATAGGCATAGATTCCTTGACCTTTGATTTCATGTGGATAGCCGACTACAGCGGATTCTATAACCAAGGGATGCTCGTTAATCGCATTTTCAACTTCAGCAGTTCCCATTCGATGACCTGAGACATTCATCACATCATCTACTCGACCGAGGATGCGGTAGTAGCCGTCATGATCTCGCTTGACCCCATCTCCGGTGAAATACATGCCTGGATAAGTGGAGAAATAAGTTTGCTTGCAGCGCTCATGATCGCCGTAAGTAGTGCGGATCATGGATGGCCATGGGAATTTGATACAGAGGTTGCCTTCGACCGAATTTCCTATCAATTCATTTCCCTCGTGATCTACGATGCAAAGTTGAATACCCGGAAGTGGAAGCGTGGCAAAAGCTGGTTTGGTAGGCGTGATTCCTGCGATAGGAGAAATCAAAATCCCTCCCGTCTCGGTTTGCCACCAAGTATCGACGATAGGGCATTTATTCTTGCCTATCTGCGTATGATACCAGTGCCAGGCTTCTTCGTTAATGGGCTCACCGACGGAGCCGAGTACTTTAAGCGAACTCAAATCATAGCCTTCAGTGGGTACGGTGCCATAAGCTTGTAGTGCTCGGATAGCAGTTGGTGCGGTATAAAACACATTGACTTTATGCTTTTCACAGATCGCCCAGAATCGCCCTGGATCGGGATAAGTTTGCACACCTTCAAATATTATAGTTGTGGCGCCGGCAAGCAATGGTCCGTAGACAATGTAGGAGTGACCGGTAATCCAACCGATATCAGCAGTACACCAATAGACATCGCCTGGTGAATATTGAAACACATTCTCAAAGGAATACTTGGTGTAAACCATATAGCCGCCAGTAGTGTGGACTACTCCTTTTGGCTTGCCGGTAGAACCTGAAGTATAGAGGATGAAAAGCATATCTTCGCTATCCATTTCTTCTGCTACATTTTGATCAGACTCACTGGCAATTACCTCATGCCACCAATAGTCCCGTCCGGATTTCATGATTACCTCCTGATTGGTCCGTTGGTATACAATCACAGTTTCAACGGAACTCTTTTCTAAGGCTTTGTCAACTAGCGATTTTACATCAATTTTCTTGTTTCCACGAAAGTTTCCATCCGAGGTTAAGATCGCTTTTGCTCCGCAGTCAGTGATGCGATCGGCCAATGCGTTACTGGAAAACCCTGCAAATACTACCGAATGAATCGCTCCGATTCGGGCACAGGCCAACATGGCAATTGCTGCCTCCGGAACCATCGGCATGTAGATGATGACTCTGTCACCTTTACCAATACCCTTAGATTTCAGTGCATTCGCAAAGCGATTTACTTCATGAAAAAGTTCTCGGTAAGTTAGGGTTCTCCCAGCTTCATTTGGATCATTTGCTTCCCAAATGATCGCTGGTCGATCGCCGATGGTGTAGAGGTTCCGCTCAAAAATATTTTCAGTGATATTCAGTTTTGCATCTACAAACCACTTCACGTCCGGATCTTTGAAATTCCACTGCAAGACACTTTTCCAGCGTTTTCGCCAGTGAAACGAATCGGCTATTTTTGCCCAAAACTCTTCCGGTTGGGCTATGCTTTTTTGGTATTCGTAGAGATACCCGCTCAGTGTATGAATTCGATCGCTCATGATGCTAATAGATTTTACGTTAAGGTATTAAATATTTTAATGGGCTTGGGCATCGCCGGATCCTCTGGGAATCCGAATTTCTTGAATCATATCCTGTACCTCTTTTGGAGGTGCAGGAGTAAATCTGGAGATTACAATACAGATAAAGAAATTCAGAAACATCCCAATCGAGCCTATTCCTTCAGGAGAAATACCAAACCACCAATACGCTTTTGAGTTCAGTTCGGGACTGATGAACTTGAAGAAAATTATATAACTCAACGTGAATACCAGACCCAAAACCATTCCTGCTATTGCGCCTTCTTTATTGATTCGGCTAGAGAAAATCCCCATTATAATTACAGGAAAGAAAGAAGCTGCCGCGAGTCCAAAGGCAAATGCTACGACCTCGGCCACAAATCCAGGAGGATTGATTCCAAAATATCCGGCAATTACTACCGCACCGGCAGCAGCTAACCGTGCAATTCGAAGCTCTTTCTTCTCAGACATGTTTGGTCTGAAAGTTCTGAAAAGGTCCCGTGAAACAGAGGTGGAAATCACCAAAAGCAATCCTGCCGCTGTGGAAAGTGCTGCCGCCATTGCACCTGCCGCCACCAAGCCAACCACCCAATTGGGAAGATTGGCAATTTCAGGTGATGCAAGAACCATGATATCCTTATCGATGGTAAATTCATTTTTGTCTTTATCTGCGACATACTGCACGAGTCCGTCACCATTTTTATCATCAACCTGAATGAGGTTAGTCTTTTCCCAAGTATGGACCCATATCGGCAGACTCTCGATTTTTTTCTCACTGACTGTATCGATCGCATTGTATATCCCAAATGCTGCTACCGCAGGAGCGGTGGTGTAAAGGATAGAAATAAAAACCAGTGCATAGCCTGCAGATAAGCGGGCATCTTTGACTCTCGGTACGGTGAAAAATCGAACAATCACGTGGGGTAATCCAGCCGTTCCCACCATCAAAGCCAGGGTGATCATAAAAATATCTACCATCCCTTTTCTTCCTGACGTATAGGCCTCAAAGCCGAGCTCAGTCAGTACGCCATCTAATTTGTCCAGCAAGTAAGTGCCATCAGAAACTGTACTTCCTAGCCCTAATTGAGGAATTGGATTCCCTGTCAACTGTATGGAAACGAATATTGCCGGAACCATAAAGGCAAAAATCAGGACACAGAACTGAGCGACTTGGGTATACGTAATCCCTTTCATCCCACCCAAAACTGCGTAAAAAAATACAATACACATCCCGATGACAACGCCCCATTCGATGGGTACTTCTAGGTATCTCGAGAATACAATTCCTACACCACGCATCTGTCCTGCAACATAGGTAAATGAGATAAACAGCGCACAGATGACGGCGACCACTCGCGCTTTATTGGAATAATAACGATCTCCGACGAAGTCAGGAACGGTGAACTTTCCAAATTTCCGAAGGTAAGGAGCGAGCAAAAGCGCCAAAAGCACATAGCCTCCTGTCCAGCCCATTAAGTAAACAGAACCGTCATAGCCTGAAAAGGAAATTACTCCTGCCATGGAGATAAATGAGGCAGCAGACATCCAATCGGCAGCAGTTGCCATGCCGTTGGCAAGAGGAGATACTCCGCCACCAGCGGTATAAAATTCTTTGGTGGAGCTAGCTCTGGTGATGATGGCTATACCGATATATAATGCAAATGATAAACCTACGAGAATGTAAGTCCAGGTTAAAATATCCATTGGGTTGATTGATTTTTTTGGTTAATCCTCGTTGACATCAAATTCCTTATCCAGCTTGTTCATCCGGGCTACATAGATAAAAATCAAGATTACAAAAGTGAAAATTGAGCCTTGCTGTGCAAACCAAAATCCGAGTTTAAATCCGCCTAAATTAAATTGATTTAAATAATCGACACCAATTATCCCAAAACCAAAGGAAACTACAAACCAGACTACCAACAGGTAAAACAGGGTTTTTAGATTTTTATTCCAGTACTGTTGCATTTTAGATTTGGACATAATCGGATCAAGAATTTTAATAAAGGGGTGAGGTAAATTAACTTGGTAAGAGATTTAGAAAAGAATAGATTAATCCTCCACGAATTAATCAAAAAAATTTGGTAAGTCACGAATTACCCTCAATTAACTTTGGTGGAAATGGCTTGTTTGAAAAAGTCAAACCTGGTCTTTGGTCTAATTTCTGATTTCTTTTTTCCCGAAGATTTAAAAGAAAGTGGAGAATCAAATCAGTTAAAATTATTTCTTTCGCTTTTACAGTTATGCACCGATTACGGTATGGATTTTTGCAGATCCATCAGTAACTGAAATTAAATCTGTGAAAATTTGCGAATTTTTCGCTGTTAAACAGTTCGAATTTTTTCAAGACCTTCAGAATAATTTTTAAATAAAATACTCCGAAGCGATCGCTAATCCAGCTGCAAAAAAACTGACCAATAACTTATTCCAATGAAAGGTATGATGTGGACTACTTTCGAAAAATATGGTAGTGGAAATATGGAGAAAGCCGCCAACGACCAGCCCATAAAGCATCCCGATTCCTTCTTTTTGCAGAATACCATTTTCAAAAAAAAATGAACTAGCCCACATTCCCATAGGTGAAGCCAAAGCGAATATGGTCAATAAAATTAGGGTCCACTGTTTAGACAGCGAGCTGCTCAAAACTGCCGCCAGTGCAAATGCTGCCGGACCTTTATGCATTACAATCCCGATCAAGACAGATTTACTGCCATGCACATGTGCGGCAGATTCTGCATCGATCAAGTTGTCGTGAGAGAGCAAAGTCCCCTCCAGAAAGGCATGAATAAATAAGCCCAGCATCACGGTAATGACTCCGCTTTTGCTTTCCCCGTGGTGGTGGTGGATGTGCCCATGCTCGATTCCGCTGGAGAGGAATTCCAAGATTTGCTGAAGCAAAAAGCCAATCAGGATGAATAGTCCCATTTTCCCACTATCAAATCCGCTGGAGAATAACTCAGGCAGCAAATGCAACACGGTGATCGCAAACAGGTAAGAACCAGCGAATACAAGCACAAGTTTGAAATATTTGTCTTTGAATTTTGGGGCTAAAAAAACCAGAGATCCGGCACCCATTGCAGTGAGGAAAAGAAGAAGAAAGTTTAATTCCATGTTTCAGAAGTTGCTTCGCCGTCTTTCAGTAAAGCTTGGAGAAATAACTTCCGCAAAGGTAATAAAATTCAATAATGTTGCATTTATAATTCCTACTCTTGGATAAATGACAAGTAAGGCTTCAGTGATTCACTGGCGAATGTAGCATAGCCACCTTTTCCATCACCATAAATCAGGAAAACCTCAATTTCACTCAATGCTGAGTCCAATTGGATCGCTCGCTCCACACCCATGACCATTAAAGCTGTAGCATAGGCATCCGCAGTCATGCAATCTTTTGCCAAAACAGTCGCACTGAGGAGGCTGTGATTGACGGGGTATCCTGTAGCAGGATTGATGGTGTGGGAGATTTTTACCTGATCTTTGATATAGTAATTTCTGTAGTTTCCTGAAGTAGCCATTCCTCTATCTTCTAATGCAATAATGCTGTAAAGATCTGAAGCACTGGCAGATTCATCCGGTCGATTGATACCGACTTTCCAAAGTTCTCCATTTTCATTCACGCCGCTGGCAACGAGTTCTCCACCGATTTCAACTAGGAAATTTTTAATGCCTCTTGTAGTCAAAAAGTCAGCAATCACGTCAACTCCCTGTCCTTTTGCGATAGCTGAAAAGTCTAGATAGACTCCCGGTACAGTTTTCCGAATTTCCTTCGTATCAAAGTTGATCTTATCAAATCCCACTAATCGTAATAAGACTTCAATGTCTGCACTGTCTTTCAATTCTGGCCCGCCGGGGCCAAAGCCCCAAACGTTGACTAACGGACCTACCGTCGGATCAAATGCACCGTCCGTATTTTCATAGACGGTTCTTGAGGCATTGAGCACTTGGGGTAAATAGGGCAAGGTAAAAGCCAAAGTATCCATCCGATTAAATTTTGAAATCTCAGAATCAGGGATGTAAGTCGAGAGGCTCATATTGAAAACCAGCAAAAGGGAATCGACAGAAGATTGAAGATTTTTGCCGGTTTCAGAGAGGTAGGTCAAGGAATAAGTGGTGCCCATCGTTTGACCGGAAAAGCTGATTTGTCCAGAACTTGGTACCTCGCTTTCTTCAGATTCTTGAGAATCAGTCTTAGATCTCCAGAGGTATACACTCAATACAACAACTAGAAGAATTAAAGAGTAAATCGTATTTTTTTGTGCGGTTGAGGCCATAGTTGGTAATGTTTAGTACAAATTTAAGTCTTATTTTTTGTTTTGGCAGAAAAGCTTCTATGGGAAGTCCACTACCGATGGCACGTCTTATTTTCTATATTTGTTCCCTATGAGAGAAGATTATCTAAGTGGAGATGAAGAAGACCTCAGTCCAAAGGACAAGGATTTTGAAAGGGCACTGAGACCACTGAGTTTTGAGGATTTTACAGGACAATTCAAAATCGTGGCCAATTTGCGGGTTTTTGTAACGGCTGCGAAAAACCGGAAAGAGCCTCTGGACCACGTACTTCTACACGGACCTCCAGGTCTCGGAAAGACGACTTTGAGTCATATTATTGCCAATGAGTTGGGCTCGGGACTGAAAATTACCTCAGGTCCAGTCTTGGACAAGCCCTCAGATCTTGCAGGTCTGCTGACCAATCTGGAAGAAGGGGATGTTTTGTTTATTGATGAGATTCACAGACTCAATCCAATCGTGGAGGAGTATTTATATTCTGCTATGGAGGACTTCAGGATTGATATCATGTTGGATTCTGGACCAAATGCTCGATCTGTGCAGATTTCGCTAAGTCCCTTCACACTGATTGGTGCTACGACTCGCTCAGGTCTGTTGACTTCTCCCTTGCGCTCACGATTTGGGATCAATTCTAGGCTGGAATATTATGATGCCAAATTGCTTACTGATATCGTTCAGCGCTCATCCGGAATTATGCACACACCTATAGACGAGGTGGCGGCTTTTGAAATCGCTCGTCGAAGTCGGGGAACTCCCCGAATCGCCAATATGCTCCTTCGCCGAACCCGTGACTTTGCCGAAGTCAAGGGAAATGGAACAATTACACTGGATATCGCACAGTTTGCACTCAATGCACTGGACGTCGATGTCAATGGCTTGGATGAGATGGATAATCGGATCTTACTGACGATCATAGAAAAATTCAAAGGTGGACCGGTAGGGTTAAGCACGATTGCTACGGCTTGTAGCGAGGAGGCTGAGACGATAGAGGAAGTCTACGAACCCTTCTTGATCCAAGAAGGCTATTTGAAACGGACCTCTCGTGGTCGTATGGCAACGGAGTTGGCTTACAAACATTTGAAAATCAAGCCTAATTTGGGCTTGGGAGGATTATTTGAAGGGGTTTAGTTGCCTCGTTTACCAATAATAAAACAACGCCAATTTATGAGCTGGCCTCCAAAAGTTAGACGGATTTTAAAAATTTTGCCATAAGTAAAGTTGCTATCCGGATTGAGGAATTCGATGATTAGTCACCATTCATCGGCATCGAGGGTGACTTATATCTAGAGCGAAACTTCGAGTTGTGACTGGTTTGTAAGCTCAAAAGCTGGATCTTCTGAATCTGCCATCATGACTATCAGTGGATCTTGGGCGGGGTAGGAGGCTAAATTTTTATTCATAAGGTCAAATATCTGACCGCATGAGAAAAAAGATAGACAAGAAAATGGCTAATCTTTGTTGATATATACCAAAAGTGAAGACCTTCTTAATTTATCTGGTTTACTACCTCTCATCTGAATTCTCTCTGTAGAATCATGTATTTCAGAATGAAAAATATTTGACTTAATCGGTTTGTAAAGAATAATAGCACCGTAACTTCTTACAATTTCTGCTTTTATTTTGCATATAGCTTTGAAATCTTTTACCTGCAATAGGTTTTTTATGCATTCGCTTTCTTCCCTGCCACCATCTCTATCCACAGAAGCGCCTCCAGTGTCTTTAAAAGCTGCAGAAGAAATTCTATTATTTATTAGGTCCCAATTATTTAAAACAACACCCCGATAGAGGTATTCATGATTCTTAATTTCAGGGGATAGTTGTGACTCTTCCTTAACAGATTCAGTAATTTGTAGTGATGTTTCTGTTTTTTTGTCAGAATTAACCGTTGAATTCATTTGCTATTGGTATGATCTCAGATAATTGCAAATCAAATTCTTCTTCGCGGTCACCTACTTTTTTAAACGCAAAAACTCCATCTGATGAAATTTCAATCTCTAACAAATTATCATCAGACTTAAAAAAATCTAGCTGAATACTACCTCTACCAGTTGGGAAAATTTGAGGTTGAATTTCAAACTCAGATAAAATATTCTTAATATTTTCTATTAAATCACTAGAAATTGGCTCTCCTCCATAGCCATTCCAATTATTTCCTAATTCACCGAGCGAGGTGATTATACTTTTATTTTGCTGAAGACGATCTAAAGAATATTTATTTTGATTAGAAACCTGAGTAAATCCTGCTTTGCTTCCATAATATTTTGGGTCTCTTAATTCAACTGGATATATCTTTTTTTCTAAAACAGGCAAACTTGTTGAAGAACTACCAAAAGACATAGAAATACCAAAAATTATATACGGAATAATTTCAGTAGAACTAGTGGACTGGTTATATCTTTTTTTCGTTGCCATTTTCAAGGGTTTCTAAATGTTTTCCTAACCAAATGTGTATTTGCTTTGCGACAGCGTAATTCATGATTACACCATTTTGGATATACCTTATAAAACTTTGATTTAAATCAATTGGCTCAGCTTCTTCCGGAAGCTCTTCCTGAACAGCGCCTATTTCATCAATTTTAAAAGTCTGAGACTTAGGTAAAGCATGCCTTTCCAAGTAGAAATTAATAATGATTTCACCTTGAACGTTTACTCCACCTTGTGCGCCATTCACATATTTTGTGTTATAATCTTCGTCAAAAACGTATTTGCATTTAACTTTTGTTGATTTCATTGTTAAAATATATTTCTAGGGTGCTATTTAAAATGTTTCTATTAAAACTGCAAATATCAAAAATTAATATATGTAAAAAAATTATCAAAGCAAATCATAGTATTATTTTTTGTCTGGCAAATAACTTATGAAGTATTAAGTCCTCCGCTCGGCGTAGTAAAATCATTGCTATTGACGAGGTGGGATTTGTAATTTCACTCTATTATGCATACCAATTTACAATTGTTTTGGATTTAGATGACATTTTTTAACCTTTTAATCGAATTACAAATTCGTTTGAATGTCAAGGCGTAATTACATCCGACTACTCTACGGATTACGCTTAGCCCCAACACTATAATTAAGCCCAGTGGGGGGATACCTATAAATAAATTAAAAAACCACTCCAAATTACTCTGGAGTGGCTTTTTGCTATTGAAAAATCAGCTTACTTTTTCAGCGTAGCCATATCAATCACAAATCGATATCGTACATCTCCTGCGATCGTACGTTCATAGGCTTCATTGATCTCGTCCATTGCGATTACTTCCACATCGGAAACAATGCCATGCGCAGCACAGAAATCCAGCATTTCCTGAGTCTCTTTGATTCCACCGATCAGCGATCCTGCCAAACTCTTTCGTCCAAAGATCAAGGCTGTTGCATGGATTTGCTCAGGTGTGGGGGGAACTCCCAGCAAGACCATGACCCCATTTACTTTCAATAAATTTAAATAAGCTGAATAATCATGAGAGGCAGATACTGTGTCTATAATCAGATTGTAAGATCCTTTCAATCGCTTCATATTTTTTGGATCGGTCGTCAACTCAAAATGATGCGCTCCGAGGTAATCAGCATCCTTCGCCTTCTCTGGAGAACGGCTAAGCATGGTGACTTCTGCTCCCATTGCTGCCGCAATTTTTACGGCCATATGTCCCAGTCCGCCCAGTCCTACCACAGCTACTTTATCACCTTTTTTCACATTCCAGTGCTTCAATGGAGAATAGGTGGTGATACCTGCACATAGCAAAGGTGCGATCCCTTCGATTGGTAGCTTATCAGAAACCGAAAGCACAAATTTTTCTGTCACTACGATTTGGGTAGAATATCCACCATATGTAATAGTTTTCTTATCCGGAAGATAAGAACTGTAAGTTCCTGACATTCCTTTTTCACAGAATTGCTCCAAGTCCTCATCGCAACTCTCGCAGCTTCCGCAGGAATCTACCATACAGCCCACACCGACTGTGTCGCCCACTTTATGTTTGGTGACTTCTGAACCTACGGAGATTACTTTACCGACAATTTCATGTCCTGGGACTACTGGAAAAATAGTACCGCCCCACTCATTTCTTGCAGTGTGGATGTCGGAATGACAAACTCCACAGAAGAGAATATCAATCTCCATATCCAATGGTCCGGGAGTTCTTCTTTGAAGTTGAAAAGGTGCAAGCGGTTGATCTGCATGTTTGGCAGCGTAAGATTTTACAGTATTCATAAAAATATAGTTTGGTTAATTTTAAGAATTACGGTTAGAGTTTTTTTGCGGCTTTCTGATCTAAAAACCAAATCAGGTCTGCTGTTGTAGGATTGACCAAACTGGCCGGATAGCTACGAAAATCTCCTTCTTGCTTTACAATTTCGTAAACTTTTTCGGATTTGCTTTCTCCAGTCACCAAAAAAGTGATCCGCTTTGCATTATTAATAATCTTTCCAGTGATCGTTATCCGTTTTTGGTCAGAGTCCGGATGTATTGCTACTTCGCAGTTGCGAGAAGAATCCCAAAGCTGAACCGAAGCTGGGAATATTGATGCAGTATGCCCATCATCTCCCAAGCCGAGCATCACCAAGTCAAACTGAGGAATATCATTTGATTTTGATAGTTGCTGATCTAGAACCGCTCCATAACGAATAGCTTCTTCGGCAGGATTACTTTCGCCATGTATGCGGAAAATGTTTCCAGCCGGAATAGTAATTTTTGATAACAGATGATCAACCGTCATTTTGTAATTGCTTTCCGAATCCGTCGGTGGCACGCATCGTTCATCTCCCCAGTAGAAAAAGACTTTTGACCAATCAATCTTTGCAGCAAAATTTTCGGCCAAATAATCAAAGACGACTTTTGGAGTACTTCCACCTGAAAGCGCAACGTGAACTTTTTCTCGAGATTCAGTCAATTTTTGAAACTGGCAGGAAAATTCATCCGCCAGTTTTTCTTTAGAACTGGAAATAGTTAAATGCATGTTGAAAAGGTTTTGTAATTGATAATTAGCAGAGAATGCAGAAGCCCGATTCATCGGTCAATAAATCTCCTGGATTTCTCCAGCCAAAGCTATCTTCAATTAGCTCATCCGAGTTTCTTGGGCCCCAGGTACCAGCAGAGTAGCCATAGGTATTGACTCGAGGACTATTTTCCCAGCATTTTAATATTGGGTCAACAAACTTCCAAGCCGCTTCAACTTCGTCTGCTCGTGCATAAAGTGTAGTATCTCCTTGCATGGCATCCAATAAAAGCCGTTCATAAGCATCCATGACATGAGCAGACTCTAGGTCTGAATAATAAAAATCCATATTTGCCTGCTCGACAAGGAAACCTAGTCCAGGGACTTTTACCCCAAATTTGATCAAAATTCCTTCATCGGGCTGAATCCGGATAATAAGCTTATTGTCTTTTTTGAAAATGTCCTGACTTTTAAATATGTCATGATGTGGACTTTTAAAATGGATAACCACTTCAGTGACTTTGGTGGGCATGGCTTTGCCTGTACGCACATAAAATGGCACATCGCTCCAGCGCCAATTATCAATGAAAAATTTTATAGCAGCAAAAGTTTCGGTTGTGGATTCAGGATTTACTCCATCTTCTTCCCGATAGCCCTTTACTTTCGTACCATCGATAGTAGAGGCCACATATTGTCCGCGGAGCGTATTTTTGAGGATTGTCTCATCATCCTTCATGATTCGAATAGACTTTAAGGCTTTCACTTTTTCATTTCGAATCTCTTCTGGATCAGCGTTGATTGGCGGCTCCATCGCAATCAATGAAATTATCTGAAGTAAATGGCTCTGAAACATATCCCGCAGCGCTCCTGATTTGTCGTAATAACCGCCGCGTTTTCCCACTCCTACGGTCTCTGCATTGGTGATTTCCACATGATGGATGTAACGTCGATTCCAGACTGGCTCAAAAATTGAATTTGAAAAACGGGTTACCAAGACATTTTGCACTGTTTCTTTGCCGAGGTAATGGTCTATTCGATAGATTTGAGATTCTTGAAAATGCTTATGCAATCCTTCATTGAGTGCTTTAGCTGAAGCCAAATCATAGCCGAATGGTTTTTCTACGATAATTCGCTTCCATCCTTCGTCCTCTTTGGTCAATCCTGCTTCACAAAGATTTTTTGCGATCGGCTCATATAGGCTTGGAGGAGTAGACAGATAAAAGATGTAATTTTCATCGGTGTTAAATTTTTCGTTCAAATGTTGGATCTGATTGGCTAGTAGCGTGTAGCTACTATCGTAATCTTCTCCCAGATCGGTATAAAAAAGCTTGTCTGAAAAATTCTCTATAAAAGATGCGTCTTCCGAGCTTAGTTCGTTCTTTAAAAACTGGCTTTCAATTATGACTTTTTTTCGAAAATCATCATCAGTCATTGAGCTTCGGCTCACACCCATGACGACAAAATTCTCTGGTAGATGCTTATCCTTGTGAAGGTTGAAAAGTGCTGGTATTAATTTTCGGGCTGTCAAATCACCTGAAGCTCCAAAAATAATCAGCATCTGGTTTTGAGTTTTTTTCATTAGAAGATCTAGATTTATTCATAGTATAACAGAGCCATAAGTTGAATTATGGCTAATAGTTTTTGCTAAAAAGCTTTATAGGTCACTTTCATAAGTTATTTTTGAAGTATAAGTTGTCAGAATAAGGCTCATTTATTTCAATCTTTTAGCCGATTAGATGAATTGACTTTGGTTTTCATGAATTGATAAAGACACAACGCAATGCAAGGAACATATGATTTTGGCCTGATAGGTCTAGGAGTGATGGGTAGGAATTTTATTTTGAATGTGGCAGACAATGGTTTCAAAGCTTTAGGATATGATCTAAATGCGGATCAAGTCGCTGCGCTCAAAGCGGAGGGACATCCAGATCAAGTAGCTGCGACTTCGGATATCGTGATATTTACCAAATCACTCACCCTACCTAGAAAGATTATGCTTTTGGTTCCCGCCGGACAAATCGTGGACCAAGTAATAGAAAGCTTACTGCCGCATCTGGATAAAGACGATATTCTCATTGATGGCGGAAATTCATTTTTCACGGATACTGATCGAAGAGAAGGGTATTTAAAAGAAAAGGGAATTCATTTTTTTGGGTCAGGTGTAAGTGGTGGTGCCAAAGGTGCTCGAAGAGGTCCGAGTATTATGCCCGGAGGAGATAAAGAGGCCTATCAGTATGTGAAGCCGATCTTTGAAGCGGTTTCAGCTAAGTACAATGGCGAACCATGTGTTGCTTATTTGGGTCCAAAATCAGCCGGAAATTATGTGAAGATGGTTCATAATGGCATCGAATATTCCATGATGCAGGTGACTTCTGAGATCTATGATTTATTGAAGAAGTCTGTTGGCTTATCAAATACTGAACTTCATGAAGTTTATTCAACTTGGAATTCTGGAAGGCTTCAATCTTTTTTGGTAGAAATTACGGCTGAGATTTTTACCCAAAAGGATTCGCTCACGGATGGAGATTTGCTGGATCTGATTTTGGATAAGGCCAAGCAAAAAGGGACCGGAAAGTGGACTTCTCAAAACGCGATGGATCTGGGAATTCCTGTTCCGACGATCGATATGGCTGTGAGCATGCGGGAGATTTCAGCACTAAAGGAGGAGCGAGTGCTGGCTGATCAATTATATTCTAGACCAGAACCAATTGCTATTTCAAAAGAAGAAATAATTTCTAAGGCGGAGCAGGGCTTGTATTTCTCTTTTATTGTTTGCTATTCCCAAGGATTACATCAGCTGGAAGCTGCCTCCCGAGCGTATGGGTATGAGTTGGATATGGCAGTGATTGCCAAAATCTGGCGAGCTGGCTGTATCATCCGAGCAGGACTGTTGGCGGATATCGCTGATGCATTTACCGCAAAACCTGATTTGGCAAACTTGCTGCTATCACCCGCTTTTGTGGAGAAAGTTCAGGAAACATTGCCGGCCGTTCGCGGCTTGGTAGCCTATGCTGCGCAAAGTGGGATTCCAGTTCCTGGGCTGGCTTCTGCATTGAGTTACTTTGATGCTTACACTTCTTCCAATCTTCCTTTAAATCTGATACAGGCTCAGCGCGATCACTTTGGTTCACATACCTATGAGCGGATTGACCGGGAAGGTACTTTTCATACGGAATGGGGAGAGGACAGTCCGCAGTAAAACAGTGGGCAGTCTGCAGGAAAATAGTAAGCAGTAAAATAGTTGGCAGGAAGTCAGTAACTAGTAAAAATTGGGCAGTTGGCAGAAAGTCAGTAGACAGTTGAACAGCGGGCATTCGGTAGTAGGTGGCGCTACAGTAGGCAGGTTGAGGTTTTTAAGATTTACTCGACTTTCAATTTCAACTCTCCATAGCGCTTAATGATCTTAAGCTCAAAAAACTTGTTGACAAATGCCTTACAAGAATTCTCAGCCCATTCAGAGCGACTTTCGTTATCATAGAGCAGAGTCATTCGGAGCATTGTTTTTACATACTGCTCGTGTGCTCCAAGTTCCCTAGTCCAAGTAATAAACGCAGCTTCCCATTCTTCTTTGAATTTGTCCAAATGATTTCTACCATCAAAAAGGATTTCTAGCTGATTGTTTTCATTTTTAAATCTGTAGATCCCACAGAGCTGACGATAGATTATTTGCACTCTTTCAAATGGAAAATTAAAGGTATTAAGGATATTGATATACGTTTGATCCATCAACAAAAGCGGATTGTACATATAAGTATACGAGCGTTTCAATTCGCAGATCATCTGATCGACCAACTTATCTTCAAGTGCAAACTGGGCTTGCCTGAGTATATAGTTCTTATCTGAGGGATAGATTTTTTCGATCATTTTGAGAATATTGACCAGTGAAAGTACAAAACTTATTTTTTTACTCCCTCTTTTTAGAAGTTTTATGAATTTGATGTGGTTGATACTTAAAAAATAAGCTGCTTATTTTTAGATCTTTACCAGTCAGCACTTCCCTTTGGAACGTATGCTGTCATCTTATCAAGGAGTGCTACAGGATCGGCAGAGACAATCAACAATCCTTCTTGCTCTGGATAAAGAAATCCCTGTTCCATTCCATGCTTTAAGAAATCAATCAATTTATCGTAGTAGCCGTCGACATTGTAAAGTCCGAGTGGCTTCTGGATATAATGAAGTTGATTCAAGGTCATAATTTCAAAAAGCTCTTCAAAAGTGCCAATTCCACCCGGCATGGCTATGAAACCATCTCCTTGCTCAGCCATAAGCCATTTTCGATCACGCATCGTTTCTACGATAATCAATTCTGTGCAGCCCCGATGTGCCACCTCTCGGTCCACCAGTTTTTGAGGAATTATTCCAATTACTTCCTTACCACCTGAAAGCATCTCGTCTGCAATCACACCCATGAGACCTACTCTTCCGGCACCATAGATCAATGTATGATTACGTTTAATCATCTCTTGAGCGAGCGACTTAGCAGCTAATTCGAAAACAGAAGAATTCCCTTTACGCGAGCCGCAGTAAACTGTTATTTTTTTCATTTTTTAAAAAACTACACTTTATACTATATCTATCCTCTATTATACCAGTAGCTATATTTTCTTCACTTTTTGAGCGGAAAGACTCAAAACGCCAATTCATCGATTTTACTCAAATTATATTTTGGTTGCTTCTGGCTTCTGGTAGTAAAACTTAGGAACAGACACCGAATTTAGTGGATGCATTGTTTTTCTCAAAGCATTTTATTGAGCGCAAGTGAACTATCCATCTATTGCGTTAGAAATCATCCGAAGACTAATCAGAAAAGAAAGTGTTATTTTTGATCATGAAAATCTGTTTCGCTACGAATAATCATAACAAAATAGAAGAAGTCAAAACCGCCTTGGGTACTCAAATTCAAATTGTTTCATTAGCAGACATCGGCTGTTATGAGGAATTGCCTGAGACGGGAAATACATTGAAATATAATGCTTTCGAGAAAGCTGGTTATGTTAAAAAACATTACGGTGTCGACTGTTTCGCGGATGATACCGGGCTAGAGGTTGATGCCTTGGCTGGTGCACCAGGTGTATATTCCGGAAGATATGCCGGAGAACCTCGGTCTGACCAGCGAAACCTTGATAAACTTCTAAAAGCTTTAGAAGGTGTCCTAAAACCTGAGCGAAAAGCGAGGTTCAAAACAGTCATTGCGCTACTCCTGGATGGAAAAGAGTATCAATTTGAGGGTGTAGCCGAAGGCGAGATATTAGAGCAGCGAACTGGAGACGGAGGTTTTGGATACGATTCGATTTTTAAGCCAAACGGGTTCTCAAAGTCTTTTGCAGAATTGTCAATACTTGAAAAAAATAAAATCAGTCACCGTGGAATTGCCGTTTCAGGCTTGATCGACTTCCTTTCACATAGAATATTCTGAAAAAGGAATTGATTTTAATAAATTGCGGCATGCAAAAACCATTTATTGTTGGGATCACTGGGGGGTCTGCCTCTGGGAAGACTTTATTTTTAGAGCGATTGCTTAGTACTTTTGAACCCGGGGAGGTTTGCCTTATTTCTCAGGACAATTACTACAAGCCAAGGCATCTTCAGCCAATAGATCCACAGGGAGTATATAATTTTGACACACCACACAGCATAGATTTCGAGCAATACGCGGCGGATATTCGGAAGCTTCAGGCGGGAGAGACTGTGTATCGAGAAGAGTATACATTCAATAATGCTGCAAAAACGCCTAAAATGCTAACTTTTGCGACCTCTCCGGTAGTTGTTGTGGAGGGGATTTTTGTGTTGTACTACCCAGAATTAGCTGATTTATTAGATTTGAAAATTTTTATTGATGCTAAAGACCATATCAAGCTAAAGCGAAGAATCATTAGAGATAAAGTTGAACGGGGATATGATTTGGATGATGTACTCTATCGCTATGAGATGCATGTGATGCCTACCTATGAGAAATACATCAAACCATTCAAAAATGAAGCAGACTTGATCGTGACTAATAATCACAATTTTGATAAGGCGTTGGAAGTTATTCGAACATTTCTTCGGTATAAGTCAGAGTCTTAATTCCAAAAAAAAGAGACAAATCTTTCCTTCTTTTATTTATTGGCTATATTTGCATGGAATGAAGCAGGCAAAAACATCAAACAATCGTATTCAACAGCGCATCACTGTGCTACTGGCATTGTTGTTTTGTTTATTTATTTCCAGTATTGAGTATGTGCCTCCCACAGGTTCGGTTGCTAATATCGAAAAGCAGCAACAACCTGCCGATGGAGATCAAAATAAAACTTTTTTAGATGTGGCAGTTGATGCTGTAGTGCCTTTTGCAGTACATGTCTCTCAGAGTGTTTTATATTTTATTTATGAGCTTGTTCAGTTCAACGCTACTGCTGTATTAACCGAATCCACCAGTATTTTTCAGCCTAACCAATTGGTAGAAATCCTATTCGAACGAATAATTTCTACCAAAGGTCCCTGATTTCCCTTCGCTAATCTCGTTTTAATTTACCCTTCGATCCCTCGAGCGGTCGGACTATTCCTAGTATATCTATTCAATTAATTTCTATTACCCATGCAAAATAAAGGTGTCGTTGTGTTTTTGACAGTGATCGTTACAGTGCTTTGCCTGTACTATCTGTCATTCACATTTGTATCAAACGGCGTACAGGAGAAAGCAACAACCTATGCTACTGACGCTACTGGCAATATTGACTTTGCCAAAAAACAAGGCTTTCTAGACTCCGTATGGAGGCAGCCAGTTTATAGTTTCCTCGGAGCTGATTATACCTATCAGGAAGTAAAAGAGACCGAACTAGGTCTGGGTCTTGATCTCCAGGGGGGAATGCACGTGACGTTGGCGGTATCTCCAGTAGAGATCGTAAAGGGAATCGCCGGTAATCCTAAAGATGAGCTTTTCAACAAATCAGTGGAAGAAGCCAAGGAAGAGGTAAAGACTTCAACTTCAAAGTATGTGGATCTTTTTTATACCGCTTGGCAACGAAATAATCCAGGAAAAAACTTGAGTGCAATTTTCGCAACTGCAGCCAATAGAGGTAAGATTTCTTTGGAAACTACGGATGCAGAGATCCTTGAAATCATCGATATTGAGGTTGAAAATGCAATCGAGCGTTCATTCAATATTTTGAGAACTCGAATCGATCGCTTTGGCACTTCTCAGCCAAACATCCAGCGAATCCAGGGCTCAGGCCGTATTCAGATCGAACTTCCGGGAGTAGACAATCAAGAGCGAGTAAGAAACCTTCTTCAAGGAGTTGCAAAACTTCAGTTCTGGGAAGTAGCTGAGTCAAATGAAATCAGTGGAGCACTGGAAAGTATCAATTCATCTTGGGTAGCTGATAATATTGCTAATCCAGAAGTATCAGCTGACTCAGTAGTCACAGAAGGATTGACTGGAGATGATTCCTTAAGAAACGCGCTTGAAAAACAACTAGAGCAGATTGATCCATTGAATCAATCAAATAGCACTTCTCCGATTTTCGCATTGTTGAAGCCAAACTTCGGTTTAGCCTACGACATCCGTGATACAATGACGATTAACAGAATCTTGAAGAAGCCAGAATATAAGTCGCTTCTTCCACGTGACATCAAATTGCTTTGGGCAGTAAAACCAATTAAGGCAGATGATGGGTCAGAAGTTTTAGAGCTTTTTGCGATCAAATCTACCAGAGGGTCAGATCAGGCGCCACTGGAAGGTGATGTGGTAACCGATGCGCGCCAAACCTTGGATCAAACCTCTCGCCCTGCAGTATCTATGCAAATGAATGCTGAAGGTGCTAGAAAATGGAGAAAATTGACCAATGAAAATATTGGAAGAAGAATCGCTGTAGTGCTTGATGACTACGTCTACACTGCTCCTGTTGTAAATGGAGAAATCCCAACTGGTCAGTCAGAAATCTCTGGAAACTTCTCTTTGCTAGAAGCTCAAGATTTAGCAAATATCCTGAAATCAGGATCACTTCCTGCACCAACTCAAATTGTAGAGGAAAGTATCATCGGGCCAACATTGGGCCAAGAAGCGCTGAATCAAGGGTTGATATCTATGCTAGCTGGTTTGCTGATTGTGGTATTATTCATGGTAGCTTATTATGCCAAAGGTGGCTTTGTAGCTATCGCAGCGCTGGTATTCAACATCTTCTTTATTCTTGGCATACTGGCACAGCTGGAGGCAGCATTGACCTTACCAGGTATTGCAGGTATTGTCTTGACTATCGGTATGTCTATTGATGCGAACGTCTTAATATTTGAGCGGATCAAAGAAGAACTCCGTAATGGAGTTGGGCTATTAAGTGCGATTAGCGGAGGTTATGATAAAGCATTTTCTGCTATTCTAGACTCTAATGTGACCACATTTATGACAGGAGCGATCCTTTATGCTTTGGGACAAGGTCCAGTAAAAGGCTTTGCAATTGTATTGATGATCGGTATTGCTTCCTCCTTCTTTTCATCAGTATTCATCACTCGAGTGATTGTTTCGTGGATGAGTAAGAAAGGTGATAAGAGCGCTATCAGCTTTGCTACGCCATTTGCAAAAAATGTACTTTCTACATTGAACTTGGATTTCCTAGGTAAGCGTAAAGTTGCATACTTGATCTCTACAGGTATCATCATACTCGGTCTTGGCATAGCGGCGGTAAACGGATTGAAATTTGGAGTTGACTTTACAGGTGGTAGATCATATATCGTGGCGTTTTCTGAGCCACTGGCAGCTTCCGAATTGAAAACAGGGTTAGATAACGAGTTTGAAGGATCGGTAGAGGTAAAAACCTATGGTGCATCCAATGTGCTCAAAGTGACGACTTCCTATCTTGTAAATGAGGACGATGCCGCTTCTAACTTAGAGGTCGAGAACAAGGTGAAAGCGGGAATTACTACCGTGACTGGATTGGCATTCACAGAAGATGCTGCAAAACTGGCCGCTGGTAAGTTTGCAATTACAGGGTCGTCCAAAGTAGGAGCTACTGTAGCAGATGATATCAAAGCTTCCTCTGCTGAGGCAATGCTTGCGGCTTTGGTGGCGATCTTCCTTTACATCCTGTTGAGATTCCGTAAGTGGCAGTTCTCATTGGCATCCATTATTGCCTTGATCCACGATACCTTGTTTGTAATTGCAGCTTTCGCAATTGCCAGTGCTTTCGGAGCCACATTTGAAATTGATCAGGTATTTATTGCCGCGGTATTGACAGTCATTGGTTATTCGATCAATGATACTGTAATCGTATTTGATAGAATCAGAGAGAATATCGAAAATAGAGGCACACACAAATTGGTGAAGGTATTCAATGATGCAATCAACCAAACTTTGGGTAGAACTTTAATCACTTCATTTACGACATTGATCGTGGTACTCGTACTCTTGATTTTTGGAGGTGAAGTACTTAGAGGATTCTCCTTTGCCTTATTCATAGGGATCATAGTGGGTACTTATTCTTCAGTTTTTATCGCTACTCCTATAGTAGTAGACTTGATGAAAAGAGAGATCGATAATGAGGCAGAGAAGGAGGCTAAGAAATTAGCCTAGGCTGACTAATGAAATTCAAAAAGGAGTAGGATAAGTTCCACTCCTTTTTTTTTGCCTATTCGCAGATAAAATTCTTATCTTTTGGTGAATTATTTCTACAGTTTTAATCCATTTCTAGACTTTACAAAAAACTTTTCTATGAGAATTTCTAAAGCATGAAAGCTAAATATGACAAAGAAGTCAAGAAGGGCAAGCCAGCCAAGGATAAAGAAAACAAGGATAAAACCGACCAAACAAACTGGATCTTTTTTGGTAGGGAGACTTTAGAAGGCTTATTGGTAAAAGCAGATAAAGATCCAAAAAAAGGAGGTATCCAATTTTACATTACAGCATACACAGAAGAAGTGGCTAAAAAGTATCACCCAAAGGATGCAGAGAAACTAACTGGAGCTTTAACACTTGTGATGAGACCTGCAAATTTTGAAAATGAACTGGTTACAGCGACGGTGGATGATAATTATGAGAACCGTGGTAGGATCTGCCCACCCTTTTGTAATCCTAAACCTGAAAACTAATTTTAATTAGGCTATGCAATATATAGATGCATTCCTTAGTGGGTATTTGATTCTCATTGATGTTTTATTGGTGTTAGGTCTCGTATTCTTCATACTCCTGCCGAAAGTAGAAAGAGCCAATAAGTTGTATTTGCTTCTTTTGTTTATTTTGGCATTTACTATTTCGTATGAAAACTTTGGAAGGTATTTAATTTATAACACAGGACTCAATACGAGCATCAATGCTTTTTTGGGGAATACCGAAAATCCAAAATATAATTTATGGCTATTTAATTTGGCTGCTGATTCCATCATCCCCTGCTGCTATTTGCTCATTATAAGGATATATGTCAGTGGCCGAAGAAAGAAATTGATCTTCCTGATGTTTTTCTCCTTTCTTTCGTTTTTAGTAATTTCTCAATTGACTAATTTTGAGCCTGTTTATGGGCTTCAACCAATGAGGTATTCATTAGGAGCTACTTTTGTGATGATTTCCTGTATTCTGTTTTTTATGAATTTGATGAAAGATCCGGCTTATTTGGAAGTAAATCCCCTTCGCTTAATGTCATTTTGGCTGGTGACTGTCCTATTATTTTATTTCTCTCTTACTTTTCTGACGAATAATTCCCGTGAATACCTCTGGCAAAAACAGCCTTTATTGGCTGAGTCACTAGCATTGATTGATATGGTTTTGGGAATTTCTTGTTTGGTAGTTATAGTGCTCATCATTGTGGCTCCCAATCTTAAAGTCAAATTAGAAAAAGAACCCGCTCATGACTGATCAAGAAGGTCAACTGATTACGATCATTATTTCCGGGATTTTCCTTGCTGGACTGATGTCCACGTTTGTCATATCCATCGTAGTGCTCCATCGACAGCGACAAGTTCAAAACCGCCAGAAGCTGGATCATCTTGAAGAGACACATGAGAAAATTCTCTTGAATATTGAAAATGAAATTCAACAGCAGACACTTACTCACGTAGGAAGAGAGCTCCATGATAACATCGGTCAACTCCTTTCCTTGGCAAAGCTGAATTTTGGTTCTGTCAAACCTGAAAAACATACCGAGGGCCGCCAACTATTAAGTCAAATTATTCAAGAAGTCAGAGGGCCTTCTAAAACATTAAATCTGGACTGGGTCGAGGAGATTACCATGGATGAGTTTATGGACCAACAATTAAAGAAAATTAAAAGCACTGGCTTCTGTGAAACAGAACTTCAAACTGAGTCGCCAAATAACAAATCTAGAGAAAGATGAGAAACTGGTCTTGATCCGAGTGATTCAAGAAATTCTCAATAATGCGATCAAACATGCTTCACCAAATCGAATTGCCATTAAGACTGCTAAGTTTGGCTGTAAGCAACAAATAGTCATTGAAGATGATGGAAATGGTTTTGATCCAAATCAGAGGACTAATGGTAGTGGAATGTTTAATCTGACTAAGCGAATGGAAACGATAGGAGGAGAATTTAGCCTTCATTCAGAGCCCAGTGTAGGAACTCTCATCAAATTGACCTTGTCTAAGTGAGTATTTAGAAATAACTTATACGCTCTTAACATTCCACCAGCCACTCTAATGATTACAATCGCGCTTGCTGATGACCATAACTTGTTTGCCAAAGGAATAGAAGGTCTTCTAGAGGATGAGGAGGATATGATGGTAGCCGAGACTTTCCCAAATGGAAAAGA
>Ga0105050_10002921_pt1 | contig 24028 bp, 29 predicted proteins | sample FRY01_FD_78088 | JGI IMG/M metagenome (GOLD analysis project Ga0105050, IMG submission 78088) | Freshwater microbial communities from Lake Fryxell liftoff mats and glacier meltwater in Antarctica - FRY-01 | ecosystem: Environmental > Aquatic > Freshwater > Ice > Glacier meltwater ...
CCGCACAGCGTGAACCCCGCAGCGGCGGCCGCCCACAAATGGCTGAGACTCACCTCGGCGGCCGGTGCAACCATCCAGCCGATCGCCCATTGCGCCGCCGCCACGCTGGGCACGGCCAGCGCGACCACCAGCGGCAGCTTCGCCAATGCGCTGCGCGTGGACAGAATCGCCTCGCGCCGGTGCAGCCCCAACGCGTACAGCAGCACGATCTGCGCCAGCGGATAGGCCGCCAACCCCGGCTCCAGCAACAACGCCATGGCCTGCGCGCTGTCGATGGCCCACAGCAACAGCGGCCACGCCCCGGCCAGCAGCACCAGATCGAGGGCAAACAGCATGGTCCCGGTGCGCGAGGACAGCACCCTCAGCGGTCGCATGCCGGCGGCTCTCCTTCTGCGGATCGAAGGCAGACTAGGGGCGAAACATGAACAACCTGTTACTTTTCCCGTCCATCCGCCCGATCTTGCAACAACCGTCAATCTTGGCGAACAGATCGTGAATCCAGGGCAACACAGCGTGTCCCTGCCTCACCGATCGGTCAGCCGCACCTCGATGCGCCGGTTGCGCGCATAGGCCTCCGTCGTGTCGGCGGCATCAAGCGGCTGGTTGTCGCCGAAGCCCGTCGCCGCGAGGCGGTTGGCCGGGATGCCCGCCAGCGCCAGCAGCTTCACCACGGTGATCGCCCGACTGGCGGAGAGTTCCCAGTTGGTGGCGAAACGGGCGCTGGCCACCGGCTGCCGGTCTGCGTGTCCGTCCACGCGCAGGATCCAGTTCACGTCCCGCGGGATCGCCTGCGACACGTCGCGCAGCGTGTCGGCCAGGCGAAACATCTGTTCCATGCCGGCCGGCGTCAGCTCCGCGCTGCCGACCGGAAACAGCACCTCGCTCTGGAACACGAAGCGGTCGCCGACCACCTGGATGCCCGGCCGGTTCGCCAGCACCTCGCGCAGCCGGCCGAAAAACTCGCTGCGATAGCCTTGCAGCTCCTCCACCTTCTGCGCCAGTGCGGCGTTCAGCCGCTGGCCGAGGTTCACGATCTGCGCATCCTTGTCCCGCCCGGACGTCTCCGCCGCCTCCAGCGCGCGCGCCACGGCGGCGAGCTGGCCGCGAAGCTCGTCCATCTGGCGGTTCAGCAGCGCGATCTGGGCACGCACCGACTCGCCCAGCTTCTGCTCGTCGGCCAGCTGGGCCGCCACCGCCGCACGCCGCTCGGCCTCGGTCGTCGCCCGGGCGGCGGCGTTGCGCGCCTGGCGTTCCAACTCGTCGCGCAGGGCCTCGAGCGCGCGCATCTGCTCGGCCATGCGCGCGAGGTCGGACAGCCGCGCCTCGATCGTCGCGCGGTCGGCGCGCACGGTGCGGTCCAGCGCCTCGGCCTGGGTGCGCATCTCCGCCAGCCGCGTCTCGGTGGCGCGCAATTCCTGCCGCGCGGCGGCGAGTGCGCTGCGGGCGGCCAGCAGCTCCGCCTGCGTGCCCTCAAGCGTGCGCCGGTTGGCATCGAGCGCGGTGCGCGCGCCTTCCAGATCCCGCCGTGCCGCGGACAGGGCGGCGGACGTGGTGGCCGCGTCCAGTGCAGCCGCGTCCGCCTGGCGCGCGACGTCGGCACCCTGGGCCAGTTGCTGGGTGCTGCGGGCCTGGGCGGCCTGGACCAGCGCCTCCGCATCGGCCAGCCGCGCCGACAGGCGGTCACGCTCGGCCAGCGCCATGTCGCGCTCGCCCTGCGTCCGCTGCTGTTCCGTGCGCAGGACGGCCAGATGTTGCGCCAGCGTGTCGCGCGCGGCCGACGTCGTTGTCAGGTCGCGGTTGAGCTGGGCGACCGTCAGGCGCAACTCGCCGGCGCGGCTGCGTTCGAGCGAGAGCAGGTCGGATAGCTCGGCGATCTGGCGGTTCACCCGGTCCAGCGCCCGGTCCCGCCCGGTCAGCGCCACCGACAGGAAGGCCTGGCCGAGCACGAAGACCAGCAGCACGAAGATGATCACCATCAGCAGGGTGGACAGCGCGTCCACATAGCCGGGCCAGGGGTTCATGTGGTCCCCGGGGCCGCCGCCGCGGCGATGGCGCAATGCCACGGCCGGCTACCGTGGCGGCTCGGCGGCGAGGGCCGCGATGGTGCGGGTCAGGATCTTGATCTCGTTGCGCAGCTCGGAGGTGGATTGCAGCCGGCCCTGTTCGTTCTCGGCGAGCAGGCGCTGGAGATACAGCTCGATGTTGCGCAGGTGCGCGCGCGACGCCTCCTCGGCCCCGTTGTCGCGCGAATCGGCCAGCCGCGCCAACGCCGGGCCGAGCGCCTGCTGGCTTTCGGCGATGCGCAGCATGAGCTGCTGGTTGGCGCGCATCGTGTCGGACAGGGCGCCGAGGCGTTCGGTCAGCCCCAGGATCGCGTGCGTGCCTTCGCGCCGGTCGTCCTCGCCGCGGCTGAGGGTGCGCTGGAGGCCTTCCATGTTCTCGGCCGTCTGCTCCAGCAGGGCCTGGACATAGACCGGCACCGAGCCCTCGCCCTCGCCGCCCAGCACGCCGGAGGAGACGCGGGTGAGGCTGGCCAGCCATTCCTCCAGCTCGTTGAAGAAGCGGTTCTGCGCCTGGCCGGAGGTGAGGTCGAGGAAGCCCAGCACCAGCGCGCCGGCGAGGCCCAGCATGGAGGCCGAGAACGCCGTGCCCATGCCGCGCAAGGGCTTGTTGAGCCCGCTCTTGAGCTGTTCGAACAGCGCGTTGATGTCGCCCGAGCCGACGCTCATGCCCGAGATGACGTCGGCCACGGCGGCGATGGTCAGCAGCAGCCCCCAGAACGTGCCGAGCAGGCCGAGGAAGATCAGCAGCCCGATCATGTAGCGCGACAATTCGCGACTTTCGTCGAGGCGCGAGGCGATGGTGTCGAGCATCGAGCGCATCGCCTGGGCGGAGATGGTGAAGCGCCCGCCTTCATTCCGCCGTGCCTCGCGGGCCGCGAGCATGCTGACCATGGGGGCGAGAACCCTGGGAGTCGGCAGGGCGGCCAGGCTGGGGCGGCTGCGCTGGAAGGTTTCCAGCCATTGCACCGCGGGGGCGAGGCGGACCACCTGGAGGATGTTCCAGAAGACGCCGCCGAGCAACACGGCGAGGATCACGCCGTTCAGCAGCGGGTTGGCGATGAAGGCGGTTGCCAGCTCCGGGCCCAGCAGGGCAGTGACGCCGAGCACCAGTACCAGGAAGACGATCATCCGGATCAGGAACACGGTCGGGCGCGTCATGGCGCGGGCCTCGGTTGGGATGGGGGCTGGGGCGGGGAGGGGAGGAGGTCCACGCGGTCTGGCGGTCCTTCGGCGATCGGCGCGTTGGCGCCTAGTGCGCGCACCAGGATGCGGGGCGAGGCGATGCCCTCGGCGATCAGCACGCCGCGGGCGGCGAGCGCGCGGGCGAGCGACAGCCGGCGCGCCGTGGAGGGGTCTTCCGGGGTGCCGGGGGCGAAGGCGGCCACGGTGATGGTGGCGGCTTGAGGCACGGCGCGGGCGAAGCTGCGTAGGGCCTGGGCGGTGGCGGGGTTCAGCGCGGCGCTGCCGGGGCCGAAGGTGATGCGCAGTCCGTTCTCGATGCGCTCGGCGCTGCCCGGCGCATCCGGCGTCACTTCCACCTGGGGGGCGGGTGGCACGGGGCGGGTGGGCACGGCGACGGGCGGCGGGATCACCGGCGGGGCAGGGGGGGCGAGCGGCATCAGCGGCGGCAGCGGCGCGGGGATGTTCACGGGTGGTGTGGGGCGTGGGGCAATGTCGGTGCCCGCCGCGGGTGGCACGGCGGCAGCCGGTGCGGCCACCGGGGATGGCGGAAGCGCCGGGGGGGCGATCACGGGGGGCGGGTGGGGGACATCGGGCATGACCTGCGCCGGCGAAGGTGCGGGCGTGGGCGCGGGCGTTGTTGCCTGGACCCGTTGCCCGGCGCGGGGAGGTGCGGGTGGCGGTTCGGAGGCCGCGGCGAGATCGAGGGCGCTGCGGTCTGCGCGCATTTGCGCGTCCGCGTTGCCGAGGGCGAGCGGGCCGGCCAGTGCGAGGGCGAGTGTCAGGACGGGGCGCATGGACGCGATCACCCTACCGGACCGCCCGCGCCGGCTCAACGCGGCCGCGCGCCGTGTCGGCGAAGTGTCATTCGGCCGACCCGGCCGAGCGGGCCGCCGCGGCCACGCCGTCGGCCACCGCCTCGCGCAGGGCGGCGTGCAGATGCGGGTTGGCGGCGACGACCTCGCCGGATGCCATCGCGTCTGCCCCGCCATGGGGGTCGGTGACGAAGCCGCCCGCCTCGCGCACGATCAGCAGGCCGGCGGCCATGTCCCACGGCTTGAGGCCGAGTTCCCAGAACCCTTCGTAGCGGCCGGCGGCGACCCAGGCGAGGTCCAGCGCGGCGGCGCCGAAGCGGCGGATGCCGGCGACCTGGGGCATCAGGGTGGCGAGCGTGCGGGCGAAGGCGAGCTGACGGCGGCGGGGGACGACGGCGAAGGGGATGCCGGTGGCGAACATCGCCTGCTGCATGTCGCGCCGGCCGGAGACGCGCAGGCGGCGTTCGTTGAGGAAGGCGCCGCCGCCCTTCTCGGCCCAGAACATCTCGTCGGCCGCCGGGGCGTAGATGCAGCCGGCGGCGATCTCGGTGGTGCCGTCCGGCAGGCGGCGCTCAAGGCCGATGGAGATCGCCCAATGCGGGATGCCGTGCAGGAAGTTGCTAGTGCCGTCGAGCGGGTCGACGATCCAGCGCCATGTCCAGTTGTCCGTGCCGGAAGCGCCGGATTCCTCCATCAGGAAGCCGTAGCCGGGGCGGGCCTTGTACAGATCGTCGCGGATTGACTGCTCGGCGCGCAAATCGGCTTGGCTGACGAAGTCGCCGGGGCCCTTCACGCTCACCTGGAGCTGCTCCACCTCGGCAAAGTCGCGCAGCAGGCGCTTGGCAGCCCGGCTGGCCGCGTTCTGCATCACCGTCATGTGGGCCGACAGGCGCAGGGCCATGGTGGAACTCCTGGGAAAAAGGTAGGAACAGTCTTCTTTTTGTGAACAAAAAGAAGCAAAAAAGCTTTATTCATGTACGCGCGGCAGGTGCCTCGCTTGTTGAGTTCGGCGCGAGTGGGAAAAGTTTTTTGCTTCTTTTTTTCAAAAAAGAAGGGCTTTTCTTAACCTTTGAAGCGTTCGACGTAGGTCGAATCCTCGATGCGCACGACGATGCGCTCGCCGGCCTCGATGAAGGGCGGGACCTGGACCCTCACGCCGTTGGACAGCTTGGCCGGCTTGTAAGACGAGGAGGCGGTCTGCCCCTTCACGACCGGATCGGCCTCGACCACTTCCAGGATGGCGGTGGAGGGAAGGTGGACGGCGACCGGGTCGCTTTCGACCATGTCGACCTCGACGGTCATGTTGTCCTGGAGGTAGGGCAGTTGGTCGCCGAGCAGGGCGGACGGGATCATCGCCTGCTCGAAGGTCTCGGGGTCCAACAGCACGAGGTTGTCGCCGTCGGTGTAGGAGTAAGTGTACTCCTTCTGGTCGGTCTGGAGGCGCTCCACGGTATCGGCGGTGCGCCAGCGCTCGTTGGTTTTGTTGCCGGTTTTGAGGCTGCGCATCTCCACCTGGATGAAGGCGCCGCCCTTGCCGGGGGTGATGATCTGCTGCTTCAGCACGGTCCAGCGCTGGCCTTCGTGTTCGATCACCTGGCCCGCGCGGATCAGGTTTGCCTGCTGCTTCATCGTAACACTCGCGGATTTGTGCGGATCGGAGGGCGGTGTCTAGACCCTCCCGCCGCCCTGGGCAAGCCGCAGGGCGGGGCGGCGCGGCGCGCGCCAGTAGCGCTCCAGCGGGGCGACCCACAGTTCCAGCACGCGGCCGCCGGCCACGGGTAGGGGGGCGTCGCCGTCGGTCCAGCGCCAGTCGACGTGCGGGGAGGCGCCTTCGGGGGCGCGCCAGCCGGCGGACAGGCGGGGGTCGTCGAGCGTATAGAGGCGGATGCGTGTTACGCTGATCTCGATCGTGTCGCCATCAACCACCTAGGCCAAGCCCGTGATCATCGCTTTACCGGCTGCGGGGAAACTCATGGCCACAGCCAGCGCCAAGGCCAATCCAGTAGCTTTCATTACAGCCGCTTCGTTGCGCAGATCACTCGTCCGATAATCTTCACTTCATCAGCTTCGCGTTCATAGGACTGGTATTCCGGGATGCTGGCGGTGTCGTAGGAATCCTCGCCGTGGATCACGAAGCCGCCGGTGCCGGCGGCGATGGTGGCGAGGTCGATGGGCGGAAGGGGCATGGCGTCCGGCCTTCGGTTCGCGGCGCCATGCTGGCGGCCCAGCGGTTGCCCTGAGTGATCGCGCCGCGATACCTAGGCGGGAGCAGGTGGCGTTGCGCCGCATGCGTGCCAATTGCGTTGTGCGACCGGTTCGTGCCGGCGGGAGTTCGCCATGACCAGCCCTGTGCTGCCGATGCCCTACCTGATCGCCGATGTGTTCACCGAGCGTGCCTATGGCGGCAACCCGCTGGCGGTGCTGCCGGAGGCGGATGGGCTGGATGAGGCGCAGATGCAGGCGATCGCGCGGGAGTTCAACCTGTCGGAGACGACCTTCGTGACGCCGGGGCACGAGCCGGGGCGATTCAGGGTGCGCATCTTTACGCCGGGGGCGGAGCTGCCGTTCGCGGGGCATCCGATCGTGGGCACGGCGATCGCGTTGCGGCACCTGGGGCGGGTGGCCGAGGCGTGCGTGTTCGAACTGAAGGTGGGACCCGTGCGGGTGGAGGTAGGGCTGGGTGCTGCGACCTTCCACCGCGATGGGGCGCCGGAGATCCGCCGGCCGACGGTGCCGGACGATGAGATCGCGGCGATGGTCGGGATGGCGGGGCTGGCCGCGCCGGCCTTCGAGGCGGGGTATGGCAGCCCGTTCCTGTTCGTGCCCTTGGCGGATCGCGCGGCTGTGGCGCATGCGCGGCTGCGGCGTGAGGCGTGGCGGGCGGCGGAGGGGCGGCTGTGGGGGCATGGCGCCTATGTTTATGCGGTCACGGGGGCGCATGACGGCGCGACGCAGGTGCATGCGCGGCTGTTCGCGCCCGACCTGGGGATCGGCGAGGACCCGGCGACGGGCTCGGCCGCCGCGGCGCTGGTGGGCTGCCTGGCGGGGCCGGCCGACGGGACGCATCGCGTGGTGATCACCCAGGGGGTGGAGATGGGTCGGCCGAGCCTGATCCACGCCACGGCCACGCGGGTGAGCGGGCGCGTGCACGCCATCACCATCGGCGGCGGGGGTGTGGTGGTGGGCGAGGGGCGGCTGCTGCGCGTGCCATGAAGGGGCGCTGGCACCCGGAGCTTCTGGCGGCGCGGCTGCCCTATCTGCGGCGCCGGGCGCGGGTGGCGGCGGGGGTGCGGGCGTTCTTCGGCGCGCGTGGCTATCTGGAGGTGGAGACGCCCTATGCGGTGGTGGCGCCGGGGGAGGAGGTGCACCTGGCGACCTTCGCCACCGAGCAGGTGACGCCCGAGGGCGAGCGGCGGGCGCTGCGGCTGCATACCTCGCCCGAGTTTGCGATGAAGAAGCTGCTGGCCGGGGGGGTCGGGCGGTGCTTCCAACTCGCGCGGGTGTGGCGCAACGGCGAGGGGGGCGACCTGCATGCGCCCGAGTTCACCATGCTGGAATGGTATCGGCCGGGCGGGACGATGGACGACCTGATCGAGGAGACGTTTTCCCTGTTGCGGGCGGTGCTGCCGCCGGAGGTGACGTGCCGGGGGATCGACTGTTCTCTCGAAAGCTATGAACGGCTGACGGTTGCGGAGGCGTTCTCGCGTCATGTGGGAGCGGACCTGCTTGGCACGCTCGATGATGCCGCGGCCCTTGCCGCCCAGGCCGGCGTGACGCTGCGGGCCGGCGAGGACTGGGAGGACCTGTTCTTTCGCCTGCTGCTGGATCGCGTCGAGCCGGCGATCGGGCGGGGGCGGCCGACGTTCCTGACCCATTGGCCCGCCGCGCAGGCCGCACTGGCGCGGCGCGACCCGGACGACCCGCGCGTGGCGGAGCGGTTCGAGCTGTTTGCCTGTGGCATGGAACTGGCCAACGCCTTCGTGGAACTGACTGATCCCGTGGAGCAGCGGGCACGGTTCGAGGTGGATCGGGCGCGGCGCCAGGCGCTGTATGGCGGGCCGGACTGGCCGATGGACGAGGATTTTCTGGCCGCGCTGGAGCATGGGCTGCCGGCCTGCGCCGGGATCGCGCTGGGCTTCGACCGGCTGGCGATGCTGGCCGGGGGGGCGCAGCGGATCGACCAGGTGCTGTGGCTTTGAAGCTTCTGGTTCTGCTGCTTCTGCTGGCCGGGTGCACGCGGGACGGGACTGCGCGGCTGGAGGCGCAGCCGGGCGGCGACACGGTCCTGACCTCGCGGATCGTCTGGCCCGAACGTGGCGGGCGCGAGTTCCGGCCGGCGATGATGGAGGGTGCGGCCGGGCTTGCGACATCAGCTTTGCCAGCCGGGGCGGGCGGGTGAGCGGATATCGCGCCTCGGGCGACGCCTGCGGCTGGGGGGACCTGCTGCCCTGATTGCCCTGGTCCTGCCACGCAGTGGACCCAGATTCCCTGGCATAGCGGTGGAGGTGACGCATGCGGGCAATGGTGGTGGCGGTGGCGGTTCTGATGCTGGCGGGGTGCGCCAGCAGCGGGCGGCCGGAGCTTGAGGCGCGGCTCGGCGAGCTGATGAGCATTCCCGAGGCGGAACTTGTTCGCCGCGTCGGCGTTCCGGCACGTGTTCACGAGGCGCAGGGGCGGCGGTTTCTGGCCTATGTCGAGCTCTGGCCCGACGTTGCCTATACGCCCTGGACCTCGATCGGGATCGGGCATTTCGGGCGCGGCGGCGGGATAGGAATGGGCATGGGCTCCAGCTTCGGGTCGCCGCAGTTCATCGATCGCTACTGCGAGGCGACGTTCGAGGTCGCGGAGGGCCGGGTGGTGGGGTTTGCGGTGCGTGGCAGTTCGTGTGGCTGGAGCGGATGGCCGGTGATCCTCCCCCCCTGACAATAGTGCAATTGCAAGGAATTTTCGCATGAACCCGACCCGGATCGCCTTGACCGCGCTGATGTCCCTGCCGTTGCTGGCGGGATGTGTGGATTCCTCGCGGGTGGGGCTGGACTCGCGGCTGCGCACGCTGGTCGGCGGCAGCGAGCAGGACCTCGTGCGGCGCATCGGCGCCGCGCCAACCCGGGTGAGCGAACAGGGCGGGCTGCGCTACATCACGTGGATGCACTACTGGCCAGAGCAGGCCTATGGCGCGGTGGCCACGGTCCCCACGCGCGCGCCTGGCGAGGCGGAGCGGATCGCACGTTTCTGCGAGACCACCTTCGCCGTGGACCAGGGCCGGGTCGCCGGCTACAGCCTGCGCGGCGATTATTGCGGCTGGGGCGGCTATCCGCGCGTGGCGTCGACCTGACGCGCGGCCGGGTCTGTCGTCCTGGCCGCCGTCCTGGCCGCCGGCATCCTGGGCCTGAACGCGACGAGCCTGGGCGGGATGGCGCCAGGGCGAGCGCAGGGTTGGTCGGCTCGACTACGGTTTCGTGGCCTGAATGGCGGCGTTCATGGCCCGCACGCCTGCCGCCGGCCCGTCTGGGTGGTTCCAGACGGCGCCGACGACGGCGAGGAAATCGGCGCCGGCCTGCACCAGCGGGGGGCAGTTTTCCGCGGTGATGCCGCCGATCGCCACGCAGGGCAGTTCCATCAGCTCCGACCACCATTGCAGCAGCTCGGGCGTGGCGCGGAACTTCGCGTCCTTGGTGCTGGTCGGGAAGAAGGCGCCGAAGGCGACGTAGTCGGCACCCTCGTTGCCGGCGGTCATGGCGAGGTCGCGGCTGTCGTGGCAGGTGACGCCCATGATGCGGTCGCCGAGGATCTTGCGGGCGACGGCCACGGGCGTATCGGACTGGCCGACATGGGCGCCGTCGCAGCCGTGCTGGACGGCGAGGTCCGGGCGGTCGTTCATCAGGAAGGCGACGCCGCGGGATTGCACCACCGGGCGCAGAGCGTCGATGGCACGCCCGAGAGCGTCGTCGTCGAGGTCCTTCAGGCGGAGCTGGACGCATCCGACGTCGCCGGCGTCCAGCGCTGCCGCCATCAGGTCGGGGAATCGTTGGAGGTCAATGGCCGGCGGGGTGATGAGATAGAGGCGGCAGCCCTCGTCGCCCAAGCCTGCCATCGGGGTCAGGCCTTGCCCTGGTAGATCTCGATGACCTTGGCGAGCATGGCGAGCGCATCGGCCTTCGGGCGCTGGAAGGTGTTGCGGCCAATGATCGAGCCGTTGGCGCCGCCGTCGCGCAGGCCGCGCACTTCGGCATACAGGCCCTCCAGGTCCTTGGCCTCGCCGCCGGAGAACACCACGATGCGGCGGCCGGCGAAGGTGGCCTGCATCACGTGCTCGACGCGCTTGGCGAGCGTGGAGATGTCGATCTTCTGTGCTTCGTAGACCTTCTTGGCGGCATCGAGACCCAGCGCGCCGGTCGGCGGCTTCACCTTGATGATGTGGGCACCCATGAGGGCCGCCATGTGCGCGGCATAGGCGCAGATGTCGACGGCCGTCTCCGCCTCCTTGTTCAGGTTCGGGCCGCGCGGGTAGGACCAGCAGACGACCGCGATGCCGGCGGACTTGGCCTCGTCGCCCATCTCGCGCAGTTCCTCCATCTGGTCGAAGGCGTATTCGCTGCCGGGGTAGATGGTGAAGCCGACCGCCGAGCAGCCGAGGCGCAGGGCGTCGTTCACCGAACCGGTGACGGCCTGGTCCTTGGAGGTCGCCAACGAGTTCGACGAGTTGACCTTCAGGATGGTCGGGATGGCGCCGGCGAAGGTGTCGGCCCCGGCCTCGATCATGCCGAGCGGGGCGGCGTAGGCGGAGAGGCCGGCGTCGATCGCCAGCTGGAAGTGGTAGTGCGGGTCGTAGGCGGCGGGGTTGGCGGCGAAGCTGCGGGCGGGGCCGTGCTCGAAGCCCTGGTCGACGGGCAGGATCACCACCTTGCCGGTGCCGCCGAGCTTTCCCTCCATGAGGATGCGGGCGAGGTTGCCCTTGGTGCCCGGGTTGTCGCTCTCGTACCAGTCGAGGATCTTCTTGACGCGCTGGGTGATCCGCATGGGGGTTCCTCTCTCGTGCGGCCCCGGCTCGGGTGGCCGGGCTGCTCATGGGCGCCGTCTACCGCAACACCGGCGTGCTGTCATCCTCCCGGCGGCCTTCCGCGTCCGGGTTCAGCCACAAGTGCAGGCGACGGGCGGCGCCGCGTTCGCCGAGGTCCAGCGCCGGCGGGCGGGCGGGCAGGACCGTCGCCAGGGCGGCGACGCGGGCGAAGGCGGGGCAGGCGGGGTCGAGCACCAGCAACGCCTGGCCGGCGCGGATCGCCGCCATGGCCATGCCAGGCGCGTCGGCACAGTCCAGCACGTCGACGCACACCGTTGCGGGGTGGGTGGCGCGGGCGGCGGCGACCAGGGCGCGCCACCAGCCGGCGCCGGCGAAAATCCCGGCACCGGGTGCCGACAGCACTGTGACCGGCAGGCCTGGCGCGAGCGCGGCCACCGCATCGGCCAGGCTATGGACGACGATGGCGGGGGGGAGCGAGGTTGCGGTCGGCGATCCGGTTGGGAGGGGAAACATGCTTGACATTCAAGCGCCTCGCCCTGATGAATTCAAGCTGGGTCGGTTGTGGCGGAGGTGGGATTGAGCGACGACAACGAGACCGAGGCAGCAGCGGCGCGACTGGAACTGGCGCTGGAGCGCATTGCCACTCTGGCTGCACAGCCCCTGCCGACGGTTGCGAATCCGGCGGATTCGGCCGATCAGGGTTCGGTGGATGTGGCGGCGCTGGCGCATCGGCTCGATGCGCTGATCGCCCAGCTACGCGGCTCGCTCGCACGCTGACACATCCCTCCGCCACCCCCTCGCAGGGAGACATGCCGTGCCGCAGGTGAACGCTCGTATCAACGGCTATAGCTACACCGTGGGCTGCGAGGATGGGCAGGAACAGCACCTTGTGGCGATGGCGCGCGAGGTGGAGAACCGCATCGAGAGCATCAAGGCGCTCGGCGGCCAGTCGGGCGAGGCGCGGTTGCTGGTGCTGGCGGCGTTGCTGATGGCCGACGAGCTGCATGATCTGCGGCTCGAGGCCGATGGGCTACAGGCTGCGGCGAGCCGTCCGGCGAGGGCCAAGTCCAATGGCGAGGCGGCGGCGAAGCGGATGGCGAAGCTTGCGGCGCGCGCCGAGCAGATCGCCGGCGAGCTTGAGTTGCAGCGGGGGGCGGGGGCGTCTATATAGGAATGGTGGAGCTGCCCGGTGCGTCAGGCACACCATCCCCAGGGCCAATAAGCAACTCCCGGGAGCTGGCTCTGGCGAGGCCCTGGTCTCGTTACCTGGCGCCCACCTGCTCACGCAGGCCTTGGGAGGATGCACCGCCAACGGCCATGGTGGCTCCACACTTCGATTTCCTGGGCGAGGACGATCTTGCGGCCGCGAAGAAGGCGGCTCGATCGGACTCTGTCGCTCGGCGCGCGGGGCTGGACCCGGGCGAGGGGCACGCGATTGGCGCGCGGCTGCTCGCGGGCTTGCCTCCGCCGGCCGGTGCCTCCATCGCCGGGTTCTGGCCGATGGGCGCGGAGATCGACATCCGGCCGCTGCTGGTGGCGTTGCACGGGCGCGGGCATCCGGTGCTGCTGCCGGAGACGCCAGCGCGGGTCAACCCCTTGATTTTCCGGCATTGGCACCCCGGCATGACGATGCAACGCGAGCGTTTCGGCACGATGCGGCCAACCGGGGACGTGGCGGTGCCCGATTGGCTGCTGGTGCCGTTGCTGGCGTTCGACCGGGCAGGACGGCGCCTGGGCTATGGCGGGGGGTATTACGACCGGACCCTGGCGGCGCTGCCACGGGCGATCGCCATCGGCGTGGGCTGGGCGGCGCAGGAGGTGGCGCAGGTGCCGGCCGGGCCGCTCGATGCGCGGCTGCATGCCATCGTCACCGAACGCGAGATGATCCGCATCTCATCGTGATGCGCACGTTGACTTGGGTGGAGCCTGCGCCTACGCCGCCGTCATGCGAATCCTGTTCCTGGGCGATGTCGTGGGCCGCAGCGGCCGCGATGCGCTGACGGCCAAGCTGCCCGACCTGCGGCGCGACCTGCGCGCCGAGCTGGTGGTGGTCAACGGCGAGAATGCCTCCCACGGCTTCGGCCTGGCGCCTGACATGGCGCGCGCCTTCTTTGCCGCTGGGGCTGATGTTATCACGCTGGGCAACCACGCCTGGGATCGCAAGGAAATCCTTGGCTATATCGGCGAGACGCCGCGGCTGATCCGGCCGCTGAACTTTCCGCCGGGAACGCCGGGGGCGGGAGTGACGACCGTGGAGCTGCCGGATCGACGGCGGGCCGTCGTGATCAATGCCATGGGGCGGCTGTTCATGGATGCGCTCGACTGCCCCTTTCGGCTGACGGCGCAGGAACTGGCGAAGCACAAGCTCGGTGCCTCGGCGGCGGCGATCGTGGTGGACTTCCATGCCGAGGCGACCAGCGAGAAGATGGCCTTCGCGCACAGCTTCGACGGGCAGGTCTCGCTGGTGGTGGGCACGCATACCCATTGCCCGTCGGCCGACCACCAGATCCTGCCGGGCGGAACCGCGTTCCAGTCGGATGCCGGAATGTGCGGGGACTACGACAGTGTGATCGGGATGCAGAAGGAAGGGGCGGCGATCCGGTTCTGGCGGAAGATGCCGGGCGAACGGCTGGCACCGGCGGAAGGCGAGGCGACGCTGTGCGGGCTGTTCGTCGTGACCGACGATGCCACCGGGCTGGCTCGCGCGGTGGAGCCGGTGCGGCTTGGTGGGCGACTGTCGCAGGCGATGCCAACGGTGTAGAAGTTCTCCCGGCGCGTCGGTGGCGGATGGGGAAGACAAGGCGAGGGGCTTTGCCCCTCGACCCCACCAGGGGGCCGAGCCCCCTGGACCCTCAAAAATGCGGGGTTCCAAGGGCTCGGCCCTTGGCGGGTCCAGGGCAGCGCCCTGGCCTTACCTTCCTCTCCGCCCCCAGCGCCCTAGGTTTCGACAATGAGGGGCACATGGCCGGGCATTCGCAGTTCAAGAACATCATGCATCGTAAGGGCGCGCAGGACGCCAAGCGGGCCAAGGTGTTCGCCAAGCTGATTCGCGAGATCACGGTCGCCGCGAGCTCGGGGTTGCCGGACCCGGCCGCCAACCCGCGGTTGCGGGCCGGCGTGCTGGCGGCGCTGAAGCAGAACATGACGCGCGAGGCCATTGATCGGGCGGTCAAGAAGGCGGGCGGCGCGCAGACCGGCGAGGACTACACCGAGGTCCGCTACGAGGGGTACGGGCCCGCGGGCGTGGCGGTGATCGTGGAGGCGCTGACCGACAATCGCAACCGCACGGCGTCGGATGTGCGGGCGGCGTTTGCCAAGCATGGGGGGGCGCTGGGCGAGACGAACTCCGTTTCTTTTATGTTCTTACGGCGCGGCGTGGTGCGCTATCCCGCGAGTGTTGCCGGCGAGGAGGCGATGTTGGAGGCGGCGATCGAGGCCGGGGCGGAGAACGTGGAAAGTTCCGCCGAGGGGCATGAGGTGACGATGCCGGTGGAGGATCTGTTCGCGGTGCGCGATGCGCTGGAGGGGCGGTTCGGCGCGCCGGATTCGTCCAGGCTGGAATGGCGTGCGGGCACGACGGTGAGCCTGGACGAAGACCGCGCGGCTTCGGTGATGAAGCTGTTGGACGTGCTGGAGGACAATGACGACGTGCAGACCGTCTACGCCAATTTCGAGGTGGACGAGGCGGTGATGGCGAAGCTGTCGGCGTGATGATCCGTCTGTTGGGCATCGATCCCGGGCTGCGCTTCACCGGCTGGGGCGTGCTGGAGGTGGACGGCAACCGGCTGCGCCATCTCGGCGACGGGGTGATCGCGACGGATAGCAGCCAGAGCGTACCCGATCGGCTGAAACTGCTGCACGACGGGCTGGGCGAGGTGATGGATGCCTGGCGGCCGGACGAGGCGGCGGTCGAGGAGACCTACGTCAACCGCAACGGGGCGGCGACGTTGAAGCTGGGCTACGCGCGCGGGGTTGCGTTGTTGGCGCCGGCGTTGCGCGGGATCGTGGTGGCGGAGTACGGCGCCAAGACGGTGAAGCTGAGCGTGGTCGGCACTGGCGGAGCGGACAAGGACCAGGTGGCGATGATGGTGCGCCGGCTGCTGCCAGGGGCGGTGATCAAGCGGGCGGATGCGGCGGATGCGCTGGCGGTGGCGATCTGCCACGCCCATCACCGGGCCAGCCGGTTGAAATGGGCGGTTCCTGCGTGATCGCCAAGCTCACCGGCCGGATCGAGCAGATCCAGGCAGATCGGTGCGTCGTGGATGTGAACGGCGTCGGCTACCTGGTGAACGCGTCCACGCGCACCTTGGCGGCGCTGCCGACCGGGCAGGTGGCCTCGGTGCTGATCGAGATGCATGTGCGCGAGGACGCGATTGTTCTTTATGGATTCTTCGACGCCGCCGAGCGGGAGTGGTTCCGGCTGCTGACCACCGTGCAGGGGGTTGGCGCGAAAGTGGCGCTGAACATCCTCTCGGCGCTGTCGCCGCGCGACCTGATCGGCGCGATCCAGGCCGGGGACCGCGGGGCGCTGACCCGGGCGCCAGGCGTGGGGGCGAAGCTGGCAGTGCGGCTGCTGACCGAGTTGCGCGAGAAGGCCGGCGCGATGCCGACGGGGATCGGGTTCTCGCCGGTGCTGCCGCCGCCGGTGGGCGGGGTGGAGGCGGATGCGCTGTCGGCGCTGTTGAACCTCGGGTATCGGCGCGCGGAGGCCTCGGCGGCGGTGGCCAAGGTGCTGGAGCGGTTGGGCGACGGGGCGTCGCTGGATGCAATGATTCGTGACGGGCTGAAGGAGTTGGCCCGGTGAGCGGGAAAGCGGTGAGCGGGAAGGACGACCGCACCGTCTCGCCCGTGCGCGCCGACGAGGATGCGGCGGAGGCGACGCTGCGGCCGCAGACGCTGGCGGATTTCACCGGGCAGAAGGCGAGCCGGGAGAACCTGGCGATCTTCATCGAGGCGGCGCGGTATCGCGGTGAGGCGCTTGATCATGTGCTTCTTCATGGTCCGCCCGGGCTGGGCAAGACCACGCTGGCGCAGATCGTGGCGCGCGAACTGGGGGTGGGCTTCCGGGCGACGTCCGGGCCGGTGATCCAGCGCGCGGGGGATTTGGCGGCGATCCTGACCAATCTGCAGCCGCGCGACGTGCTGTTCATCGACGAGATCCATCGCCTTCAGCCAGCGATCGAGGAAATCCTGTATCCGGCGATGGAGGATTTCCAGCTCGATCTGATCATCGGCGAGGGGCCGGCGGCGCGGTCGGTGCGCATTGATCTGGCGCCCTTTACCCTGGTGGGCGCGACGACGCGGGCCGGCTTGCTGGCCACACCGCTGCGCGATCGCTTCGGCATTCCGCTGCGCCTGGTGTTCTACACGGCCGAGGAGCTGGAGCTGATTGTCAGCCGGGGCGCGCAGAAGCTTGGTTTTGCGTTGACCGCCGATGGCGCGCGGGAGATCGCGCGGCGGTCGCGCGGCACGCCGCGCATTGCCGGGCGGCTGCTGCGCCGGGTGCGCGACTTCGCGCTGGTGCAGAAGGCCGGGCCGGTGACGCGGGACCTGGCCGATGCCGCGCTGCTGCGCCTGGAGGTGGACACCCTGGGGCTCGATGCGATGGACCGGCGTTACCTGCGGCGCATGGCCGAGCACCATGCCGGCGGGCCGGTGGGAGTGGAAACCTTGGCCGCGGCGCTCGCCGAGGCGCGGGATACCCTGGAAGACGTGATCGAGCCGTACCTGATCCAGGAGGGGCTGATGCTGCGCACCAGCCGTGGGCGGATGCTCGGCGAGCGAGGTTGGCGGCACCTGGGACTGGTGCCGCCGACAGGGCCCCAGGCGACGCTCGACCTGCTGCCTGAGGAAGAATGAGCAAAACAATGAACACGCACCGACACACGGTTCGCGTGTACTACGAAGACACCGATGCGGGCGGCATCGTGTATCACGCCAATTACCTGCGTTTCGCCGAGCGCGCGCGGACCGAGGCGTTGCGCGAGCTTGGCATTCCGCACGCGGAAATGTCGACCCAGCATGGCCTATTCTTCATGGTGCGGCGCGTCAAAGTCGATTATCTGGCACCTGCGCGGCTGGACGATCTGCTGGTGGTCGAGACGACGACACTGGTGGTCGGGGCTGCGTCGGTCGATCTGCGGCAGGCCGTGGTGCGGGAACGGGACGGGGTGATGATGGCGCGGCTGGAGCTGCAACTCGTGTGCGGCCGCATCGCCGACCAGCGCCCCGCACGGATTCCGCCCCGGTTCCGCGACGGGATGCGGCGGCTGGAGCAGGTGTAAGGCCGCCACGGCCAATAATCGGCCGTGGCGGGTTCATAGTGGGGCCACGATCCGTGCGCAGGGTCGTGGACAGGTTTGAAGGGACTAGGTCGTGGATCGTGCCGTCGACGCGGTGAAGCTGGGTACGACCCACGACATGTCGCTGCTGGGGCTGTTCCTGCAGGCCGACATCGTGGTGAAGCTGGTGATGCTGATGCTGGTGGTCGCCAGCGTCTGGGTGTGGGCGATCGTGTTCGAGAAGGTCACCAGCCTGCGCCGCGCCGGCCGCGCCGCCGACGCGTTCGAGGACCGGTTCTGGTCCGGCGGCAGCCTCGATGAGCTGTACGACGTCGAAGGCGCCAAGCCCGCGCATCCGATGGCCGCCGTGTTCGGCGCCGCGATGACCGAGTGGCGCCGCAGCACCCGCGCGGCCGGAGCGCACATCGCCCGCGGCTTCGCCCGCGAGAGGGTGGAACGCGCGATGAACGTGACCATCCAGCGCGAGATGGAGGCGCTGGAGAAATGGATGATCTTCCTGGCCTCGGTGGGGTCGACGGCGCCGTTCATCGGGCTGTTCGGCACCGTCTGGGGCATCATGAACAGCTTCTCGGCCATCGCGCAGATGCAGAACACCAACCTCGCCGTGGTTGCACCAGGCATCGCGGAGGCGCTGTTCGCCACCGCCATCGGCCTGATCGCGGCCATTCCGGCCGTGCTGGCCTACAACAAGATCAGCACCGACTTGGCGCGCTTCGCCGCAAGGCTGGACGGGTTCGCCACCGAGTTCGGCGCCATCCTCTCGCGTCAATCTGAAGCCACGATGGCCGAGGCCTCGCTGGCCGACGACCCCCGGACGCGCTGACATGGGCGCCTCGATGCCCAGCGGGGGGCCTAGCGGCGGGCCCAGCGGGGGCGGCGGCCGGCGGCGCGCCCGCTACCAGCCGCTGTCCGAGATCAACGTGACGCCGTTTGTCGACGTGATGCTGGTGTTGTTGATCATCTTCATGGTGGCGGCGCCGCTGATGAACACGGCCGTGAACGTGGACCTGCCCAAGGCCACCGCGAGCCCCGTCAACCAGGACAGCGAGCCGCTGAACGTGTCGGTCGATGCCAAGGGGCAGGTGTTCCTCCAGGACCAGCCGGTCCAACTGGCGGAGCTGATCGTGCAACTGACCGCCATTTCCAGGGAGCAGAAGGACCGCCGCATCTTCGTGCGCGGCGACCGGAGCAACAGCTATGGCACGATGATGGAGGTGATGAGCGTCATCATCCAGGGGGGCTACACCAAGGTCTCGCTACTCACCGACCCCTCCGGGCAGCGCGCCGCACCCGTCGTGCCGTCCTCCGCTGCCCCGTCCTCCGCTGCTCCGTCCTCCGCTGCTCCGCCCGGCGCGGCCCCGGCGCCGCCCGCGCCCGTTCCCGCCGCGCCCGTCCCCGCCGCGCCAGTTCGGCCGCAGGGGCGGGGCTGACCGCGCGCAACGGGGGGCCGGCGGTGTCGCCGCTGCTGAGGCGTGGGGGGATCATCTCGGGCACCGTGCACGGGGTGCTGCTGGCCGGGCTGCTACTGGGCTTGTCGCTGCGCCTGCCGGAGGAGCCGGAGGATATGGTGACGGTGGAGCTTGCCGAGATGCCGGGCGAGCCCAGCGAGGCGCCGATCCTCAACCAGGTCGAGGCGCCCGCACCCGCGACGGTACAGGCGCCGGCGCCGGTGCCAGCCCCGCCCGCGCCCGAGCCGCCGAAGCCCGAGCCGCCCCAACCCCCGCCTCCGCCACCCCCGCCTCCGCCACCCCCGCCACCTCCCCCACCGCCAACTCCGCCGCCGCCCACGCCGGAGCCGCCGCCGCCGCCCGAGCCGCCGAAGCCGCAGCCGCCGCCGCCGGAGCCTGCGCCCGCGCCGCCGCCGCCCCCGCCGCGGCCGGTGCCCCCGGCTCCGCCCGCGCCACCGCCGCCGGTGCCGCTCCCGCCCACCCCGCCGCCTCCGGTGCCCCCACCGCCGGCGCCGCCGAGCCGCACGTCGCAGCCGAACCAGACGACGAATCCCGCGCCGGACAGCCGCGAGCTGTCCAACACGCTGGAGCGGCTGCGCGCGCTGCAGCGCCAGACGCAGCCGCCGACGGCGCGGCCGAACCCGCCCGCCGCCGCCGGCCCGCAGGTGGGCGGCAGCCGGCAGGGCGACATTACCGCCAGCCTTTCGACCCAGCAGCAGGGCGCGATCGGCGACAAGGTGCGGGAATGCTGGACCAAGGACGAGGGGCAGCTCGACCTGGAGAAGATGTCGGTGCAGCTGATCGTGACCTACGACGAGACCGGCACGGCCCGCGACGCGGTGGTGGGCGACCTGGATCGCGGCAAGCTAGGCGACCCGCGCTTCCGCGCCTTCGCCGAGCGCGCCATCCGCGCGGTGCGCAGCCCGCGCTGCGCCAGCCTTCCAATCCCGCGCAACGAGCTGGGCAAGGTCGGCACGTTGACCTTCCGGTTCCGGCCATGAGGCGGTTGAACGCGCAGTTTCGGTGCCCATGGATCGTACGGGCCACGCCGGCCGTTGTCGCCGCACCTTGCAATCCCATTCCTTTGCCGCCCGGTGTGCTAGGAAGGTCCCAACGGATCAACCTCCGATTCAGCCCCTGAGAGAGAGCCGATGAACATCATTCACGGGCCCATGTCAGCTCGCGACGCCGCCATCACTCGCACACCCTTGCCGCCGCTGCGCGTCGGCCGCCGGGCGCTGGTGGCAGCCGGTGCCGGGCTCCTCGCCGCACCCGGCTTCGCGAGCATGGCGCGCGCGCAGACCGCCGAGATCACCGTCGACCGCGCCCGTGCCGAGCCGATCCCGATCGCCATCCCCAACCTGGTGGGCGTGGGTGGCGAGACGGCGCAGCTGGGCCGGGACATGGCGGCGGTGATCACCAACAACCTCGCCCGCTCCGGCCTGTTCCGCGCCATCGACCGCGCCGCCTTCGTCAGCCAGAACCCGGGAGATGTGCCGAACTTCAACAACTGGAAGGTGATCGGCGCCCAGGCGCTGGTGACCGGCAAGGTGGACAGCCAGGGCGGCGACCGCGTGCGCGTGGAGTTCCGCCTGTGGGACGTGCTGCCGCAGACACAGATCCAGGGCACCGCCTATACCGCCACGCTGAGCAACTGGCGCCGGATCGCGCACATCATCAGCGACGTGATCTATGAGCGGCTGCTGGGCGAGAAGGGGTATTTCGACACCCGCATCGTCTACATCGCCGGTTCCGGCCCGCGCGACCGGCGGGTGAAGCGGCTGGCGATCATGGACCAGGACGGTGAGAACAACCGCTTCCTCACCGATGGCAGCGCGATGGCGCTCAGCCCCCGCTTCCATCCGGCGCGCGACCAGATCGCCTATATGAGCTACGTGAACAACCGCCCGCGGGTGTACACCTTCGACCTGTCGAGCGGCCGGCAGCAGATGCTCGGCAATTTCGAAGGCATCACGCTGTCGCCGCGCTATACGCCCGATGGCGGCAGCATCATCATGGCCCAGACCCGCGGGGCCGGGTCGGAGATCGTGCAGATCCCGGTGGGCGGCGGCGCGCCGCGGCGGCTGACCGATGCGGGCGGCGGGTCGATCGACGTGTCGCCCTGCTACAGCCCGGACGGGCAGCAGATCGTCTTCGAGTCGGATCGCGGCGGCGACCAGCAGCTTTACATCATGCCTGCGAGTGGTGGCGGGGCGCAGCGCATCAGCTTTGGCAAGGGGCGCTACGCCACGCCGGTGTGGTCACCGCGCGGCGACCTGATCGCCTTCACGCGCATGACCGCCGGCACGTTCGCCATCGGTGTGATGCGGCCGGACGGTTCGGGCGAGCGCATCTTGTCGGAGAGCTTCTACGTGGAAGGCCCGACCTTCGCACCGAACGGGCGGGTGATCATGTTCTGGCGTGAAACCCCGGCGCGTGACGCCCGTGGCAGCGGCTTTTCCTCGCGGCTGGTGTCGATCGACATCACCGGCTTCAACGAGCGGGTGATGACCACGCCAACCGACGCCTCGGATCCGGCATGGTCGCCGCTGCCGGCCTGAATGATGCGCCGAAGCGACATGGAAGATATGTTTTGCGGCGATGCCACGAGTTCTTGACCGCAGTCGTTTCAACGCGCTAATCGACCGCACACAGATCGCAGCGGGGGAGCGGCGGCCAGTCCACGCCGATTCGCTGGCGATTTGAACAATCTGCTGCCGCCTGCGCCTCATGCGGCATGTGCCGTTCATGGCTCATGTCGATCGCCTGCCGCACACTTCCTCCAGGGATGCAACTCGCATGAACATCAAGATTCTGGGCACCGTCGCTGCCGTCGCGCTGCTGGCGGGCTGCTCCGAACCCGCCGCCACCTCCACCGCGACCCCCGTGAGCTCGGGCCCGGTGGCCGGCAGCCAGGAGGACCTGGTGGCCAACGTCGGCGATCGCGTGTTCTTCGACTTCGACCGTTCGACATTGCGCACCGATTCGCGCACCACGATGGAGAAGCAGGCCGCGTGGCTGACCCGCTGGTCCCAGAACAACGTGCAGATCGCCGGCAACAGCGACGAGCGCGGCACGCAGGCGTACAACGTCGCCCTCGGCCAGCGCCGTGCAAGCGCCGCGCGCGACTTCCTGGTCGCCAAGGGCGTGGCCGCCGGCCGCGTCACCACGATTTCGTTCGGCAAGGATCGCCCCACCGCGCTCGGCTCGAACGAGCAGGCCTGGTCGCAGAACCGCAACGCGATCACCTCGGTTCGCTGATCACGATTTGCTTGATGGTCGGCACCCCCTGGGCGCCGACTCGCATGACATGACCACATGAAGCTGGCGACCCGCAGGGGTCGCTGGCTTTTGTTGTTCGGCATCAGGCCGGCGACGGCGCACCGCCCGGCGTTCCGTTTTCGCGGCCGATGGGCAATACTGACGTCGATAGGTTCGGTCGGGAGAGCGGGTGTGAACGAGGCGTGCAAGGCGAGGCTGGCGCGAACGGCGGCGACGGTGATGGCGGTCGCAGTGGCGTGCCTTGCGGTGCCGGGCCCCGCGCGCGCACAGGTCGAAAGCCGGGAGGCCATCCAGCTGCAGAACCAGATGCTGGAACTGCGCCGCGATATGCAGGCCCTGCGCGAGCAGGTCAGCCGGATGGGCAGCAGCGGCAGCAGCGGCGGAAGCGTGCTGGGCTTCGGGCGCCCCAGCGCCCCCTCCGGCACGGGGGGCGGCGAAATGACGGCGGTCCTGCTCGACCGGGTCAGCCAGCTTGAGGATCAGGTGCGCCGGCTGCTGGGACGGCTCGATGAGGTGGACAACGCCCGCCAGCGCCAGGGCGAGGACCTCAGGAAGGAGCTTGAGGACCTGAACTTCAAGCTGGGCGCCGGTGCCACCGCCCGCCCGCCGGCGCCAGCAGGTGCCGCCACGCAGCCTGCAACCCCACCGGCCGCAACCCCGGCCGCGCCACCCGCGACCACGCCGACGGCGGGCCCGCGCCGAACGCCCGAAGTGGCGATGCAGGAGGGCAATGCCGCCTTGGCCCGCCGCGACTATGCCGTCGCCGAGGCCGCGGCGAAGGAGGTGCTGGCCTTCCCCCGCTCACCCCGCGCCGTCGATGCCCAGTTCCTGCTCGCCCAGGCGCTCGGCGGCAGGCGCGACTGGCAGGGGGCGGCAGTCGCATACGATGACGCCTACAACCGCAGCAAAACCGGCATCCATGCCCAGCCCTCACTGATCGGCCTCTCCAATGCGCTCAACGCCATCAACGAGAAGCGTGCGGCCTGCGCGACGCTGGACAAGCTGAGGGCCGAGTTCCCGACCATCCGGGCGGACCTGCGAACGGACGTCGGCGCGGCGCGGCAGCGCGCCGGTTGCCGCTGAACCGTCTGGACACGCAGGCCGGCTTCGCGGCGGCGATGTCCCGGCTGGGACCGTTCGAACCATCCCCCGCACTGGCGGTCGCCGTCTCGGGCGGCGCGGACAGCTTGGCGCTGGCACTGCTGGCGCGCGAATGGACCGTGGCGCGGGGTGGAACGGTGCTGGCCCTGCTGGTCGATCACGGCCTGCGCGCCGAGTCGGCGGCGGAGGTGGCGCTGACCCGGGTACGGCTGGCGGGGCAGGGGATTGCGTCCCGGGTGCTGGCTCTAGACGGTTTGATGCACGGCCCCGGCCTTGCGGCTCGCGCCCGTGCCGCCCGCCACGCGGCGCTGGCCGCGGCCTGTGCGGCGGCCGGAATCGTGCATCTTCTGCTCGGCCACCATGCCGCAGATCAGGCCGAGACGCTGCGGATGCGCGCGCGCGCCGGCAGCGGCCCGCTCGGCCTGGCGGCGATGGCGGCTCTGGTGGAAGGGAAGCACGTGCGGCTGCTGCGCCCGTTGCTGGCGGTTCCCCCGGGACGGTTGCAGGCATTGCTGCGCGCGCGCAGGCTCGGCTGGGTGGAAGACCCGTCGAACCAGGACCCGGCAACGCTGCGGGCCAGGCTGCGTGCCGAACTGGCCGACCCCGAGGGAGACGGCGCGGAGGTCGCGGAACTGGTGGCCGAGGCGCGCCACCACGGTGCGGCCCGGGCGGCGGCGGAGGTGCAGGTCGCCACCGAGCTGGCGCTCCGCGTTCGGCTGCATCCTGCGGGGTGGGCCGTGATATCCGCGGGAAAGCTCTCCCCGTCCGCCCTTTCTGCGCTGCTGCGAACAGTGGCCGGGCGGGTCTATCCGGCGCC
>Ga0105050_10002928_pt1 | contig 24015 bp, 28 predicted proteins | sample FRY01_FD_78088 | JGI IMG/M metagenome (GOLD analysis project Ga0105050, IMG submission 78088) | Freshwater microbial communities from Lake Fryxell liftoff mats and glacier meltwater in Antarctica - FRY-01 | ecosystem: Environmental > Aquatic > Freshwater > Ice > Glacier meltwater ...
TATCAGATTCAGAATTACCCTTACCTAAATTTTTAATAGTTTTTCCAGCAACTGTATCGCCTAAAGTCTTACCGATTCTGATAGCAGCAGTCGTTAATTTTTTTGTAGGTTCACGAAATGCATTATTGAGAGTGTTTTGTGCTAATTTAGAGAGCCCTTTCCCCACTCCTTTAATAATGCCTTCACCCGCTATACCACCCACCGCCCCTTCCCCAACATCTTTAATAAACTCTAGAGGGTTACTAGTTTGAGTATTTGCGGCAGCCTGTGAAGCTCCTCTGGCTGCCCCACTAGCTATAAACTTTAAACCTTTGGCAGCTGGAATCAGTGTGGATCCTAACTCTAAGCCCGACCTAGCAATGGATTTGACAAAGTCTGCGGTGTCTCCAGCAGCGTCTTTTACTACATTTCCCGAGTTTCTTTGACGACGTTTTTTCTCATCTTCTTGCCACTGTTTGTCTAGGTTGACAGTGTTTCCATAACCAATAAAACTAAGTAAATTTCGTACGTTATCCATAATATTCCCAGTCTGAACTACCCATTAAAGCATTATTAGCTCCACCATTTACTGCTTGTAAGTATTGGGCTATCCCACTATTGCTACCTCCACCAGAGCTAGGAGCTGAAGATGGTCCTAGATCTTTTATAATTGCACCTGTTTGTGGATTGATAAGTTTCTGGCTACCGTTAATGGTGACCATCTGTGTATTAGTAGACAATTGTTTACTAAACTCTTCTCGCTGAAAATCATACCCTCTTTGTTCCTTGGCTAGGTCATTAGCCTCCTGCCATTCTGTTGTTGCCAAAGATTGTTGAGATTGAAGTTTTGTTAGTAAAATATTAAGTCTATCTTGTCTATCAGCTGTGAAGCCGGTCATTTCTCTAGCAGCCTGTTGGCTAATCTGATCTACACCCTGTTTATAGACATCACTAATTCTATCCTGTCCTCTCATGGCTAAACCGGTTTTGTTGTTGATATCTTGAGTACCTAGTTGGATACCCTGAAGTACACGGCCTAAAGATTGTGAAAGCCAGCCTAGATCTTCAGTTAGAGGACGTTTAGTTTCGGTGACTAAGTTTTGGCGCTGTCCTTCGGTTAAGAGTGAGTTCCTTGAGGTGTCGGATACATTACCTTCAACTCTGCGGATAGTGTCTTCTAAGTCGTTAACTTGACCGGATAGAGATGTAGCCGTTTTTCTTAAAGTAGGGATTCCAGCTTCCCCCTCAAGCCTGTTATAGATATCAAGAGGTTGTTCAAGACCTTTAACGTAATCAGCATATTTACCAAAAGCGTCGGATACTTGAGAGCCTTGAGACTTGGCTAAATCATAACTAGACCCACCTATATCAGAGAGTTTAATGTCGGGAAAAGAGAAGTTAATACCACCGCCGCCGGATCCAACTCCAAACTCCTTAGATAGCTCCGCCGCACGAGGGCCAGAGGCAGCATTTGCAGCATCTGTAGCGTTATAGCCACCTTTAGTTATAAGAGCCTGTGTCAAATCCATATATTTATAGTATCACTAAGTTAAAGTTTCTGAAAGCCATGCTGTCCCGTTCCACAGAGATAGTACACCTGTATCAGTTGCCCAATAAGCTTTACATTCCGCTCCACCAGCTGGACGATCAGCAGACAACCCTTCAAAGATAATAATTCCGTCAACATGGGTTTGTTGGATAGCTTTAGGCGTGATATTACGTTTATAAATTCTAAGTGCCTCCAATCTATCCTCTAGATCAGACAGCCGTTTAATTAATTCATCCATTGTTAAAGGCGCTTTCCGATGCTAGTACTTCCTCTTCAAAAGACAACTCTAATAAGATTGGAGCTGTAGATACAGTACTACTTAGGTTAATAGCCACATCTATTTCTTTGTGTCGGCCTTTACCAACTGCTAATCTAGCAACATTATTATCCTCATTCATTTGCACTGTGCCAGTTTGCCAACTTCCACGATCTAATCTATATTCAAGTGATACGGATTGACCTGTAATCAATGGTTCAAGATCAGCTCTTAGATTCATAACTGATTTTTCCTTATAAACGGCACCATAGTCCATCCTAAGACGTTCAATTCTAGCCGTGGAAAAAGTAGTCCCAGCCGGATCTATTACGTCTACACCATAGGACACATTATCCTTCCAGCCTATTAATAACTTCTTTTCAACTGGAAAAACTAGACCTACTTGGATGTTGGAGTTAGTTCTATTACCAGTCGAGAGTGGGTAATCATAGGATAGAGCCATCGGATCAGTGTCATCCAGATGACCATATGTATAGACCCCTTGCTCAACTGTATTAGAATTGGTCACACCAGCACCGAATCTGAGTAAAGTTTGCCACATGGTCACGGCTCCGGGCATAATTTCCATAGAGTCGGCCGAAGTAATGAGTGGGACGCGTTTTTTCTTTCTCGCCTTAGCTCCACCTGTATACTCCAGTAGATCTCCTTGATATCCAGCCCAGCTGTAAAGAGTACCAGCTGTGCCAAGCATAGCGTTGATTGCACCCTCTGGCACCTCAATATAATCATTGTAAGTGGTGGATATACCATCCCAGAAAAAGATTGCCCCCTGATCATACGATCCGACACTAGTTCCACGCATACACCCAATAGCTAAAAATCCTTGCCATTTAGCTAGGCAACGAATATTATATTCCGCGGGTAGAGTTAGCCTGTGCGGCTTAAAAGTAACACCATTCCAAGTAGCTAAATATCTACCATTACCAATAGTCAATAAATTAATCATATTTTCCATAGGATGATATTGAGTATCTGTCACTAAGAATTGATAATAAGTGTGAAAATCAGCAGTATTAAGATCACTTGTCGTGGTTGTGACTACCGCGGGAGTCCCAGTAGTATTTGTGACTGTTAGATGAAAGTGGTAAGTTTGTCCAAGCACCGGACGCCACACGTCACTAAAAATAAATTCAAAATCCCCAGATGCAGGCAGGGCAGCGTTTAATACAGTCTTTGACGCAACAACTCTATTCAGGGCATCATGTACAGTAAGTGTCCAATCAGCTGTAGTCCCTTTAGCACTGATATTGACCTCAAGTGATTTTTGAGGGTCACGTACAGGTATAAATTCTTGTCTATCAGTTGAGGATTCACCAATAGACGTAGACAGTGCGTAGGTCTGACCAGTGGTATCGAGGGCTTGATCTAGGTCTAGTCTAGCAGTAGGTGAGGAAAAAGGGACGGTCGTAGTATAAGTGGGTGAACCTGAAGCCGTTAAATTATTGGCGTTAGATGTAGCGTCTGTAGCATCGTTATTAAATTTATAATAGGCTACCAATCCAGGAGAGGTCGTTGAGACTTGAATATCCTTATTAGAGAATAGTTGAGATTGTGTGCGTTCAGTATTCCAAACTCTTACATCATCAACTAATCCGTCCATAAATCCGGTTTTAGCTCCACCACTATTTTCATAGGCTCCAACATGGAAATCAGAGGCGTTGTCATGAATAGCCGTTAATGCTCCGGTGGCAGTTCCCTGAGACACACCATCTATATAAAAGGTTGCTGTGGAGCTAGAGGCATCCCACGACAACGCTAGTCTGTACCACAGAGCGGTTGTAATATCGACTACTTTTGTAAGACGTTCCGTATTTAAACCTGTACTAGATATACCTAGTCTGAGTTGATAAGAGGTAGTTGTGACTAAAGTATTGTCTTGTGATTGATCAATGGTTGGAGTAGTTGTTCCGGTAAATGAGGTATAGTAGTCGATATGGACTCTACCTGAGGATCCATTTGTACCGTCTCCCTGTCCTCCTGTTGCACGGGTTCCACCGCTTGCAGTAACCAAAGTCGTACCCAAAGTACCGGATTGACACTTTAATAATACAGAGCCACCCGCACCACCACCGCCTCCGCCATGTTCATTACCTGAGGGAGCATCACCATTTCCACCATTAACCGTAATTAACGAGCCACTATTTAAGGTGATAGTAGTAGCGACTATAAATATTATTGCTCCACCATTTCCTCCTGATCCGCCGTATGCTGTAGCATGACCACCACCAGATCCACCACCACCACCAAACGTCATACTTGTTAAATCAGCACTTCCAGAACTTAATCCACCATTGCTTCCTGAGGCTGCACTGGCTGTAGTAGCATGACCACCACCAGATCCACCCATATAAGGCGGCGTACCAGATCCACCACCACCACCGGATCCATTAGCTGCAATCGACCTTGCTCCGCCTACTCCGGTAGTACCTTCTCCCTGAAAACCTACAAAATAATAATTTCCATCATCTGTTGATCTAGCTCCACCTCTAAATCCACCCTTATTGCCTATATAAGCCTCTTGTCCTGCACCGGAAATTGTACCGTTATTAGTAATAGTTCCTGAACAAAGAAATGCTAATATGCCTCCAGTTGTACCGTCCCAAGCCTTAGCGGTATAAGTAAATCCACTATTTATCGTGACAGCAGAATATTGAAGTAAAACCCTGACCTGCGCTCCTGTAATATAGGCAGCATTTAAAGCATTAGCTAGAGTAATAGTGCCGGCGGTGTAAGAGACGATAGTGTTGCGCATAGTAGTACCTGCACCACTGCCCCTAGTTTGATGGATTAATATTTCCTGACCTGAAGCAAATCCGGCATTGGTGGCACTAAGACTTAAACTTGCTAAAGTCCCCGTACAAGCTGAATCAGTTGGAGATTCTGTAGTATTAGATGAAATTGTCAATGCTCCACTAGAGCCATCACCGAAGAAACCTGATATAGCAAAAAGATCAAACATGTATGACCTGAGTGTTCCGGATTCATCCCATTTAGATACTATGGTATGTGAGTTGCCAACAGTTGGTAAGGATTCAGGTTTATAATATGCCTCAATTGCTAAATCTCCGGTAATAGATAGCGAGGCGCTGTCAGCTCTGGATAGATACTGAGAGGATCCGGATTCTAGATCTATGGAATAAGTGTTAAGCGGTACGCCACCCTCTGAACCTAAATAATCATCAACAAAGTTAGCAGTCCCATCAGTTGGTCCATATCTTCCTAGGACTCTATCTGAAGCGTAATAGAGGAAGTTATCCTCCCCGTAAAACTTAAGTCCATTGCCGTGAGAGTTGGCTACCTGTCTAAGTAGAGCGTGTGACCCAGCCAAAGTTCGACTATAGATGTTTCCGGTATCTCCATGAATATAAATAATATCATTGACTCTATCAGCCCACTTAGGTAAATCAGTGACAACCGAGCCAGATTCTTTTGAAGTTTTAGTCAACACACTTACTTGGCGAGAGTGGGAACGGACATTAACACTGCGCCCGAAAGCGTAAGAATTAGGCAGATTCTTTTTATTGTCGTCAGATATCCCACCATTAAAAGAGGATTGAGTATCAAATTTGCGTGAGCGAGTATTTTTTCCATCCATTATGTAATATGTCTATCAGTATTATGGTCGAGTCCAATTATCCGCCTCCGAATACGATGATTCGGGATAACCTGTGAACTATAGCGTCTGCCATAAGTCGCCTTAGCCCAGGCGTGATATTGCTCATATTGGTTCTTGTAAATAGCCCCATAAGTAGCATCCTTCTTGTAACCTTCAAAATAGTGCCATAAAGCAAAGTAGACGGGGATGTGGTGGGTTGGCCCAGGAGTAACGGGCATTTGACCGATGATATAGGCACTAGTTCCGGCTGTAATAGCAGTTCCCTGGTATTTTTTAATTAATTCAAGATTAGTAGCGTCGGTAATAGATGCTATTTCGTACCATTGACCATCGTTAGTTATTTTTAGATATCTTCCAGCTAGGCCACCAGTGGCAGTGCTCCAAGCTGTCCCAGTTCCTACTATAGTCTCGTCCGCATTAGTGGCAGTGGTAATTGTACCGCTAGAAAAATCATCATATTGCATATCCTTAGACTCAGCTTCATAGATGATGGTGTAGGTTAGAGCAGAGGCAGAAGCGGGGTAGTATTCGATAGTATTCCGCCTAACAAACATATAACGGACATAATCACTAGTTACACCGCTAGTATTGGATTGAATGATTCTCCACTCGTCTTCATCATAGATTTCATGCGCGCTATATTGATTACTACCACTAATTACATAAAACGCTTTAGGTCGGACACAATCTTCAGGTAATTGGACACTGCTAGCTGAGGGAACGGTCGTACCTGTTCTAGTTTTTTCTACATGATGAATCCCTAAATCAGCCTCAAGCATGTGTTGACCTAAATTAATTTGTTGCTTGAGAAAAGTTGTGGCGTCAGTGGAGGTATCAACCGCCATGTTTTGTGCCATGGCATACTGTTGGTTAAAAGTTAACATAAAGCAGACTCTACCTTATTATAACTACATATCCAGTAAAGTATCTAGGTCGTTCTCGTGAATTTGCTTATATGCCAGTCCCTTTTTAACTGGTGGATCACTAGGAGTTGTCGCGTTCATACCACTAGCAGCAGCTTTTTGTTTGCTGATTTGTTCTTTGTTTTCAACTTCCTTAGCTTTTTGATCAGCGAATTTAAACCCTCCACCAAACTGTTCGGGTACTTGTGTCCAAAGTTCATAAGCATCGTGATAGGTGCCCTTACCGTGTTTTTTGCCAAAATCTACTAGATCTAATTTAAACTTTCTACCTTCGTCAGTATTCGCCGTTGGTAGTGTTTTTTCTTTGGCTAAGTTATCATACTCAGTCTCAAAATTCTGGACTATTTTAGCTTCAGCGTCCCTTTCTTCCTGTGCCTCTAACACTAGTAATTTTTTGGAGTCTTCATGGTAATCTAACGGATTTTCATACTTCTTATCTCTCATCTCGTTTTTGAAGAGTTCGGATTGTTTAATGGGGATTTGTGTTTCAACTACAGGTTGAGGATTCTCAGCTTCTCGTTTGGCCACCTCTTGAGCTACATAGGCATCACGTTCAGCAGTAGACTTAAAAGTAATTGGCTCTTCCGGGGGTTTCTCTTCAACCGCCTCTTCAATAACAGGAGTTTCCACAATGGGTAGGGCAGGCTCTTCTGTTGATAGGAATGATTTAAATGCAGTTTTCTCACCATCATCTAGCTCCGCCTCATGTTCTTTAAGAAAATCTTTTTCGCCTTGATCAAGTTCATCGAGCATTTTCCAACGAGTTTTTCCCAGATCATAGTCCATTAGATAGGTTCCTCGTAGTTAAGCTCCTGAGATAAAGTTTCGTCATCCATTACAGCCCAAGCAGCTTTAGTTTTAGGATCCTCGACATTAATCATTAAAGTGTCTTGAGCATAGGCGACAAGTTTGCCTCTTAATTCGGTTTGTGGTTGTTCTGGAGCCTGAGGTGTGTTAGTTTCAATTTGTTTTTGTTCCAGAGCGACATCAGCTAAAGCAGCGGATAGATCAGGCACGGTCACTGCCGGCTCAGATTGAACTGGGACTGGTGGAGGAGTTGGGACTATTGCTATCGGAGCGACGATAGGTTGAGTTTGTTTAGCTATATATAGATCTAAGTCAGACGGTCTATTCATTTGAGATATTTTATCCTCTAGGAGTTGGTTTTCAGTTTTGGGTGCTTCTTGGACAGCAGCTGTAATATTTAATACTATTTGTTGAGTATAAGCAGACCTTTTTCCTAGATCAGCAGTGCTTTCGTTACGCTCATTCATGATGGAATCTACTAAATGTTTAAGAAAAATATTAGCCATTGATTGAGGAAAAGTTCTAGTTTGGCCCTTGACTAAAAGTCCGTAGGAAGCACTGTTATAAATGCAGTCAAAAGGTTCTGCCGCTAGATTAGTTAAGGTTATTTGATTGTGTTGGGCTTGTTCGGGATTCATGGGGTGGACTCTTGGTCTCTTAATTAAGATTACAATGTTTCTAAAAAGGTGTCAACTAACCAATATTGAACACTCTCCTAGTTGATGCAACGACCTCTGATTTTATTGCGAATGAAACTCCAATATAAGCTGTGCCTGTTCCGTTATGAGTAAAGGACTGCGCTCCGGTAGATCCGGCTGCGGTGATCACCTTGGTAGTATAAGTCTGACCCTGATTATTATCGACTGATTGTTGCACGGTATAGCCTGAAGGCCAACCGGTAAAGTCATCAACTGAAGCATCGATAAAAGAACAAGCACAATGGATAGCATTAGCTGTGTTGGTAGTTATGGTTGGGGCTGAAGCATCAGATGACCCGGGTGGTGAGTCTAGATTACTAGTGGTAGGTGTGACATCATAAATATCAGTGGCATGAACATTCTGAAATGTTGTAGCTATTATTGACCATCTTCCCGAAGTTCCCAGAGTAAAGTTATAGGTAGCAGGATCCCCGGCTATAATTCTTCTCGAAAAAACAGATACGGTGTGGCCGGTGGAGGTATTCGGTTTGTGGTCGTTAAGATCTTCAGTAAAGGGTGTACTTCCGTTGTTATCAACAATCGTGGTTTGAGTATTACCATGCACGGTTAAGATAACTACATGCCCAGTTGTAGTGCCTGTTGGGCTACCCACTGACATAGCGGTGCCTGTGGTACTGGAATTTTGAGATGATGCTACTACGCTAACTGCTGGCATATTATGGATTTTGCTTAAAGAAAATAGTAATACTTCCTTCAGTTACTGTACCTGATTGAGCAGTAGTTTTACATCTGATAAAAGCTCCCGCGGATACCGATGCATTGTCAAAAGTTGTTACAGAAGTTCCAGTTGTGGTATTGGTCGTAGCTGAGATAGAAGTGATTAAATTAGTTCCGGCTGCGCTCCTGTCTGTACCGTGGACAACATTAAATGTGACTGACGGGGTAGATGATCCCTTTACCACTGCCACAATCTTAGTGATAGTGACCGCTACATCAGTATGAAACATCGTAATATCTTCACTTGCGGTGGGGGTTTCAATCGTTAATGTTTTACTTTGAATTGGATTTACAACAACTTCAGCTGTTCCATCATAAAAGTTAAGTGTCTTGGATGTTGAGTCTATTGTGACTTCACCTGTCGCGTCCACTGTAGTTCCACCAGCACCGTTTGGGACTTCTAGCGATGTTGCACCGCCAGCATCAAGCGCACCTAGTAAGACACCAAGTGTTTGAGTGCCTGTAAATGTTTGAGCAGCGTCAGTCCTCGCAATGGTGGCAGTGGTAGTCGGAAAAGTCATCGTAGTCGCATCTGTACCAGCTAGAGTTATAGTGTTATTTGAAAGTAGTTTTTTACCTGTGGCACCACTCGCACCTCCATAATTTGCACTCCATGATGCAGCTGTTGTACCTGAAGTCAAAATACAAGTTATTATTACCGAAGTTAGGCCTGCAAGGATAATAATGGCATTTGCACCTGAGGAGTTAATTGTTACAAGTCCTGTTGAGTTATTTACAATGTAATATTGTTGCCCTAATACTAAAGTAGTAGCAACTGGCATTGTTACTGTTTGAGTAGTTGCACCTGTAAAAATTTGGGTATATGTACTTCCTACTGTCAAAGTTGTTGTACCAGCTGCAGTGGCAGTAGTTGAATAACCTTCGAGTAGATTGACTGACGATAAATTACCATTAGCATCTCTTGAAGCTAGTGTTGAGACTGTGGCACCAGAAGCGACACCTGTTCCAGTCGGAAGACCATTGAGGACGGGGGTTGCGATAGTAGGGGTAGTGCCGAATACAGCCACCCCTGTACCCGTTTCGTTCGTGAGAGCCGCTAAGAGTTGTGCAGAGGTGAAAGAACCAAGAACGGCAGCATTGCCCGTTGAAGTTATATGTCCTGTAAGATTAGCATTCGTTGTTACTGTAGCAGCGTTACCAGTAATACCCCCTGCGATATTGTTAGTAACTTGTAAATCAGTGAACCAGCCTTTAGTTATTCTGGTGCCAGTTACACCTATTGAACCTGACATCGTTATTGAGTTTGTACCTAGTGCTAGGTCGCCTCCTGATACTGTAAATCCTCCTGTGGCTGTGGCTACAGTTATGTTTGCGGACCCATTAAAAGAAACTCCTCCTATTGTTCTTGCGTTTAATAAGGTCACCGCGGTTGTAGCAGCACCTGAAGTGGATACTGTGTTGTCTCCTGTGTTAGTTCCTGAGTTAGTTCCTGTGATGTCTGAGGTAAAAGCAAGTGTTCCAGCTGCATCTTTCAAAGTATAAATACGATTAGCTGTGTTGGTGTTTACAAAATATCCATCAAAAGTATTAGCCACATTCCTTAGTTTCATGGTTGTATCTAAGAATGTTTTGATGCCAGAGTTAGTTTGTGCAGTGGCAAGTACCATGTCTCCTGAGCCTGCAACGGTCACCCAAGTTGGAGCAAGTGTAGTTCCGTTACTTTGTAAGACCTGTCCAGCTGATCCGTTAGTCAGGCGAGTTGGTGCGCCAGATGCACCACCATAGATAACATCCCCCCCAGTGGTCATCGGATTAGTCATCTTTGCGTTTATTTGAGTTTGAATTGCTGAGGTGACACCAGTTGAGTAGTTTAACTCTACAGCACTTGAGGTGACATTTGTTCCCGCAATATTTAAGGTAGTCATTCTAGCTGTACCATCGACATCCAATAGAGCAGCTGGAGTATTAGTTCCAATTCCAACCCTATCAGTTGAGGCATCAACGAAAAAAAGATCTGGGTCTGTGTCGCCCTCTATGCGGGTGTCAGCATCCAAACCATTCTCGTTAACAATAATTGAGTTTCTAAAAGTACTGACTCCACCAGCTCCGATAAACAGGCTTTTCCATTCATTACCTGAAGCACCTAAGTTAATTAAGTTATTAAAAGTACTAGCAGGAACTAGGCTAGTAGCAGACAGACTCATTACATCCTGATAGTTGTTATTAAAGGGAAGTTCAAAGGCAATTGCAGCAATACTACTGGCCGTATTTTGTGCACCAATTCGCATAATGTTATATGTTGTATCGTGATAGATAAACATATAGGGGGTATACCCACCAATAACGATTGGCTGTGCAAAAGCTTGACCTGCGCCACTCACAGCAAGTGTACCTGTACGGATATTCTTAGCTTTTAAAAGATCATTAGTTTCATCCCATGTGAACTCAGCATCCCCACCAAAAGCACTAGCATCATTATATTGAACATAGGTATCAGATCCACCAGGACTACCTCCAGAACCTGTTTGATCAAGATTTCCCGTAAAAGGATTAAATTTATATCCCATATTTAGGTTTTGGTAACAGTAGAAAGAACCTCCCTGGCAGATGTTGTATAGACGACAACCACGGTGGCTATTGTAGTCCCTCCTGATCCGCCTGTTTTGAAGATATATGTTTCGGTGGTATCAGCAGCACTTAAAGTCATGGATACATAGTCGTACTCCGGAAGTCCCAAACCCACACTTTCAGCATTAGAGTCAACTAAAGCGCGTCCGGTCGTATCATCGAACAATAACGGCATAGCAACACCAGTTGACCGACCAACTCCACCAAGCGGGGGGTTATTGTTAGGGGATGGGGTGAAGTTAGCCATTTAAAGATCCTCGCAATTCTTTGAAGGCTCTTTCGACAGTTTTTTCTCGATCTCTGACAACATACTCTTTGTTATTTAATCTCTGCTCTTTATCCTTCAGCATTGCAGTATAAACTAGTCTTTGTTGATTATCTTTGATCCTGTTTGATTTTGTTTGTATAATATCGTTCATAATAACACCTAATTCTTGTTGTTTACTTTTAACATCTTTTACCAGTTGTTCCGCTTGTTCCCTCAAAGACGCTAACTGAGGTTCTAATCGACCTTTTTCTTGCTTGATTTGCTCTACTTCATTATAGGCAGATTCAAGCTTAAATTGCATACCATCATGTATCTCACGCAAACGGAACATCTCTTCAGTGTTTTTGGTTTGTTGTTGAATATTGGCTTCAAATTGGGATTCTATCTCCATAGCGCGCTCAGCTAAAGTAATATCCCTATTCCCGGCGTCATATTCCCGTTGCTCTACAGCTAACAGGCGAGTGGTGGCGTCTAAGATAATCTCTTTCGATCTGTTTTCAACCTTTTCAATCTCACTAAGTTCAAATTGTTGGATAAACACTTTTAAATCTTCAGCTTTATTAAATAAATCCTGATTAGATTGAGTTAAGCTCTGTATTGCGGTATGTAGAGCATCACGTTTACTAGTTAATGACTGTATTTCTTGCCTAAATTCTATTAATTGTTTAGATTGAGCGTTGTGAGCGGCATCATTTGATGACTGTAGAGTAGATTGTTGTTGTTCAAGTAGCAGGATATCGTTTTTAAGAAGGAGTTTTTTTTGTGCCAGTTGTGATATTTCGTCCATACATACTATTTAACTCCGTAGCCGGACATTGTATTAACAGTAATGTCGCAACTGGCTGAAGTAACTATTCTAACACCTGTGATGAAGTCCCAATATTCATATCGTGTCCCGACAGTTGGATTAGTAATAATACCCACATTAGCTGTAGTCCCGGCAATGTTGTCAATTACGGTAATAGTTCCGGTTAGTGCGGCATTAACAGTAATTAACACCTTGTTAATTCGGCCGGTATCGACTTGAGTTGTAGTAGCAGTAGTAATGTATTTGTACATAAAAAAGCCCCCTTATTATAGAGAGCTTAGAGGGATTAAGTCTATCTCCCTAATTTAAATTAAGCTGATTGCCCTTTAATAACTGCAAAATTGATGATGATTGCCCCTGTTTCAGCTGTTCCGCCAGCTACGTTGTTATTAACTACAGTAATACTAAAAGAACCAGCGGCCACGGCTGAAACCACAATATCGGTATTTAAAGCAACTTTTCCACTTCGCATACTGGCAACCACCACATCACCGATTTCAACAAACGAATTAGTGACTACAAATACAGCGGATGCTTCAGCGGCTAGTGAGGTGTTGATTGTTGTAATGGCACCAGTTAGCGCATTGATAGTTACACCAGTAGCTCGGTCAGTACCTTGAGTAACAGCTGCTCCAGCTCCAATAGAATACCCGACAGCTTTTTTGGTAATTAAACCATTTTCCAATACACCAGGTAAATAATTTTCAATTGGTTGAGGCATTAGTGGCCACTCCCTTCACAGGTAGGACAAAGGGTTGCACTATCTAGTAAGCCTCGACCACCACAAGAGTCACACTTACCGGTTACCAGGGATTCAACTTTGTCAGTAAGAGTTGGTTCTTCAGGAGTTACTGGTGTTTCCTCGGCAGGAGTCTGCGTAAGAGGGTTTTCAGCTTCAGTAGTATTTGTTGTATCATTCATTGGTTTCTTTCTAAAGGAAAACATACTAGTCGATAGTGAGGAATACGGTGTTGTATTCAGTATCAACCCCAGCCTGTAGAGCATATCCAACTTGGGCTAAAGTAGAAGCCATTACTTTAACTCCACCAGCAACACCACCTGGAACAGCCACCCCTGTACCAACCCCAACAGTTCCATCAATTAATACATTAGTTACTCCGCCTGTTTGCAACCAGCAATACTGACTAGCAGCGACAGCAAAAGGTGCAACGCCGGTTGGGTTTAAAGTTGTAGTAGTTGGATAATCAATTACACCATTCCAAGGATTAGGGATCAATGACACCTGAGATGTTGTTAGAACTAAAGCAATCTTAATTGGGTCTGATAAAGTAACTGTTATTACTCCACTTGAAGAAGCAGCAGTATTGGTACTAATTCTGTAATAATGACCTTCACCCGTTGCATCGTTTGCAACTAAATAGCCCCCTGAATATTGTCCAACTGTAGCAGCTGTTGCACCTAGAGTTGCAGATACTGAGGTGGAACCAATTGCAGAAGCAGCGGATGCAGCTATATTTTGGTGATTGGCTATGATAGCAGGACCTTGAGTCATGTGACCAGCAACCAAAGCAACGGCACCAACTCTAGCATAACGGAATTTTCTTCCATCTGGTAATTCAATCATTCCACCGGGTTCCATCTGGGCAACGGTTGTTGAAGCGAATCTATCTTGTTCTACTACGTGTATTGGCATAATTTTATACTCCTGTTACGGATGTTCCCCTTCCGTGACGTCTTGGCTGATTTGTCACCAAATTACCCATTAAGAAGATCTGTGCAACTTCAGCAGCTTGATCAGTTGGGGCTAAGAATGGTCTCCATTGGAAGCCGACGTTATCGGTTGGCTGATCACTGTATGGACCTTCCGTAGTATCACCGAGTGAGATCTGTTGATATTTGCTGTATTTAAGTCCAAACCACATTAAGTAAGATTCGTTCAGCATCCAAACAGAGCCAGCAGGGGATTTTTCATCGGCTACCCATGGGATGCCTCTGTATATAAAGGAAGTGAACCCACCAGTACCTTTAAGATCACCACTAGCTACAGGTCGTTTTGAAGTTCTTGTGACAGTTGGAAGTCCGTTAGTTTCGTAATTAGCTCTAACAGTTGGAGATAGCATAGTTTCGTAAAGATTCTGTTCTGATTCGCTTGCTACAATTACAGATGGTCGTTGAGTCCTTGCAGCACCGGCCGATACAGCGGAGTTAAGAGTGGCTAGTTTAGCCATTGTGAGGACACCGGCAAATGAAGTTCTTGTACCGGATAATGTTGGGAAAGTTGTTCTGCTTAATCCACCAACCGTTGCAGCTGTAGTTCCATCGTCTACCAAATTAGCAAGTCCATTAAATTCTTTTGATGTACTACCTGTTCCATCGCCATAGAACATGTCACCCAAAGTGTCACACATAGACATATATGCCCAGTCCATTTCAGCTTTAATCAAAGAAATAACTCTGGTTTCGTCTTGTTCATTAACAGCAGACTCAAGATCAGGGACAGCAACAGGGATAGAATAACCTCGTGGATCATAAGAAAGCGTTTGTCGTGATTCAACAGTTCCGGTATTAAGATAGTCAAGACCTGCAAAAGCTTTACCTTGATTGTTTTTAGTTAGAGCAACTGGGAATTTAAGAGTTTCACCTGCCCATTTCTTACCCATCGAAATATACCGGTAAAGCATGAAGTTGTCACCGAGCAAGTTGTCGATAATCTTCGGCATTATCCTGTCCTGAGTGATAGATGTTATACGATTTGTAAAGCTAGCCATATTGGACAGTGAAACAAAAAAAAGCCCACCAATTCCTTAAAGGAATCAATGGACTCGTTGGTCTCTGTAATAACAATACAATAGATTTGTAAACCTCGTCAATAGGGAAGTTAGCTTCGATTAGCCCCCTGCTTTGAATACAGGGGGCTATTTTATTTTAACTTAGCGGATATCGTTGCGGTAGGACAGGAATCAATGATATCTATATAGTTGGGTGGTCTAGTAGCGTCGTCACTAACTTTGCGAAGGGTTAACAAACAAAGAACCAGGATAACTATTAACAACAGGACAATACTTGTTTGATAGATTCTCATTGCATTTCAGGTGGAGGTGCAGATTGTGCACCACCGCTAAACATTCCCATTAGTTTAGACATCATCCCCGGCTGTGCTTCTTCAGGTGGTGCTTGTTCGGCTGTTGGTTCTTGCTGAGGTTGTTTAAGGGCGCCTTTAGCTATGGCAAGTGCCGCCTTAATATGTTCTAAGTGAGCCTGTTGGATTTCAGGGGGTAATTGTTTAAATTGCGGGGATTCGATAAAGGCTTGATAAGTCGTTAAATATTCTTTTGTTGGTTCTGGCGGTGGATCAACCGGTTGCCCGGCACTAATCTGTTGGATATCCTGCGTTGCTTGAGGGTCTTGTTGACCGGATGCACCGGATATATCCCCATCTAAAAATTCCTCAAAGTATCTATCAGGTGCTAACTTAAACAACATATTGCGCTTAGCCCATTGTTTAGGTTTTGGTACTCCTAATCCTTCGGCTAAAGCTAACGGATCAAGTAATGGAGCTAGTTGTAACGCCTCTTGTTTTTTGGCGGTTGGATCATCAGGTAAAGCAGAACCTGTTTTCACTCTGATTTTAACACCGTCCTCAATGGATTGTGACCAAAAGTTGAGAAATCTAGTGGATCCCTCCTCACTGGTAAACTTAATAGTTTGAGGGTCAGTATAAAAGACCTTCATTAATTGAACCATCCACTTATACCCACGATCCATACCGTCCTCTAGCGCATTCGATAAAGTAGTAATCCTAGCGATATCGCCTCGCTGCGACAATACATCCTGACCCAACGTATTAGACTTAGTAGCCTCACCCCTGATAGCACCATGTGTTGAAAAGACATTATCTATAATCCCCCTTGAGTCCTGCCGGTGCATTAAGACGTATTCTTCTAGTTGAGTATTAGGTATTCTAGCCACTGCCTGATTAACCGGACCATTAACCATTACCCTTTCCCTTGGATCACCTACCAATTTAGCGACACTCTCTTGGTTGATCATCTGAGCGTTAAAGACTAAACCCCCATTAGTTGAATCGGCGTTCTCAGTAATCTGCCTACCAGTCTTATTGACTATGTCCTGCATATTAGCAGCTTGCTCAGTTAGTGAGGTGGAGTCATAAATGTATTTGCCTAGATTTAAGAAATTAAAGAAAACATAAGGCTTTTGCGGTTTAGCAAAAAAGTTAGTCCTCATCGGCTCGCCCTTATCATCCATGCTAGTTTCGTTATAATTATATAGTGGAGTTTTAGTACCACCCATCACAACCCGACCCAACTTATAAATGATACCTTCTGAATGTTTCTTTGATTTATCGTAGTAACTGAAATGAGTTTGAATGTAGCCAACCTCTTTAGACATTTTCGGTGTTACACCAGCTGATATGCCATACTCTTTTAAGATTTCATCTTTTTTATTAGGAAACTTAACACCTAGATCCTCCAGAGAGTCGGTCATGTATTCACCGATTAAAGGTATCTTGTCGTGATTCTTCACACCGCTTGAAATAACTACGGAATGTGGTCTGAGTGTTTCAACTGTGATATCGCCTAAAGTCTGGCCATCCTTGTCCATTTCTCCGATGGTGTTATCCCAGCCGTATTTCATCACACCAATCCTGTAACCGATCAATAAATGTCTAGCCACCATCATTAACTTAGTCTTAATATATAGATCCTCATATTTAGTTAGGAGCACGTCAGCTAAATCAGAAGATAGCTCTTTGGAAGCATCGGTATTGTCAGCTTGTACGACAATTGGTTGAGGTGGTTGTGAGAGAGCCATCGGGATCAGAGATTCAATGGCAACAAATATTTTAGGGTCTTGATAGGGAATTTGAAAGTCATACAGCTCACTTTTATTAATGGTATTGTTCATCCAGTACCGCTCGTTTTCTTCTCTAACGCTTTTTAAATCAAGCTTACTATTCCAGAAGTCTTCGGATTGTTGGACGCGGTTACCGACTACACGGGCTACCTCTTCATCATTTAATTGAAGATCAAGTAATTCATAGGATGCAATTTCTCCTTCGTATTGTTCATTGTCCATATATTTATATTATCATAGGAAACGGTAGAGTGTTTTACATTTCCGACATTTCAATTCATCCCATCTATTAGCCTCGATTAATTCAGCCTCGATCACCTGTACCACCTCTCGACCCTTATATTTTTTAACTAACCCACCACATTTATTGCAATAGAAAAAACTGACCATATCGGACTCTGGCAAAGTTACTGAAATAATAGACATGACTAAATTCCCTTCCATGATTGAGCCTTCTTTTTATTATCTGCAAAGACATCTTTAAAATCGACTGTTGGAGTGAGGCCACCGGATAAAGTAACTTGTTCTGATTTCATTGGAGTTGGGAGTACTACACCACCGTAGCTTAAAGTTTTCTGTAATGCAATCTCGAAATAAAGTTGTGCATGACAATAATGGTCGGGTTTACCTTCCGGATGTAACCAACTAGGCTCCTCCATACCTTTATCATTGCGAACTACCACCCGATACATAAACCCCCAGTGCTGGATAAACTCCTCTAATACTTCTTCAGTCAGGTTAAACTTTGTAAGACCGACGGACATATTAGATACTACGTTATCAATCATCTTAGTCCGGTCAGATTGAACCACACCTCTATCATCACCCTCACCCCACCGGATTATTCCTAGTTGCTTCTTATCTTTGGCATAATAATGGATAAAGACTTTGCCGAAATATTTTTTAGCTAACTTGGCAGGTTCATCAGGATTAGGCATGGCGTCAATTACACAATAAGCGTTATATTGATTACGTAAAAACTCGATATCCTCCCAAGATTCTGTTTTGCCGATTCTAAAGATGCCGTATTCATTGCCGATGACATAGTGCTTGACCTTGCCGACATCCACACCCATTGCATTATTAACCATTGGATTTCCGATTAGTGAGATGTTTTTAGTAACTAGATCTCTGGTCACTGAGCTGTCTTTGGGTTGATAGGGTAGACCAAGCGTAAAGTTATAGAAAACTGATTGATCACCCTTGCTATCCTCAATAATCTTTTTAGCTGGATGCCACGGTACCATTAACTGTGATATCCAATAGCCTGAAATATTACGACCAAAGAATTTTTTAACCCATTGGCCACGCCGTCTATCTTCTTCGTCAAGTACACGGTTGCATTTGCGACAAATATAGGCTTCTAACTCTAGACTGATAGAGTCCGGCCACTCTAGTGTTTGTTGGTAGTTGCACCTACTACACTTAATAAACCAGTGCTTTTGGTCAGATTCGTTCCACTCCTCGTCCACACCATACCCTGGAGTTGTTGGATTACTAAACTTCCACTCCCAGCCCAAATCGGGACGAGTCATCTTAGAAGCATCAAGCCTAGTTCTATATGTACGGATAGCTTTTTGATTAGATCTATCTAACTCATCACTGATTAGGATATCAGCCGAGATAGCGATACTACTAGCCTCGTCCCAGCTAGATCTGAAATAAACAAATCGGTCTCCAACTTTCTTTAAACCCATACTATCCACATCCCCAACCATCGCCTTAAGTGCAGGATTATTGGCAATTAATGGGTCAACTTTTGGAGTAACAAAGTCTTTGACTATGGACTTGGAGGGCAGGGTATAGATGACATTAGCTCTGTAGAAGTTTGCCAGATGAAATGACCGAATGATAGCAAGAGTTGAATAGCCGACTTGTCCTGCTTTTCTAACAATGAGTTTAGGGGACTTGTCAATATATGGTTGATAGAGGAACTTGTGGTACTTAAATTCAATTGGCTGACCGTTCTCGTTAAGTATTCCATTATGGACGACAAAAGCTGCGGCGTTAATTTTGGATCCAAAAGACAAGTCATAGCCCATTAGTTAAATATTAAACAGACGTTTGAGGAAGCTTTGTTTTTTTTGGTCAAGCGAGACATCCCCGCTTATTTCCTGACTAGGCTTAATTGGTTCATTGAATTGAGGTTGACCCATTGGATCAGATTCTATTGGGGTTAATGCCTTCTCCACTACGATATCCTGCTCAGATTTTTTATTTAATCCTGTATAGTGTGCCTCGATAACTGGATCATAGCGCATGATGATAAACCGTTTTTCTATTCTTAATGGTTGCCCTTTTTTAATAATCTTAGCGGTAATGACAGCCGGAAAGTCGGGGATATGTTTATAAAAATAACGTAGAAACTTTTGTGTTGATATTTGATTCATATTTAAAAGCGTGGGCTGCTGTTTAAGTAACCATTTAATTGGGGCAAACCCCTTCACCCACATATTCATACTACCTTAATACTGGGAAAAATGCACCAGATACTAAGAATATAAGCAGTAGCAAGGCTACTACACCGGTGATAATCTCACCAACTGGAGGACGGACTTTGAAAAGCTGCACCACGAATTGGGTAAGCCAGATAAGACCAACTACGATAATTAACCTCACTACAAATGTTTCAAGACTCATGTATATCACCCCCTATTGATAGTACTCTGAATTACGAATAAAAGGAGGAGGAGAGTTAAGAGGTGTACCACAATCACAGTAGTATTCATTATGCGCTTTAAATCCGACAGTATGCGGGCAACACTCCTCACATTTGGCTGACACTCTAAATCCAGGGTATTCCTCGACGTCATACCAACCCGTACCATTGCATGATTTACACATGGATTGAGTTTAGTTACTGGGTTGGGATATTGCAATTAATGAGATTTTATCGTAGTGTTGACTGGCTAAAGCATTAAGACATTCGAGTTCCGTCTGCGGTGTTTTGATTAATTAGTTGCATTTATAAAGCCGGTTTAGGATCTACCTGCTCTTGATCTTAGGCCGGTTTTTTTGTAGCCTTTTCAATCTTGCAAGCATCCATCCAATCATACGAGTGACTAAAGTCCGCATGCAACCTTTGAGCGCACGCACAACTATCAACCGGAATATACCCCTTGAGTTCGTAGTCTAAGCATGTTTGCAGTGGACTTCCATCAACCGGAAGCTCTTTTGCCAAGACAACAGACACAGCGTATATACCAGTAACAAACCCAATTATTAGAGCAATTAGCATTATGTATTTCATGATTAGTAGTTTGTTATGCAATATGAGGGCAGCCATGGTTTATCTGGAAAAGAGTCAATCCAGCATTTAATGGGTCTTTGGAGCAGGGCTACTCCGATTATGATAGTACCAATAATGATAAGGGTTATAGATGCAGTTCTCATTTAGATTCCTTCTCAAATCGGTCTACTTTATAACAAATTGTTTTTTCTGCTTTCATGGTGTTTCTACCTCAATTTCCATATTGTGAACACCAGCGCAACATGCTTCTTCAGCTTTCTTTTCTGCCATATCTTCAAGGCTATATCCAAGACTCTTGTAAAACTGTTCATTATATTCAGTGTCATCCTCAATTGCTTCAAAGTCATAAAGCTCATTTATAGCCATCAGCACCAATTGGTCATCAGTAGCGTTATGTTCTTTTTGCCAATTTCTCCAAAAGACTTCATTAGTAATACCCTCTCGGTTGGTTCTTTGACTCAAGATTTCTTGACGACCTTCTTGTTTTAAAGCTTCAATCCAATCTTCTTTAATTGAATCAATCATCTCCTGTTGTTTTTCGTAGGATAAATCATTAAACTCTAATTCAAAATTTCTACTCATTTTGACCTCCCATATATTGTTGTTCTGTTATTTCCATATTAGTGTCCTCCACCTTCCCCGCAATTACTGCAGTTTTGATATTCTGATATTTCCCATTTACTTGGTCCTTCTGGTTCTGTGAATCCGTTATTCTCCCAGATTGCTTCAAGTGGTGTTTCACAATAGAAACATTCACCTGTTTCATTTTCTTGTCTTTCTGCCCAACACTCGTTGCAATAATATTTGTTATCTTCATCTTCATAGCCACATGATCCAACCGAACAAAGACCAGCTCTGCAATCTGAACATTCTCGATCTGCGACATGTGTCGTACTATATTTACAGGTTTTTTGGTCGTTCATTTTGATACCTCCTGGGGCTTCAGGATCCATTATTTGAACCACCTCATTTATTAGATTTTTGGTCAGGTCGGTTAAATTACTCATGCTTGCTCCTTCAACATCTCTTCTAAAAGATCTTCGTCAGTCTCGTCTTCTGCTTCTTTGATATCAGGTTGGAATGGTGCATCTTCTACCTCCCAAAGGTCTTGTGGATTCATATATATATAGTATATCAGACGGAAGCGGTTGGGTCAAGTAGTAGTTTTTAGTTTAAGTTTACGTTCAGCTTTGATGCGGTTCATGTGGTCAACCTGAGCTTTTTGCTGTTCAGGAGTCCGTTTAGCAGCAGAAGCTTTGCCACCTCTACGTCCTAATTCTTTTGCTGCGTTAGATACATCTTTCATATATGGTTAATTCCTTAAAGCCGCACCTCTTGGGTTAGCTGTTCCGACATCACGATAGCGTCCTGTCCGTAGTATCCATTATGTTTATTGTAGGCTGTAAACTGAAGAATTCCTTGATTAGTGTTGATATTGACATACATAGTCCCACCCTCATAAAAGCTATTAGTTTCTTTATCGAATTTGACTTTATTGATAGTATCGTCCACTACTTCAATAGACTTGATCTCAGCAATGATCCAATCATCAAGATTGTCGACCGACCAAAAATAACCAGGAGCCTCACAACAATCTATTTCCATAGTTATGCCAAGCTTTATGGTTTGTTTGGTAGTTATGACCTGGTAACCATCATAGGTGGTGCTTTTGTCATCTGACCTTTTAAATGATGTGGCTTCTATCCTTAATATCTTTTCTCCTAGTGTTGTCATATATGGTTATATGATAGCACAAGCGGTTGGGTAGGTCAAATTGTTGATAACTTGGGGGATAAGTGGATAACTCATATCACTGAGTACACCCAAACTTGCAGAGTCCGTAATTAATAATAGTACCGTGTTTACAGACTTTGAAGTTGGAAGGTTTCTTAGGTTTTACTATTTGTCTGGCGGGTGCATTTACTTCTTTGGCTATTTGTTTAATAACTTTAGTGTCAGCTTTTTTCCTAAATGCTTCGACCCGGCACTTACCAGAACAATAATTTTTAGTTGGTTTTTCAGTATTACAAGTATCACAAATAATCACGTAACGTCACCGTAACAGAAAAACGCTAGCGTTACAAGATAGTGAAAGTTCCTCACAGTGAGTCTACGAAGTCGTTGAACTTCTTATCAAAGTCATCAGAGTCAGTCTTGTTGACGTTCATAATATTAAATTGATTATTGGTTTGATTGATCGTAGCCGCCTTTTTATATTCGCCCATCTCATAAAGCATGTCTAAATATCTGGCATTATTAGTCGTGGCAGCCTTCTGTTTGTTAAGTTCAAGTAAGGTTTCGATTCCCCAGCCGGTGTCCTCTAAGTATTCTCGTGCGTTCATGGCAATTTTCGCAAATAATTTAGGGGAGAGTGTTCTGGCTGAATGATACTGGGTTTCCTTTAGGAGATATCCCTTCATGTAAGACCGGGTTTTATTACCGAATGTTTCTTTGCTAGTCTTATCATAGAAATATTTGAATGTGGCTTGAACTCGGGGATCTCTTAAGAGTCTTTCTTTTTCTTTTTCTCTTTCTTTTTCCTCGGCCGTGATTTGCTTATCTTCGGGTTCGGATGGTTCTAATACATCTGAGGTAATAGGTGTGGTGTCTTCATTCATATATCCTTTTCACGCGTGTAAACTCTTGCGGTAATTGATGTCGTATTTAGCTACAAATAGCGACGTAAGCGGTTCAGTCACTCCCCTACTGCGTGTTATACCTTATTCTACTACTTTTCGTGCCTAAATAATAGTCTTCTGTTTTTATGGTGGAGTGGGGGAGTAGTGTTTTCATGTATGTAATTACTTCTTTTTAGATAGAGTTGTTTTTATTTTAGCGTTATAGCTTTGGTTAGATAGTTCGTAATATAAAGCTTTTTGTCTTTCTTCTGAGTCTACTTCTACGAGGACTGAGTATTTGTATTTCTGTTCACCGGGATTTTCGGGTGCAATATTATTAATTAATTCTTGAATAGTATTAGGAGTATCGAAGTTAACAGCGAAGGTATTCCAGTCTAGGCCGAAGTTGTCTTTAATGTTGGCAAACTTATCAAAGTCATAATGACCGTAATCCGCATTGTGAGCCAGTGACCAACTTAACATACCATCTTCTTTAGTGGCATATGGCTCGACTTGCTCTACTGATTCAAAGACAGCCCTGAAAAGTCCGTCCTCCTTCTGAATAAAATCTACTGTTACTATCCAAGCTTGTTCTATTCCTAACTCACGCATCGCTTTAAGTCTCATATTCCCGCTGAGTACTGTGCCATCAGGCATTACTAAAAGGGGAGCGAATTGTCCTTTAAGCGACAACTGATCTTTAAGACGGCCATAAGATTCTTGATCTATATCACGCGCATTTGATTCATACTCTTTAAGTTCGGATAGTGGTTTATATTGTTTATCCATCTGTAGTAATTATATCTGATATAGGCTTGGATTCATAGATGTTGCCAATTACTTCAACTCTATTATCAAAACTTAGCGGCCAATTACCACCCACTACTCCCCGTAATGGACTGATGGTTATTTCTCCTATAATTGGTTCAGATTTGTTATGGTCGTTTAGCTTGTAATGTCTAACAATATCCCCCGAATAAATCTCTTTGCCGTTTTTATCTTTTAATCCTGTAGATTGCATTAGCTCTATTATCTTTATATCTAGTAAGTGATCACCAA
>Ga0105050_10002929_pt1 | contig 24012 bp, 12 predicted proteins | sample FRY01_FD_78088 | JGI IMG/M metagenome (GOLD analysis project Ga0105050, IMG submission 78088) | Freshwater microbial communities from Lake Fryxell liftoff mats and glacier meltwater in Antarctica - FRY-01 | ecosystem: Environmental > Aquatic > Freshwater > Ice > Glacier meltwater ...
CGGGGGCGATAGCGGGCCCCTGACCGGGCGAGATCTCAAATCTTATCAGCAGCTTCTCGAAGACGCGATCAAGCAGACGACAAAAGACGCCGAGCCCGATAACCAGCTGGCGGTTGACGTCCTAGTCGAGCTCGCGCGGGTGCATTCCGACACAGCTGGCAAGCAAGACGGTGTCTTTGATTTTCTCCTGCGCGCCGTCGCGCTGGCGCCTGAGCGGCTCGACATCGCGGAGCGTGCCCTCGCCGCCGCCGATGAGACTATTGACAGCGACCTGCGCCTGCCGGCTCTCACGACGATAGCCGAGCACAGCCCGGATCTCGAGTCTCGTGTCGCGGCTTGGCTCGAGATCGCTGAGGCCCACCGACACGCCGACAGAAGCCAAGAGGCCTTCAACGCCTCTGCCCGCGCGCTCTCGGCCGCCGCCGAGCTAGGCTCGGTCGCCGCGCTCGAGCACTTCGAGCGCGACGCGGAGGCCTCCACACGATGGGAGGACGCCCTTGGCGCGCTTGAGGACGCCCTGTCCAGGGTTCCAGCGGATGCGCCCCTCGCCAGAGCCGCGCACCACCGCGTGCTCGGCCACGTCGCAGCGACACGTCTGTTGCTGCCCGACCTCGCCATCAGGCATCTCCGTTGGGTCCTCGAGATTGTGCCCGCCGACCCGGCCGCCCTCGATGAGCTCGAGCGTATCTATTTCAGTCGCAATGACTTCTCGGGGCTCGAAGATGTCTATCGCCTCCGCGCGGACAATTCACCTTCGGGGTCAGAGCCGCGCCTCAAGGCGCTGCGGGCGCTCGCGAGCCTCTTCGAGGACGCCCTCGGCGACAACGAGAAGGCCGCGCAGGCGTACCTGACCCTCTCGCACGACGGCGACACGTCGGACGAGACCGTCGATGGCCTCACCCGAACGATGGCGGCGCGTGAGGCTTGGGACGAGCTCGCGGGCGCGATGGAGTCCGTCGTCGTCAACATGCGGGCCACGGATCAGCGGGCGCGCGTTCACATTCAGCTCTTCGACCTCTATGCTGCGCGCCTAGACGACCGCCTCGCGGCCATCGAGCACGCCCGTAACATCGTGGAGTTAAGAGACAATATTCCCGAGCGCGTCGTGCAGAAGCTCGAGGCCTATCTGTCCGAGCCTATTATCGCCCGGGAGGCTGCGCCGGTCCTAGAGGCCGCATACCGGCGCCTCGAGCGCCCGGACCGGCTCATTGAGGTGCTTGAGCTGCGCAAGGCCGAGGCCGACGGCGATCAGCGCGTGCCAATCCTTGATGACCTCGCCATGCTGTACGAGAGCCTCGCGAATCAACCATTTAAGGCGTTCGAGCTCCTCATGGAGCGGTTCGAGCTGGCCCCGGTCGACGTCACGACCTGGGATGCCCAGACGCGGTTGGCCACGGCGCTCAATCGCGGGGAGACTCTCGCGGAGGCCTGGGAGCGTGGGCTTGATACCGCCCAGGACTGGACCGCTGATGCGCGCGGCCGTCTCCATCGTCGCCTCGGCGACCTCTACCACCACGAGCTCATCGAGATCGACGCCGCGATCCAGCACATGGACAAGGCCCTCTCTGAGCTCACGGCCCCTCACGACCGACAGAGCATCTTCGACACTCTCGAGATCCTCCATCGGAAGAACGCTGACCCGGAGGCGTTCGTCCAAACGAAGCTCCTGGCGTCGGACGAGGCGTTGAGCAGCGACGTCCGAGTCGCCAAGCGCTTGGACGCGGCGCGCGCCTTGGCAGGCGCAATGCGGAAGATCGACGAGGCGATCGCCTTAGTCGCGCCCCTCTTCGAGGAAGAGCCTAGCAATAAAGATATCGCCATTGCTTATTTTGAGCTCATAGAGAAAACAGGCGATATCGACGCGCTCGACCGTGCCCGTGTCCGCGCGATCGGCGCGGCCACCGAGCCTCAATGGCGCGACGATTTGTCGTTCCAGCGGGCGATCTTCCTTCGCGATCGACGCGGCCAATGGGAGAACGCCATCTTCGAGCTCATGCGCCTCATCGACAGCGAGGTCAGCGGCCAGAGCGCCCGTATGGCCCTGCTCGATATCGCGCGCGCCAAAGAGTCCAGCGGCCAGCGCGGCGTCATTCTAGAAGACCTTCGCGGCTGGTACCTGACGCACAAGGACGACGAGGGGCTCATCCAAGCCCTATTGGTCGAGGCGGAGTTCGCGCCGCCTGGACCGGGACGTGCTCACATCCACGCGCAGGCCGCAGAGCTCGCGGCTAAGGCCTTCCACGGGGGCGGCGGTGAGGGGCTCGTGCGCCACGCGCTACAGCTCTACGGAATGGCCCTGCTCGACACACCAGACGATGCTGATCTGCTGAATGCCGCGGATGACCTCGCTCGGAGCTCCGGCGGCGCCGAGGAGTGGGCCGAAATCCTAGATGAGTGCCTCGGGAGCTTCGAAGGCCCAGGGGCCGTCGGCGCCCTCTATGCGGCGCTCGCGACTGCGCGCACCGAGAACGAGGAGCCGGACGCCGCCCGAGCCGCTTGGGAGCGCGCTGTCGAGACCGCCGAGCGGGACAGCGCGCCCATGCGACGCGCCCTCCTCGCGCTGGCCATCATGCGGTTTGACCAGGGCGAGGACGGCGAGGCCAAGCGCCTCCTGGCGGAGCTCCGAACCAACTCACCGGATGCCACCGAGACCCTCGCGGCAGAGCTCCTCGATGCCCGGATAGCGGCCCCCGACCACACGGACGACGCCATCGGCGCGCTTCATCGCGCCCTGGCGCTCCTACGCGAGAGACATGCCGATATAGACGACAGCGCCCAAAGGACCATCGAGGTCAACGCCCGCCTTGAGGCGCTCCTTGAGGCCGCGGAGAGGCGCGAGCAGCTAGTCGAGTTGCTGCTCGAGCGCATCGAGAACGAGCCCGAGCAAGACGCGCGCGGCGACCTCCTTCGGCGCGCGGCGGAGTCGCTCCGTGAGGCAGCGGCCAGCGGCGCACCCGTCTCGACGGCGCTCGCCATCGCGGTCTGGGAGCGAATCGACGAAGGCGCCGGCGCTGATGACGAGGCTCTCGGCGAGCTCGCGCACCTCTACGCTGAAGCGGGATCTTTCACCGAGGTCGCCGTGGTCCTCGAGAAGCGCGCGGACCTCGCCGCGGACCGGGGCGACCTCGCGCTCGCCCGGACTTACGCGATCGAGAGGGCGCGCACCCTCGCCAACGAGCTCGAAGCCCCGGAGATAGCGGTCGAGGTTCTGGCCATGGTCGTCAGCGACGACCCGCGAGACCCCCAGGCCATCGCGCTCCTCAGGCAACTCGCCACTGAGTCCGCGAGCGCGGCTGAGGCCGAGAACGCGCTCATCGCGGCGTACCGAGCGACAGATGACCACGAAGGGGTGGCCGATGTCTTGGCGGACCGTCTCGAACGGGGCCAGGCCACGGCTGACGAGCTTCTTGAGCTCGCGCAATTCTCCATTGGCGATGCCAAGCGGGCGTTCACTTACGCAGCGCGGGGTTACGCGCTCGCGCCCACGAGCGACGCTGGCATTCGCTGCCGAGATCTGGCCGTCGATATCACCGCGCGCCGGACCGACGACGCGCCGCGCCCCGTGGCCCTCGCTTCGATGCTCGCCGCGGTGGCCAGAGACCTCGCGACCCCAGCCGAGCGAGCGGACGCGGCCGATCAGGCGATGGCGTTGATGGACGCGCGTGGCCTAATAGACCCAGACACCGCGGCCCCCCTGCAGCGTGTCATCGTGCATGCCGCCCCCGATCGCACCGAGGTCGCTTCAGAGCTCGAGCAGTGGGCGAAGCGCCACGACCGTCGGGACGTCCTGGCGGAGCTCCTGGCGGCGCGCGCGATGTCGTTGTCGGGCGATAAACGCGCGGCCATCGAGATCGACCGGGCGCGGATGCTCGCGCGCCTCCCGCGCCAAGAGGGCGCCGCGCTTGGTGCATACGCGGAAGCGATCGCGGCCCTCAACGACGCTCATCCGGCCCACAGTGAACGAATCGCGCTCCTTCGAAAACACGGCCGACTGACCGAGGAGGTCGACGCGATCCGTACGTGGTTGGATGTCCCACCACCTGAAGAAGACCGCGCACCCGCTGCACTTAGACTCTTTGAACTCCTGCTTGAAGGGAGCCCCTTGGAGTCTATCGAGATCGCTGACGCCGAGCTCACGCGGTCCCCGGGCGAGCCCGGCGCGTGGGTGGAGCGCCTCGCTGGCCTCGTCGCGGACTCCACCCTGACACAAAGCGCGTTCTCGGTACTGGACCGCCATCTCAGCGCTCCAGGGTCCGAGACGCGACGCCTCGAGCTCGTCGAATCGACCCCGGACACCGGTGACGACGCCTTTGACGCTGATGTCCTGCGGCTTCGTTATCAGCTGCAGCTGAAAGTACCTGAACGCTCTGACGATGCATACAGCTCTATGCTTCTCTGCCTCCAGCGCATCGCCGAGCCAGAGGCCACCATCGCCCAACTGCGCCTGCTCGCCAGCGTGGGCGTGCGCTGGCGTCCCCTCGCCCAGGGGCTCGCCGCGCGCCACCGCCGCACGGGCGAAGCACGCGTCCTCGTCGCGCTCGCGGAGGTCCTCGGCGATCGCGCGCCCCACGACGTCGGGGCGGCCGCGAATGCCGCGGCGACGTGGGAGCAGGTCCTAAGCTCCATCGCGCCGTCCGATTCCGTGCGCGCCTCCTACGAGGCCTATCTGCGCTCGATAGGGGCGCACGAGAAGCTGGTCGCGTCATTGAGAGGACACGCCGCCACCGCTGAAGCCCCGGGGGCGCGGATCACCGCGTCGCTCGAGGTCGCTGAGCTGCTGGGCGGCCCCCTACGAGACCCGGCCGGCGCTGCCCAGACCTTGGCTGAGCTGGACGCCGAAGGCCTGACACCCGAGCTCCGGGCCGAGGTGCGCCGCGTCGAGTTCGCGATACTCGCGCGCCATTCGCGCTGGAAAGAGCTTGGACAAGCACACGAACGGTGGCGCGACGCGGCGACGGACGACGCGGAACGCAACGCCATCGATGTCGCGCTGGCCCGGGCTTATCTGCACCCCGACTGCCCACGCGTCGGCGACGGTATCGCCACGCTCGAGGAGCTCCTCGCTCGGACCCCATCCCATCCCCAGGCGCTCGAGGCCCTGACACGATTCGTGACGGACTGCGTTCTCGCGGCGCCAGTTGCCCCGAACGTGGCGCGTGAGGCGGTCGCGGCCGCCGAGCTGCTGACGAGCCACCACCCCGACGCCGCCAGCCCAGAGTTGCAACTCAAACTTCTCGATGTGCGTCTCCTCCTGACCGACGGCGCCGAGGCGAGGCGCGCCCTGCGTGCCGAGATGGGACAGCATGCCATGGCGCTTGGGCGAGGCACAGACGCCCTCGCCCACTACGCGGAGGCCCTGGCGCTCGCCCCGGAGGATGAGGAGGTCGTGCGCGCGATGCTAAGCGCCATTGAGACGACAGGGCTCCACGTCGCTGGGGCCGAGCTGCTCTGCGACGTCGCCGAACGCAGCGGCGAGGCTCGCTTGTATCGCCACGCCGCGCCTATCTTCGCGGACAAGTTGGGCGAGGTCGCTCGCGGTGCGGACTGCTATGAGCGCTATGTCGCGGCGCACCCCGAGGATACCCACGCCACCCGAGCTTTGGTCGGGATGTACGCCGAGCTGGGCGACGCACGCTCCGAGGCGATGGCGATCGACAGACATCTCGGAGGCGCGGCGTCGCTTGAAGAGGCGCCGGCGCTGCGTGTGCGCCTGGGTATGCTGCTCGCCGACGCACTCAACGATCCGAGCGGCGCCATCGCGGCCCTCGAATTCGACATCACAGCGACGGCGGTGTTTCCAGAGGCCGGGGCGAGGCTTGAGCGCCTCTACGCGAGGGCAGAGCGCCACGCCGACCTCGTGGCCCTTTACCGCGTGCTCGCCGCCGAAGCCACGGACGAGGCGGCGCGCGTCACATCACTTAGCAAGGGTGCTCAGGTACTGGAGACCCGGCTCAACGACGTCATCAGCGCGATAGAGGTCATCCAGGAGATCTTGGCTATCGACCCCCGAAATCGCTTCGCGCTCGCGAGCGCCGAGCGCATTGAGCGGGGGCGCGGCAACTGGGACGAGGTCGATTCCCTCCTCGCACTTCAGATCGAGGTGAGCGACGCGGCCGACATGCAAGTGAAGCTGTGGATGAACCGCGCGACCATCGCGCTCGCCGAGCGAAGCGACCCGGCGAGAGCCCTCGACCATCTGCGAAATGCTGACGCGGTCTCGCCCCATGGCCCGGGCGCCGACGAGCTGATTGCGCTCGTGGAGTCCCTCCTCTCCGGCCCCCCCGAGCTGCGAGCCGGCGCAGCCCAGCTGCTGGTTCCGCGCTACGAGGCGCGCCAGGACTGGATGGCTCTCATCAACGTAGGGCTCGTGGGTGTGGGGGCTGAGACTGACGTCGCCGCCCGTGGTGCGCGCGCGGACGCCCTCGCCACAGTCATCGAGGCGCGGTGCGCGGACGATGCCAACCGCCGCGTAGCCCTGCTCTTGGCCCTTCTCCGGCAGGCGCCGGAACACGTCCCGGTGCGCGATGCCCTCGACCGTGAGCTGGACGACAACGATGAAGCCGTCGCGCGAGTCCTCACGTTCGGACAACACTGGCTGCGGCGGGCCCACGAGGACCAAGCTGTTGCCGTCGCGGACGTCGCCGCGTGGCTCGCAAAGCTCGAGGTGCGGCTTGGACGCACGGGTGACGCCGAGCGCATCCTTGAGAGGGCCTTGACGTCGAACCCTCTCCACGTGGGGGCCTTTGACGCCCTCGTCCGACTCTATCGAGACTCGGGAGACGGCGGGCGCATGGTGGCGGTCTATCGCGAACGGGTCGCCCTCGCCGACCCAGCCGCCAAGCCCTCACTCGAGCTACGGCTGTGGCTGGACGAGGTGGCCCTCGGGCTAAAGGACTTTGACGCGGGATCGCTCAGCGCGCTCGCGTCCGCAGCCGGCGACGCAGGCGACGCCATACTCCTGGAGGCGACCGGGGACCCGTCTCTGCGGTCCATCGTAGGCCGCGCCCTCCTCGCGCGATGGCCCGACGAGACCGAGCAACAGCGCGAGCTCGACCGCCTCGAAGGGACCATCCAGGCCGCCGATTCGCCCGCCGCGACACGAGCAGCCCTAGTGCGCCTCGCCACTTGCGCGGAGGCCTTCGGGGCCAACGCTGTGGCCTTCACCACGCTCACCCGCCTTGCTCAACAGGGGACACCGCTCGACCCGTGGGTATGGGAGACGATGGCCGCGAGCGCGACGAGTACTCCGCAAGCAACCGAGACCATCGCCGCTGTCGACGACTGGCTACTAAACGCGCAGATCAAGCACCCAGCGGCCGCGCGTCACGCAATTATCGCCAAAGCGAGAGTGCTGTTGGGCGTCCTAGAGAGGCCCGCCGACGCCGAGCGTCTCTTGCGTGAAGCCCTCGCCACGGACCCGCAATTCGATGACGCGCGCCGCGAGCTCGTCCGGGCCTACGCCGACCGGGGCACCATGGACGCCTACCTCTCGGTGGCGAACGAGGTCTCAACCGCCATCAGTGAGCCAGGCGCGGTGACCGCCCTGTGGCGCGACGTCCTCAACGTCGCTCAAGAGCGTCGCGACTCGGCGGCGGCCATCACCGCCTGCCGAGCCATCCTCGCGGTAGACGCCAGCGATGAAGACGCGGCGCTCATACTCGCGCACCTGCTCAAGGACAGCGGGCGCCTGGAAGAGCTAGCCGAGCTCTTGGAATTGCGACTCGGCGACCTCGAGGATCCGGACGCCATCGCCGCAACTCTCGTGGAACTTGGCGACCTTCGCCTCGCCGTCTTTGGCGACGAGGATACGGCGGCCGAGGCGTGGAGAGAGGCGTGGTCAACGACCCCGACCTCCGCCGTTGCGGTCGAGAGGCTCGTCGGCTGGGCTCTTCGCCGTGGCGATAGCCGCGAGGCGGGCGAGGTGTTCGCCGGACACGCGGAGGCGCTCGACGAACCTGAAGCCAAGGCCGCGGCGTGGATCGAGGCGGCGAAATCCTTCGCGACCGCTGGCGCGTTCGCGGACGCTACCGCGACCGCTATCCACGCGATCGCGAGCACCCCCAAGAGCCCCGTGGCGCACGACACGCTCATCGCGGTCCTCGGCCAGCAGGGCAACATGCGTGCGCTCGCGGCTGCCCTTGAGTCCAAGGCCCGCATCGCGACCGACGCCGCTCAGCGCGCGCACGGCCTCGTGCAGGCGGCCGCCATCTACGGGGACCGCCTGCACGAAGACGAGACCGCCGGAAACCTCGTAGCGATGGCGCTTAACCTGAAGCCCAGCCTCGCCGAGGCGCATCTGCTCCGGTCTCGTTTGGCACGCAAAGCCGGCGACCTCAAGGGCGCGATGGAGTCCATCACGAAGGCCCTGCCGGGTCTACCGGACCGCCGTCGAGCGCGCGCGCTCTTCGACCTCGCAAAACTACAGGGTGAGGGCCTCGGCGACTGGGATGCCTCCTTGGTTGCGTTGAAACGGTCCCTCGACATCGAGCCCGAGGCGCCGGACATCGAGGCCCTCTACATTGAGAGACTCGACGGCCTCAAGCGCGGCGCGGAGGTTGTGACCCACCTCGAGAGGCGCCTCGCCCGCGCTCTCGACACGGGCAGCGCGCCGGGCGGCGAGCTCGCGATGCGTCTAATCGAGCGGGTCAGCGCAGAGAATCCGGCGGACAAACGCCTCACGCAGTGGTTTGAGGCCGCGCGGCAGGACGATCGTGTCGATCCGGGCACCGTCTTGGCGACGGAAGCCGAGCTGTATTTCCGGCGTTCGATGTGGGCCGAAGGGGTCGTGCTCCTAGAAGAAGCCGTGGTCCTCTTTGAGACGAAGAGAGCCACCGAGCGAATGGTGCGGGCACTGCACCGCGTCGGGTTCGCTCGCGAACGCCTCGGCCAAGCCGATCAAGCCCTCGCTGCGTATAACCGGGCGCACGTGCTCAATGGCCGAGACATCGTCAACCTCCTGAGCCTTGGACGCATCTTGGTGGAGACCGCAAACTGGCGCGAAGCTCTGGCGGTCAACCAGAGCCTGATGATGGTCCGCGACGCGTTGACGCCGGACGATCAGGGCTGGGTCCTGGCGCGGCTCGGTTTGGCCTCGGCTGCCGTCGGCGACATGGCCCGGGCGCGTCAGTACGCCGACCGCTTGACCAAGGCGCACGAGGGCCATCCCGGGGTGGCCCTCGTCGAGGCCGAGCTCGAGTCCTAGCGCGGCCTCTGGCTCTGCTTTTGCGGCTGTAGGGATGGCGTCCATCCCTACAGCCGCAAAAGCGCTCGTCGCCGCGAGGCGCCAGACGCAAAAAAACCCGCCAACCTTGAGGTTGACGGGCTTCTTGGTGGCCAAACCCGGGATCGAACCGGGGACACGCGGATTTTCAGTCCGCTGCTCTACCAGCTGAGCTATTTGGCCTCAGCTCGATTGAGGGCGGACTTTATCCGCAGACGAGTTGGTGTCAAGCAGATTTTCCACACCTCGCGTCACGCGCGACGTTTTCGAGCATGCGGTCGGCCACACGCAGAGCCATCGCCATGACCGTCACCTGTGGATTCACGCCGAGACTGGTCGGAACGATGCTGCCGTCTGCCACCCATAACCCCTCAGTCCCAAAGGGCTGACCCGTCTCCGCCACGACGCCCTCGCTGCGCGACCGCGCCATCCGCAACGTGCCCAGCGGGTGCTGCGACGTGGCCTCGTAGCGACGCCCCGGCACGCGCGAGAGGTCCACGGTCTTTAGGCTGTCGGGCGTCACAGGATCAAGCCCGAGGACCGGGAGGAAGCACTCCAGCGCCCCGGCTGCGAAGAAGGTCTCGGCCATCGTCTTCAACAGCAACGGGACCTTCGCGCGGTCTTCCGCCGCCATCCGGAACGTGACCAGCGGGTCCTTGCCAGGGCCGGGCCACACGGTCCCGCCCCCCTCGTCGTGGATCAGCCCGCCAAACATCGCCAGCGACGGAATGTCGACGACGCGTCTGCCGTGCGCCGGTCCGAACCCGGGCATCGTCGCCGCGAGCACGCCGGGGGGCACAAAGAGAGACACAAGCGTCAGGCCGTCCTTCATGAAGTGGTCGCTGTAGGCGCTCTGGAGCGCGCCAGACCATCCCGCGACCCGCTCATCGAAGCGCGCGAGCATGCGAAACGACGGATGCAGGGTCAGGTGCCGTCCGACATGCGGCAGCTGCGGCCAACGCCACAGGGGTAGAGAGCGCCGGAGGATGTTTGGCCCGTGCCAAGCGCCAGCGGCGAGGACGACGGCGTCGGCGCGGACCCGGAAGGCCACCCCCGAGCGCATCCCACCGAGCCCGTCACTGAAGATCCCCCGGACGCCGACGGCCCGACTCCCTTTGAACTCAATACGATCCACGTGCGCGTCGCTGACGATGAGGGCGCCATTTGACAGGGCCGCTGGCAATAGGGCCAGATCGACAGACATCTTGCGCTGCTCTGGGCAGCCGAAATTGCAGGTGCCGCAACCATTGCAGTTCCGAGTATTTCGACGCAGGGGCACGAGGTCGACCCCGTGCAGCGCCTTCAGTCCCTCTCCAAAGAGCTGCGTGCTTCGTGACCGCAGCGAGACCGGTACTTGCTCGACGTGGAGCAGCCGCTCGATCTCGTCCAGGTAGGGCGTGAGGTGGCGTAGAGCCAACCCAGGTAGGCCGCGCTCGCGGACCCAAGTGTCTAGGATGTGCTCGGGCGGGCGCAGACACACGCCGCCGGTCACGACCGACGAACCACCCACGACCTTTCCCATCGTGACGTTGATCGTCGGCGAATCGCCGAGCCCCGCCGCGAAGGTCAGGCCCCCATCGCGCCAGACGTGCCTTAGCGACTCGCTGGGACGCATCGCGCCGTGCTCGGCGGCGGGGATAGATGGCCCCTCCTCAAGGCAGACGACCCTCTTGCCCGCGAGCGCCGCCCGCCAAGCCACGGTGGACCCGCCCGCGCCGGAGCCGATCACGACGACGTCGCAGTCGATGTCGAGGTCGCCCTGGTGCGCGCGGCCCTTGAGGATCTCGGCCTGAGCCCGAAAGTCGTGGGCCGTCATGCTTTGCCCTCGCCGGCGAGCACGTCGCCACGGCAACGGCCGTCAAAGTCGATCTCTTGGGCGGAGGCCGGGTGTTCATACCAAAGGATGCAGCTCATCGCTTTAAGCGCGAAGCATGCGAGGGCGATCGGGCTCTTCTCGGCCCTCTCGAGCCCCGCGAGGCGCTGCTCGACTGACACCGATCGCAGCGACCCCGGGCGCCCGGCCATCGTCGACACCGCGAGCGCCACCGACGCGAGAGAGCCACGCAGGACGAGCCGTGTCCGCAGGCCCGCGTGCCTCAAGAAGTCGTCCATCTGGCGCGCGAACCACTCCAGCCTCTCGCAGTCTGGGGGGCCCTCGTCGCGAAGGAACATCGCCTCGGCCAGCGCCATAAGATCCCGCTGCCAGCCCACGATCGGGCGCTCGGCGAAGGTCTCGGCGGGCCTTTGGTCCACAAAGTGTCCCGGTGCCATCTTCAGGCCAAAACGATTCGTATTCATCACATTCCTCGAGAGACCAGTCGCGCGAAGCCCCGACTAATCCTTGGTGGGCTTCGGCGCGAAACGCTCTGTCACCCACTGGCTCACCGAGCGGAGGTGGTGAGACACGCTGTACACGGCCGGGTAAATCACCCGGGCCTTCTTCTTTTGGATCGCCGTCTCGACCAACCGCGCGAGCTCCTCAGGCGTGCCAACCGGCAGCCTCTTTTGACAGCCAGTCGCGTCTAGTTTTTCCCACGCGGCGGCCTCCATGGCCGTCCTGACGGGACCGGGATAGACAGTTAGGACATGCACTCCAGATGACTTGAGCTCCATGCGGAGGGTCTCAAACCACGCGCTGACGGCCGCCTTGGACGCCGAGTAGTCGGCCATCCCCGGGACCATGCTCATCGCGGCGAGGCTGGCGACGACGACGAGCGTCCCATCTCCCCGCGCCTTCATGGCAGGTCCGACCAAGCGCGCGATACGTTGGGGTGCAATGATGTTGATGGCGAGCAGCCTCTCCGCGTCCGCGTTTGAGACCGCGAGGGCCTCCGATACGATCTGAATGCCCGCGTTGATGATGCAGGTGTCGATCGGGCCAAGGGCGGCCTCCGCGGCCACGACCCAGGCCGTCATCTGCTCTGGGTCGGCCATGTCAGCTGTCTGGACGAAGACCTCCGCGCCCTTGCCGCGCAGCTCGGCCGCCAGGGTGTCGAGTTCGGCCAAGCGGCGGGCCACGATCGTGAGCTTGACCCCCGGCCCTGCAAAGTGCCGGGCGAGCGCCATCCCGATCCCAGCCGAGGCGCCTGTGACAGCAATATGTGGTGATGCAATGGCCATCTCGTCTCCTGGGTTCGACACGTCTTCGCGGGGGACTATATATTTGGCCGACTACGGCGCGACGGCGCGATCGCCACACGCCGCGGTGTAGGCAGCGTCGATGGCTCGATTCTGTGCCGCGCACTCGGTACATTTAGGAAGCAGCGCGCGGCAGCACGGCTTCAAGGGCGCAGGGGCGGAACAATCAAAAACCCGGTCGGGCTGGGGTTCAAGCTTCCGACATTGGAAATCCCACTGCTTCTTTTCCGCCCACGCCGCGCCGAGACACGAGCTGCATTGTTCCGTATCGGCGTCACAGCAGGCGCGCGCTCGAAACTCATCGCAGTTGACGACCTCAGACTGGACATCCGGCTGCTCGAGGGCAGGGCTGGCCGGAAACGGTTCGGGAGGGGGCGTCGGTTCGGTCACGCCCCCCACCGTACGCTGGACGGTGCAACAGGCGGCGAGACTCACCGTCCCGAAGATCCCCAACACGATTGCCGTCAATAGGGTCGTCATTTGAATCCGTGCACGCATCGCAAGCTCCTCGTTGGAAGACCTCCGTTTCACCACATCGACCACCCCAGCGCAACGCGCTTCACCTGATGCTTGCCCCCCAGCGGCCGCCCGGTCTAGGGTCCGCCGGATGGTAACTCTTGAATTCGACGCCACCAAGAAGTGGCCTGACCTCGCCCCGCCCGCCAGCCACAGGGTCGCCTTGGTGACGGGCGCACGCTCGGGTATCGGTTTTCACACCGCCATCGCGCTGGCACGGGCCGGCTTTAAGGTCTACGCGGGGATCCGGCGCCTCGAGGACGGCCACGCGCTCACCGACGCCGCGGCCAAGCAAGGCCTCGCCATCGTCCCAATCATCTTGGACGTCACCGACATCGTCCATCGCGCCTCCGCGATCGCGACGATCGCCGGCGTGGATGGACGCCTCGATGTGCTCGTGAACAACGCCGGCCAAGCGGTCGACGGCCCCCTCGAATACGTCACCGATGCCGAGATGCGCTCCCTCTTTGATGTCAACGTCTTCGGAGTCTTCGCCCTCACGCGGGAGGCCCTGCCGCTGATGCGCGAGGCCCGCAGGGGCCGGATCCTCTTCCTGTCGTCGATGTCCGGGCGGATGGCGATGCCGGCCATGGGCGCCTACGCGGCCTCAAAGTTCGCGCTAGAGGGCCTCGCCGAGGCGTGGAACTTAGAGCTGCAGCCCTTCGATATAGACGTCGTGCTCGTCGAACCCGGCCCCTACAAGACCGAGCTCTTTCGCGCCCAAGCCATGGGCGAGGTCGCGGCGTCGATGGTGGGTCAGCCTGGCCCCTACCGCCGCCTCATTGACCGCTTCTTAGTCCTCCGCGAGGCCGTCAAGCGCAGCGCCGGCGATCCCCGCGAGGTCGCCGAGGTCATCGCCAAGCTAAGCACAGCGCGCAAGGTCCCGCTGCGAGTCCCCGTCGGCACCAGCGCCCGGGTGCGCACGCTGCTGCGAAAGGTCCTGCCAGACAGCGCTATCTCGCGCGTCATCGGCGGCCTCTTCGCGGGGGGCAAAGGCCCCATCTCCGTGACGGTCAAGGCCGACCGCGAAAAGCCCCCGTCCGCGCCCCATGCCCGCCCAGGCTCACGCTGGGGAGCGGGCATCTCGGGCGGCGGTCCGACCAAACGCTGATGTAATCCGCGCACATGCGCCCAGTTCAGGATGAGCTCTCATGGCACGCACCCCGTCCAACATGGTCCCTCTCGGCACCCCAGCACCGGCGTTTGCGCTACCCGACGCGGCGTCCGGGTTGCAGACGATCGTCTCTCTTGAAGACTTCGCCGCCAAGCCGGTCCTCCTGGTCATGTTTATCTGCAACCACTGCCCCTTCGTGGTCCACGTGGCCCCCGCGCTCGCCCGCCTGGCCCGTGCCTGGCAAGAGCGCGGGGTCGCTGTCGTCGCTATCAGCAGCAACGATGTCGACAAGTATCCGCAGGACGGCCCAGGCGCGATGCAGATGCTCGCGGCCGAGCTAAACCTGTCCTTCCCCTACCTCCTCGACGTCGACCAAGGCGTCGCCAAGGCCTACCAGGCCGCGTGCACGCCTGATTTCTTTGTGTACAACGCACAACGCGAGCTCGTCTATCGCGGCCAGCTCGACGGCTCACGCCCCGGCAATGGCGTCCCGGTCACGGGCGCCGACCTCGACGCCGCCCTCGAAGCCGCGCTCTCGGGCGGACCACCCGTGGCGGACCAGATCGCCAGCATCGGTTGCAACATCAAATGGATCGCCGGCAAAGAACCGGCGTGGTTCGGCTGAGCCGCGACCCATCACCACAAAACGGAAGCCTCCATGTTCATCTTACTCTCACCCGCAAAGAAGCTCGAATTCGACGCGCCTTGGGACACCACCCTGCCCTACACCGAGGCGGCGCTCATGCGCGAGACGGTCATCGTCCACCGGGTCGCCAAGCGCCTAAAGACGACCGACGTGGCCGCGTTGATGCGCCTCTCCGACAACCTCGCCGAGCTTAACCGCGAGCGCTTCCAGGACTGGGACCGCGTACACACGACTGTGAACTCGCGGCCTGCGGCCCTCGCCTTCGACGGCGACGTCTACACCGGCCTCGACGCTCGATCGTGGACGCGCGAACAGCTCATCGCGGCCCAAGACCGCCTCGGGATCCTCTCGGGGCTCTACGGCATCTTGCGTCCCCTTGACCTTATGCAGCCATACCGCCTCGAGATGAGCACCTCACTCGACAACAAGCGGGGCCGCAACCTCTACGCCTTCTGGGGTGACCTCATCACCAAAGAGCTCAACAAGCGCCTCGCGGCCCTCGACGCGCCCTTCGTCATGAACCTCGCCTCGACCGAGTACTTCAAGTCCGTAAACCCGAAGACCCTCAAGGCCCCCGTCATCGACGCCCGCTTCGTCGAGATCAAAGAGGACAAGCCCCAGATGATGATGTTCTTCGCCAAACGCGCCCGCGGCATGATGGCCCGCTGGATGCTGGAGAACAACGTGCACAAAATATCGGACCTGCAATCATTCAACGCCGACGACTACGCGTTCGACCCCGCGAACAGCACCGCGACCAGCCTCACCTTCTCGAGGCCGTTCCGGTCGATGGCCGACCAGCGGGCTTGACCCGGCGACCCTTAGCTACCGCGTATTTCGGCCGCCGCCCGGCGCGATGACGAGGCTTGAGCGATTTGGAGAGCACCTTGAGAGACGGTATCTGGACTGGGTTCGAACTGGAGTTTATCGGCAAGCTCTTCTGCGCGCTCGTCGCGGGCTACATCATTGGCTACGAACGCGAGAGGCGCGGCAAACCGGCCGGGATCTCGACCCACACCTATGTTGTGGCGGGCGCGATGCTGTTCTCGCTGCTGTCGCGCACTCTCGACGCCGGCGACCCCGGACGGATCGCGGCCCAGATCGTCAGCGGCGTGGGCTTTCTTGGCGCGGGCATCATCCTCAAAGGCGAGAGCGGGGTCGTCAAAAACCTCACCACGGCCGCCAGCATCTGGTACGCGGCCGCGATCGGTATGGCTTTGGGCTTCGGCTTCTACATCATCGCCGCCGCCGCGGTTGGCTTCGCAGTGATCGTGCCGCGCCTGCCCCATACCGGCGTCAATAAAGACAACGAGGACCGCTAAACAGGACTCGACGGTACAAAGCATCGATGGGCGCTGGGGCCTCTCGGCCTGGGCGCCAAGGTCTCTGAGCAGCTTTGCGAAGTATTAAATACTAGGGCGCCGATCAAAATCCGCGACCCGCCCACCGACCGCAATCGCCAAGTGCGTCGACTTGACGCCCTCGGGATCGTGAGGCAAAGTTACCGAACACCACAACCCACTGATTTCTTTGAAACAGGGCGACACGAGCCCTGGTGGGCTGGGTGCGAATCACCCGCGCCACGCGCGCAAACACCCCGCGACAGAGAGGATTTTGTATGAAGCTACGATGGACATTGGCAGCCCTGATGAGCCTCGGGTTCGGCGTCGGCGCCTGCGACAAGAAGGCCGAGACCGCACCCGCGACCGACGACAAAGCCGCCGAAGCGACCGCCAAAACGGCCGATGAACCCAAGGCTGGCGAGGGCGATCCTGCCGTCAAGACGGACCCAACCGCCGACGAGATCAAGAACGCCGCCATCGAGGCCGCGAAGTCGATTGAGGGCGTGGAGGCCCTCGGCGCCAAGGTTGATGGCGCCGCAGCAATTCTGGACGGCAAGGACAAAAAGCCACTCGACGCGGCCACTTACGAGAAGCTGATCGTCGACCACGCCGCCTGTGAGGTTAAGCCCACCGGCGACATCGACTACCAGTGCCCGGCCGTCAAAGCCCTGCAAGAGGCCACGTCCGGCGGGCAGGCGCTTAAAGATCTCGCGGGGGGCCAAGCCGCGCTCGGCCAGAAGCTGATCGGCCACGAATCACCCGCGGTGCGTATTAAGGCTGCGGGCCTTATGGGTTCGATGATGGGCACCAAGGCCGAGAGCCAGGACGCTATCGTCGACGCGGCCATGAAGGAGACCCACCCCGGCGTGCTGAAGGCCCTCCTGCGGACCGTCAGCAATGACGGCGCCAAAAACCCGAAGGTCGCCGGCCTCTTGCTGTGGGCGGCTGATCACTCCGACACTCTCGTCCGCACCAACGCTATCTATGCGCTGTCGTCGACCTGGAACCGCGAGATGGCTGGGGGCCCCGAGAAACTCATCACGTTAATGGAGAGCGACGCCGACGCCAAGGTCCGCGCCACGGCCTGCGAATATGCCGGAAAGCTGGGCGACGCCAAGTTCATGCCAAGCTACGAGAAGCTGACGGCGGACGCCTCAGACGTCGACCTCTTGGCCGCGTGCACGAAGGGACTCATCCAGATGTGGTGGTCCTATCCGTTCCACGAGAACGCCAACGAGGACGCGTTCAATCTGACGCTCAAGCTCCTCGGAGATAAGCCCCGCACGGACAAGAACCCCAACTGGACCATTCCCGGGCTCTTCCGTAGCAAGGCGGCCGACGCGTTCGCCAACTGGAGAGCCAAAAACCCCTGGTATGACGAGTCTAAGCTGCAGGCGGTGCTGGTCGACATCATCAAGGACCCGCACATGAACTGGCTTGGCCGCGTGGGCGCCGTCGACTCCCTCGGCGCCAACGGAACCAAGGCTGACCTTGAGGCGCTGCTCATCGATTTCCCCGCTGATTCCAAGGGCGACGCGGGCCACGTCCACAAAAAACTCACCGAGGTCATCGCCAAGGCGAAGTAGGCTCAACTCCTTTGAGCACAAAGAGGGCGCGGTGACCAAATCACCGCGCCCTCTCTCGTCTCTAGATCACGAACGGCCGCGGGTGCGCGTGAGCCGCTCGGTGTAGCTGGCGACACACGCCCTCCCCGGGCTGTTCTTTGGGCTAGCCAGCGGCCCGTCCCCCTTAGCGACCGCGGACGCGCATGGTCCGGGCCCGCAACGCCACCATCAGACCGGCCAACACCAACCACCCGCCGGGGGCCTCGCCACCGCCGCAGCCGCCACCCTCGGCCTTCGCCGGGTTCACGCTGTCATCCGCTTCGGCTACGGCCTCGGGCGCTGCCTCGGGGCCCGGCTCGGGGTTGGGCGACGCGATGCAATCACCGGCCTCACACATCCGCCCGGAGCCCGCGCAATCAACCAGCGTCTTCGTTCTACAGCCCGCGGTCGGCTCGTTGCAGATCCAAGCAGATGTGCCATCGCAGCCGATCTCACCCGACTGGCAATCGAAGCAGTCGTCGCGACACGCGCCGGCCACACAAGCGTTGTCCCCCGAACAACTCCCGCAGCTGCCGCCGCAGCCATCATCACCGCAGGTCCGGCCAGCGCAGCTGGGCTCGCAGCTACCGCAGGCGATCGGGAAGGTGCCGGTGGGCTCTCCGCCGGACTCGCCACAGTCGTAGTAGCCACCCCACGCATTCCAGCCGCAGCCGCTACGGCCGCAGTCATACTTCCCGAGCACGCCGTTTTCGCAAGAGACGACGTCGCCTCCATCGCAGCAGCCCTCGTAGCCGACGCCATCGCAGGGGTCGGTGCAGGCGGCGCCGCACTCATTGCACTCGCACTCCCATTCGGGTCCAAAGCAGACGCCAGTCCCGGCCCCTTCGCAGGCGCCATCATAGCCAATTGTCGGCCCGTCGCAGGTCCCGGCGACGCACTGGCCCTCGGCGATCCACGCGCCGACCGTCTTGGCAGGGATGGTGCGGGTGATGCAGTGGATCGCGCCCGAATAGAAGGACAGGTTGGTCGCGTCGATCCATTGGTGGGTCATGTCTGGCAAGACGCGCTCCCAGGTGGCCTGCGCCTCGTCGCGGCTGGTCACCCAGCTGGCATAGTCGCCGGCTGGCCACAGGTTGACGCCATTGAAGAAGGTCGAGTTGATGTACGTAAACGGGACCTGGCCGTAGCCCTCGAGGAAGCGGTGACCGGGCATGATGATCCTTTCGACCAAGTAGGCCTCACCGTTCGGGCGCCGCCACGACGAGATGAAGGCCGCGTTTTCGTCCATCAAGGTCGCATTCTCATTCTGGAAGACGTTCGCGAAGGGGGCCCGGTACTCGCCCAACAGGATCCGATCGTCGTCGAGGAGCTTGAAGTACATATCAAGGTGACCGGTGCCGTCGTCGGAGACGCTGTGGGTGACGACGAGCTCGACACAACCGGCATATTGGGCCAGGACGGCCTTCATCTCGAGGGCGTATTTGTGGTTCTGCATCGTCGGGAGGTCCAAGGACAGGATGCCCTCGTCGCAGCCGTTAGCGGCCACATCCATGCAGCTCATATTATAAAGCTGACGCGAGCTGGTAAAGCAGACGCCGTCCGTCGAGCCTTGCAGCGTGCCGCCCTCGGTCGTGAGCGGCGCGCGGTAGGTCACCGGCGCACGCTCGACGCCAAAAGCCTCGGGCATCGCCCGGGCAAAGCGGGTCGGGAGGCCGTCGTCGTTGGGGCGATCGAAATAGTAGCGCAGGTCGACGAACGCGAAGGAACCATCGGCCTCGTCGATGATGGGCAGCGGCGAGAAGTCGACCAACCAAATCGAGTCAAAAGGCAGCTGATGAAAGCGCACGTCAGTCCCGATGCGCGCGCTGTCAAAGCCGGCGTTGATTAGGCGTTGGCTGAGGGCCGTCTGCGCCTGGCGCGAATCGACGAGGATCCACACGTCGCCGTGGTCGGCGCCGTAGCGTGCGATATCCACAACGGTGTCCGTGGCGTTCGTGTCCGACAAGAACTCGCCGGGGAAGGCGAGGACGAGGGCCTGCATCGGCTCCCACTCGACCATCGGGCGAACCGTGCGTGCTGGCGGGGCCGTGATCGCGAAGTATTCTGGGGTGCGCTGACGGATGGAGAACCCGTTGTCGGCACCGATGGCCGGGCGCGTGGCCCTGTATGCATGCAGCAGCAATGGGCTTGGGACGAAGTGTCCGAGCTCATTGAAGTGGGGTCGCACGATCGCCGGAGTGAGGTCGGGCAGAGGCTGCAGTTCAAATGTCTTGGCCGGCGCTTCGGCCTGCGCCGCGGGGCCGTCAACAACTCGCTGGTCGCAGCCCAGCATTGTGAGCGCGAATGCGCTCGGGACCACGAGGGCCGAGATGAAACGAGAGACTTGATTCATAGGACGAAACTCCGGCCGCCGGGGTGACACAACGTCTTGGGCGGCGCAGACGTTAATCCGGTGACGCGCCGTTTTCTACCGCGTGCGCACCCCCGACCGAACGACCGCCCTAACTATCTGGTTTCATAGATGTTCGAAATCCAGAAACCATGGACCTGCGAAAAACGACCGTCCGTCACGGGCGTCCCAAAGTCTTACGGCTGCTTGCTTTGCACACGCATCCCTGGACAATGTGGAGTTCCGCGCAGGGTCCGGCTGCGCCGATGGCCATCACATAGGCCGACCTAGACGCCATCAAGGAAGCTAGGCGGTAATAGCTGGTAGGGACGGCGGCGATCCCAGCCGGCCCGAAATCCGGTGCGGCTTCTGTCCACACGAGAGCGATGATGACCTACCCCAACCCCACCAGAGCCGTTGCCCAGCCGTCGCCCGGGCAGTCGCAAAGTCGCCGCAAAGCCCACCCGCCCCGACGAGAAGAACCCGTAGGGGCGGGGCTTGTCCCCTCCAGAGCTTTTCCATGTGAATTCATTACATTATGACCCATCGCGACAGGATGGTGGGCGGGTTCGTGTCGTGCCGTGTCGTGTCGGTTTCGCGGCTGCCCTGTTGCAGTTCACACTCAGGTCATGTACGAAAATGATACACCTTTAAGTTCTCTCGTCCGACTTGTCCGAAAACCGCTAAATCGCCACTGAGGAGTAAATCCATGACCCGTCAGTACGCTGTCCAGAAAAAGGGCGATAACAAACACACGAACGTACACGCTGCGGCCGAGCGGGGCACCCAAGGAATTGGCGGCACCCTACCCCACGGCGAACAAATCCAGGCCTCGTTCGGCGCCCACGACGTCAGCAACGTCCAAGCCTACACCGGGGGCGCAGCGGCCGAGGCCTCCGAAGCCATCGGCGCTCAGGCTTACGCGACCGGATCGAAGGTCGCGTTCGCCGTAGGACCGAGCTTGCACACCGCCGCCCACGAGGCGGCGCACGTAATTCAGCAGCGCGCGGGGGTCCAGCTTTTAGGGGGGGGCGGGGTCGGCAGTGCCGGTGATGCCTACGAAAAGCACGCCGATGATGTCGCCGATCTCGTGGTCCAGGGCAAGTCGTCCGAGGGGCTGCTCAGCCAGATGACCCGAGGCGGTGGCGGATCCGGCGTCCAGATGATGGCCGTGCAGATGGACCAGGATCCCGCCGACCGCGAGAAGGCGATGCAGGTCGGGCAGGTCGGCTCGCGCATGCCGCGGGGTGTCGACATGCAGGCCAATCTCATCACCGACGGGGAGCTCATCCCGCCGCTGAGCGTCCCGCGCGGCGAGGACATGTACTTCTGGACCTATGCCGGCCGAAACGGCGTCGAAGGCGCGTCGACCGACTGGTTGATGAACTACAACGCCTCCCTCGGCCCTTACAACGGCTATCTGATGGCGCTAGCGCGCATCGACGTGGTCGCTGACATCGGCGTCGACTGGCGCGATCCGGGCGGCCTGGACGCGGAGTTCCAGAAGTTCGGCACGACCGCGAACTCCACCCCGGCTCTGCTCGATCTCAAGGGTCAGGCGGTAGAGACGTCGAGCACGACGGCGCAGCTCGCCGGCCTGGACATCGCGCAGACGGAACTCAAGGCTGCGGTCAGTGATCTGACCGTCGCCAAGCTGGCGCTGGAGCGCGCAGCGGTCGAGGCCGAGAAGAGTCAGGCGACGGCGGATCTGGGCGCCATCCGGGCGAAGATCAAGCAGGTCGTCGACACGATCTCGGCCATCGAGACCTTCGCGGCCAAAGCTGCGATGGCCTACGCGACCGGCGGGACATCGCTGACGATCGCGGCTGCTGGTAGCATCGACACCTTCGACATGACGAACACCACCCAGGCGTCGCTCAAGAAGGCCAACTCCATCTACGGCAGCGCGACCGGCGCGGGGATTCCGATCCCGTCCCCCTCGGCCATTGTAGGCTGGCTGATGGAGGCGTCCTACGCCTCGGAGATCTCGGACCTCAACACGAAGATCGCCGGGTGCGACACCAAGCTCGCCGACATCAAGCAGGACACGCTGAGCGCGCAGTTCAAGTCGGCAGCGACCAAGGTCCAGGCAGCCAGCGCCGGCATCGGCAAGGCGAAGGCCGAGCTCGATCAGGCGGTCAACAACCGCCGGGAGAAGATCCACAACCTGGCGGTCGGCATCGATCTCGAGCGGGCGAAGAACTCTGACGCCCCGGCCACGGACATGGAGACCGGCGACGCCGTGGCGGGTGAGATGACCGACGCGGATGGTCAGTTCCGTGCCATGACGCTGCTCAACATCGCGACGTCCGTCATGGAGGCCGACGACTTCTTGAAGGAGTACACGAAGCGCTCCGGCGCCATGGATCCGGGCTGGAAGATGTATGGCAACGCCGAGGCCAACGCCGTCTACATGCCCACCGTCAAGAAGGACGGCTCCATCGTGCACGAGATCGATGCGGGGAGCTTCGCGATCTTCAGCGCGACCAGCCAGCACGACAAGAACGTCAAGAAGGTGACGACGGATCAGCAGACGTTCGGGACAATCGCCGCTGGTTGGAAGAAGAACATGTCCTGGCTGGGCCGCTTTTCTTGAGCCCGGTTCCGACACGGGGCCGGGAGAGGTCAGGGCATCGTCCCGTCGTAGTTCGTATTGTTGCGCTGACCCTGTTGCTGGTGGGTGGGTGCGGCGGCGTGTCTGCCCCGCCCCCCGCCGAGTCGGCGCAACGAGCGGTTGAGAGCACTCCGGCTCCTACCACCGCCAGCACGCCCACCACGCCGGTGACTGTTCGAGTCGGCGGCGGGTCGTTGCAGGTGGCGGCGTCTCTTAAAGCCATCGAGGTGTCGGGCGGACTCTCCTTCCTCGACGGTGTCCTCGCGCTCGCGCCCGATGGCGACAGGTGCGTAATAGAGTCGACGCGAGACACATCACTCGACACTGTGGCCCAGGTGGTCAGCAGCTGCTTGGCGGCCGGGCGATCGAGCGTGGATCTCGTGCTGTCCGATAGCGATGAGCCACCGGTCTCGCTGTCTTTTCCAATGGTCCTGCGGCCGTCCGCCCTGCCTGCGGTGCGGCTCCTGTGTCAATGGCGCCCCGACGGGTGGATGCTCTCCCTGTTGCCGGACAGGCCGGTCACTAAGGTGAGCGCGGGTGCATCCGCTGGCGGCTCAGGCGCCGTGGCTCCCCCAATCCTCGTGGCCAATCCGCGAGTGTTCCCGTCGATCCCCTCCGATGACGGGCTCGATGTAGCTGCTTTGCGGGCGATTCACCGCGCTGTTTGCCCGCCCGGCGGGACGACGCTTTGGCATTACGTGGTCCCAGGTGACGGCAGCACCGCCGCGCACCTCGTCGAGCTTGCGGCGGCGCTTCCTACCGTTGAGCCGTGCACCTCCCGCCTCGCCCTCATCCGCAGGTCGGATCCCACGGCCCAGGACTGCGAAGGAGCGATCCCACCGGCGGGGCTGCCGACGCGGCCAGAGGGAGCGCAGCCCACGACCACACAACCTCCTGCCTCAAAACCCACAGGCCGCGGGCTGCTTGAATCGCTGCGAACGCCGAACAATCCGTGAGGCACGGCCTTGGGGGCGGCCCGGGTGCGTCCGGCAGCCGACGCGAGCCGGCAACTCCGCCACCAGGTCCACGTCGTCGGTCCAGCTCTTGGGGTTGTACGACGAAGCCCAGCTGTTGTCGGTGTACAGACCGATGAAGACGCTCTGGTCCTTGTGCTCCGCGAGCTCCGCGGTGCCGCCGTAGCTGGACGACGCTTCGGGCGTCTCTCGGTGTAGGAGGCGAGGATGCGAGGATGCGACCGATGAGCGTGTTGCCGTAGTCGATGGCGAGTTCGGCGCGGACGAAGGCGCAGAAGGCGGAGAAGCCGCTGTCCCAGCGGCCCCATGCTTTGACGATCGAGGCGATCCGGGCGTGGGCGAGCACGGTCTTGACCGCATCGCAGGCGCAGCTGCGGCCGATGGACACGGGCGCCTCCGCTGGGAAGCCGACCATCCCGGCGCCGTGTGGCAGGTCGACGTCTGTCACGGCCCCAGCCTACAAGGCGCGGACGGTAAGCTGCCCATCCGGGTC
>Ga0105050_10002930_pt1 | contig 24008 bp, 16 predicted proteins | sample FRY01_FD_78088 | JGI IMG/M metagenome (GOLD analysis project Ga0105050, IMG submission 78088) | Freshwater microbial communities from Lake Fryxell liftoff mats and glacier meltwater in Antarctica - FRY-01 | ecosystem: Environmental > Aquatic > Freshwater > Ice > Glacier meltwater ...
GGGTTTGAGCTTACAAATTCCAGCGGACAAGCACCGCCATCACTACGTGCGTTGCAAGGTCACGGTGCGGGTTAGCTGTGAGGGGAAGTTGAGCATTCAGCACGGCCCGAGGTGTCTGGCGCGCTACGACCGTGAAGGGCTGATGCGAGCATAGGAGGCGCAGGCACAATAGGCCCGGCGTCGTGCTGGTTTGGGTTCACGTTCCGCCCCAAATCAAACGATCGCATTTGTCTGCAAACCCGCTACTGGCTACGGCCTCCACGGGTTCGCAGGCAAATGCATCAAGCGGACAGATCATGAGCTTTAAAACCGGACAAGTCTATTTACTCCCGACACGCAGCGTAAACCGACATCTTCGTTCGGGGCGGTGCCCTATAGAGGTTAGAGGATGCTTGATGCTAAAAAATACGCGCACTCGAATTCGGCGACACATTCGCAGGGCAGCCATTCAGAGGTTGCTATTTTGCTTTCCACCATGCAGGGGCGCAGCTACTTGCGCGAACAGCTTGACTCCATTCTGAACCAGACCCACACCTCCTGGACCATCTGGGCATCGGACGATGGCTCGAATGATGGTACGCACACCGTACTTGAAGAGTACCAAGCCAGGCTGGGGAAATCACGGCTAACTAAACTCTCCGGGCCAGCAGCAGGCTTCGTGGCGAACTTTCTTTCGTTGACCTGCAATGCCGACATCATGGCTGACTACTACGCCTACGCTGACCAAGACGATATCTGGGAGGCAGACAAACTGGCGCGGGCGCTCGTTTGGCTCCAGACCATTCCCATCGATGTACCCGCCCTCTACTGCTCCCGCACACGTCACGTGGACGTCAACAACCAGGATATCGGGTTTTCCCGCCGCTTCGCCAAGGCACCCGGCTTTGCCAATGCGCTGGTTCAAAGTATTGCTGGTGGCAACACCATGGTGTTTAATGACGCGGCGCGACGTTTGCTACGTATGGCGGGGGCCGATGTGAAAGTTGTCTCGCATGACTGGTGGGCCTATTTGCTGGTCACGGGTTGTGGTGGAAAAGTCTTTTATGATTCCGCGCCCACGGTGCGCTACCGCCAGCACGCTACCAACCTGGTAGGCAGAAACACTAGCTGGTCAGCTGGACTCGTACGTGCACGCATGCTGCTTGGGGGGCATTTCAGGAATTGGAACGATATGCACATTGCAGCTTTGGAAACCATGCGCGTGCACCTCACAGCTGAAAACCAGTGCCGGCTGAACGAATTTTCAAAAGCTCGCCACAGCGGTTTTTTTGCGAGACTGGCAGGCATGAAACGTAGCGGCATTTACCGCCAAGCCTTGCTCGGAAATCTCGGACTTATTGCAGCCATCATTTTCAAAAAAATCTGAAGCATGGCTATCCTTCTGCAACTCACGCTTTGGCGGTGTTTATTCAGATTTTACCTTGCAGAGTCAAATCTTTAACTTGGGTAATTGCTGCGCAAGTTCGGGCTAGAATTTGCAGTTTAGTAATCTTAAAAAATATGGGCAGAGTTGCTGATCATTGGAATCACTGGAGATTGATGCGTTCCCAGCAAATCAAGCATGCATCGACAAACTACGTAGATTGGGGCGACCACCCTGTCGTGTTGGAATGTATTTTTCAGCATGCATTTGGGGATCGGACGAAGGATCCATTTCAGTTTTTAGTAGAACAATACCCACAAGTACAGCAAGCGCACGTCCTGAGCTTGTGTTGTGGCGATGCGAGTTTCGAGAGTGCGCTATTGGCGCGAGGCGTTTTTAACCGAGTGACTGGTTTTGACCTGAGTGGACCGAGCATTGATCTGATCAACCAAGCGACCGATCGCCTGCAAGTGAAGATCGCTGACGTTAACACCGCACCTTATGGGCAAGATGAGTACGACGTTGTATTCGCCAAGGCAGCGCTGCATCATATTGAGCACCTGGAATATGCGTTTGATGAAATCAAGCGTTGCCTAAAGCCCGGCGGGCTGCTGGTAACACTTGATTTCTTTGGTCCCAGCCGGTTTCAGTGGACTGAGGCACAGCTAGATGCCTGTCGATGGTTTTGGGAACATCGCGTACCTGCCGAATTGAAGCAAGAACCTGACGGCTCCGAGACACCTTTTATACAGAGAATGAGTATTGCTGACTTGGTGGCCATGGATCCATCCGAGGCAGTGCGCTCGGGCGAGCTTTACGACCTATTGCGTCAGAATTTTGAGGTTCTGTGTGATGTCCCGCTAGGTGGTACGCTACTCAACCTTTTGCTCTATGGTGAACGGGTCAACCGTTTCAACGCTCAGAACCCGGCTCACTGTGCGTTGATCAGAGAGGCGCATGCGTTTGAACTTGATTTGATCTCCCGAGGCGCATTGTCAAGCGATTTTCGTTTTATTGTGGCGCGTCCGAAATTGCTACAGACTTTACGCGATGTCAAGTAGCGCCTTCCGGACGCCACCGCTGTAGGTCAGTATTTTCCAATTCAGGTATGGGCCTGAAGCGGGAATGAGTTCGTGACTTGAAAGGTGTTCCCCATGGCTGATTTGATTGCAGGCAATTCGAGCACAATCTATTCACTCGCCGCGATCAACTCATCGGCATCGAGTTCGATCGACTATTTCGGTGACACGGACTGGTGGCGTGTAAGTTTGACCGGTGGCTTTGGCTACCAAGTCTGGGTCGAAGGATGGTCATCGGGTGGCGGTACTCTTGCTGATCCTTATCTTGCTGTTTACAACTCCGCAGGTGTGTTGCAGCTATATAACGATGACATCTCCCTGTTCAATTACGACTCCTATCTCTCAGTCGTTCCCAGTGGCTCGGGAACTTTTTACCTGAGTGCGGAAGAATTCGGCAACAACGCCACCGGCACCTACACGATATCGATATTGCTGGATCAGTTAGCTTCTACAGCCTCGGCCGCTACGATTCCTGTGAATTCGCTGGTGGTGGATCTTATTGGTTTGCAGGGTGACACGTCAGACTGGTACAGGGTCACGCTGACCGCAGGTACGGTGTATCAATTTGATCTTGTTGGTACGGCTGGTGATGGAAGTCTCCTAACGCTGTTTGACCCTTGGCTGGCACTGCGCAACAGCAGTGGAGGGTTGATAACCTTTGACGACGACTCAGGGGTTGGGTACAACTCGCGCATCTTTTACACACCAATTACATCAGGCACCTATTTTCTTGACGCGCAAGTAGCTAACAACGGTTATGGCACCTACTCGTTGATCGTGAATGCTGCGCCCACGGCAGGCACAATCACAGTCGGATCGAGCGTCGCCGGTAGCATCAATTTTACTGGCGACACTAATCTCCACTCACTATCGCTCACCGCAGGCGTCACCTATGGCTTCGCACTTGACGGAACAACGTTGGTCGATCCTTTCATGGAATTACTCGATAGAAATGGTGTGGTGCTTGACTCCGACGATGACAGTGGGCCGGGTCTTGGCAGCTATCTTTCCTTCAGACCGACGACCTCTGGCACATACTTTTTGGCCGCTCGCGAGTCAGGCAACAACGCAACTGGCAGCTACAACGCCAAAGTATGGCAAATTCCCACCATATCGATTGCCGATTCTAGGGTGGTCGAAGGTAATAGCGGCACGACAAATCTTGTATTTACCCTGACCCTGTCGGCAGCCAGTTCTGTAGCTGTCACTGTTACCGCATCCACACTTGGAACTGCAACGGCAACAGTCTCAGTTGACTATGTTCCAAGATCTTCCAACATCACTTTCTCTGCGGGACAAACCAGCGCGACCTTTACCGTGCAGGTACTCGGAGACACAATTTTCGAACCAACTGAGGCGCTGTATGTCTTGCTTTCCAACCCGGTTGGGGCGGTGCTCGGCGACTCTGATGCCTACGGCTTCATAACGGATAACGATAGCCCGTATATCTTGCCAGCAGACTCCTTGCTGCAATACCAGTGGTACTTGTACCCGACAACCGGCATCAATGTTTTTCCGGTTTGGACAGATTACACAGGTAAAGGTGTGCGGGTTGCGGTCTTCGACCAAGGGATAGACCCAAGTCATCCAGACCTCGATGAGAATTTGTTGGTGAGTTTGGGGCGAAACGCTTCCAACTTGACTGCGGGTGGTGCTCCCATCCTTTCGAGCGATAACCACGGTACTGCGGTTGCGGGTACGATTGCCGCAGAACGAAATGGCGCTGGGATCGTGGGCGTCGCCTACGGCGCGGATCTGGTCTCAATTTACAGCGGGTTGACCCGAGCGGAGATACCCAATGCTTTTACTTACGCTGGTAATTTTGATGTCTTGAACAATAGTTGGGGATTTGCTCCACAGGGAACCAGCTATTTCGCCCTGTATGGCAATTGGGCGTTTGCAGATAACTTCTTGACCCCTGCATTTTCTGCGGCAGGTCTGGCATTAGCAAATTTGGCAGATCAAGGAAGAGGCGGACTTGGGACGGTCGTGGTTCAATCCGCAGGGAATAGCTTCGAACTAGGTGACGACACCAACCTCCATAACTTTCAAAACAGCCAGTACATCATCACAGTCGCTGCCACCGATTACCTTGGCAACGTGACCAGCTACAGTTCTCCGGGGGCGTCAGTGTTGATTGCAGCACCTGGCGGTGGTGGGACTGATCTATTCAGTGACATCATTACGACAGACCGGGTTGGGGCCGCAGGTGAAGACCGCAGTGATTACGCAAGTACTGCGGGCACATCATTTTCTGCCCCCATTGTTTCCGGCATCGTGGCCCTGATGCTGGAGGCGAACCCAAATCTTGGGTATCGGGATGTTCAAGAGATACTCGCCTATTCAGCGCGCGAAATTGACTCCGCTGGCAATGATTGGCGCTACAACGGCGCAAGTAACTGGAATGGTGGCGGTCTCCACTACGACGCCCTTTCGCATGATTACGGATACGGCTTAGTGGATGCGCTGGCGGCTGTGCGGTTGACAGAAACATGGAGCGCGACGCCGCGCACCGCTGCCAACAGGCAACAAGTGACATCGACCCAAAGCCCAGCGCTCACAATTCCAGACAACACTGGATCTGGCGCCTATGACTCCATTTTCGTAAGTCAATCCATTGACGTGGAAAGGGTTGAGGTTACGCTGAAAGTCACTCATCCATGGGTAGGCGATTTGTCAGTTCTATTGACATCTCCAAGCGGCACGACAAGTTTCTTACTCTGGCGTCCTCAACAGAACGCTTTGAGTGCCTATGGAACCAGTCAAGACAACATTCACTTCACATTTAACACTGTGCTGAATTGGGGCGAAAGTTCGGCTGGCTCATGGCTACTTGGGATATTCGACAACGCCACCGGCTTTGTTGGCAAATTCGACTCATGGACACTCAACCTGATAGGCAAACCAGCCTCGTCAGACGACACCTACATCTACACCAATGAGTTCTCAGAGTCCAGAGCCGACCAAGCAGCGCGTGCCACACTCACAGACAGCGGTGGCATCGACACACTGAACGCCGCCGCCGTCAGTGCTGATCTCATTCTCAATCTGACCCCCGGGGGCGTTAGCACTATTGACGGTCAAAGTCTCACCATTGCCGTTGGGACCGTGATCGAGAATGCCTACGGTGGCGACGGAAACGATAACATTACGGGCAATGACTCTGCCAACGTTTTGTACGGTATGCGGGGCAATGACCGCCTGGCGGGTGGCCTGGGCAATGACCGCCTGGCGGGTGGCCTGGGCAATGACACGCTTGACGGCGGTGCTGGCAACGACACGGCAGTCTGGAACGGCTCCGCCAGTAACTTCGGGCTCACCTTTGCCAACGGCACCTGGCAAATCCACGACAACATTGGCGGTGAAGGAACCGACACCGCGACCAATGTCGAGCGGTTGCAGTTCGCCAACAAGACCGTCATCACCGAATCCCAAGCGCACGGCTCCTACAGCGACCTGCCGGAGGCGCTGTGGCAATTCTTCATCGTCGCCTTCAATGCCGCTCCGGGTGTAGCGTACATGAACCAGTTGGCCGAGGCTTACCACTGGTTCAACGGTAAAGAAGCCAATCCCGTCAAGACCATCGTCGATATCTTTACCACCAAGCACCAGTTCACCGACGTGTACCCCACATCGCTGAGCAAGGCCGACATGGCTACCACTCTAGTCGCCAACATCGTCAAAGACAGCGCAACAACTGTAGCCAAGAACGAAGCCATTAACGACATCAAGACAGTGTTGGATATGGGCTGGAGCATGGGTGATGTGGTTTACACCGTATTCGGCAATCTGGCCAGCAAGCCGCTGACCGATGCGACCTGGGGCAATACCGCAAAGCAGTTCAACAACCAGATTGTGGTGGCCAAGTACTACACCGAGGTGATGAATCAAAGCACCACCGACCTGGCCACGCTGCGCGCAGTGATCCATCCGGTCAACGAGACAACCGATGTGTCGAGCAACGCACAACTGGTCACGCTGATCGGGGTTGCCTTGATGGAGAGGTAGAGATGCTGGTTAAAATACAGACATGCGAAATATAGTTTTTTTATATGTTCAATGGCTGCAGAGAGAAGTAATTGGACGTTACCGTGGATCAGTACTCGGCCTCCTGTGGCCAATCTTACAACCGGCAGCTCAGATCGCTGTCTTTACATTGATATTTTACGATTTCATGCAGATGCGTTGGCCAAGTGTGGCACAAACTAGCGCATCAACAGGTCACGTGCATGGAGCTGTGGTGTATGCACTTAATGTGTATGCTGGCTTGGCTATATTCAATTTCGTTGCTGAAATTCTAGGTCGAGCGCCGGTGGCTGTACTGTCGCATCCTAACTTAGTGACGAAAGTGCGGTTCCCGCTATTTTTGCTTCCAGCAGTAACTGTCGGAGCTGCATTGATTCACATTGTTGTGGGGGCGCTAACGATAGCGCTACTAGCTGTGATGACGGGCTTGGCTCCCGCTTTTGTATTGCTCCAAGCAATGACTGTACCGTTGTTATTGCTGCCAATTATTCTATACGGGTTAAGTGTTGCTTTGTTGCTATCTTCTTTGGGGGTTTACGTCAGGGACGTTGCTCAAATGATGCCTGCTTTGGCGAGTTTGCTAATGTTTTTAACCCCAATTTTTTATCCATTGTCTGCAGTACCCGAGTCACTTAGAGCAGGATTTTCAGCAAATCCAATGACCTGGGGTGCAGAGTGTCTGCGTGCGCTGTTTTTCTCGGGCAATTGGCCCGACTTGAAAGAGTGGAGCGTGCATTTTGTTTTGTCCGGGATGGCTGTTTTGTTTGCAAGTTTTGTATTTACGCGAATTCAAAAGGGATTCGCAGATGTCCTTTGAACCTATTATCTGTGCCCAAGGGCTTAGTAAGTCCTACCGGATGTATAAACGCCCTTCGGATCGCTTATGGCAGTTTATTTTTGGGCGTCGAAAAAAACTTTTCAATGATTTTGTTGCATTGCAAGATGTCACCATAAATCTAATGCGCGGTCAGGTTCTAGGCATCGTCGGCGTCAATGGCGCTGGTAAATCTACGCTGTTGCAACTCATTGCTGGCACGCTATCGCCAACTAGTGGAAAGATCGAAGCGCACGGTCGCGTGGCGGCACTACTCGAATTGGGATCAGGATTCAACACAGATTTCACAGGTCGTGAAAACATTTATCTGAATGCTGCTGTATTGGGTTTAACGCGTTCGGAGATACAAGACCGCATCCAAGACATCATTGAATTTGCAGGTATCGGAATTCATATTGACCAACCTGTTAAAACTTATTCTAGTGGTATGGTAATCCGCCTCGCATTTTCAATTGCCACCAGCGTTGATGCGGACATCTTGATTATCGACGAAGCTCTGTCAGTCGGGGATGGCGCTTTCAGACGCAGATCTTTTGACAGAATCATGCAAATCAAAGATAAGGGGGTGACGATTTTATTTTGTTCGCATGTGCTTTATCATGTCGAAATTTTTTGCGACCTGGCAATATGGCTGCATCGCGGAAAGGTTCAAAAAATAGGCACGGTGGCTGAAGTTCTACGCCCTTACGAAGAATTTATAGATGTGTATGAAAAAAATGCCGATGCCGCTCCCCTTGCGCTGTGCGATGCTCCAACACAGCCGGTTTCAGAATCGGGAAACTGCGTGATTAGTCCTGCTACTGGGCCAACCGGCGAAGCCCGCATCATCACGGTTAAGGTCGTGCTTGACGGGCATATCGGAACCGAATTACATGGGCAATCAAAAGTGTCACATTTGGAGGTTGAAATTGAATTCGAAAGTGATCCGCAAATGCCTGCCCCGAGTGCTGCTTTGGTTTTTTCCAGTGAAAGTGGAAAGATACTTGGCTCTAGCCTTTCTCACACGCAAAGTGCTGTGTTCAGGCGAACAGCATCCGGAAAGGGTGTGGCTAGGATTACCATCGAGCGTATTTTTTTGAATAAAGGGCGATACCGGGTTGGGGCCTACTTGTTTTGCGAGAAGGGGATACATGGATATGCGATGGTTGATCCAGTTGCACATCTTAATTTTTCCCACGCAGGATTTGAAGTGGGTGCATTTTTGCTAGATGGAAATTGGGTCAGCGAGCACTCCGATTCAGAAAAGACGCCACGATGATGTCCTGGCGGCTTACCCATTCCCGCTGGCTTAGAAAAAATTTGGTTTTCATTTGTCAGTGGCTGTGCAAACAACTAAGTGCTCGTGAACTAGGTATTCTCTTTGAGAAATTGCAAATTTCCTATGCCAGCTCTGATTTCAAAGTCGGGCGTTACGCTTTGGAGTTTAATAATCCTCAAACACTCTGTTTTTTGATGGATGCTTATCCAACGCTACAGAAAATATTTAAATGTTATCCCCGTATGGGAGAAATTTCGTTTTTGGATGTTGGCCCAGCCTTCGGTGCGGCCGGCGGCTTGTTGTCGCAAATGCACCGATCTCATTTCCTAGGCCCTAAACTTGTTGTCGATGCACTAGATATCGATGACTCACGCAAAAATTTCATTGCATTGACTTATCCTCTTGTCAATTTTATTTATGAAAGTGTAGAGAAACTTCCGGAAAATGCCATGTGGGATATCGTGTATTGCTCGAATACGATTGAGCATATCGATGACCCGCGTAAATTTATACGCTCAGTTATCGATCACACAAAGGGGCACGCTATCTTTTTAGCACCCTATAAGGAAAAGTCCCCTCTATCCAAAGACCATCGCCAGCAGATATCTGAACAAACCTTTGATGGATTCGTTGTCGAAAGCATGCATGTCTTTAGTACCCCAGCTTGGCCAACCACCGCTGAGGGTATTGATCGTCAACAAATCATTGCAGTACTTCGTAGGTCAGCTTAGCGAAGCGTAAGCCGACATCTGCGTTTGCTGCGCTTGCGGGTACTTCTAGAAATCAATCAAATCGAACCGAGTCTGCCAAGAATTCTGCTCACAAAAATCCTTAACCAGCATCGGTGGCGACCTCCGCTGGATAAAGCTAGCCAATGCATCCCGTGTGATGAGCTTGTCAATCAACAAAACCATAGGGTCCCCGGCTCGTTGACACATGTCGCCAAACTCGGTCGACAAAACGGGTAGCCCCACAGCCCGATATTCGTAGAACTTTATCGGGTCTACAAAATCTGTCAGTGCATTGCGCCTAAATGGAATCAGGCCGACTGAAAAGCCGGAAATTACATCGTAAATTGCAGCATGGGCAATCGGGGGAAACACCTTAACATTGGCTGGCAGGTCAGCTGGCAAACTGACAACCAGGGGCCCATACAAATGAACCTCACCTTCTGGGAATAGACTGGAAATTTTTAACACCACCTCCCAGTCAAACCAAGCGGCAATCACCCCCACATATCCGAATACTGGCGCACCCGCCCCACTGTTGGCAGACAAATTCACCAGCGACCTGGGCGGTGTCAACCCATTCGGTACACATCGGACCTTATGCGGGCCAAAAAGCTCGCCCGCACGCTTCTCAAGCGCGAAAGACGACGTCCACACCGACTGCGCACGCTGTCCCAGCACCATTTCAGCACGCATCATCCAATTGCTAGCGGCACCATGACTAAATGCTGACATGTTGTCCATCATGTCAAATACTGCTGGATGGTGGGGTAGTAACTCCAAAAGCTCAATCGCCAGATCGCACGGTTTTCCAATAACCACTAGCGCATCATCTCCCATGTTTTGAAGCATTTTTCGCAGCGCGAAATATCGCAAGCACCGATTCAGCTTTCGCCCCACTCGCAGTGGCTCAACCGGCAACGTAAAGAAAGCAACGGTCTCCAACCAAGGCTCCAGCGCCCACTTCGGCCCAAGAAACTTATCCGATCGATGTGCCAGACGCTTCAGATCGTGCCACTTGGGGTAACGCGAAGGCCCAGGTTCTATCCAAATCACCTTGGCGTCATACTTCTGTTGAAACCAACGGACGAAATGATGTGGGCGTTGTTCGAAACTGTTTAACGCAACCGGGGCGAGGTAAATTAACTGCTTCACGCGCGAAATCCGATGTCCAGCATAGATGCTCGAAGCACTTCAACGATGGCGGCTGCCGACATTCCATTTCCGTAGGGTGACCCGGCACCTGCCATGGCACTATGGGCTGCGGTGTCATTCAGAAGCCTACTTGCGTTGGCAACAATATTTCCTCGCGCGGTGCCAACCAAGCGGGTTGCACCAATCGCAACAGCCTCTGGTCTTTCCGTTTCTTCCCTCAACACCAGAACCGGCACGCCCAATGCTGGAGCCTCCTCTTGTACGCCGCCTGAGTCACTTAAAATGAGCCGAGCTCTTTTCATCAGCCAGCAAAAGCTGTGGTACTCGAAAGGTTCAGTGAGGATGACATTGCCCACGTTTGTCAGCCTATCGTAAACGGTCTTACGCACCAACGGATTAGGATGCACGGGTATAACAAAATCAAGTTCGGGGTAGAGGGCGGCAAGATCCTTCACCGCTAGACAAATTTGTACCAGTGGTTCGCCAAGGTTTTCCCGGCGATGCGCAGTGACCAGGACAAATTGGCGTTCTGGCCGTACCGGTAAGACTGACTCGGGCCAATTTTTCAAAACATGCATCAATGCATCAATGACAGTATTTCCCGTGACCCAAATCGTATTCTCAGCCACTCCTTCGCGCAACAAATTATCACGTGCGGTCGCTGTCGGCGCAAAATGCCACTGAGCCAAACGTGAAGTTAGTACGCGATTCATTTCCTCAGGAAAAGGCATATCCAGATTACCCGTGCGCAAGCCTGCCTCCACATGCGCAAAAGGAATGCGCTGGAAAAAACTGGCCATAGACGCAGCCAGAACACTCGCCGTATCGCCCTGACCGATCACTGCGTCGACAGGGGTCGAACCCAGTAAACGATCCAAACCCTCCAACACCCTTGCAGTCACTGCAGAAATGGTTTGGGCAGTTTCCATGACATCCAAATCGAAGTCACACTGAACATCGAATGCATCAAGAATCGGCCGCACCAAATCCCTATGCTGCCCGGTCAAGGCCACAACAGGTTTCACCCACGAGCTAGCCTTAAGGGCTCGAATCACCGGTGCAAGCTTAATAGCCTCTGGTCGTGTACCAATGACAACCAAGATATTTTTCATAGCAATGGCGACGTGTTGGGGTAAATATGGGTACTCTCCGGCCGGTAGGTATGCGGCTTCCATGGGCCCCACTTGGCTTCATACAAGTGCTTATTGCGTTCAAAAATCGCCTTGCGGTGCGCCGGTTCCTCTTTATTGAAACTGGCAGACAACTCATGGTAGACAAAAACATCCTCGGCACACCCGGCCGTCCAACCAGCCCGCCTCACGCGGTTACAGTAATCGTCGTCCTCAAAAAATCCGGGGAAAAACTGCTCATCCAACCCCCCGATCTTTTCATACACCGCACGAGTGAGCATCACGCAAAAGAACGCAACGTTGTCCAGCGGCAGCAACTCACCTGTTTTACCCATTGAATAATGCCGGGCAGCAGCAAACACCTCGGCCACTGTGGTGCCGCGTAAGCGAACCTGGGCCTCGTTGCCGATATTGTTGGTAATCGGGCAAATAATTCCAAGGCCCTTGGTCATCTCAAAATGCCGACGCAAACCGCGCAACCAACCCGGGGACACCACGGTATCGTTATTCAGAATGACCAAAAACGCACCCTTGGCAATGGCCAGTCCTTGATTGACAGCCGCCCCAAAGCCGCGGTTTTCAGCATTCAACACAATCGTCCGGCAAGTCGTATCACCCGCCGCCCACTTCTGCAATTCGTGCGGCGTCGCGTCGACCGAAGCATTGTCCACAACAATCACTTCGACCTGCTTCGAGTCGTTGCAGCTTGCAATACTCTGCAAGCAGCGCTCCGTCAGGTGCCACTGGTTGTAACTCACCACCACCACACTGACCAACGGATCAGCGCCAGAAAACTCCGCTACTTGGACCAGCCGCGCAGCCCGATCTGCCCATGTTTGTCCCCGCACAAACTCCACTCTACGCTGCATCAGCACATCCGCACCAGCGTCAGAGCCCTCTTTCAAGGCGCAGCGAATGGACTCCAAGAATGACTCCGCAGAATCCGCCGTGTAAACCAGATCGCCAAACTGCAACAACTCTGGAAGGTTTGTAGCCACCACCGCCTTACCGGCACTCAAGTACTCGTAGACCTTCACCGGGTTAGTTGCCAGCGTCAACTGAATAATCCGGAACGGAATTAAACACACATCAAACTCTGCAAGCCAGCGCGGGAGCTCAGCATACGCTCGCTCGCCCAGCATCGAAACGTTATCAAACTGTCGCAGAGCAAGCCCCACACCCGCGGTATCGTCGCCAATAAGCCGGATATCGCAGTGCTCAAATTCCTTCGCAACGCGTGCCAACAACTCGGCGTCAAACCACTCCGCAATGGCGCCGTAGTATCCGATCACAGGGCGCAAACCGCAAGCCTTGGGGCGACCGACTGCTGCTGCTGCCTGGTGAAAATGAGAAAAGTCCCCCGCATTGCGAATCAACTCCACCCGGCGCGCCTTACCCTGGGCGTAATCGAACAAATAGCTCGACGTCACGACGGTCAGGTCAACGCTGCGCATCATCTCCAACTCAACGCCATCGTACGCCTGAGCTGTATTCGAAAAACCGGCGTGAAAATCCATACAGTCATAAACCGACATCGCGCTAGGCACAAAAGCCGCCAGGGGAAACCAGAACGGATGGTTAATGATATTGACGGCGTAGACAGTTCTTGCCGCATCCATCAAACACCGCAAACTCCCCTTCAGCTGCGAAAGCTGCTTCGCACTAGGCACTTGCGAATAGATGCTCAAGTGCCCCTCCAGATGCAGGCATATCTGGTACAGGCCGTGCGTGTCCCCTAGGCGCTCAAGTGAGAACCCCGGTTCTTTGTGCTCCACAAAATTCACGCTGACGTAAAACACCCGGTGTCCGGCATTGCAAATGGCCTGTGCAAGCTGCTGCGGCCGCTGATGGCGGAAATGCCAATCGATCACACCAAATACAAAATAGTCCCGAGCACCGCCCAAGCCGGGTGGAATCGCCATTTCTTCGCCCGAAATAGAAGTATCTGCCTTTGCCTCAAAGGTGACCACGCGCAGGCGCTCTGTGTGCGTAGCACGCCTTTTAAGTTGTCCAAGTTTGAATCGAAGACTTGGTGACAGCGGGAGTTTCTGGTAGAGTCGTTTTAAGTATAGGAGCATGGAAAAAAATCTGCCTGAAACCCATAGAGCGCCCTGAATCTTAGCCTAGATACCTCCGTCCAATGCTCGACAGCACAACAGAACACACGCTCTATCCATCCAACATGCTGGCCATTGACACCATGGGCAGCGTCCTGTGCATAGCGCCGCACCCCGACGACGAAGTCTTCGGCTGTGGTGGACTACTCACACTGCTCCAGTCCAGCGGATGTGTGGTCTCAACCCTCATCATCACCTCGGGCGAGGCCGGCGGCGCGGCAACCGACCCCGCTCTAGCGCAGCTACGTCAGCAAGAGTCACTGCAGGCAGCCAAAATATTAGGCCTGGCCCCGCCTCAATTCCTGGCAATGCCCGACCGTGGGCTGGTCTACGCGTCGCCACTCATCGAGCGCATCGAGCAGGCGCTACATACGCACCGACCCCATTACCTCCTGCTGCCCGCGCTCTCCGAGCCCCACCCCGACCATCAAGCGTTAGCGCTGGCCGGCCTGGCCGCTGCGCAGCGCGTGCCATCCACACAAACACTGCTCTTTTATGAGGTCGGCGCCCCCACGCTGCCCAACTGTTTTGTTGACATCACGCGGGTAGCTACCCGCAAGTGGGACGCCATACAGGCATTTGCGTCACAGCTCAGCGTTCAAGGGTACGACCGGCATGCGCGTGCCTTTGCTGCACTTCGCTCATTTGGTTTGGCCAAAGACTGCACCGAGGCCGAAGCCTACTTCCGGGTCGACCTGGCATCTCTGCGGGAGCGAGGTGCCGCAGCCGCTATACCGTTCTGGCCGCTTAAGCGTCAGCACCAGCAGCTGGCCAATGCACCCGAACAACTGCCATTAGTCAGTGTCCTGGTGCGCAGCATGGACCGCGCGCACCTTAGCGACGCGGTGGCCAGCGTGGCCGCGCAAACCTACCCCAACCTAGAGCTCGTGGTCGTTAATGCCAGTGGGCACCCGCACAGCCCGGTTTTAGCGCCGCTGCATCGTCTGCGCGTGCACATGGTCAACCCCGTCGCGCCAGAGGGTGGCAGCCCGCCGGCTTGCTCACGCTCCCAGGCCGCCAATCTGGCGCTCACCGCAGCGGCAGGAGAACTGGCAATTTTCCTTGACGACGACGACCTCATGGCAGCAAACCACATTGAACGCCTGGTGGCTGCATTACAGACAGCCCCAAGCGCAGTAGCCGCTTACGGCGGCGTGCGTGTGGAAGGGCCTGACGCCGCATTCATTCGTAACTACGACCTCCCGTGGTCACGCCATCGGCTCCATGCCATCAACTTCTTGCCCATCCACGCCGTACTTTTCCGCATGGCTGTGGTCAAGTCCTCCAAAATCGCATTTGACACCGAATTACCGGTGCTGGAAGACTGGGACTTTTGGCGCAACCTATGCCGCTACGGCGACATGCTGCATTGTTCGGGCGTTAGCTGCACCTACAGGCAGGGCTACGGCGACTCCGGCCTCGGCCAGCGCGGCCACGCAAATTACTGGAAAAACTGGCATAAAAATCTTCTAGACCGCCATGTTAGTCAAGCCCCACAGCATGAACTCAGCGAAACACTGGCGTGGCACGCCATCGAGTTAGACCGGGTTCAATCGGCGAATGAATCACATGCCATCCAGCTCGATGATGAACGGCAGACACATGCCATCCAACTCGATGATGAACGGCAGACACATGCCATCCAACTCGATGATGAACGGCAGACACACGCCGCCCTGCAGGCCCAGCTTGAAACTTTGGCCCAACTACAGCAAGCGCTGCAACAGCAGCTCGATGATGAGCGGCAGATACATGCCGCCCTGCAGGCCCAACTACAGCAAGCACTGCAAGACAAGCAAGGCCTGATTCAATCCCTGACCGAACAAATCGGGAACACCCAAGCCCAACTCCTGAATGCGCAAGGGCAAGTTCGAAACCTCCATGCGTCTCTATCATGGCGTCTCACAGCACCGCTGCGCCGGCTCAAGCGCCTGTTCGGTCGCTAATGCCAACGCAACCATCGATTGGCTTGCTCACTGCAACCCAAGTCGAGGCGGCTTGCGCGCTGTTCAAAACCGTATTCGGCGTACCGATTACCCCCGAGACCTGGCATTGGAAATACTGCCAAGGCCCGCGCCTTGGCAGCGTCAACGTGGTTGCCCACACGGCTGACGGCGCCTTGGTTGGCCACGCTGGGGCCATCGTGTTCCCGGGCCGGCAAGCCGGCAACGACCTGCCCATGGCCCAGGTCTGCGACGTCATGGTGGCCCCCGATGCCCGCAGCGCTCTTGAAGCCGGCAACAGCTACCGCCGGCTCATGCAAACCCTGCAGCAAGAATTGGCGTGGCGATTTTCCGGCGTCTATGCGTATGGCTTTGCGGGGGTTCGGCCCTTTGCCTTGGGCCAGCGCATGCGCTTTTACCGCCAGGTGCAGCAATGCCGCGAGATACCACTCACCACCCCCCCAGACCTGCCACTGCCCCGGCTGTGGCATATTGCCCCGGCCGACTGGTCTGATGTGCCGACCATCGACGCCACTTGGCAGACACTCCAAAGCCAACTCAGCTATCCCAAAGTTGCCCGCACCGCAGCCTACCTGCGCTGGCGCTACCAGCAACACCCGGCGCATAGCTACCGGCTTTGGACGCTGCGCCACCTGCTCCAACCCCGAGGTTGGTTGGTCACCCGACAGATGCCCGACGGACGCATTTGCATCGTCGACACCCTCATACCCAGACAAGCGTCAATACGCCACATTGCCCACGCATTGCGGCACACCCTGGCGCGTGAAACCGGCAACACCGGTTTGCAGCTATACGGCTGGCAGCTGCCGGCAGCACAGCTACCCGCCACCGAGCCGGTCATAGCACTCGAAGTGCGCGTCACCACCTGGGCCCGGCACCCCCCCCAGCCGGTGTTTCATCCGGGTGATAGTGACGTCTATTGAGCCTGCCAGGGAAATGTCGGGTTACTTTGGTTGGCCCGCCGCCGGGTGTCGGATTACGCTGCGCTAATTCGACCTACGAATCCGACCTACGATTCCCGACTCTCGTTGGTCCGTTCCTGGTAGGTCGGGTTAGCCGCAGGCGTAACCCGACGTGGATCGCCATCGGCCGCCAATCGGCGACCCCATTGGCGCCACGGGTTTTCCCACAAGACATAGGTGGCCCACGCCAGCACCAGCGTTAGCAGTACGGCCACTGTCTGCAAGCTTGCGAAAGGCAACTGTGCCAGCGTCTCCCGGTACGGCTCCAGCAGGCGCAAAGCGCCTACATGAAACAGGTATACGCCATAACTCAGCCGTCCAGCCCACAGTGCGCTGGCGTGCAACCAGGGCGCAGGCGCAGCCCTGTCGGTTGCTGAGGTCGCCAGACAACCCGCCAGCATCAGCGCAAAACACAGGGCCGCTAACCAGCTCATCTGGCCGCGGGCCCAACTCTGGTCGATGCCGGCGTCGTCAAGTCGCCCAAACATGAAAGCCAGCGCCAGCCAGCCAGCCAGACCCAGCCCGAACAGCAGCGTACGCAGCCAGTCGTCCAGTGCTTGCCGGCTGATGCGCCATGCTGCGGCACCCAGCAAGAACTCAACACCCATGCCGGGCAAGTGGTACATCAAAATGAAGGCGCTATTTTCCACCGCGCGGTCGCTGGCGTATCCCAGCGCCACGCGCAACAGCAAGGCGCCAACGCCGACCAGCAGCAGGGTCCGGCGCCAGCGGCGTATCAGATAAGCCAGCAGCGGCAGCACCAGATAAAACGCCACCTCCGATGGCAGGCTCCAAAACACCGGGTTGTAATAAAACGTCATTTCACGCGACTGCAAATACATGAACGTGAAATGTTCCCACACGTACAGCAACGCGCCGCCCTCACTCCAGCGCAGCCCCATGTACAGCAACAGCGCCAGCACATAGGCCGGGTAAATCCGGAAAAAACGGCGTATCCAGAAAGGGCGGGCCTGCAGCGGTTTACCAAAAAAATACGGCGCAAAAACAAAGCCACTCAGCACAAAAAACAAATCCACCCCGGTAAACGCAAAGCGCAAAAAATCAGGGCTCCATGCCGCTGCCGACCAGTAATGCGCATACACCACCAACCAGGCAGCCGCGCCACGCCACGCTTCCACCCCCCACGAAACCGCCTGCACCTCGTCGCGGCTAGACATCGCGGGCGCCACCCAACGCCAATGCGGACAAGGTTTGCCCATCCTCCACAACCCAAACATCGCCATCGCGCCGCAGCACCCCATCGGCCTGCAACTTTTGCAGCGTCCGCGTTATCGACTCCCGCGTCGTGTTAAGCCGCCAGGCCAACTCTGCATGCTTAGGCACCGCCAGTGAAAACTTACCCGCTGCCTGCCAAAGTAGCCACGCACACACACGTGCATGCACCGAGTGAGTCGACATAATCTTTTGTAACCCCAAAAAGTCACACACCTGCTGAGCCAAGTCGCCCGCCAGCTGCCGCGACAAATCGGCCTGCGCCAGCAACAACTGAGCCTGCGTGCGCGACAGAACGGCCAATGTGCACGGCGTCACGGCCACCCATGTCAGATCGACCGGGCTACGCGCCAGCAAGTTAGCATGGCCGAAAGCCGTGCCCACCTCAACCGTGGTCAAGGCCGCCTCCCGCCCATCCATCGTATAGTCCACCGCTTGAAGGCGCCCCTGCAAAACCACCCCGATCCCCTGAAACGCCTCTTTGGCCCCGGCCAAAAAAACCTCCCTTTTTTTCAGCTGCACCAACTCCATGGCCTCGACCATCTGCGACATCGTCTGTGCCGATAGATTTTTAAACAGGCTGCAAGACCTCAGTAGCATTTCCGATACAGCCATCGCCCATCCTATAGCGCAAAACCAGCACATCCGGTAAAATTCACGTCCCAAGTCACACAACACGTGAGAGAAAACCCATGTTATCCGCAAAGTCACCCAAGCTAGTGTCGTTGTTTTTATTGGCCGCCTCTGCATTGACTACGGCTTGGGCCATCCCTGCCCATGTGGGGCGCATAGCGCTCAGCGTGGGCGATGTCAAGCGGATAGATGCACGCGGTCACAGCACACAACTCAAGGCCGGCTCGCCGATTACCGAGGGCGACCGCATTATTACCGGAGGCGACGCAGTGACCATCATCGTCTTCATCGACGAAGGGCGCATATCCCTGCGCTCAGACTCCGAGCTGCTGGTTCGGCATTACAAGGTCGATCCGGCCGGAGTGCAGTCCCGGCTCGACTTCAACCTGGTCCGCGGCTCAGTGCGCCAAATCTCCGGCCAAGCCGTAAAACTACAGCCAGACCAATACCGCCTCAACACCCCGGTAGCCAGCATAGGGGTGCGCGGAACCGACTTCCTCGTCAGAGCCACCAGCGACGCCGTAGAAGCCTTTATTCACGAAGGCGCCATCGTCCTGCTGCCGGTCACTGCTGCCTGCATGGGTGCCTCCCAAACGGGTGCCTGCGCGCCCCTGGCAAACCTGGCCGCCAGCGACGCTAACCGCTACCTCAAAATAATGGCCGATGGCGCCATAGAGCGCCGCAACCTCGGTGCTGACGACATAGGCCGCGTGTTTGGCATCAACCTCGTCAAAGCCACGCCCCCAAGCGCAGCACACACGCTGCTCGCGTCAGCGGCCCCCGTGCAAGCTACCGACCGTAACGATCGCACGGACCCCCAAACCGCTGGCAAAGACACTTCGGCAAGCAGCGCCGAATCCGACAAGCTTCGCGTTTCTGGCGACCCCAACCTCGCCGACCTTGTGGCGTCGACGCAGCGCCCAGCCGTCGAGCCAGCCCAGCCAACTGTCACAGCACAACCCCCGGTGCCGCAGCCGCCACCTGTGGTCCTGGCGCTCCAAAACACCACAGACCTCAGCCGCCAACTCGTGTGGGGCCAGTTCAGCGGGGCCGACAAGCTGCCGATAGACTTCCTGGCAACCTATGGGCAAGCCCGCCAGGCTCGCATGGTCACCGTTGGCAGCCTGGGCGAGTTTGCCCTCTGGCGCAGTGGCGACACACCCACGCTCCCCAAAGGCCTGGCCGCCACTGTGCAGTTTGACATCCACTCCGCACAGGCCTACCTGCAGCGCGATGCAGCCAAGCTGCCCGTTGCCGTATCCGCTCCCTCTTTAACGGTCGACTTCGACCGCTCGCGTTTTGACACCAGCCTCACCCTCACGCATACACTGACTGGCAGCGTCACCCTCCAAGCCAGCGGCAAAATGAACGACGAAGGCATATTTGTGCAAGTCGCCGCAGGCCAGCGCGTTGCGGGTGCGGTCAGCCTCAACGGCAAAGAAGTCGGCTACTGGTTCACTAAAGACAACGCCGCCGGCGTCCTCAAAGGCGTTACCCTGTGGAACGCGCGCTAAGAAGCGCGCACCAGGGTTACTGGCGCTGGGGGCTGGTCCTGGCCACCCTTGCTACAGCGGCACTCCTCACCAGCCTATCCTCACTGCTCTGGCTAGACCGTCAGGTGCAAGACTGGCTGACCGGCCAGCTACCCCAGCGCGCGCCCACCGCGGCCATCACCCTGATTGACATTGACGAGCGCAGCCTGGCAGACATCGGCCCCTGGCCCTGGCCAAGGCCCGTCATGGCGCAGCTCATGCAAACACTGCGCGACAAAGGTGCCGGCTTACAAGTGTGGGACCTTTTTTTCCCCGAGCCCGCAGCCGGCGATGACAAGCTCGCTCAAGCACTCGCCGCGCAAAAAGACGTTGTCCTGGGGCAGGTGCTGGTATTAGACCCCAGCGTCCAAAACCCACCCCAGCTGGGCACCCTGCACAGCCAACCGGGCACGCCGCCTCTGCCATGCCAGCCCCAAGTCGTCATACGCGGGCACTTCGGTGTAGCCGCTACGCTCCAGCCCCACTGGGTCGGGCACATCAGCACCACCCCCGACCCCGACGGCATCTTGCGCCGCCTGCCCGCCGTGGTCTGCAACGCTGCCCAAGGCTACATACCCCAGCTCAGCCTGGCGGCAGCCTCCGCGCTGTACCCTGAAGACCCCTGGTCCTACGCGCCATCCGGCCCCTGGAGCACAAGCTACGCCTGGCTCACCAAGGGGCAGGCACGGTTTCCGGTGGACTCTGCAGGCCAGATCCCCATCCCCTATGCCCGCGACCATTCGGCCTGGCCCGCCATCAGCGCTGCAGCGGTGTTGGCCGGCGACCCCGCTGCTGCAAACCTCAAAGGCCAGATTGTTCTGCTAGGCTCCACCGCCCTGGGCGTGGCAGACACCACCAACTCGCCGCGCAGCGCACACGCCCCGGGCCTTAGCGTTCACGCCGAGCTACTAGGCGCTGCACTGGACGGCGGCTGGGTCACCTCGCCAGCCTCGCCAGCGGCCTACTCTGGGCTCCTGGCAACTTGCATTGCGCTGCTGCTACTGCCGCTGGTTCGCTTAGAGCGCCGCATCTGGCCCGTGCTGGCCTACCTGCTACCCGCCATGGTTCTGCCGCTGGTGCTAGCGCTGCTGGGGCGCTGGGCGCTGGTCATGCTGCCGGTTGCGGCACCCACAGTGGCTTTGGCCGTGTTTGCCACCGGCGTATTGCTGGCCCGCGCCGACTTCGAGCGCCGTAAATCCGACGAGCTCGAGCAACACTTGCTCAGCTTTCTGCCCGCGCCCCTGGCGCACGACATTGCCCAGCAGCTCCCGGCCGGCGAGACGCTGGGTAAGCCCTACCAAGGCGTGCTCATGGCGCTGCGCATACAGGGCCTAGAGCGCTGGACCGGCAGCGTCGACAGCTTGCAAGCCCTGGCGGTGGCCCATGCCGTTAGCATCCTGGCCGACCGCGTAGCCGCCGCCCATGCGGGCGCGGTAGAACACGTGCGCGGCGAAATACTGGTACTTGCCTGGCACGAAACCAGCCGCACCAGCCTCGAATCTGCGTTGCACACTGCCCGTGTATTATTAGAGCAACTGCCCGCACTGCTGCAGGCCAATGCAACCGTGGCCTACCCGCTCAATGCCTGTGCAAGCATTGAAGCGGGTGCCTTTTTGCTCGGCGTGGCAGGCCCGCGCAACCTGCGCCGCCCGCTGCTGCTGGGCCCCGCTGCAGAGCAAGTCTTGGCCATGCTGCCATTTTGCGAAGAGCTGGCGACCGCAGTGCTGATAGGGCCGGTAGCGGCAGCGCTGGCCCCAGCCTACCCCTTGCATGCGCTAGGGCACTTTCTACTGCCCGACCAACCCCATTCCCGCCAACTATTTCGGGTGGCCCTGTAATGCCCCCATGGCTAGGCATCCTGCTTTTAGCAGCGTCGACCGGGTGTGCCTGGGCCCAAGCAGCGCTAATAGACCCCCAGCTAGAAGAACAAAACGCCTACGCCCAAGCGAGCCAAGCCCTTAACGCCAACGACTGGCCGCTGGCCGAGCTGCTGCTCGAGCGCGTGCTCATGCTCAATGCCGACCACGCCCAGGCCCGCCTGCAACTGGCCATGCTGCTGGCCCAGCGCGGCAAGACAGACGCCGCCGCCGCGCTGATAGAAAGCCTGATCACCGACCAGCGCACCCCACCGGCCTACCGCCAAAAACTGCAACACCTGCTGGCACAACTGTCCAACCCCCAAGCACTCGCTGCCACGCCTGCGGCAGCAGCGCCGCAGGCACCCCAGCCAAGCGGCCGCTATAGCGCAACGCTGGGTTACTCCACCAACCCCTACTCACGCGCCGAAATAAGCAGCCTCACCTTCACCCTGGCCGACTCCGAGCTCACCCTGTCGGTTGCACCTAACATACAACCTGCTGCCTATGTGCAACAAGCCATCGACCTGCAGCTGGGCGCCCGGTGCAACCTCACCCTGACTGACCAGCGCTGGCAGGGCCAAGACCAGGTCTACACCACGGGCGCCTCGCTAACCTGCCAGAGCCCCTGGCGGCTGGGCGCGCTGCCCGGGCAAGTCATGCTCGGCTACCGGCGCGGGCAAGACCGCGTCGAGCGCAGCTACCTAGGGCTAGGGCAGGCATGGGGCAGTGCCCACTACCTGCTACAGCTATTTAACGAGCCCGCAACCTCGCGCCAAGGCACCCTGCTGCGTGTGCGCGGCGCGCTTCCTATGGCGCGCGGCGTTACATGGGTGCACGCCGAGCTGGAGTGGGCCGGGGCGCTATCCAACTCATTTGCGGGCCTGGGTGCGCGCCACGAGGGGCCCTTGGGCGCCGGCGCCACAGGGGCGGCGGCCACTGTTTACGGCGTTGCGCTTGCCGCCCAAGCCAGCCTGGGTGGCTATAGCCCGCTGCTGGCCAACAACGCAGCCCGCCACATGCTCCTGGGCGAAGCCTACTTGCGCCGCAGCTGGGCATTTGGCGCTCACTGGCAAGCCACTGGCGAAGCCATCTACACCCGCCGTTGGAGCAACCTGCCCCTGTTCACCTACGCCGACTTGACGCTGCAAATGCGCTGGACCCGTGCGTTTTGAGGCCCTGCACGGCCCCAAACTGCCATTACCCCTCGCCTGAGTGCAAAAAAACCACAACCTTTTACGATATGTGTGATCGTCGTCACCAGTTTGGACGGGGCATACGTGTAAACTTAGCCTAAGCTGATCTGGTTAGATCAGTTTTTTATTTTCATAAACCTCAAGGAGAGCCCCCCATCATGGCAATGACCACCGCACAAACGACCGATGCGTATCGCTTTTTCTCTATTGCATTCGATGCCGCCGTCGGCACTACCTACATGGACCAGCTGGACGCCGCCTACGGCGCCGGCATGACGACCAAGCAGATTGTCAATGTCTACACCACCAAGTCCCAGTTCACCGCCACTTACCCGAACTTCCTCACCAACGAAGCATTCGGCAATATGCTGATTGACAACGTCGTCGGGGCCAGTGCCACCACCGCTGCCAAGGACGCTGCCAAGGCCGATGTCGCTGCCGCCCTCGCTTCCGGCTTTTCTCGTGGCGATGTCATATTCCAGATTTTCACCAACTTGGCCAACAAACCCTCGACTGATCCCGATTGGGCCGGTACCGCCCAGCAACTCGACAACAAGGTAGCGGTTTCCAAGTACTACACCGAAACCTTGCTGAAAAGTACAACCGACCTCGCCGTGCTGAAAAATGTCATTGCCAATGTGACCAATACGACCAATGTGTTGACGACGGCAAATCTGGCGGCTGTGGTGAGTGCTGTGGAGCCTGCGGTTGTGTCGACCTTCACGCTCACTACTGGTACGGATACAGGCTCCCTGTTCACCGGCGGTGCTGGTAACGACTCATTCAACGGCGTTCTGCAGGCAGCTGGTGCTGCAGGCACAACGGTAGCTCCCGGTGACAATCTCAATGGTGGTGGCGGTATTGACACACTGTCAATCTCTGTTGCGGGTGATGCTGCTGGTGCTTTCACCCTTTCGGCAGTTTCCACGACAGCCGTCGAA
>Ga0105050_10002939_pt1 | contig 23966 bp, 40 predicted proteins | sample FRY01_FD_78088 | JGI IMG/M metagenome (GOLD analysis project Ga0105050, IMG submission 78088) | Freshwater microbial communities from Lake Fryxell liftoff mats and glacier meltwater in Antarctica - FRY-01 | ecosystem: Environmental > Aquatic > Freshwater > Ice > Glacier meltwater ...
AAAAATGGACAACGATGTAAGGCTTGTGCAATTGAAAAAAGTAAACATTCTTTTGAATATGTCAAACAATATTTCACAGAACACAATTGCGAACTATCAGAAACTAAATATGTGAATAGTTATATTAAAATGAAATATAAATGTTCTTGTGGAAATATCTCTGAAACTAGTTTTGTAAAGTTTAAAAATGGACAACGATGTAGGGCTTGTGCAAATGAAAAAATGAAACATTCTTTTGAATATGTCAGACAATATTTCACAGAACATGGTTGTGAACTGTTAGAAACCGAATATGTTGGTGCTCACAATAAAATGAAATATAAATGTTTTTGTGGAAATATCTCTGAAATTACTTTTGGAAATTTTAAAAATGGACACCGATGTATGATTTGTTTAATTAAAAATCAGTCTGGTGTTAATTCTCATTTTTGGAATCCAGATAGACAACAAGTAATATTTAATTATAATTTTAGAAATAAATGTAACAAATTAGTTCGTTATTCTTTTCATGGAATAAAAAAAGATGAAACTGAAATTAGATTAGGATATTCATCTCAAGATTTAATGACACATATTCACTCACATCCTAATTGGAAGAAAGTTAAAAATAAAAAATGGAATTTTGATCATATTTTCCCAATTAGTGCATTTATTAAATATTGCATTTTTGATTTTAAAATAGTAAACTCATTAGATAATTTACAACCTTTGTCTCAAAATGAAAATTGTTTAAAACATGACAAATACAATAGAGAAGATTTTGAAAATTGGCTGATTTCTAAAGGAGTTTTATTTACTTCGCAGATAGCCTTACGGATATAAAATAATATGGATTTAGAAAAAAGATATCAAGAGAAATTCGGTTACTGTGACACTTTTAAGTCTCTCGGATGGAATAGCAAGCAATCACAACAAATAAGATTTTTTATTCTTATTGGAATGACTGGAATTGAATTCGATGACACTTTTTTAGATGTAGGATGTGGATATGGAGACTTCTCTAACATGGTCGAAAATTACTTCGGCATTGATGTTAGATTGTCCGCCATAGAAAAGGCAATTGAGAAGTATGGGAACAAATTTAAAAATTGCACTATAGACGATATCTCTCAAAACTATGATTGGGTTGTTGCTTCTGGTGTTTTTTCTCTCAAAGAAGAAAATTGGTTAGAAAAAACAACGCACACTATCAACAAAATGTTTTCACTTTGTTCCAAAGGAATTGCTTTAAACTTTCTGTCTGAACTATCTGATTCTCCCAGATTGCATTCAGATATCTTACATGTCAAAATAGAAGATGTAATTCCGATCATAACAAGAATGAGTAATTCTTTTGTTATAAGACACGACTATTTATTTAATGATTTCACAATCTACATCTATAAAATTAGACTTTAACTACGGTTGCTTTCCCTTGGCTTACCAAATTTTTCAAAAAATTCAATGCAGTAAATGGTCTTTTACTTGCTAGATTTTTAATTCTTTCGTAATGAAGAGGATCAAAATTATATTTGTACTTGCTGTCTGCCACTATAACTGAAATATCACCATAAGATGAAAACATAGTAAATCTAATGAAAGGTCGTTTCTCTTCGTTTAAAAGCCACTTTTTGAAGTACATTAGTTCCTGACATTTTGTTGTGGTTTATTTTGCTGTGACATTGCCATTGCACCACCAACCGCCCCTGGAGCAGTTAGATTTGAATCAATAAGTCATTTAATTTACAAATTAAACAACAATACCACTGCGATGAGAGGACTTCATGCTCATATTATCGATTAATTTTTTCAATTCATCTTTAAAATTTGGCATTTTTAGCATGTTTGGAATTTCTTCTTTGTGAATTACAAAATACTTAGATATTCTATCTGCTATCAAATCACTGTCTGAAGTTCCACTAGCATCTTTGCCAAAGTTAACCCTTCCCATTGTAGCTCTATTTGATTCTTTAACTCCAGCAGCATTTAAAAATTGATTTACAGCTTGATCAATTTGTTGATTTGCATTCTTGTCGTAAAAATGTATTACTATAGTATCTTTATGAGCCATGACAGTTCCATAGTTTCCAGCAACCTTAAAACTCAACTTATTAACTTCTGGTCTTAATTTAACATTACTTAATGCTTCACCAAGAACATGCAGTTTCTGAAATGCTTTCCAAATATCATTAATTCCCAATGAAATATAACGTTTAGTCGTCATATCATCATCTTTTTTAGCATCAGGATTAACATCGCCTCGATCATATTGTGCCCAAGCACCGTTGTTTTGAAAGGTATAACCAATCTTACTTAGATGACTTGCAATCATATCTAACAATTCTTTATATTTAGCGTTGTATTCTGAATATTTTTTAGAATCAGATCCAAGCATATTTTTCACAGCAGCATCAGCTTCTGAATGTTTGGTTATGTAGTCATAAACAGTACTTTTTATTGTAGTAGGATCTAAATTTGACTTGCCAAGCTGGACAATTATAATATCTAACAACTGATTTTCCAATAAGAATCTTGGTTTTTTACTCTTCATATATTCATTAAAACTTCTCATGATAATTCTTTTCTTAAATTGCATTAGTTCCTGACATTTTGTTGTGGTTTATTTTGCTGTGACATTGCCATTGCGCCACCAACCGCCCCTGGAGCAGTTAAATTTGGAGCTACACTTAACATAGCCTGAATTGCTCCACTAGGGTCTTGTCCATGAACTTTTAGATCTGTTAATTGAATGTCCTTTTGTGCCAATTCTTTCGCCAATGTACGATAGGCATTTTGCAACATACTTTGAGCATTTTCTCCTGGTTTTGGAGTTATCTCAAACCGATAAGTAAGAACTCCAGCTGCCGTATTTGGATCATTAACTTCTTGACTTTGTATTGCGTCACCAAAGACTTTTTTAACAGCATCACCAACAGATTGTGTATTGTCAAATGTATCAGCTGAAATGGCTATTTCTGCTCCGTCTTTATCAAAAGTAATTTTATCCCTATCTACACCGAATAATGTGTCTGAATCTCCAGCATGAAAATCGCCTTCTTTATCAATGATTGTATCCATTTTAAATTCATGTCTTAACCAATTTAATTGCTTCATTTCTTCTGCTGAAAGGCCCTGATCTCCAATAGCTTGAGTTATAGAATCAATAGCATCATGAGTTATTTTGCCAATTCCTGCTCCTATGACTGCACCTACACCCATAAGAAATGCGGCTTTGGTTATTGATAATTTGTTTTGAGATACAAATTGAGTTAGTCCTCCCCAACTTTTAGATAAAACACTTTTTATATTTGCAGAATATCGAGTTGTTTTACCTGCTACAAAACCAGCAGCTTTGCCTACAACACCGCCGATTTGATCTACTTTGTCTTGGAAGTAACCTTCATTTAAATCTCTATAAGATTCATAGGAAGAAAACTTCAAATCATGCCATGCAAGTTGTGGCTGAAGTGGTGGAGGTTGCTGTGTTGGAAGTGGTGGAGGTTGCCGTGTTGGAAGCGGTGGTGGTTGCTGTGCTGAATTTGCTCCTAATAGGTTGGCAGCTTTATCGAAAGCAGCACCAGCCAATTTGTTTACTGGTTTACGAACAAAATACATTAATGCAGCAAATGGTATGGCAGCAGGACCGCCTATTAGTCCAGATGCAATCAAAGCAGTAGCAAAAGGCAATGGTATGCCTACTTTTTGAGCATAACTTTGAGCAATGCCGCCTGCTTTTTGAATTATAGGTAAAGCTTTTTGAGCATATTTTTCAAAATCTTGATCACCAGTAGTGTCGCCTCTACTTTGTGCATATTGCTGAGAGAAACCTTGTTTCATTGAATCTTTAAAATCTTCTTCTAATGGTTGATTTTCGCTTACCCATTGTTTGTAATTTTTCATAATATTATATATTGTGTTAAACTATATTAATCAAAAGGAGAAAATGTGAAAATTGAATATTTCAAGCTTGTTACTGGAGAAGATGTCATATCTATGGCGGAAACTACTGGTGATATTGTAATCTTAAAAAACCCTATGATTTTTGCTATATCTAGGGAAGGTGTTGGTATGATGCCATTTGCACCATTCGCAAAAGAATCTAAAATGTCGATCAATAAATGCCACATTTTAGCATTTGGAGAACCTGAAGACGACATCAAGAATGCTTACAACAGCAAATTCGGCAGTGGCATCGTGTTGGCTTCATCTGGAAAATTAAAAATATCAAGCTAAAATACAGTTTTTTATTGATAAATAGATTATGGAAAATCTTAATTTCTCAAAATGGATTAACGAAGAGTCTACAATAGGAACAGAATATGTTGATGAAAGTCAAATTGATTCGCAATATGTCAAAGCAAAAATATCTGTTAAACTCGTAAGACTTTACGATCAAGTTACTGGGCTAGGTCTACTTAAGAACATCAGCACAATAGCAACCTTAAACGCTGGGGCTTATGGTCTTTACAGTTCATCTGAAAACAAAAAGATCATAGGACCCCAGATTGTAAACAAGTTAAAGATGAAATTTGGCACAGATGTAATGGCTGCAAACAAAATTAACACTATACCAAATGCGGTCATTAAAAAATACATACCAGACATCGATGTCAGACAATTACAACCATCTGATGTAATAAGAGTGAATGTAAGAAAACATCTAGCCACTCATGGAGACACATTGGATGCAATAATCGAAATAGCATCAACAATAGTTCACGAATGCACACACGAAATGGAGTTGCAGAACCTTGGGCAAACAAGTGAAGTTGGTCCAGTTGCAGCTGAAAGAAAATTTGTAACTTGGTTTAGGTCAAATTGGACATCTATTCGACAAAAAATTCCAGAATTGGCTTCTTTTAGAAGTTCAAATGTCAATTCTAGTGGATGATTTCATTGTGGTTTTTGCGCATAATTTTTATGTAAAAGACATACACAAAAATACTTGTGAATGAAAACTCAAGGATTCCATTAAAAATCTTTCCAAGTTCAATGTTCAATCCGTTTGCAGGAGAAAAAACAAGATTTCTCCAATTGCCTTCGGTGTTTGCAACCAAAAATCCTATTAATGGCATCATCATTCCTTCCGAAATAGAAGCCACAAGGTTATGTGCTGTTTCTGCCATAATCATAGACAAAGCTAAAGCAAAGAAATTTTTACTGAACGCAAATCGTTTATATTCATCTAGTTCTACTTTTATCTTTTCTATGTCTATGAATTCTTTGTTTTTTACTTCCATAATAGTCCTCTAAATTTAAACGATTTATAGTTAATACAATTTAATGATTCGTGGCATATATATTCGGAGGTGACTATGAATGTTTTAAAAATTATGTTTTTGGCATCTACACTAATTCTTTTATGCGGCTGCGGAAGACTAAGCCAGCACAACGAAGAAAGAGAATATAGAGGTTTTTTAAGAATAATGAATAACAAAGAACAATATAAAAATACAAGTCTGTGCAAAACAACAGACGATGTTCTGTATTCAAAACCATGTGAGATGACAACAGTAGTGAGCGAAGAATTTCTAAAAGGATACCAAGACAGTCTGAAGAATAAAAAAGTCAGAGTTCTTGGTAAGTCGCAAGACTATGAAATGGGACAGAAGCTTGGTGAAAACGATAAGAATAAAGAATCCACAAGAAAATTCGAAATAAAGAGGTAATTTGAGTTTTAAAGAATGGATTTTACTTCGTGAAGAAAAAGATGCTTGTTATCACAAAGTAAAAGGCAGATACAAGAAATGGCCTTCGGCTTATGCTTGCGTCCCAGAAAAAACATCAAAAGCCTTAACTAAAGAAGGTTGGAAATCTTATGCAAATTTGAGTGTGGGAGAAGAAATATTAACATTTAGTATGGATAAAGAATGTTTAGAATTTAAACCAATACAAAATTTACATTATTACGAAAACGCAGAAACTTGGGTTGTGAAAAATGGTAATACTGGATGGAAGTTCGAATGTACTCCTAATCACAAATGGGTAATAAAATATCCAAAATGTCAAGGTTCAAGAAAAAGAAAAAAATACACCGATGTCATCAATGACATGAGACTTGTTTCTATTGAAGAATTATTAAGTGGATCTGGTAAAAACAAAAAATTAGTAATAAGCTCAAATTATGCTGAAGGCAATCCTATTAAATTAGATAAAATTTATAAGTATCAAACTAATTGGATTGAATATTTGTTAAATTGTTCCTCCGAACAGAGGGAAACTTGGTTGTATAGTGCAATAGTCTATGATGGAAATCAATTAAAAACTCAAAGATTGGTTCCTCAAAAAAATGAAAATACTAAAGAATATTTATATGATACTCCATATGGAAAACAATCTTTTGGATTTAAACAAAAAGATATTAACCATAGAGACGCATTTTTATTATCCGCATTCCTTAATAAAGGATTAGTTACATTCAAAAAAGCAAAAAATAAAGATATATATAGTTGCCACTATACCGCATACAATGGAACAAAATCTTTTGAAAATTTTAAATTAATTGAAAAAAGACAATCAAATGTTTGGTGTCCACAAACAGAAAACGGTACATGGGTAATGATGCAAGAAACAGATGGAAATGGTTTGATTAGCATAACAGGAAATTCTGGCGCATTGGTTAAATGTAGAAAAGTAGGAGCAGCTAATTGGGGTAACTCTAGCATAAATGAAAGTACACTTGAAAAAGAAAAAGGACTTCATGGATGGTTTGACAGAAACCAAGGAAAGGGATGGATAGACTGCCGTGCTAGTAAAAAAGGAAAACTGATTCCTTGTGGGAGAAAAAAAGCTGGAAAAGGCACTGAAAGAAAGTACCCAGCATGTAGACCGACTTTGTCCGCCTGCAATAAAATTGGGGTCAAAAGAAAAAAAGATGAGAAATCAATATCTTGGAAAAAGGGGAAAGAATGAAGAATAAACAAAAAGCATTGATGGAATGTTTATATTTAGCTGGGATTAATGAAGAGATGGAAAGTGGCATGCCCAATGTATTAGACAACGCAAATGTAAGACAAGAAACACAAGCGTATTACACAAAATTAATCGATCACATTAAAGGCAAGATGTCAAAAGAAGCAGCTTTAACATTGCTAGGTGAATTTATGAAAGAAATAATTGATCACACATCAGGAACATTAAGCCTAAATGCGATCAAACAAAAAATAGCAGAAGTTTTAGCTCCACATGAAGAACAAGAAACCCAATCTATGGCAGGGCAATAAAATGTACAACAAAGACAACCTAAACTACAAAAAGTACTTAGCTGGAATGATATCTGAAAATGATTATTACGATTCAATTGAAGCCGACACAGCTAAGAACCAATCAGACAAAAGTTATTTTCAAGGTGATGAATCTTCAGAAAAATCAAATCCGTTAGACGATGCAAAAGTTAAACCTCAAACACAAAAATATCTAGGAATGCTAGTTGATCACATGCGAACAATGCCGAAAGTTGCAGCTTTGGAGTTGATTGGCCAATTCACAAAAGAAGTAATTCAGCAAACATCAGGATCTGGAATGACTTTAAATGTAATTAAAGCAAAAATAGCAGAAGTTTTAGATGAATTAGAAGAAGAATAAAAACAAAAATAATTTACAATAGGACACAAAATGTACAACAAAAACAATCCAAATTACAAAAAGTACTTAGCTGGAATGATTTCTGAAAATGAATATTATGATTCATTTGAACCAAAAGTTAACGAAGTTTCTGATGACGGCAACGATATGCTCAAGAGAAATCTTAAAGACATCCAAGAATATTCATCTATGATGCTTGATTTGCTTACCTCAGAAGACCAACTTGAAGAATGGATGGAATCAAAAGTTGCGGTTTGCCGTGCTTACATTTCAGATGTGGCACATGCATTCAAGCATGACAAAGAAGAAGCTTCAGAAGAAGGTCATTGTGGTATGTCACCAGATGAAGACATGCCAAACTGGGAAGGAAGCGAAATAGAGGAAATGTAAATTTTTCACAGATTTATTTTTATTTTTTCTTTTATCTTTTTTGTATGAATGCCACTTAGCACAATAGATTTCGATTGACAGTTATAGACCAGCATTCCATCGAATTTTCCATCGATATTAACACAAGCATCAAAAATTGGTTTTGTTAATAGATTTTTATCTATATGTGTATCATTTTTAAAGTCTATTCGCCTACTTTCAAGTTTGGTCATGAGTACAATGTCTTGTACTATGACTTCTAGATTCTGGTTGTTTTTTTTGTTTTGAATAAAACAAAAACTTTAGCTACATCAATACCATCAAAAAATTCCCATATTCCATTGATTTCTGAATTCATATTTAATCACCAGTTAAAAAATTTGGCATTCTGTGTAAAAATGTTTTGAGATATTCTTGAGAACCTTTATTGTCAAAAACAACTTCAAATCTTTCTTTCTGCTTCTTAATAAGGCACATACAATCCAAAGAATTGAAATAATCAGCTATAATTTTAGATCCTTCTTGGCCAAAACTTTGAGTTCTAAGATATACTTTTCTCTTACTTTTTCTCCCAGAGTCTACATACCATACCATCCATGCGAGATCGTTGAGTGATTCAAGTATGTCTTTTGTAACTGTTTTCTCGCCATCTTTATAGAATGTTCTGTAAAGTTGATTAAAGCATGGATAAGCAACGGAATAACATCTATAGGTATTTTTGTCTTTTTTAATGGTATTGCTGTCTATTTTAAAGAAGCACTTAAGTTCATTGATTTTATAAGAAAGCCAATCAAGATCATTGTCACGCATAGCAAGGTAACAATTTTTTCCGTGTTTGGGATTAACAATTGACGAACCACCAAGTATTGTTCCATGCAATATTTGGAGTTGAAATGGCTTTATTTCAGGACTAAATTCGTATGTCATAACATATATATCTTTCGCAATTTTTATTTAAAACAACTATATAAGTTTTTGTGCTTAAAATGATTAAATAAACTGTAAAGGATGTGGTTTTATGGAAGAATCTAATAAAATAGACATGACAAATGAGGCTTTGGGAAAAATATCATTATCTAGCAATTCCAAAAACTTCAAAGACACAAGAATCACTCTTAGCACCAATAGTCTTGTTGGCCCAAGAATAATAGCATCAGGTGTTGTGAATTTACAAGAATCAACATCAAAAATAACTTTCACTGCTCCATCAGGTTACGTAAGTGAATACACTGTATTTCTTCAAGACAACAACCATTCAGCATCTGTAGACTTAGGCTTGTCGCCAGATGAACAAGGAAATAACTGGTCATTTAGCATAAAATCAAAATCAAAGAATGCAGTATCATGGATGGTAGTTAAACTAGGGTGATTGTTTAAGGGTCTTTTTCATCTGGGTTCTTAAACTTAAGATACTTATCAGACCACTCTATAGCCATATGTAAACCTCGTGCTAAAAGGCCAACAAGATTTGTTGGATTGCCATTTCCCTCAATAGAGATGTTATCTTTACTGTTGTCTTCCATCCAAACCATAGCAAATGAAAGGTTCTCCCTTTTCTTAAGTTCCTTAGCTATCTGCTTAATAGTCACAAGAGAAAGATCAGGAACTCCAAATTTATCGTATTTTGGGCTTTTTTGTCTTTCAAGGAACATTTTGATGCGATTTGAAAAAACCCTTAAAATTCGTTCTTTATCATCGTTAAATACGATTTGATAGGCCATCTTATCTTTTTCTATAGGATGGACAATAGAAACTAGTTTACATAGGTTTTCATCGGCAACTTCTTCAACCATTGCTGTAATGAGTGCAATTGAATATTGAGATTTACATGAGAAAAATATCCATGTTTCAAGGTTGTCTTCGTGCTGAAATGCATCGACACCTTCAAGAAGAAGCAAGTTGTCAAAGAAAGATTTAAATTCATAGCTCATCATACCTCCATGATGTTAGAGTCAGTCAAAGCTCTTATGGTCTTTATTAAGTGTTTACAAAATCCAGGAGCTTTATTTTCATTCGCAACTATTCCATTTCTTTTCGATTCGTAATGACCTCTCTTTCTGCCATTTAGGCTTCCATTGATACTGTTGTAATAATTGAATCTCCAATAAAAATCTTTGCAGTCACATCTGACTAGCACATTATTTAGACTGGGATTGATCATTTCCATAATATATGTCTTATTATCGCTGGCTATCAGTTTGATAGTATCTTTGCTTCCACGAGATGGGTATTTAACATTTTTAAAAAGAAGAACTGTGTTATATTCTTTCTGATTATCAATGTTTTTTGCCAATCCTTTAACAAACAAAGTTTTCATACCAAGATAAGGCAAGAATGACATTTCGATTATTTTGATCATATCAATCGAATTTTGTCTTCTAGTTGTTCTTGGAAAAGCATTCACAGTACTATTATAAAGTTCGAGCGATGTTAATTCATTGAGATTCATACCCTATTTAGGCATTGGAGATTTTGATATGGAAAAAAATAACAACAAAATAGAGGACAACAAAGAGATTACGGAAGAAAAAAAGAGTTTTGAAGTAAGGATGTACAAGGATGAAAAGGGTGTTTTAAAACAAGGCTTATACATAGGTGGAGAACTTTTAGACTGGTCTATTGATGTGTATGATTTGATGGAAGCGAAAAGAATGGGTCCTAAATATGCAAAAGAAATTGAAATAGACATAATAAGACATTTTCTTCAGTCAGCATCTAATTTCCTTGGAAGAAAACTTTCTGTAGATGATATTAACAATGCAAAAAAAAACGGATATATATGAAAACCATCTCGGATGGCTTTAGTGATCGCCGATTCTAGGGGGTGACATCACTTGTGGCGATCCCGCCATCCGAGGTTGGTTATATTAAAGAATTAATATTTTTGTTGTAAATCTCTCTTACCTTATTGAGCTTGCCTAGTGCCTTCCCAGGCTTCCAGTCTGTTGGCACAATCTTGACAATTTCAACAGCAAGTTTCCTTTTTAATGCTAGTGGAAGCTTGCCCCAAACAGGCTGAATTTCACTTATTATGCTTGATCTTCCCTTTAATGGCCTATAATTCTCAATTAAAGAAATAACCATTGGATCGGTCTCTGGAGTAATATTTTCCTTTCCGAAATCTCTTTCTGGATCAAATCCAGGGGAATCTTTTGATGTTACTTTTGATGTTTCTTTTGGTACTACTTTTGGTGCTTCTTTTGGAGCTTCTGGTTCTTCTGGTTCTTCTGGTTCTGGGATTGGTGGTTTTTCAATTGCAACATTTTTAAGAAGTTCGATTAACTTATAAAGCTTTTCGGTCATATCTTGATGTTCTTGTTCATTTTTAAACTTCTCTGAAATAGATTCTAGGTGCTTTACAGCATTATTTATAGAACTTATGTCATATTGATCATATTTTGAATCTCTGCTTGTTCTCCAGCCACCTCTAAATCCTCCAAAAAAACCACTTGATCCTCCCTTCATAAGGTTATCCCAACCGCCAGCAAGACCTCCTTTAAGTCCAGCCCAAGCACCACCAAGCCAATTAGCAACTTCATTAACCTCTGATGTAGATGTCATCCATTTTGAGAAATAAAACGGATCTACACCACGTTCATAAAGAAGTATTGAAGCAAGCCTAGCTCTTGTTTCCAATATTTTCTTTTGGGAAAACGATGGAGTCCATTCCTTGTGCGAAAGAATTAATGGTCTTGCATCTGGAACAATGTGGTCAACCCCAATATCTTTTGCATTACTTGGATCTTTTGAACGTTCTACTGGATCGGGATTTACTGTTGTATTAGGATTTACTGTTGTATTAGGATTTACTGTAGGAAATTTAGTCACACCTTTAAGCATTCCAAGCATATCACGCATAGCCGTTTCAAGATTTGGCTTGTTCAGTCTTGAATTTTGTCTACTTCCTCTATTGAGTAGGTCTCCAAGCATAGTTACAGCATCTGAAACAGCCTTTTGAGGACTTGTATCAGGTTGATATCTCTTCATAACCGAACCATATGCATCAGATGCTTTGGCCTTGATTCCAGTCCATGCGTTTTTTGCCATATTAAGAAATTCATTTTCATTGATTGAAAATTCAGCATCAAGCCAGCTGCGTGATTCCAAAACAATGTTATTGCTTTCCATATTTTTAGATAGCCACTCGACAAATGCGTCTGGATTTATGTTATGGATGATCATATTTGTAAAAAGATCAGATGCAAGGCTATTAAATTGCCTATTATTTATAGATTCTCTAAAACTAATCATTTTCTTTTACCTTTCACATCAAAATCACGAAGCCATAAGTTGTAAACCAATGTTTGTGGTATGGTACTGTTATTCTTATATATGAAGGATATATGACCTTCTAATTCCTCATCCCAAGTTTTAATCCAAGATATAGGAGTGAAATAGGATTGGCTATTAAGAAACATAGTGTTAGAACCTCTGATCGAGCTAGTCACACCAAGGACTTTATAGCCATCTTTATAAAACAATGGACCACCACTATCGCCAAATATAGTATAGCAATTTGACCTAATAAAACCTTTGAGATTTTCAGGCTTTTTGGTACTAACAGATGTTATGTTTCCATAATCAATCCTAACATCATCTCCAAGTCCATATCCTATCTTAAAGACATCGCTGCCAAAGAATGGCTTTGATTGTGTATCCATTTCCGCACAAGGCATTTTAACATCAGAGACAAACACAAGCACAGCAAGATCCATTTTGTTGTTAGTGGCATAGACAGTTGCTTCATAAGTGTCAAAGTTCTTAAGGGTAGACCAGTTATCATAGTTTGCGACATAAAGAGATATTGTAGTTGTTACATTTTCAACATTATGGGCAGCCGTAACGACAGAATTGATGTATTTTTTACTTAAAAGATTGCCATTATATGGCGAAGAATTGACGATAAATCCACTAGCCACAGTCTGCCCAGGTGATTTCTTACATTCATCGCAATTACAATTGATCTTCGTGTAGCTAAGCTTAACTGTTGGGTAGAGACTCATATTGTGTAATTTTTTATCTGGCTCAACACTAAATAACGATAGAGGCAATAGAAGTAAAACCAAAAACATTACACCATCGGAGGCAATTATGGACAAAAACTTTCTATATGGAATCATTGTTCTTCTCTCAATTACTGATGCTTTCATTTATATACAGAAAACAAACCCCAATATTTTAGATAATTTTTTACCATGGTCTCAAAATGAAAGCTGGCAGAACAAAGACCCAGACTGGGGTGTGAAGCCAAATCTGAACAAAAAAGATGAAAATAAAGAAGAAAAAAAGGAAGATTTAAATGAAATCAATCCAAAAGAGAAAGAACAAAATAAAGAAGGAAACAAGGGTGAAAAGAAAAGAAGGATGAGATTTTTTAATGGTTGTTTTTCCTGATAAGTAAATTTGTGCAAGCACAAGCCCTCCAGTTGGAGGGCTTTTTTAATTGACCTTTCTCTATTATGGCATGGAAAAAAACACACAACCAAAAAACTGCTACTTCTATGTTGAAGGCGAAACCGAAGAAAGCAAAATGATACGAGCTATGTGCGTAGAATGCCGTACCCAAAAATACCCAGATACTGGATGGTTTTATGATGGATCAAAGCAAGGCTATGGGCCTTTTGATTACAAGTGTGCTAAATGCAAAGGTGTAATTCACAAGCAAACAGAGGACAACTAAATGAAGCCTATACTAAAAAAAACAGATGATGTAGATATGGCAGAATGGATTGTAAGCGAGTTCCCTGAATCATACCAAAATATGATATTTGTGGACACAAAATGTGGAGATCTTAGCGTATTTCTTCATAAGGTTCGTTCCAAACTAGACATACTAAACGATCAATATGATGGTCTAACCAATATTTACAGAGCAATTCGTGATGAGTATAGAGACTTTTCTAGAAGAGTTTCAAATATTAAATGCACGGAAGATTCTTTTCAAAAACATACTGCTAACCAATCCAAACCTTTTGAAGACTATATGGACAAAGCCATCAATGAATTAGCTCTTCGTAAAATGAGCAAATTAGAAGCAAAAACATCATTTTCCAATAAAGAGGTTGACTGGAAAAGTGTATGTAAAGACTTGCTGTATTTAAGCAAAACTTTAAAAGAGACATTCATATTAAACAAAGATCCGCTTGATGTAATTCAGAAATTCAATCATATTGAATCTATGATTTTTCACAATATAGTTCTTGGTCAAAAAGATCAACATTATTCAAAAACAGCTAATGCATTTAAGAATTTTAGCGGAATGGCCATTATATCTTGCCAAGATCATTCAATATACAAGTTGCATTTTTCAGGGTGGAAGTTGTGTAAAAAAATGTTTATGAAGAAGAATAAGCGTCATGCACATTATCTTTGGAAGAACTTCTAAGCAAATGAGCATATATAATGTATGAAAAAATGTCAGATGTGCAACTGTGAAAGCAGTGCAAAAAAATGTATAAAGGGTGGTTTGATTAAGAATGGGATAGTGAACCCTGAAGATTTCTGGCATTGCGACAAGCACACTTGCGAAGAAGTCAACAACATCATCGAAGAAAAATCTATGTCAATACAAATGGAAAATCCATTTGTTAAGGCCAAATGGATATATAAGCCATGAGCTTAAATGGCTTCAAGATTTGGCTTGATGAACTTGACAAAGAAATGCCACAAGGGCCAAATATTTGGGATTCTGGCAGTAATGCCGATGATGCCTATGGTCTTCATGGCGTAAGGTCAAAAAACGCAATGTCACAATCTAAAGGTTTGACAGTTGATTTTGACCCTGAAAAGTCTTTTTTTTGTGGGAAAGATAAAAAAGGTAAGAAAAGGAGAAAGACTTGATTTTGGTCTCATTTTGTACGATCTTGGAAAACATGAAACATTCGTCAAGGAACGAAAACGATGTTCACTTAGATACCATAGAAAGAGGCTTTGGGATCGACCAGAAGTTTTGGGAAAATTTCTTACAGATTCTCCATGATTCAAAAGGTCTTTCCGAACTTCTGGATGTTCCAGAAAGAAAGGTAAAGGACTGGCACTCTAGAATACTAGAAGCTGTAGATAGACGTGAAAAACAACTACAGAACCAACCCATAAAGAAAAACAACAAACTAATTAAATAGGTGAAAAAATGTCATTGAAAAAATTCTCAAGATGGTGCTTAGAAAATAATATTTCAGAAATGAACGAAAATCCAAATCAACAAGCAGAGCAACCAGAAAATATGGCTCCTAGTGATTTTAAACAAATTTTAACAAAGCTAAGTATGAAATTGGGAGAAAAAACCAACACATACATACCATTATTGCGTTATGTTGCCAGTAATCCTAAAATGTTTAAGTTGCTAGAAGATTTAATAGAAGCAACTAGCACGATGAAAGTAAGTACTGCCAATATGGTTTATAAAAAGTAGAGGCAAATCAAATTACAGTAAGTTCGATGTTAAGAAAATGATCATTTGTCAATAATACTTCTAAGAAAACATTCAATGTAATCTGGCAGATTTTCTTTTGGTTCCCATCCCAATGAATATTTAGAGAAGGTTATATCGGCAAGAGTATCTTTAGCTTCACCTAGTCTTGATGGAATGTTGACTATTTTCTCTGGTTTAAACATATTTGCCACTTCTATTATGGAATAATTAACACTGCTGCCAAGGTTGAAAACTTCACCATTCCACTTCTTGTTTGCCATTTCAATAAGACCTCTACATATATCATTGACACTAGCAAAGTCACGTCTTTGTTCGCCTGTTCCAGTAATAGTCAGTGGTTCATTTTTTGTTTTTTGTCTCTCAAAAATACCAAGTACATTTGCGTTATCTCCATCACGAATGTGTCTCAGTCCATAGACATTAAAAAATCTAGCTATGGCAACTGACAAACCATATATTTTGTTGTACATTTTGCAATGTTCTTCACCTATCCATTTAGAATGAGCGTATGGATTTGCATATGTATCAAAGTAAAAAGAACTTGAACCAGCATAGACGACTCTTGATCCAGAATTCCTTGCGAACTCAAGCATTCGTACAGTTCCTCCACAATTTGAAGATATGAAATTATATGGATTTTTAAAACTTGGCTGTATTCTTGCTAAAGCAGCAATATGAAAAATTACATCGGGAGAAAACGAACCAATTACATCATTTGACAACCAATCGTTTCTTATGTCAAAGAACTCAAAAATTGCTAAAGGATTTATATTTTCTCTTATGCCAGTAGAAAGATTGTCTACTACAAGAACATCAGAAAAATTTTTTGATATCAACATATCAACAAGATTGCTGCCAATAAAACCAGCTCCTCCAGTGACGATTGCTCTCATAGCTTACCTCTAATTTAAATTATTATTTTAATCACTATATATGTCGTATCAATATGGAGAAAAAAATGAAAAAACAACAACTTACAGCAAATGAAGTTAAAGAAGTGGTCGAATCGGTAAGATTTTATCTTAGCGACCTAAAATCAAGATGGGATGAAGAAAAACCAAAGTTGAACAGATGGTTTGGAATGTCAAGAGAATATCTTGTCAAAGGAACTATGTTCATTATGAAGTCTATAGACGAGATGATCCAGTATGTCGAGGGTGTAATACCAGTAGGAAAAAACAAAAAAGAAGTTGTGATGGCTGTAGCTGGTAATCTTTTCGATTATGTCATAGCGGAATGTCTGCCTATATGGATGAAGCCAATGAAATCAACCATAAGAAAGATAATCATAGATGTTCTTGTAAGCCAGATGATAGATTTGATAGTTGAAAAATACAACTCTGGATTTTGGAACAAAAAAAATGAAGAAAAACAAAAAGTATGAATGCAAACTTCTTCCATTCAAAAGACAAGAAGTTTTATCTCTCCAAGCTAACGAACAAAAAATAGGTTGGGGAATAACTGCATTCAACATACCTCATGCATGGTCGAATTCACAAGGAGAAGGTGTTACAATAGCCGTTCTGGATTCTGGTTGTGACCTTGAACACCCAGACTTAAAAGACAATTTGCTTCCTGGAATCAATATAATTGATCCCAAAAATTCAGCACAAGATGACAATTCCCACGGCACACATGTTACAGGTATAATTTGTGCTTCCAATAATAATTTTGGCATAGTTGGAGTTGCTCCAAAAGCAAAAGTTTTGCCGATAAAAGTTCTTGACAAAAATGGAAATGGAAATCTCATCGATGTAGCAAATGGCATAAGGTATGCCATAGACAAAAAAGTAGATTTTATAACGCTAAGTCTTGGTTCTCCAAATCCAATTCAACAAGTCAGAAAAGCAATACAACTTGCCGAACAGAAAGGCATAATTACTTTTTGTGCAGCTGGAAATGCTGGAAAGACACATCAAATTTTCTATCCTGCAAACTATCCAGAAACTATAGGAATAGGTTCAATTGATGAAAACATTGAGAGATCTAAATTCAGCTGCACTGGAAATGATTTAGACTTTTTAGCACCAGGAAATCAAATATTCAGTACAGTGCCAAAATCATGGTATGCAATACTTAGTGGTACAAGTATGGCCAATCCATTCGCCGTAGGTCTTGCAGCTCTTCTTCTTTCATTCAACAGAGCACATGGAAACAAAATAAAACTATCATGTTCAGAAGACTATCGGACAATTTTCAAAAAACACACGACCTCTGTTAATGACCCAAATTTTGCAAAAAATAAATTCTTTGAAGGATTTGGAATTATAAATCCTAAAGATTTTGAGGCTTGGCTTGATGGTTAATTAGTTCTTTACACTCTAAAGCTTTTTCATAATTTTCTTCATCTATAGCTTTTCTCATAATGATTTTTAATTGCAAATTAGTTAGATTTCTCAAACATTTGGGAGTCTTACCAACATGAACTTTTGATCCTTGGGCATTTTGAATCATTGAATCAGCAAAAGAACTAAAGTTGAATACACATAATTGACAGCCAAATTTTTTTGTCAATTGAAATTCTGCCAATGTTATGCCGCACATATGACACGGAGGAAAACCACCGAGTAAACTTGAAGATACTCCACAACAATTTTGGCATATATCAACAATCTCAGTGCCAAATACACTTACTATAGGACATTGTATTGATTTTGCATTTGAGCATGGCTGGTTTGATATTGGACAATTTTCACTCATTTGTTTGTTTTTGCCTTTTTTCTATAATATACAATTTCTTCATCTGAAATTTCCGACTTATACTTATTGAAAAAAGATTCATTGTATGTTTCAAATTCAGAAGTGAAGACCTTTCTAATTGATTGAAGTAACTCAAGATAATCCTTAACTTCTTTTTTTGTGGCTGGCCTAGATTCAGATGACGGGACAATTTTATGGTCTAAACTGTCGAACATCTTAAGTTCATCTTGCCAAAATTCTTCAATCTTCAATATGGAGTTAAGGGTTCTAGATCCTACAACAAACATAAATATATCGTGTTCTTTTTCAGACATTTCAGACCACAACTTATCAGGTCTTCCTGATTTTGGCTTAAGTATAATGCCAGTCCAAGTTTCATTGGCATACACTCCTTTTGACATAGACTTAACATTTTCTAGCTTACCATCATAGTCAGCCATAGTTGGAGAGTGTTGTTTGTGCTGACATAAAACAAGAGCAATTGCAATAATAATTGACTTCATAGTATTTCACCTCTAATCTTAATGGTAAAACCATCGCCTTCGAGTGGATCAACACCAGCAACAACAGTTCTCTTTAACCAAACAGCAAAGTATTCTGCAGGAAGAACATTGCCAACATAAATTGGAGAAGATGAAGATGTATTGACAAATATTACATTTGCAGGAACGACAACCTCAGAAGCGATTTCATTTGCTGTTTTTAACTTGGGACTGCCATTCAAAACTTTTTGAATGGAAAGTGATGCATTAACATTTAAGAAATCTTGAGATAAACTCACAAGTTCCATAGAATCAAAATATCGTCTTTCTGAAGAACCTATAAAGTTAACTGTAAAATACGCAGTAGTGCCAATATAAGAACCAGTAACGGAAACTTGATCAAGTCCATTTATAGACCTTATGGAACTCTGAAAGTTCTCAGCCCACTGATTGATATTTTGATTATGAGATACCAATATGTTATTGTTTGAATCTGTAAAATAGTCATACAACATAACAACAAAACCACCCGAAGCAACAGCAGATGCGTTTGTGATATACACATCTTGTCTTTCATTTGCTGGCTCAATACCCATCATAACTGAAGCTCCCCCTGAAACTTCGCTATCAATGAATACATCAGTTGAATAAAGAGTATCGATTTCACTAGAATTGTTAATATAAACACATCTGTAGTCTGTATAGCCTGAGACTGTCTGATCTGCCAAAATAGAATCGAATATTCTTGGGGTGGAAAAAAATGTAGTGGACATCTCTCCACCAAGGCAAAGATCTGGGTTGGAATTAGATAATCCTCCAGACATAAATATTCTAACATTGTTATCAGTAAGAGCCATTTTTCCTCAAATCTTTCTTATTTATCAGCAGCCAATTCGCTAATTATATATTGAAGAACAAGCTGGAAAAAACTTATAATTTAGATACAGCATTAATGAATATTATTTAACATAGAGGTCTTTATGTTTTCTTTTGGATCTGACCCTGAAATTTTTATGACTAAAGATGGCAAAATAGTTAATGCTATTGGAATACTTCCAAGCAAGCAAAAAAAGAAAAACAAAGGCATGACATCGGTGTATTACGACAATGCACTTGCAGAAATGCAAATAGAACCAAGTGACAATGCCAGCAATACAATTGAAAATATAAGAAAAGCTTTCAATTTGTTGCATAAAGTTGCACCTAAAAACAAAATCGAAATTAAATCAGCACATTTTTTTACTGATGAAGAAGTAAGCGATAAAGAATCAAAAACAATTGGATGTATTCCTGAGTATTGCGCATATACTCTCAAGCAGATTATGCCACCCACAGATGTAATAAGAAACTCTGGATTAAGAACTGCTGGAGGTCACATACATCTTGGCAACAACGATTTGTTTATTGACGGAAGTAGTATTATAAAAACAATAAGAATGTTAGACCTTTTCTTGGGAATTCCATCTATTTTACTTGACCACGACAACACGCAAAAACAGAGAAGAAAGATATATGGCCATGCAGGAAGTCATAGAGTTCCCAATCATGGACTTGAGTATAGATGCCTAGGTAATTTTTGGCTTAAAAGCCCAAAGCTTGTAGATATTATTTACGACCTTACAAGTTTTGTAGTAAATTTTGTTGAATCTAATGGATACAAAAAGTTCTGGAACTGTAATGGAAATTTCAATCAATTGTCTCTGTGTTTTGGATATGATGTCAAGCTTCTTAGAAAATGCATAAACACTTGTGACAATGATATGGCGAAAAAATTTATGGAAATAGTTGCAAAATACATACCAAAAAGTATCACAAAAAAAATAGAAAGAATAAGTTCAATTGATTTTGATTTTTATAAAGAATGGAATTTAAAACCTATGAGTCTCTCCTAATTTTACGACACATACCAGATACATTGATTTTTCTGCATTTTCTACACTCCCACCCAGATTTAATGCTACGAAAAGCTTCTATTTCAAGTTTAAGTCTTTTATAGTGAATGAAATTCAATGATCTACAATCTTGACAGACCATTTGTTTGTGATTTTTTTTGATGAAAACACCATTTTTCTTTACACGTCCAATTTTCTTTTTTTTATTGTCCCAATAAAAACTCAAAAGACTACTGGGCATTGAAGGAATGGGAAATTTACTTTCTTTTAGAAATTTATATTCTGTGCCATCTGCATGCAATGATGGTGGAACAACGGAACAGACACTTTTGCCACGAAACTCTATTCCGTTAAATTTAGCATGAGTTAAATTTTTGTCAGGACTAATAAAAAGATGGTGAATTGAACGGCTGCTTTTGAAACACGGATGTGGATAATCGCCAATAATATCAATTAAAAACTGGTTTGTATCTTCGGAATCAGCTTCAACATCAACGATAGAACCAAGTAAAATGCCAAGATTTGGGACACCAGAGTAATTTGCGTTTATTCTTTTTCTCCAAAAATCAACATCATATGGGCGATTCCAATTTTTTGAAGATGGAATTTTTGTATTGGGATACATCACTATCGGACACATGCCATGTTGATAATATTTTTCAAAAAAATCAATTATTCGCTCAATCATAATAGTCTCCTAGCGAACATTCTAAAATAAAAGGCATCATATGGCAAGAATATTGATAACAGGCGCAACAGGATTCATCGGTTCTGCTCTTGCCGATAGGCTTTACGACAATGGGCATACTGTTTACGCAACTGGCACAAGCAATGAAAGACAATGTAAAAAACACAAGATGGTAAAAAACGACATATCTGAAATAATGTCTCTTGGTGAAATCGATGTTCTTTTACATCAAGCAGCACACAACGACACAACAGATGAGAATGAAAATAATATGTTTAAATCGAATTGTCTATGGAGTTATCAGCTTTTTGAAGCTTGTGAAAAAATGAAATGCAAAAAAATAATTTACGCAAGCAGTGCATCCGTTTATGGACAAGAAAAAGGTCCAAATGAAGAAGATGACGAATTACATCCAGGAACTGCATATGCAACTAGCAAGGCAATTTTAGAAGATATTGCCCAAGAATTTTCTTCTAAAACCAACATTCCATGCATAGGTTTAAGATACTTTAATGTGTATGGAATAGGCGAAGCTCACAAGAGTAAAAGAGCAAGTATGATATTCAAATTATGTAAAGAAGCAATAGAAAGTAAAAGCGCAACAATATTTGAGTATGGAGAACAAATGCGTGATTGGATTTCTATCGATGACGTAGTTGACTTTAACATAAAATGCATAGAACACAACAAGACAGATATATTTAATGTTGGGACTGGCATTTCTGTATCTATGAATTCAATTGTTAAGACAATATCTAATTCCTTAAGCAAGCCTATATCAACAATATATATAAAAAACCCATATAGCCATTTCTACCAAGAACACACTCAAGCAAGCATAAAAAAGTATAGCTCTAAACTTAATTGGTCGCCAAAAATATCGACATTACAAGGAATCAATGATCTTATAATGCAAATGTTAAAGTAAATTGATTTAATTAACCAACGAATAAACTAAATAACTCTATATTTTGGAACAACTATTTTATACTATAATTTAGATGTATTTTTGAAATGGCTTTCTTTTAAGGTCAACTATTTGATGCAAAACAATTATTATATTTTATTCATGATAATTTGTGTTATTTTCACCATTCAAATTGGTGTTCCTTTGATTCTTGAATATTTCGTAGATAAAGATGAATAATGAAGAATTAATGGAAATAAAAGAAAAACTCTACGATAACGAAAAACATCCTTATGTAAATAATTGCAGAATAATTGCAAAAAAGTTGTTTGAAGAATTACTAAAAACAAAAACAATATTGACTAATGAAAGCATCAATGATGGTGAAAAAATAAAAGTTGAAAAGAACCAAGAAGAGTATATCGCTCAAATTGAAAAACATAATTTTGAACTCAAGTCTTACTGCAAACTACTCGAATTTAAAATTGAGAATCTAAATAAAACAATAGAAGAGTATAAAATTGAAAGGCTTAAATATTGGAATTGATCTAATAATGCACATTGTTTTAAATCATTTGATTTTAGGGTTGATATTTTCAATCATATTAATTACTATTATTTTTTTAATTAGTCCAAATGATGAGACAGAATAATCTTTCCCACAAGAGTGACATTGTGATTACACTAAAAATGCTTCAAACCACCATCAATAACAACCCTAATGCACCTATGCAGTTTATGTTGCCAGATCATAGCTTTATCCCCCCACACTTCCACATCACCGAAATTGGCAAAGTTCAAAAAGATTTCATTGATTGTGGCGGAACTTCTCGTTCGGTTGCTTCTTGCTTGCTGCAAATACTTGTTGCCAATGATACTGACCATAGGCTTAAAACGACCAAGCTTGCAGAGGTCTTTGGCTTTGCAACCAAACTCTTTAATTCCGATGATCTTCCAGTTGAAGTGGAATACGAACAAAATTCTATATCTCAATTCCCAATTGCAGATATCGAGATAACACCTATGGGCCTTTTGTTTGTTTTAGGATCTAAACATACCGCTTGCTTAGCTCCTAATAAATGTGGTATAAACACTTCAAATAAATCAACAAAAAGTTGCTGTTGATCAGAAATAATAAGATGAAACAATGATTATACAAAAATTGCAAAAAGAAGTCATAGATGCTGCTTTTAAGCTTTACAACGCTAAAAGTTCTCTTCGTACTACCGCACAAAATGTGTTGGAATCTCAAAGTGAATATAATATTATTTTTGAAAAATATGAACAAGCATTAAAAGAGCAGAATAAATTTGAACATCAAAGTGTAATAGCTGGTTGCATTACATTGGTTTGTTCGGCTAAAGACATTTCAAGATTGTAATGAATTCAAAAGAATTTGATAGAAAGTTCGATCAAGGAAAAGAAATATTAGATTATTTAGATATTGATAAAAACATGACATTACCACAAGAAAGAACTAGGTCGATAATAAAAACAAGAAAATTCTTGGCAGATTTGGCATTTAATTTAAAGCGTATTCCAAAAGATGTGCGAGAAATGGCAAAAGGATGTTTGCGACATTATCCAACTGATCTTGATATTCAAGAGATGTGCAAAAATTGCTCAGAAATAATGGATATGCAAACTTTCAATTCTATGGTAGAGTGTTTGCGTTGGAATGGTGTAGATGATAGTTTTAAATTGGTAAATAAAATAAAGAAAGAAAGAAAGAAATAATATGTCTAGTCACTATGAAGCTAAAAGTCCCGATGATTGCCTTGGTGTCGATCTTGGAGTTAAAAACATTGCAGTTGATTCAAGTAATGAAACTTTTTCAAATAAAAATGTTGAACAAGTTAGAATCAAGGTGTTGAAATTGCGTGGGGATTTACAAAATAAGAAAACCAAATCAAGTAAAAAGAAGTTGAGAGTA